>Ga0180438_10000136_pt1 | contig 153865 bp, 140 predicted proteins | sample SS_ome_12_FD_132455 | JGI IMG/M metagenome (GOLD analysis project Ga0180438, IMG submission 132455) | Hypersaline lake sediment archaeal communities from the Salton Sea, California, USA - SS_3_D_2 metaG | ecosystem: Environmental > Aquatic > Non-marine Saline and Alkaline > Hypersaline >... | reverse complement strand
GGTGCTGGGGTTGGCCATCACCAAGGTGCGCCGTGGCAGCATCGTCTATACCGACCGCTATCGGATCTATGACGCCTTGATGTTTTGTGGCTACCGGCACCTGAAGGTCGATCATGGGAAGCAGTTCTCCCGAGGCCGGGTATACATCAACGGCCTGGAAGGATTCTGGAGTTGGGCCAAAGAGAGAGTCATCAAACACCACGGCATCTCTGCTCACCGATTTCCTCTGTATCTCAAAGAACTAGAGTTCAGGTACAATCACAGAGACCAGGACATCTTCACCATCATCGCTCAATACCTCTGTGACTTTGTGCCAAACCGTGACTAATTACCAAGATTAATAGCGGGATCACCGATGAGATTATATTTATGTGCATCATTATGCTGAGAGCCCGAAAAATAAATGTCTTTCTTCGCTAGATATGATAATTTTCCCGAAGCTACCATCGCCCCTACAAAATAGTCGTGATCGTTGAATAGTGATCTATGAATAGATTTAACAAGAAAATAACTTTCATAACTGCAGGGAGTACGGCAGGCTCCTAAATATGCAATAGCACCTCGATCTTCAGCATTGACAAAAACCTCTCCCACACAATCATCAGGTTTTGATGGAGTATTATCATACCAACCAGTTTTACATGCCATAACAAACATAATTGGATATTTCCCCTGATTGTTAAGAGAGCTTGTGTCATCAACTGATAAAATAGGGGGTCCGAGATGTTTATATTTCCAGTAAGTTTGATCACCATGGCCTGCAAAGTCCACAATCCATGTTCCATCGTTAATTTTATTAATAATTGCAGCATTAACTGAGTCTGCATTCCAAGCCCATGGAGATTCCCACCCTCTTATTTCATCGATTGTATATGTATTAGGAATAATCGTTTTTAATGTGTCAAGACAATTTCCAAACTGTTCGCGATCAGCTGCACATGAGGGACCAGGAGAAGCAGATGCGATTAGAAATACATTCTCTCCCCAACCTGTTTGCGAAAATGAATCATAAGCTATCGTCTTATTCACTACTCCTCGCAATTCTATAAAATCGTTAGTAGTAGCGTCTTTAATTGTACCAACGGAAAGCCTACCGATCATCAAATCCGGGTAATCATCGTAATCATCTTCTTGGTGTGTGACACAGGCAAAATAATGATCAGATGGGGGGGTTTGCCAATCTTCGTAATAGTGTGTCGGCACCATATCTCTTTCAAAATTATCATCCTCATTCACATCCCCAATCAGAAGAACAAAACCTAGTTTTCCGTCTCCCATATGAGCAGCGCTATTACTTTCATAAACATCTTTGATAAAATTACGAATCTCATATGCATCTAAAGTGTCTAGCGAAGCGGTGCTGACAATGCCAACGTTTAAGCCTAAGAGATCTGCTCTATGTAAAGCTAACGTATCCACGGAGGAATTGAAATACGTGGCATCATCTTCTTTAAGTGTATCTGCAACGACAATAAGATAGTCGAGGTTATCATCTATGCAATCCTGGAGTGAAACGCATAGGCTAACGTTCCCAGAGTAAGCATAATGAGTATTTGTAAGAATAAGTACCAAGATAAAAACAAAATCTATACCATACTTTCCTTTAAATGACCATTTCACCTCAATCTCCTTGTTTTTATGAGATTGACATCAAATGCATGGCTACCATAACTTCACTCGTTTATCAATGTGTTGCTAAATTTCCCGACTCTATTTGAATCTCCTGATTTATTACCGGAATCATCGACGGCTTTGACAACATAGTAATAGTTCTGTGATAACCGCCGACCCATTGGATCGAAATAACAAGGTGTGATCGAAAATCCAATTGAATCACTGGCGGAGAAAGGATCATGTGGGCTTTGATGACGATACACAATGTAATAGTCAACCTGTTCAGTTTGATGACCGATATCTTTACTAATAGGTGACCAGTCAAGAAATAATGAGCGATAGCAGAGCGTGCAGTTCAAATCATCTATGCTTTCAGGCGGTATCATGTCCTCTATTCCCGAGTGAACATGACTGACCACGAAGGTCTTCCCATAATCGGTGCTGCGATGAAGGTATAGATCTCCTCCGCCAGTGAAATAAAGCCTCGATTCCAAGACATATATCTCGCCGGGAAGATATCCTCCGGCAGTACCCCATAAGTATTCAGGATCGATGTCAAAATAATACTGTTGGTAAAGCGAATCTCCTTTGTTGGGGCTGTAATATAATTTATTGTCAGCTCCTAGAAAATAAATCTCGCCAACTTCGTTCCCTCGTGTGATAGATAGAATAGTACCAGAGTTATCGAGATCTATGACACGCTCGTACGTTTCTCCATAATCATCACTGAAATAGATTTCCCCAGCAGTGCATCCACAATAGATTTCCCCTGGATCATGGCCCACACTTAAACACCATACTTGCCCAGGGCAAACACCTTTATCTACAAAGGTCTCTCCATAATCAATGCTGTATTTCATGTTCCCATATTGCCGATATGCATACACCTCACCAAGGGTGTAACCACCAGCAATAGCAAAGGGATTAGCTATATACCCTTTTTGAAGGAAAGTCTCTCCGAAGTTGCTGCTATAATAGATATGATCCTGAGCTGTTTTATAAAGTTCACCTTCGATCACTCCCTCTGCGATCTGTTCCATCGCCTCCATACTTTGACAGGATGCTGTCTGACCATAATCTGTGCTTCGATAAAGCCAGCAGACCGATTCAAGGTAATTTCCGCCAGCGCCATGAAGATAGAGCTCCCCGGGCACGGCGCCTCTAGCAAGATGACCGCTGGCTATCAGATAAGGAGGTGTTAAAAACAAGACAACAATAAATCCGAGTGAAGACCAGATACACTTTTTCATCTTTAAATACCTCCAATCTTTCATATATTTTCTTAGTATTGCTGTTAGATATCAATCATAGTTAAGAATGTTGCTCTTACAAATATTCTTAAAGGGCCCCACTTCTTTGAGTAGAGCTCCCGAAGGAGAGGCAAAAGAAAGATCGATTTGGAAATCGGAAAAGACTTTTATTCGATTATCTACTGGGTGAAACTGCACCGGATAGATCGCCACCTGAGCGATTCTCTGATCCCTGATGTGTCCAGTGGTCAACACCTCTGCCTTCTTTCCCGGAAAAAAAGCGTTACTTGTATAGACCTCTGTGTTGAGCGTAAATCTTTCTTTCAAGAAACCTTCGGAACTTTCATCATCGATCAGTTCAGGAACCGGGTAGATCTTAAAGTTTTCCCTACTAGATGAATCGGTGGCGGCGGCCTCTAGAATGATGTCTTCACATTCCGGAATGGCTACTAAAAATCTGACCACCGGCAACTCAGGTGATCCCACTTGGGCAGTCCATAGATATTCGGGAATAGCCAACCGCTGGTAGGTCACCCCATCGTGCTCGACCTCTCTAACGCTCATTCCGGAAACGGTGACATCAAAGTTAACACCGGAGAGGGATGATTCATTCACCTCGAACTCTGGCTCTTTCGCGCTGGTCGTGAGGCCATCGAATGATATCCATTGTTGAGCGTTTGTTTGCGATATCTGGAGAAATGGTAAGATGATAAAGATGATCAGGTACGTTTTCCAATAACGGCCAGACTTCATCATAATAGTCGCCCCCCTTTTAATGTGAGTACTTGTAGAACAAAAAAAACCACAGCCAGGATATCTTGAGACTGTGGGCAGAGTAACATCTTCTTTTGAAATGACTGTAAGTAAAACTATCGGGCTTGAGTTTCCGCATGATACAATAGTCCATCAATAATATACCTACATTGCATAACAATACTATCATATCTCTCCTTCTTTGTCAAGAAATATTTTTCGCAAAACACAAAGTGTTTATAATAGCTTATGGTTTTTGTGGGTTATTTTTTCTGTTAATTTATTGTGCTATTGAACCACAAGTTATTTCACCACATCTCACAGTTATATTCGTTTACTTTTTCCAGCATAGTAGAATCATACTAACTTTCCTACCCCCCCAGCTCCTCCCTCTTCATCCTCAATATCTCCTTCAGCCGCTCCCGGAAGATCCCCCTGGTCTTCAGGATCCAGTTCTGGAAGTGATCGTCCATCCGCTCGGGCGTCCAGCGGTGCTCGTTCATCGAGCCGGCGTCGAAGCAGTAGCCGCCCTCTTCCAGCACGCCCTCTGAGAGGCATACCGGGCATCGGAATCTCTGCCCCTCGACCCGCTCGAAGACGGTCGAGCGGCACACCGGGCAGCGGTCGGAGACGGTCTCGGCGAAGGACTCCGGTTTTTCTCCGCTCCACAGACGGGCCAGCGCCGTCTTCACCCGCCCCACCTGATCGCGGTCGAGCAGCACTTCCCCCGGCCCGGCGCCGTAAACCATGAAGCTGTCCAGGACGCGAAAGCCCAACCCCAGCAGGAACATGTTCATCAGGGGCAGCTGGAAGTGCTCCCAGTCGATGGGGCTGGCCACCCCCACGCTGATCGCCGGGCGGCCATAGAGCTTCTCGTAGAGCGGCGGAATGCACAGGTAGCGGTCGAAGAGCGTCTTCAGGCTTCCCGGGATGGTGGTCACGTAGGTCGGCGCGGCCAGGAACAGGGCCTCGGCCGTGGCCATTTTGTCGTACCAGGCGTAGAAATCATCCTCCAGGGGACAGCGCTCGTCTTTGAACACACAGCGCATGCAGCCGGTGCACTGCTCGATGTGATAGTCGCGCAGGTGGATGATCTCGGCCGAGTCCACCTCGGCCCGCATGGCCTCCTTCAGGGCAATAGCGCTCAAGATATCCGAATTGCCCTTCTTTCGGGGCGAGGCGCTCATGATCAGGAGTTTCATCGGACCGGCTCCTTTGAAAGGAGTTCTTCTGTTGATATCTTCGTATGGAATGTTCTTTTCCTCTCGCCGACGCGGATAAATCTATACCGTTTGATTGTGGAAGTCAACAGGCATCCGTCTGCGACGCTGTATGGTCCCTCCGGGCGGTCGGGACAAGGGCCAAAGGTATTTATTCGAAAAAAGTTAAAAGCGACCGAGCTCATTTTCCTGTTGACAGACATCCACTGTTGGCATACTTTATGGCATCTTTCACTTCGCGGCGCGGACAAAGCTTTCCCGCGTCAGCCCGTTCACTTCATTCCAACCCGAGGAGGATGGCATGACACAGCGCAACCCCGCTGCCGTCTTTATCCTTTGCTTCATCACCTTCGGCATTTACAGCATCGTCTGGTATGTCAAGACCAAAGGGGAGATGACCGCCAAGGGCGCCGAGATTCCCACCGCCTGGCTGATGATCATCCCCATCGTGAACTGGTACTGGCTGTGGAAATGGAGCCAGGGCGCGGAGAAGGTCACCGCCGGCGCCAGCAGCGCGGGACTCAACTTCATCCTCATGTTCCTGCTCGGTCCCATCGGCGCGGCTATTCTTCAAAGCAAGTTCAACCAGGTCTCGGCGGCGCCGGCGGCTGCTGCTCCGAAACCTGCTGAACCGGCCCCGCCGGCTGAACCGGAGAAACCAGCGGCCAGCGAATAACGAATCCGACTGGAGGTGAATCGATTGGAAGCGAACGCCGGTAAAAGATACCTGGCCGAGCTGATCGGCACCTTCGTGCTGGTCTTCATCGGCTGCGGCAGCGCCGTCATCGCCGGAGGAAAGGTCGGATTCCTGGGTATCTCCTTCGCCTTCGGCCTGGCCGTGCTGGCCATGGTCTATGCCATCGGCTCCATCTCCGGCTGCCACATCAACCCGGCCATCAGCGTGGCCATGTGGGTGGCCGGCAAGATGAAGTCCAAAGACGCCATCATGTACATCATCTTTCAGTGCGTCGGGGCCGTCATCGCGGCCATCATCCTGCTGTGGATCGCCTCCGGCCTGCCCGGGTATGTCAAGGCCACCGGCGGTCTGGGCCAGAACGGCTACGGGGCCCTGTCCCCCGGAGGATACGCACTGGGGGCCTGCTTGATCGCCGAGATCGTGCTCACCTTCATCTTTCTCATGGTCATCTTCGGCTCCACCAGCGAGAGCGCGCCCAAGGGGTTCGCCGGCATCGCCATCGGCCTGTCGCTGGCCTTCATCCACATCGTCGGCATCCCCATCACCGGTACATCGGTCAACCCGGCCAGGAGTCTGGGACCGGCGCTGGTCATGGGCGGAGAGGCCCTCTCCCAGGTGTGGCTGTTCTGGGTCACCCCCCTGATCGGCGGCATCCTGGCAGCCGTCGTGTGGAAGTTCCTCCTGGAGAAGAGGGCGGCCTAGCGGCCCGGAACGAAAGCAAACCGCAAAACAGAAGACCCGGCCCCCGCCGTTTCAGCCCACGGGAAGCCGGGTCTTTCCATAAATATCCTTCCCCGGATTATCCGTCACCCCACCACCGCAGCCACCCGTCGCCCCTGGTCCCTGATCACCAGATAGACCCCGGCCAGAACCAGGGCTCCGCCGGCGAAGGTCAACGCCGGCGGCGACTCCCCGAAGATGAAATAGGCCAGGGTGGTCGATCCGATCGGCTCGCCCAGCAGGCTGATGCTGATGACATAGGCCGGGATATAGCGCAGGGCCCAGTTGAACATGGTGTGGCCCAGATGGGTCGGCACCAGGGCCAGCAGGACCAGCCACAGGAAGGTGCCCCCCGGATAGCCCCACATCCGCGTGCCCGTGACCAGACAGCCGACTCCCAGCAGGACCGCGGCCGAGCTGTAAACCAGGAAGACATAGGGCAGCAGGGGCAGCTCCCGGCGGACGGTCCGGCCGGTGACCATATAGGCGGCGGCCAGAAAGCCGCCCACCAGGGCCAGACCGTCCCCGATCAGGGCCCGGCGGCCCACCTGCAGGTCGGCCCCGCCGATGATGATGCTGCCCAGCAGGGCGATGGTCACGGCCACCAGCACGATCCGGGAGACCCGCTCCTTGATGGCGAAATGCGACAGCAGGACGGCGAAGATCGACTGGGTGGAGACCAGGATCATCGAGCTGGCCACCGAGGTGTAATACAGCGAGGTCACCCAGGTGCCCATGTGCAGGCCCAGGAACAGGCCGGCCAGCAGGGCCTGCCGGAGCATCGGCCGGCTCAGCCCGGTGAGCTGCTTCCATCCCCGTCGGCCGGCCATCAACGGCAGGAGCACCGCGGCGGCCAGGGCCATGCGGTAGAAGGCCACGGCCAGCGGCGGGGCCTGGCACAGCCGGATGAAGATGGCCGCGAAGGAGACGGCCGTCACGCCCAGGATCACCGCCAGCGAGGGCGGCATCGGCGGGGAAAGCGAAGCTTGGGGCAAGGGCGACACCCCGGGTGAAGACGGCGCCTGCGGGCCGGATTCCCCCATATTGATCTGATCATCCGATCCCATTATCCGATCCGATCACTTCCCGAAATCCTCTGGATAGCCACTTTCAGCCGCTCTCCGCTGAGTTCGTGGACCACAACATCGATGGGATACTCCTGCACGAACCCGGCTTCGGCCAGGGCCGGCATGGCCGGTTCCGGAATCATGGCGAACATTCCTTCGGCGCCTCTCTGTTCGGCAACCGCCCTGAACCGGCGTCCCAGCCCGATCATCGCCTCATGCCCGCCGTCGATGAAGCCCAGGCAGAACCGGGGACCATGACGCTGGGGCAGGAAAAGGGCCAATGCCTCGATGCCGCCGCCTGCTCGAATCGCCAGTGCGCCCTTTCGAGCCAGCACCCGCCCGATGAACTCCCGGCTCATCTCCTGGAAGGTCCAGCCCCAGGCGTACAGCCCCCTGGTGCGGCGGTAGTTCTCCGAGCCCCCCAGGAAACTCATCACCGCATCGAGGTCCTTTGGGCCGGGGGCCGGCTCCGCGGTCATTTGTGAAGCGACTTCGGGGTTCGGCTCCGTGGTCAGCTCTGAAGATGTTTCTATAGCTGACTCCGCAGACGTCTTTTCGCCCTGCTGCCCGGCGACCATCCGCCGGCACTCGAAGATCAGCCGGAAGCCGTCCTTCTCGCCCATGTGCCGGCTGGCCCAATTGTCGGCCACCGTCCCGAATCGCACCGTGCGGGGCTCCAGGCCGGCGATGACCTCCATGGCCCGGCTGTTGATGGCCCGGGCCACGCCCCGGCCGCGTGCCTCCGGATCCACTCGCAGCCCCTCGAGCCAGATCTCCCCGGGGGAGAGCACGGTGATCTTGTCCGTGCCCACCGGCCGGCCGTTCAGCTCGGCCACCAGGAAAGCGCCCCGGGGATCCTCCAGCCAGCGGTCATAGACCCGGGGAAGGTAGTCCCAGCCCTCCCAGATCCTGGAGCAGAACTCGACCACGGCCGGCTTGTCCTCGGCCCGGGCCCGGCGAACGGTCAGGGAGCCCCTGTCAGTGTCCATGTGAATACTCTCCGCCGGCGCATCGGGGCGCCGGCTGCTATTCGCCCAGCTTCTTCCATGCCGGCCGGATGGCCTGGCGGTGCACGTTCTGCTTGAATTCCCGCAGCAGCGAAAGATTCTTTTTGGCGTTCTCCGCGTTGTACAGAAACTCTCCCTGCGGCATCATCTCGGCCAGCTCCCCGGGCCGCTCCGCCCGGGCCCATTCCATCAGCGGCATCATCACCCGCCGGAAGGCCCGGTCGGTCTCCGGCGTGAAGGATGCCTCAATGGCCTCGATCCGCCCGCGGCGCACGACGATGATCCCTTCATAGTAGAACTCACCGATATCGGCCGTCTCGATCCAGTCGTTGGTCTCCTTGGCCTGGCAGAAGACCGTGTCGCCGCGCACCTCCATGTTGCTGAACTCCAGCACGGTGTTGAGCACGCGGTCGTAGTGCGCCAATCCCCGCAACGCTTCCGGCCCCTGCAGGTCGAACAGGCCCGGCACCCGGAAATGGGCCTGGCCGGCATACAGGGACATGACCTGATCGATATCGCCGGCGTTCACGGCCTCTTCGTAAGCCGTGACGATATCTGCCGGCTTCTGGCCGCAGGCCAGGATCAGGAAGATCACAAATCCGCAGAGAACGGCTGCGACGGCAACGCGTTTCATCAAGACACCTCCTGCTCTTCTGTGGTCGTGGAAGACAATCCCTCCTCCCGCAGGGCCGTGGCCAGCTTCTGGTCGGCCCGGGAGAGGGCAAAGGTCTCCAGATCGGAAATTCTTACCCAGCGGAAATCGGAACAGCCCAGCGGCCGGGGCGTGCCCTTCAGATAGGTGCAGTGAAAGGCATGCAGGGTGATCCGGAAGTGGGAATAGCCGTGATCCAGGCTGAGGAACGGTCTGTCGACCCGAATGGCGATGTCCAGCTCCTCCCTGATCTCCCGGCGGAGGCATTCCTCCAGGGACTCGCCCTGCTCCCGCTTGCCGCCGGGAAACTCCCATAAACCGCCCAACAGGTCATCCGGCCGGCGGCGGGCGAGGAGCAGACGGCGATCGGTCCGGCCGGGGCGGGCCGCATCTCCGGCACCGGCTCCAGCGCCCCGCTGTCGCCCGCCCTTCCCGCGGCTGTTCTCCCAGATGATCGCGGCGGTGACATCGTAATGCGGCCGCGGTTTCCTCTTCTTCTTTGGTGGATACCGGGTCGGATCGCCGGCCGCACGCCCGCCGCAGATCTTCTCCAGAGGACAGTCCGTACAGCGGGGATCAGCCGGGCGGCAGACCTGTGAGCCCAGATCCATGATGGCCTGGTTAAAAGGAGCGATCTTGCCCCTGGGGACCAGCTCTTTGGCCAGCGCCACCAGCTGCTTTCTGCCGGCTGCGGTGCGCGGGTCGCCGGAGATGCGGAAGACCCGGCACAGCACCCGGACGGCATTGCCGTCCAGCACCGGCCAGTGTCGGCCATGGGCCAGGCTGGCCACCGAGGCGGCGGTGTTGTAGCCCACCCCGGGAAGCTGCTTCAGAGCCTCCAGCTCGGCCGGCACCCGGCCGCCGTGCTGCTCGACGATCAGCTGTGCGGCCCGGTGCAGATTTCTTGCCCGGGTGTAGTAGCCCATGCCCTCCCACAGCTTCAGGACCCGATCCATCGAGGTCCCGGCCAGGGACCCGACATCCGGAAAAGCTTCCAGAAAACGGCCGTAGTACTCCAGCACCCGGGCCACCTGGGTCTGCTGGAGCATCATCTCCGAGACCAGGATGCGGTAAGGATCCCGGGTCCGGCGCCAGGGCAGGTCCCGTCCGTGTCGGGCGTACCAGGCCAGCAGCCGGGGGGCGAACCGGCTGCGGGCATTGTTTTTCTGCGCTGAGATCTTTTTCGATGCCATGAACCTCGCCGGATGAGGATCCCTGAAATGCGGTCAGAAAGACCGGAGCGGCCGGTCACATCGGTAATAAGGCATTTCAGGGCCGGGAAATCAAGTCAAATCGGCAGGTCTTCAGCCGGAACCCAGGATTCAGACCATACGCGGATCATCTCCGGCCCTCTCGAGCACCTCATCCGCCCCAACCGCATATTTTTTCCGATCCCGGAAAAAGTCTCTTGTGTCGCCGGGAAAATTGTGTATCATTAGGCACAGCGTTTTTAGCCATTTTTTAACCGAAAATTAACCGGTTCTTAACAGAAGCTGCCCTTATTATAGGTTTCTTCTCCCGGTTCAGCAGGGCGATAGTATTCCCGTCTGCAGCAACCTCCCGGGCCCTAAATCCACGCCTATGCCGCTTGAACAACTGCTCACAGACGTCCAGGTGATCGCCATCCTGTGCCATCAATGGGGCGACACCGGAAAGGGCAAGTTCTCCGACTATTTCGCCGCCCGCTGGGCCGATGTGATCGCCCGCGGCACCGGGGGAAACAATGCCGGCCACACCGTGGTTCATGGTGGCCGGCAGCGTATTTTTCAGTCCCTGCCGGCCGGCATCGCCTACGACGGCCAGGGCAAGATCACCATCATGGGCTCCGGGATGGTCCTTGATCTGGAAGTCCTGGGCCGGGAGCTGGATCAGCTGCGCCAGGACGGCCTCAGCTGGGATCATCTGATGATCAGCCGCGACGCCCACGTGATCATGCCCTACCACCTGGCCCGGGACCGGGCCGTGAACCAGTCCCAGACCGGCGGCGGGATCGGCTCCACCGGCAAAGGCATCGGTCCGTGCTACGCCGACAAGATCGCCCGCCGGGGGATCCGCGTATCCGACCTGTTCGACCGCGATATCCTGGCCCGCCGGATCACCCGGGCTCTGTCCTTCTATCCCGAGTTGTCACTGGATCCAGAAGAGATCCTGGACGGGCTGCAGCCCCTGGCCGAGCGGATCAAGCCCCTAGTGCGTGACACCACGGCCGAGATCCATCGTCTCTACCGCGAGGGGAAAAAGATCCTTCTGGAGGGCGCCCAGGGCCTGCTACTCAGCATCGAGCACGGCACCTATCCCTATGTGACCTCCTCCGATCCATCGCTCAACGGTGCCGCCGGCGGGGTCGGCCTGCCGGCCAGCGCTGTCGATCTGCCCCTGGGAGTGGTCAAGTTCCCCTTCATGACCCGGGTCGGCGGCGGCCCCTTTCCCACCGAGCTGGGCTCCGATCGATCGGAGGAATACTGCCGGGACGAGTCCAACACCCTCGGGGAGGAGCTGGAGCGATTCGAGATCCCCTATCGGATGGAAGGGAATCGGCCGTGCTACGACCACGAGGACAGCAGGATCCGCCGTCTGATGAATGACGACGACCCTTTTCGTCAGAGTATCGGCCTGCGGCTGGCCGCCAGCGAATACGGCGCCGTGACCGGCCGTCCCCGGCGGATCGGCTGGTGCGATGCGGTGGCGGCGCGATATGCCGCCCGGATCAACGGCGTCTCCCGGATCATCCTGACCAAGCCGGACGCCTGCGCCGGACTGGACCGGTTTCGCATCTGCTACGGCTACCTCATCGGAGAACAGGTCCGGACCGATTTCCCCCGCGATACGAACACGCTCCGGGCGGTCGATCCGCAGTACCGCACATACGACGGCTATGGCCGGATCGGTTCGATCCGGGCCTACGAGGATCTGCCGCAGAGCCTGCGCCGGGCCGTCTCCGATGTGGAGGAGTTCACCGCCGCATCGGCGGCCATCATCTCGGTCGGTCCGGAGGCGGAACAGACCATCATCAGGTAACTGACCATGAGCAGAGCCGAGCTGATCAGAAGAACAGTGGCCCGGAATCTCGACCAGGCCCGAATGAGCGCCGAGCTGCCCGGCCTGGAGGGAGGCAGGCGGGGCAAGGTCCGCCACGTCTACCACATCTCCGGAAAGGGCGGCCTTCCCCTGGTGATCATCTCCACCTCCGACCGGGTCTCGGTCTTCGATATCGTCCAGGACCGGGCCGTGCCCTACAAGGGTGCGGTGCTTAACGCCATCTCGCAGTGGGCCTTCGAGCATACCGCCGATATCGTCTCCAACGCCCTGCTGGGATCGGCCGGTCCCCACATCCTCATTCAGCGGGAGCTGGCCAACATCGGCATCGAATGCGTCGTCCGCGGCCACATGTGGGGCAGTCTGGCGGCCGATTACGAGCAGGGCCTGCGGACCAAGTGCGGCCTGATCCTGCCCGACGGGCTGCGGCGCTACCAGAAGCTGGACAACCCCCTGTTCACCCCCACCACCAAGGCCGAGCAGGGACACGACCAGGACATCCCCATGGAGGAGATGGCCGGCCTGATGGAACGGAAACTGGCCCACATCGGGCTGCGCGTTGACGGCTCGCGGCTGGCCGATCAGGTCCGGGAGGTCTCCTTCCGGCTTTTCGACCGCGGCCAGCGGCTGGCCGATCGGGCCGGTCTCATTCTGGTGGACACAAAATACGAGTTTGGCCTTGACCTCGACGGCAAGCTGTACGTAATTGATGAGGTCCACACCCCGGATTCCTCCCGTTATGTGGAGCGCAGCCAGTGGGAGGAAAAATGGGGGTCGATCCGGGAACGGATGTCCACCGGCCGCTGGCCGAATGTAGGCCGGCTGCTGCAGGATCACCCCGAGCTGAAGATCCCCGAGCTCTCCAAGCAGCTGGTCCGCGACGTGCTCCTGGCCCGGGGGTATGATCCCCGGGAAGGCACCGGTCCCGGCCTGAAAGACGAGGACATCATCGAGATGGCGTCCCGGTACATCGAGCTGTACGAACGTCTTACCGGGCGCCAGTTCGATCTGACCATGGAACCATCCCGGCGGCTCGATCTCAATGCCGTCATCGAGCGGTTCTCCCGATCCACCTTGCTCGAATGATCCCCATCCGGGCATAACCATCACAGGCGGTCCGTCGTCATGATCATGATCATCGACTGCGGCAGTCAACTGACCCAGAACATCGCCAGAAGGGTGCGTGAGCTGGGGGTCTTCACCGAGATTGTTCCCTTCCACATCCCGGCCTCGGAGATCTACCGGAAGAAGCCCCAGGGGCTGATCATCTCCGGCGGGCCGTTCAGCGTCTACGACAAAGGCGCCCCCCTGTATGATCAAGATGTGCTCACGGGGGGCGTTCCGATTTTAGGCATCTGCTACGGCCAGCAGTCCATCGCCCACCTGCTGGGCGGAACCATTCGGCCGGCCGACAACCGGGAATACGGCCAGGCGATCATCGATATCAGCGTTGACAGCCCGCTGCTGGCCGGCCTGCCCGGCCGGGAGCTGCAGGTCTGGATGAGCCACGGCGACGTGGTGGAAAAGGTTCCCCAGGGATTTGAGATCATCGCCCGGTCGCGCAGCGGCCACGTGGCCGCCATGCAGCGGGACAGGATCTTCGCCGTCCAGTTCCATCCCGAGGTGGACCACACCCGGCACGGCCGGAGAATTTTAGAAAATTTCCTGAACATCTGCCGGGCCGACTGCACCTGGAATCCGGAACAGGAATACGACCGCATCGTGGCCGAGATCGAGGAGCGGATCCGGGGAAAGGTCGGCGTCGGGGGGATCAGCGGCGGGGTGGATTCCTCGACCCTGTCGGTTCTGCTGCACCGCATCGGCGGCCGGGATTACCACCCTATCTTCGTGGATAATGGGCTGCTACGAGCCGGCGAGGGAGAGGTGGTCCGGGAGCGGCTCAAGCCGTTTGACCTCAACGTGACCTACGTGGATGCAGCCGGCCGCTTCCTCGGGCGTCTCCAGGGGATCGAGAATCCCGATGAGAAACGGCGTCTCATCGGGCACGAGTTCATCGACGTCTTCCAGGAACAGGCCCGCCGTATCCCCAGGGCCAGCTATCTGGCCCAGGGGACCCTCTACCCCGACGTCATCGAGAGCGTCCCGGTTTACGGGACCTCCTCGCGGATCAAGCGGCATCACAACGTCGGCGGCCTGCCCGAGGAGATGGACCTGGAGATCGTCGAACCCTTCCGGCACCTGTTCAAGGACGAGGTCCGGGCCATCGCCGAGCACAAGCTGGACATGCCCCGGGAGATCGTCTGGCGACATCCTTTCCCCGGGCCCGGCCTGGCGGTTCGCATGATCGGAGCGGTGACGGACGAGAAGCTGGCCCTGTTGCGCAGGGCCGACGCCATCTTCATCGAGGAATTGAAAAAGCGGGACCTCTACGACCGGCTCAGCCAGGCCTTCGCCGTCCTGACCGACGCCCATTCGGTCGGCGTGATGGGCGACGAGCACACCTATGAGGGGATCATCGCCCTGCGGGCGGTGACCACCAGCGATTTCATGACCTCCGACTGGTACGATTTCGACAAGGAGGATCTCACCGCCATGGTCAACCGGATCATCAACGAGGTCCCGGGAGTCAACCGGGTGGTTCTGGACGTCAGCCAGAAACCGCCCAGCACCATCGAGTGGGAGTGAGTTCGATGGCCGATCTCAATGCCAATCCGAACGTGTTGTCGGAACGATACGCCACCGACCGGATGAACCGGATCTTCTCCGTCCGGTCCAGGATCCTCCTGGAGCGGGAGCTGTGGATCGCCGTGGCCCGGGCCCAGCGGAAGCTGGGCGTCAGGATCCCGGCCGGGACCATCGCGAAGTATCAGGCGGCCAGAGAGCGCATCGACCTGAGCCGGATCCATAAAATTGAGCAGCGCACCCGGCATGACCTGGCCGCCCGTATCGAGGCCTTCAACCGGGCGGCCGGGACCGAGGGCGGCATCCACCTGGGGATGACCAGCCGGGACGTGACCGACAACGTCGAGGCCCTGCAGATCCGCCGGGCCGGCCGGATTCTCTTCGGCAAATACCTCTCCATCCTGCGGCACCTGGTGGACGCGGCCGGAGCCTATCGACATATCTTCCTCGTGGCCCGGACCCACCACCAGCCGGCCCAGCCGACCCTGCTGGGGCGCCGCCTGGCTATGTGGGCTGAGGAGCTGATCCATCACCTCAGAGCGTTCGAGATCTTTCTCCGGGACTATCCCCTGCGGGGCATCAAGGGGCCGGTGGGAACCCAGTCGGACATGCTCCGGCTGCTGGGCAGCCGGGAGAAGGTCGACCGGTTGGAGCGGATGGTGGCCGAGCAGCTGGGTTTCGGGCGGGTCCTGGACGCGCCCGGGCAGGTCTATCCCCGCTCGCTGGACCACGAGTTCCTGGCCCGGCTGACATCCCTGGCCTCCGCGCCGCAGAGCCTGGCCAAGACCATCCGCCTGATGGCCGGCGGCGAGCTGATCACCGAGGGCTTCGCCAGAGGCCAGGTGGGATCCAGCGCCATGCCCCACAAGATGAACACCCGCAGCGCCGAGCGGATCTGCGCCCTGGCCGAGCTGATCAAGACCTATGCCGATGGCGGCTCGCGCCTGGCCGGCGATCAGTGGGAAGAAGGGGATGTCTCCTGTTCGGCCGTCCGGCGGGTGATCGTTCCGGACGCCTGCTACGCCTCGGACGGGCTGTGCGAGACGGCCCTGACCGTGCTCAACCGGATGAAACCGTATCCCGCGGCCATCCGGTCGGAGCTGGACTGGTTCCTGCCCTTCCTGGCCACCACCGAGATCCTCCTGCTGGCTGTCGAGAGGGGCATCCCCCGGGACCGGGCCCATGGGATGATCAAGAAACACGCCACCGCGGAGATGGCCGCCATGCGGGAGCAGGCCCGTCAGCCCGAGCTGGCCGACCGGCTGGCCAGAGATGCGGCCTTTCGCAAGGCCGGCATCACGGCGGAACAGATCGAGGCCGTCCAGGAGCGGGTCCGCCGATCGGTGGGCAACGCCGGGCGGCAGATCGGACAGGTGGCCGCCAGGGCCCGCCGTTTAATCCGTAAATATCCGGCCGAGGCGAAGTATGAGCCGGAGGAGATCCTGTGACCTCAGACTACGAGCAGAGCGAGCAGAAGGCCCTTCGGGACGGTAAAAAAGCCCTGGCCGGAGCCGGCTGGCTGTTCGGCCGCACCGATCCGCGGTCGAAGGGATTCTTCTTCGAGCTGAAGGAAAATGAGGCCGTCCATCCCGGCTATCTGGCCGTGCACTGTGTCGACGGGGTGGGCACCAAGCTGTTCCTCAGCGCCTGGTCGGGCGAGTACGGCCTGGCCCCCATCGACGCGGTGGCCATGAACGCCAACGACATGGCCACGGCTCTGCATGCCCTGCCGGACACCGTCGATTTGTACTTCGCCGTCCAGCAGGGCGTGGAACGGGAGCACATGGGCGCCATCCTGGCCGGATTCGCCCGAGCCCTGGACCGGATCCGCATCCCCGGGGCGCCCTTCCAGGTCAACCTGGGCAAGATCGAGACGGCCAGCCATGATGAGACCGTCTCGCTGGGCGTGCCCGGCAAGGGCTGGGACGTGGGCGTGGTCCTGACCGGGTACATCGCCGGCGACAAGATCCCCCGGCTGAACCCGCAGCCCGGCCACATCATCGTCGGGGTGGCCTCCAGCGGTGCGCACAGCAACGGCTACACCAACGCCCGGCACGTCCTGCTGACTCCGGAGGTGGAGCCCCGCAGCGAGTGGCGGGAGCGCTACCGGGGCCGGTTCGCGCTCGACGACCGTCCCCCGATCCTGGAGGGCCGGACCGTTCTGGAGGCGCTGCAGGAGCCCACCTTCCTCTACCTGGCCGAGGCTGCTGAGATCGGCCGGGCTCTCGATCACCGCGACATCTACGGGGTCAACATCACCGGCAACGGGCTGGCCAACTTCAACCGGGCCGGACAGGGCGTCCGCTTCGAGATCACCGATCCTTTGGAGCCGCTGCCGATCCACCGGCTGCTCGTCCGGGAATCGTCCTGGGGCCCCCGGGAGGCCTACGCCAAGCAGAACATGGGCATGGGCTTCGCCTATATCGTTCCCTCGCTGGAGACGGCCGAGAGGGTGGTCGAGCTGATCGCCGGACGGGGCCAGCACCGGGCCCGAATCATCGGGGAGGTGCGCGGCGGACGGGATGAGCAGGTCCGGACGGTGCTGCATAAGCCCTACGAGGGCCCGCCGCTGGAGTTTGCGGGGTATTGAAGGTCCATGTTCGACCGCGGGCCGTTTTTTCCAGCCGCCGGCCGTCAGCGGCAATCGAACGGAGCGAAAAAATGATCGATGCCAGGTTCAAAAAGATCGTCCGTTCCAATACCGGCTGCGCCGTCATCCTGGCCGGATCGGACAGCAATCGGCCGCACATCGAGAAGGTCGTCAAAGCGTTGAAAAAGTTCGCTATCCCCCACCGGGTGTATATCTGTTCGGCCCACAAGCAGCCCGGCCGGCTGATGGAGATCGTCCAGGCGTACAACGCCCTGTCCGGGAGCGTCGCCTTCGTGGCTATCGCCGGGGACACCGACGCCCTCTCCGGGACGGTCTCCTGGCACGCCATGGGGCCGGTGATCAGCTGCCCGCCGGATGCGCCCAACGAGAGCTGCCTGACCAACCCGGTCGGCAGCTCCAACGCCGTGATCGAGCGTCCGGTCAACGCGGCCCGGTTCATCGCCCAGCTCTATGCCGGGGTGAACCCGACATTCAGGGAACGGCTGGAGCGGGAGATGGCGAAAAAAATCGCCCGCCTGCGTAAGACCGACGAAGGCTACCGGCCGGCCGGAAAAAAGAGGTGACCGCCGTGGCCGACGATCTGTCAGCCCTCAGATCGATGGTCTATCCCGGCCGGGTGATCATCATCGGCCGCACTCCGGATGGCCGCCATGACGTGGTGGTCTACGCCGTCACCGGCCGGAGTCCCTCCAGCCGGGCCCGCCGGCTGGTTCACGACGGCGGCGGGACGATCCGCACCGAGGTGACCGACCCCGACCTGCTGCCCGGCGGGAACGAGAAGCTGCTCCTCTATCGCTGCCTGCGGCCCTTTCCCGGCGGCCTGGCGGTGAGCAACGGGGCCCAGACCGACCAGATCGCGGAGACGGCCCGGGGCCTGGCGGCAGAGCCGGCGGGTGCCGAAGCTCCGTCGGGCAAGCCGGTGCTTCCCCCGGCGGTCGAGATCCTGAGGCGGGCCTTCCGCCGGCCGCATCTCATCTCCGGCATCGATGTGACCGCCTATGAACCGGACGCACCGGCTTACACTCCCCGGATCAGCGGCTGTCTGGCGGACGACGCGGCTCTGGCGATCATCCGGCGCCTGCCCGGCGGCGATCCCGACCGGCAGTATTTCGCCGTTCCGCTGGTTCCAGGCCAGGGCCGGCTGCTGGCCACCTATAACGGCGAGAACCGCGATCCCCTGCCGGCCTTCCGGGGAGATCCCCGGGAGGTGGGCATCGCCGGAAAGACCCCTCAGGAGACCGCCGAGGCCGTCTTCGAGGCGCTGGGGCCGTCGACGGACCACACCCCGGAGTCCGCCCCGGACGGCGGCGGACCGGACCTGCGGGTGGGCGTGGCCGTGATATTCCGCTACCGCCAGACCGGCGAACTGGAAACGGCCGTCATCAACCGAACAAAGGGAGGTTCATGAGAGGGACCGACGTCAGCGGGATGAAGCGGACCTACCGGACGCCCTCAGGGATGGAGTTCCCCGACCGGCTGGAGATCGTCCTGGAGAAGGAGCAGGATCTGCGCTACGGGGAGAACCCCAATCAGCCGGCCGCCGTCTACCGCCCGGCCGGCCGCTCCCTGGCCGAGGCGGCCGGGATCGAGCTGGTCAAATCGGGCAAGGGGGGGCTGTCGGCCACCAATCTGCTGGACGTTTGCGGCGCCCTGGAGATATTGAAATTCTTCGACCGCCCGGCCGTAGCCGTGATGAAGCACGCCGCGCCCTCCGGATTCGCCCGCCAGCAGGGTCAGGCCTCCCTGGCGGAGATCTACCTGCGGGCCCGGGACGTCGACGCCCGCAGCGCCTTCGGCTCGGTGGTGGTGGCCAACCGGCCGGTGGACCGGCCGGCCGCGGAGGCCATCATGTCGTCCTTTGTCGAGGGGGTGGCCGCCCCGGATTTCGATCCGGGCGCGATGGAAATCCTGGAACGCAAGAAGGACATCCGGGCCCTCCGGTTCTCTCATCTGGAACGTATTCCCAAGTTCAAGGGCGATGACGTGGCCGGGCTGTATCATCTCAGGGTCCTGCCCGACGGTCGTATCATCGCCCAGACCCCCTACCTGAGCAGCATCCGCGGCCCGGAGGACCTGATCTGTGACCCGATGGTTTTCCATGAGGACCGGGCCTACGTGGTGGCCCGGGATCCCATGCCGGGCGAGATGGCCGACCTGCTGACCGCCTGGTACGTCAACATCGGGGTGTCCAGCAACAGCGTCGTCTTCGTTCGCGACGGCGTCACCGTGGCCATCGGCTCCGGAGGCCGGGAGCGGGTGGGGACGGTGGAAGAGGCCATCTCCCGAGCCTATCAGAAGGCTCTGGACCGCAAACGGTCGGCCCTCGACGACGACCATTTCTCCTGGACACCGGGCGATCTGGGCTGGGAGCAGATGCAAAAAGACCTCGGTCACCGGCCCCTGGAGGGGGCGGTGATGTCCTCGGACGGCTTTTTCCCCTTCCGGGATTCCATCGACACCGCCGCCGGCCAGGGGGTCACGGCCGTCGTCCAGCCGGGCGGATCACGGCGGGACTGGGAGGTTATCGAGGCAGCCAACGAACACGACATGGCCATGGCGTTTACCCTGGAACGCTGTTTCCGACACTGAGCGAGGGAGGGTCGATGGCGAAAAAAGTGATTCTCGAGCCCGGCCGGACCTTCAGCGAGTTCAGTCTGCTGACCGGGCGCACCAAACGGAAGGGCAAGATGTCCGACGTCAGCCTGGAGACCGGGCTGGCCGAACATCTGGTTCTCAAGCTGCCGCTGCTCAGCGCGGCCATGACCTCGGTGACCGGACATGAAATGGCCCTGGCCCTGGGCAAGGAAGGCGGCCTGGGGGTCCTGCCCGCCCGTCTACCGGTCGAGGAACAGGCCCAGATCGTCCGCCGGATCAAGAAATACGAGATGGGCTTCGTCGAGGACCCGGTGACCGCCGAGAGAGAGGCCACCATCGAGGAGGTCCTTCGTCTGGTGGAGCAGTTCGGGCATTCCAAGATCCCCATCGTCGACCGGAACAACATCTTTCAGGGCATGTTCATCCAGCAGCACTACTGGGAGACCGAGGCCGGCTCGCAGGACCGGGTCACGGCGGCCATGATCCCCTTCGGCTCCGGGCAGGTACCCCACTGCAACGATCCGCAGATCACCGTGGATCAGGCCAAGAAGCTTCTCCAGTCCGGCGGACAGCGCTACCTGGTGGTCCTGGACGACCAGAACCGCCTGGTCAAGATCGCTTTTCAGAAGGACGTCGAGAAGGTCAAGGTGGGCTCGGCCATCACCACCTACCGGGGCTGGCAGGACCGGGTCCGGGCCAATGTGGAGGCCGGGGCCGATCTGATCGTGGTGGACACCTCCGATGCCTACAGCGATTTCGCCGCCGACCTGATCGGCGAGTACGCCGCCATGAAGCTGGATACGCCCCTGTGCGTGGGCAACGTGATCACCTATGAGGGCGCCCTGTTCCTCATGGAGCAGGGGGCTGATGTGATCAAGGTAGGTATGTCCTCCGGATCGATCTGCACCACCCAGCGGGAGAAGGCCACCGGGCGGGCGCCGATGACGGCTCTGCTGGAGGCCGATCGGGCCCGGCAGGATCACGAAAAAGCAACCGGCCGCAGCGTCCCGGTGATCATGGACGGTGGGGTCACCGGACCGGCCGATCTGATCATCGCCCTGACGGTGGCCGACGCGGTGATGATGGGCTTCTATTTCAACCGGTTCTTCGAGTCGGCCGGAGAGAAGCTGGACCGCGGCGGCAAGGTCACCCGGGACGAGCGGGAGATGGTCGGCGTGGCCACCTGGGGAGAGGGCTCCTCCCGGGCGCAGAACCTGGATCGCTACGGGCACGCCACCCGGAAGACCTTCTTCGAGGAAGGGATCGAGGGGCGGGTGCCCTATCTGGGTCGTCTCAAACCGGCCCTCAAGAAGGACATGATGAAGGTCCGGGCAGCCCTGAGCAACGCCGGCTGCCTGAATCTAGCCGAGTTCCGGCGCCGGGCCGTGATCGAGCTCAATTCCCCCCACAGTGGTCGGATCGTCAGCGCCCCGCACGACGTCAAAGAGAAGGAATAAGCCATGTGCGGCATCATCGGCATCATCGGCAACCGTCCGGTCAGCCGGGACGTAGTCAGAGGGCTGCAGGCCCTGCAGCACCGCGGCATCCAGTCCTCCGGCCTGATCAGCTACAACTCCGCGGTCCAGCGGTTCAGCTATCCCATCCGGGGGGCCGGGTCGAGCAGCGATGTCTTCCGGCGCGTCCGGCTGAGTCACCGTGACAACGTGGCCATCGGTCACAACCGCTACGCCACCTCCGGCGACGATCCGACCAAGGACGCCCAGCCGATATACATCCAGCGGCCGGGCCTGGCCCTGGCCCACAACGGCCAGATCGCCAACTACATGGCCCTCAGGGAGCGCTTCGAGCAGCACGGTCTGTATTCCTTCTATACCAACTGCGATGCCGAGGCGCTGCTCTTCGCCCTGGCCGAAAACCTCTCCCAGATGCGCTCCGAGCATGTCACCGATACGCCCACCTTCGTGCAGCACAAGCTCTTTCCGGCCCTGCGCAAGACCATGGACCGCCGTTCCAAGTACTCGGTCGTGGGCGCCTATGCCACCGTCATGGTGGTGGCCAACCACGGCCTGCTGGCCTTCAAGGATCCCCATGGGGTCCGGCCGCTGAACTTCGCCCGCAAGAAGACCGGCCGCCTGGTGCAGTACGCCTTCGCCTCGGAGACGACCGCCTTTCACTTCCTGCGGGGATTTCAAGAGTTTCATGAGCTCGATCCCGGCGAGGCGATTTTCGTCGATTTCAACCTGAACGTGTACCGGGAGCACATCCGATCGCAGGATGAGAAGTTCTGTCCCTTCGAGATCGTCTACTTCGCCCAGGTGGACTCCGAGCTGCGGGGACAAAAGGTCTATGATGCCCGCTTCCGGCTGGGCCTGTCCCTGGCGGATCACTTCTCGGACCTCAAGGACCGGGTGGACGCTATCATGCCGGTGCCCAAATCGCCCATCCCGGCGGCCATCGCCCTGGCCCAGGCCTGGGGAAAACGGTACGGCGGGATCACCTCCCGCCCGTCCCATTCCCCCATCCGGGCCTTCCAGCAGGAGGCCACCCGTCGCAAGCAGGACATCGACGATAAGCTGATCTTCATCCGCTCGCACATCAACAAACGGCGCATCGGCCTGGTCGATGACAGCGTGGTCCGCGGCGAGACGTCCAGGGAGGTGATCTCCCGCCTCTACGAGCTGGGGGCCAGAGAGGTCCACCTGTTCCTCACCTACCCGCCCTATATCGGGATCTGCGCCGGCGGCATCGACACGCCTCTACAGGAGGAGCTGCTGCTGAAAAACGACACCCCGACCGCCATCCGCCGGGCCCGCAGCTTCATCAGGGCCACCACCCTGAATTATCTGCCCGTCGATGAGATGCTCAAGGCCGTCAACCTGACCCGGGAGACAGCCTGCCTGGGCTGCACCCGTCGTCAATACCCCTTCGACATGAGCGACTACGGCAGATTCCAGAAACTGCTCAAGGAATATCGATTGAAACGGGAAAATGGCTGCTGACCGCATCGAGATCGGATCACGCATCGCCGACGCCCGGGCCCGGGTCCGCAAACAGCGCCTGGACGGCCTGGGAATAGCAGGCGCGATCGGCCGGGTCGAGATCGTCGACGTCTATACCTGCGACGCCGGCCTCGATCCGGACCGTCTGCAGGCCCTGACAGGGGTTCTGGCCAATCCGGTCACCCAGCAGGCCTCGGTGAATGAAGCTCTCTCGCCCGGAGATTTCGACTGGGCCGTCGAGGTGGGTTTTCTGCCCGGGGTCACCGACAACGTCGGCCATACCGCCGGTCAGATCCTGGAGGACCTGTTCAAGATCACCCTCTCACCTGAGCAGGGCGTCTACAGCTCGCAGGTGACCTTCCTTCAGGGCCGCCTCTCCCGGAAGGAGGTCGAATCCATCGCCGGGGCGCTGGCCAATACGCTGATCCACAGCGTGCGCATCAAGAGCCGGGAGCAGTTCGAGGCCGACAGAGGCATGGGCACGGTCGTCCCCCGGGTGCATCTGAGGACCGCACCCGCGGCTGATACGATACCTTTGCGCCAGGCCTCCGACGAGGAGCTGACCGCCATCGGCAAGCTGGGCATCGCCGATCCCGACGGCAGCCGCCGCGGGCCTCTGGCCCTAAACCTGATCGACATGAAGACCATCCAGACCTACTTTCGCCGGCAGGGCCGCGATCCTACCGACGTGGAGCTGGAGTCGATCGCCCAGACCTGGTCGGAGCACTGCAAGCACACCATCTTCGCCGATCCCCTGGACGAGATCACGGAGGGCCTGTTCCGGGCCTGCATCCGCGGCGCCACCGAGACCGTCCGGCGCAACAAGGGGGCCGGCGATATCTGCGTCTCGGTCTTCACAGACAACTCCGGGGCCATCGTCTTCGACGACGACCATCTGGTCACCCACAAGGTCGAGACCCATAACAGCCCTTCGGCCCTGGACCCCTTCGGAGGGGCCATCACCGGCATCGTCGGGGTCAACCGCGACACCATCGGGTTCGGCCTGGGAGCCAAACCGGTGATCAACACGTACGGCTACTGCTTCGCCGATCCGGACGACGCCCGGGCGCTGTATAAGGGACCCGACTTCACCCAGATGATGCTCTCCCCGCGGATGATCCTGGAGGGCGTGGTCCACGGGGTCAACGTCGGGGGGAACAACTCCGGCATCCCCACCCCGCAGGGCTTTCTCTTCTTTCACCCCAGCTACCGGGGTAAGCCGCTGGTGTTTGTCGGCACCGTCGGGCTGATCCCGCGGATCAGCGCCGGGAGGCCGTCGCACCAGAAGCAGGCCCGGCCCGGCGACCTGATCGTCATGGCCGGCGGCCGGGTGGGCAAGGACGGCATCCACGGAGCCACCTTCTCCTCGGAAGTGATGGACGCCGGCAGCCCGGCCACGGCCGTCCAGATCGGCGATCCCATCACCCAGAAGAAGCTCTCCGACGCCATCGTCAAGGAGGCCCGCGACCGGGGGTTGTACAGCAGCATCACCGACAACGGGGCCGGCGGGCTGTCCTGCTCGGTGGCCGAGATGGCCCGCGAATGCGGCGGCTGCCGGGTGCAGCTGGACCGGGTGCCCCTGAAGTATCCCGGCCTGGCCCCCTGGGAGATCTGGTGCTCCGAGTCCCAGGAGCGGATGACCCTGGCCGTGCCGCCGGAAGATTGGGATGCGCTTCATGATCTGCTGGAGCGCCGCGGCGTGGAGGCCGCCGTCATCGGAGAGTTCACCGGTTCGGACCGCTGTCTGGTGGAATACCACGGCCGGACGGTCATGGACGTTGAGATGACCTTCCTGCATGAGGGCCTGCCGCCGGAGACCCGCCGGACCGAGGACCGCCGTCCGGCACATCCGGAGCCGGAGATCCCGCCGCCCGGCGATCTCACCACCGATCTCCTCTCCCTGCTGGGCCGTCTCAATATCGCCTCCACCGGCTTCGTCTCCCGCCAGTACGACCACGAGGTCCAGGGCGGCTCGGTGATCAAGCCCCTGCAGGGGCGCGGGCAGGTGGGCGGCGATGCCACCGTCACCCGCCCTCTGCTCGACTCGCCCCGGGGAATCGTCATCTCCCAGGGTTTGTACCCCACCTACGGCCGGATCGACACCTATCACATGGCTGCCTGCGCCATCGACACCGCCGTACGGGGAGCGGTCTGCGCGGGGGCTGATCCGGACCGGCTGGCCCTGCTGGACAACTTCTGCTGGTGCAGCTCCGACGAGCCCCAGCGGCTGGGACAGCTCAAGCGGGCCGCCCGGGCCTGCTACGACACTGCGGTGGCCTACGGGGCGCCGTTCATCTCGGGCAAGGACAGCATGTTCAACGATTTCAAGGGCTATGACGAGCACGGCCGGGCGGTCAAGATCTCGGTCCTGCCGACCCTGCTGATCTCCTCCATCGGGGTCATGGAGGATGCCTCGCGGGCCGTCACCCTGGACGCTAAATTTCCCGGCGATCTGGTCTATGTCCTGGGAGAGACGTTCGACGAGCTGGGCGGGTCCGAATATTACGCCATGTGGGGAGAGAAGCGGGGCCGGGAGGTCATCGGGAACTCGGTGCCCCGGGTGGATGCGGAGAAGAACCTGAAGCTCTATCGAGCTTACTTCCGCTGCCTGCAGCAGGGGCTGATTGCCTCGGCCCAGAGCGTGAGCCGCGGCGGACTGGCTGCGGCTTTGTCCAGGACGGCCATGGGCGGGATGCTGGGGCTGGAGATCGATCTGGCGGACCTGCCGGGAAGCATCTCCGGCCGGTCCGCCCGGCAGATAAGCGCCTCACCCGGCAAGGATGGTGTCGGGCGCCCTTCACCTTCCGGCATTTCCCGCGATGACACCACCCTGTTCTCCGAGAGCCAGGGACGGTTGGTGGTCACCGTCGCCCCCGGGAACCGGGCCGCCTTCGAGAAGGAGATGGAGGGCGTGCCGCAGGCCTCTATCGGTACGGTGATCGCCGGGGACAGTATCACCATCCGGGGTCTGACCGGTGAGTTGATCGTGAAAACGACCGTGAAGGCGGCCCTGGAGACCTATCGAAAAACCTTTCGGGACTATTGACCATGGCAGCGCCCAAAGCCATCATAGTATGCGGATACGGCACCAACTGCGAACAGGAGACGGCCCGCGCCTTCGAGCTGGCCGGCGCCGGGGCTGTTATCGTGCATATCAACGATCTGATCGACGGCATCGACGATCTTGCCGGTTATCAGATTCTGGTTTTTCCCGGCGGCTTCTCCTATGGCGACGACACCGGCTCGGGAAACGCCTTCGCCCATCAGATCAAGAATCATCTGTGGGACCGGGTGCTCACCTTCGTTCAGGGAGACCATCTGGCCATCGGGATCTGCAACGGGTTCCAGATCATGGTCAACCTGGGTCTGCTGCCGGCCACCGGCGGCTATGGACACCGCCAGGCGGCCCTGATCCATAACCGGTCTGCCCGCTATCTCTGCCGCTGGGTGGATCTCCGGGTCCACGGAGAGAGTCCCTGGCTGCGGGGTATGGACGGCCTGTCACTGCCCATCGCCCACGGGGAGGGCCGGTTCTATGCGCCCGACGAGACACTCGGCGCGATCCGGAGGGACAACCTCGTGGCCCTGAGTTACGCCGACGGGAAGATCTGCCGGCACCTGGGCCTGGAGCCCAATCCCAACGGCTCGCTGGCCGACATCGCCGGGATCACCGATCCGACCGGTCGGCTGCTGGGCCTGATGCCGCATCCGGAGCGGGCGGTCTGCTTCACCCAGCTGCCTCACTGGACCCGGCTGAAGGAGCAATACCTCCGGGAGGGACAAAAAATCCCGGAGCAGGGCCCCGGGTTGAGGATCTTCCAGAATGCGGTGGAGTACTTCCGGTGAAAAAGCTCTCCCTCACAACCATCCCTGCCGCCGATACCACCCCACCGTCTCCCGGACGCCCTCTTCCAGCGCCACGGATGGCCGGTACCCCAGTTCCTCGGCGGCCCTGGACCAGTCGCAGGTCCAGCAGGCTGCGGTCATCTCTCGGGCCTTACGGCGGTCCAGGACCGGCGTTTCCCGGCGCAGGGGAGCGAAGGCCTCGTTCAGGGCCGCCAGCACATGCAGCGTGAAGGTCGGCACCCGGATCTTCAGCGCCCGGACACCCAGAGCTTCGGCCATGATCCGGGTCAGCTCATCCCAGGTGGTCTCTCCCCCGGAGAGGAAGTAGGTCCGGCCGGCTGATCGTTCCGACTCCCCGGCCAGGATGGTCCCCGAGACCACATCCCGGACATGGCAGACGCTCACCGGCCGCTCCCGAAAGCCCAGCAGCGGCCGGAGGTGTTTTTTCAGGATCCGGAAATAGGTCAGGAAGTCCGTATCTCGGGGGCCGTAGACGGCCGGCGGACGGACGGTGGTGACGGGCAGGCGGTCCACGAAACCGGCGGCGGCTTGCTCGGCCATCAGTTTGCTGCGGCCATACTCGCTGACCGGCCGGCAGGGATCGTCCTCCCGCGAGGGACGGCCGTTCTCTCCGGGGCCGGCGGCGGCCTGGCTGCTGATCAGGACGAATTTCTTCAGCCGGGGAACATGTTCCCGGCACACCTCCAGGAGGTTGACGGTCCCCTGACAATTGACCTGATGGTAGATCTCCGGCCGGCGGGCCCGGGTCACTCCGGCGGCGTGATAGACTACCTCGATGTCCCTGACCGCCCCCGGCAGGGTGGCCGGATCGGTCGCCTCCCCATAGACCAGCTCCAGGTCGAGCCCCTCCAGCCAGCGCAGGTTGCTGGTCCGCCGGACCAGCCCGCGGACCCGGTGGTCTCTCTCCAGCAGCCCCTCCACCAAATGGCTGCCCACAAATCCGTTAGCTCCGGTGACCAGCACCTTCATCGGGCCTGCCCTCTCCGCGGCCGCCGAGGAAATCGCTTGACAACTTCCCGAGACGGCCATATGTTAACCTCAACTCTTTACGTCCGACCCTGCAACTATATCATCATCGACCTCAAATAGCAAGCAATAATTACCCCACCGAGGGGGAGCGAAATGGATATTTTCGAAAAGTGCCACAACTACAAAGCTGCCAAGATCGCCCGAAAGAAGAGCTACTATCCCTATTTCATTCCCATCGATTCCGGCCAGGGCTCAGAGGTGACCTCGAAGGGAAAGAACCTGATCATGATCGGTTCCAACAATTACATGGGCCTGGTCTCTCACCCTAAAGTGGTGGCTGCCGCCCGTGAGGCTCTGGAGAAGTATGGCGCCGGCTGCACCGGTTCGCGGTTTCTCAACGGCACGCTGGATATCCATGAGAAGCTGGAACACGAGCTGGCCGAGTTCATGCACAAGGAGGCCGCCCTGGTGATGAGCACTGGATTCCAGACCAACCTGGCCACCATCTCCTGCCTGGTGGCCAAGGGTGACGTGGTCATCACCGACCGGGCCGATCACGCCAGCATCGTCGACGGCTGCCGGTTGGGCTTCGGCAAGGTGGTCAAATACCGCCATAATGACATGGACGATCTGGAGCGGGTGCTGAAGAACATCGGCGACGGCCCCGGCAGGCTGATCGTCACCGACGGGGTGTTCAGCATGGAGGGCGACATCGCCGATCTACCCCGTATCGTGGAGCTGAAGAACAAGTACAACTGCCGCCTGATGGTCGATGATGCCCACTCGGTGGGCGTGCTGGGTCCGAAGGGCAACGGCACCGCCGCCCATTTCGGCCTGGAGGACGAGGTCGATATTGTCATGGGCACCTTCAGTAAGTCCTTCGTCTCCATCGGCGGATTCATCGCCGCCGATTTCGACGTCATCGATTTCGTCAAGCACCACGGCCGGGCCCTGATCTTCAGCGCCAGCATGCCGCCGGCCGCGGTGGCCGCCGTACGGGCCGCCCTGGAGATCATCATGGCCGAGCCGGAACGCCGGGAGAAGCTATGGAAGAACACCGAGAAGATGCTCACCGGCTTCCAGGCCATGGGCTACAACACCGGCACCAGCTGCACGCCGATCATCCCGGTGGTCATCGGCGAGGATATCAAGACCTTCTACTTCTGGAAAACGCTCTTCGAGAACGGCATTTTCTCCAACCCGGTGATCACTCCGGCGGTCCCTCCGGGACAGGCCCTCATCCGGACCAGCTACATGGCCACCCACACCGACGAGGAGCTGGACACGGTGCTGGAGACCTTCCGGCGGGTGGGCAAGGAAATGGACATCATCCCCTGACCGATGCTGAGGATCCCGGCCCATGCCCATACCGCTGACCGATGATCTTTACCCTGACAACCTCCGCAACAATCCTCCTGAGGTCCGTATCCAGCCGGTGACCACCCGGGTCCAGCGGCGGATCTTCATCAAACTGCCCTGGAAAATCTACCGCGACGATCCCCTGTGGATTCCTCCTCTCGTCGGTCAGATGAAAGAGACCTTCGATCCCCGGAAAAACCCCTTCTACGATCATGCTGATGTGCAGCTCTTCCTGGCCCTTCGCGGCGATCTGCCGGTGGGCCGCATCGCCGCCGTGGTCAACCACTCCCATAACGAGTTCCATGACGAGCGAACCGGTTTCTTCGGTTTCTTCGAATGCATCAACGAAGGGCCGGCCGCCGGGAAGCTGCTCGAGGCCGCCCGGGACTGGCTGGGCCAGCGCGGCATGACCACCCTGCGGGGGCCGGCCAGCTTCTCCTCCAACGATGAATGGGGCCTGCTGGTGCAGGGTTTCGATATGAGCCCGGTGCTGATGATGCCCTATAATCCGCCCTACTATCCCGAGCTCCTGGAGCGCTGCGGACTGACCAAGACCAAGGATCTGTATGCCTACCGGATGCACATCAGGGAGGGACTGCCCGACCGGCTGCGGCGCATGGCCGACCGGATCGAGCAGAGGGAAGGCCTGACCATCCGGCCGATCAAGATGAAGGATTTCGACAACGAATTGAAGCGGATCAAGGAGATCTACAACAACGCCTGGAGGAAAAACTGGGGCTTCGTGCCCATGACCGACGCCGAGTTCGACCACCTGGCCAAAAAGCTCAAGCCTCTAGTGGTCCCCGAGCTGGTCCTGTTCGCCGAGGTCGGCGGCCGGCCGGCCGGTTTCTCCCTGACCCTGCCCGATTACAACCAGGCTCTGAAGCATCTCAACGGCCGTCTGTTCCCCTTCGGGATCTTCAAGCTGCTGTGGCATTCCCGAAAGATCGACCACCCCCGCATCCTGGTCATGGGCGTGGTTCACGAGTATCAGCGCCGGGGCATCGACGCGGTCTTTTACGTCAAGACCTGGGATGAGGGAAAAAAGAGAGGCTACACCTGGGGGGATATGTCCTGGATTCTGGAGGACAACGAGATGATGAAGCGGGCCATGGAGCTGATGGGAGGAAAGGTCTATAAAACGTATCGCATCTACGAGCTGGAGATAGCATAACATCCTTTGCCCCGCGTCACAGAAAGACATGGCACCGGTCGCCGGATTTTAGAGGTTTCCCGCGAAAGGAAGAGAGTCGCTATGACATGTTTCAGAATCATACTTGCCGCCCTGCTGCTCGCCGCCGGTCTCGCCGCCGGGGAGCTCCCGGATACCACCGGGAAGGAAACGGCCACCGGGATACCCCGGGACTCCACCGGAGAACGAACCGACGCCGCCAGCGAATGGCCCGATGCCACCGAGATCGTCCGCCGGGCCGACCAGCATGTGCGCGGACAATCGAGCCGGGCGGAGCTGACCATGGAGATCGTCCGCCCCGACTGGTCGCGGCAGATGGGACTCAAGTTCTGGTCCAAGGACAATGACCGGGCCCTGATCCTGATCACTTCGCCGGTCCGTGACCGGGGAACGACCTTTCTGCTGCGCGACGATGAAGTCTGGAATTACCGGCCCGACATCGACCGGGTGATCAAACTGCCGCCGTCGATGATGAGCCAGTCATGGATGGGCACCGATTTCACCAACGACGATCTGGTCAGGGAATCTTCCATCGTCGAGGATTACGATCACCAGACCGTCGGCGACACCATCCTGGTCGTGGACATACCCGCTGCCGGCGACTCAACCCTCGTCGCAGACAGCATCCCCTCCGGCCGTCCGGCCTGGGAGATCAAGCTGACGCCCAGGCCGGAAGCGGCCGTGGTGTGGGGCCAAGTCCGCCTGTGGGTGAGCAAGGAACATGATCTGCAGCTTCGCGCCGAATACTATGACGAGGACGGCGAGCTGGTCAATGTCATGGACATGTCCCGAATCCGGGAGATGGGCGGCCGGCTACTGCCGACCACCATGGTCATGCGGCCGGTGGAGAAGGAAGGGCACCTGACCCGGATGACCTACCAGGATATCGAGTTCGATATCGAGATCGACGATTCCTTCTTCAGCCAGCAGAACATGAAACGTATCCGCCCATAATCCTCCAACCGACCGAAAGATACATCATGATGTATCTCAAGCTGGCCTGGCGTAATATCTGGCGAAACAAGCGGCGCAGCCTGATCGCGATGGCCTCGGTGTTGTTCGCGGTGATCATCGCCCTGGCCATGCGCTCCATGCAGCTGGGCAGCTATCGCCACATGATCCGGAACACGGTGGGATTCCAGACCGGATATGCCCAGATCCACGGCATGGGCTACTGGGACAGCCGGTCGATCAACGACAGCTTCTCGCTGACCGACTCTCTGACCCGGGAGATCGGCCGGATCCGGCACATCACCATGACGGCCCCCCGGCTGGAGACTTTCACCCTGATCTCATCGGGTGAGATCACCGACGGAGCCATGGTCACCGGGATCGCCCCCGTCGAAGAGCACCGCTTCACCAATCTCAAGAGCCGCCTGGCGGAGGGCAGGTATCTTCGGCCCGAAGACCGCGGCATCCTTCTGGCCAGGGGGCTGGCCGAACACCTTCGGGTGAGCGTGAAGGACACGGTTGTTCTTCTGGGACAGGGGTATCACGGCATCACCGCAGCGGGCAAATATGAGGTCGCCGGTCTGGTGGAGTATCCCATACCTGAGCTGAACAATCTCATGGCCTACCTGTCGCTGGCCGAGGCTCGGCAGCTGGTCGGGGCCCCGCAGCGGGCCACCGCGCTGGCCATCATGATCGATCGCCAGGACCGGCTGCCGGGCGTGATGGCAGAACTGGAGGACCGCTTCGGCCAGGCGTACGAGGTGATGTCCTGGGAACAGATGCTCCCCGAGGTGGTCCAGTCGATCGAGGCCGATAATGCCAGCGGGCTGATCATGCTGCTGATCATCTACATGGTCATCGGCTTCGGCATCCTGGGCACCGTGCTGATGATGACCATGGAGCGAACCCGGGAGTTCGGGATGATGGTGGCCATCGGGATGAAGCGCGGACGGCTGCGCCTGGTGGCTATCCTGGAGAGTCTGATGCTGACCTTCGTCGGGGTCCTCACGGGGATCCTGCTGGGCATCCCGGTCCTTGTCTATCTGCACGCCCACCCCATTCAGCTCAAGGGACAGCTGCGAGAGATGATGATCGGCTATGGCTGGGATCCGGTGATGCCGTTCTCGCTGGACCCGATGATCTTCGTCTGGCAGGCCCTGATCGTTCTGGTCATCGCTCTGGCGGCGGCAACCTATCCGGTCTGGCGGATCAGCCGGGTCGATCCGGTGGACGCCCTGCGGACCGGATGAGGAACACCATACATGCTGATGCTCATCGCCTGGCGCAATATCTGGCGCAACAGAAAACGCAGCCTGATCATTCTGGCGGCCGTCGCCTTCGGCATCTGGGCCGGACTCTTCTCCATGGGCCTGATGAACGGGATGTACGTTCAGATGATCGCCACCGGCGTCTCCACCCGGCTGGGTCACATACAGATCCATACGCCGGACTTCCGGGAACGTGCAGACGTCACCAAAACGGTCCCGGACGGCCCATCCATTCTGGAGCAGGTCCGCGGGCAGGACGAAGTGGCGGCGGCCAGCGGCCGGGCCGTGGTCTCCGGGATGGCCTCCTCACCCGAGACGGCCACGGGAGTGACCGTTCTGGGGATCGATCCGGCGGCCGATGTCGAGGTTTTCAATGTCGATGAGCACCTCCTGGAGGGAGACTGGTTCCAGACCGAGAAGCGCAATCCGATCGTGATCGGCGCCAAACTGGCCGAGCGGCTGGACGTCCGGCTGGGCAAGAAGATGGTCCTGCAGGGCCAGAGCCCCGACGGATCGATCGGAGCGGGTGCTTTTCGCATCGTGGGCATCTTCCGAACCCCCTCCAGCGCCTTCGACGAGATGACCGTCTTCGCTCTTCAGCAGGACGTCCAGAGTGTTTTCGGGCTGGATCAGGCCATCCATGAGATCGCCCTGCGGCTGGAGAAGCTTGAGAATATTGATGCGGTCCAAGCGACGCTGCAACAGGCCTACCCCGACCTGGCGGTGGAGACCTGGAAGGAGCTGGCCCCCGAGCTGGCCGTCACCGCCGATCTGGGAGACCAGATGCTCTATATCTTCATGATCATCATCCTGCTGGCCCTGGTCTTCGGCATCACCAACACCATGCTCATGGGCGTGCTGGAGCGCATCCGTGAGCTGGGCGTGCTCAAGGCTCTAGGAATGAAGAGCGGACGGATGTTCACCATGATCCTGCTGGAGACGCTGGTGATCTCGCTGTTCGGCGGCCTGGTGGGGATCTTTGCCGGGGCCGGCACCATAGAGACCTTCGCCCGCTTGGGGATCGATCTGTCGGTCGTCTCCGAAGGCATGGCCGAGTTCGGCATGGGCAACATCGTCTATCCCGTGCTGGAGTGGATGGCCTATCTTAATGTCACCGTTCTGGTGGTCCTGACCGCCCTGGTCTCCGCGGTCTATCCCGGCATCAAAGCGGTTCGATTGAATCCCATCAAGGCCATCCGGACCTATTGAGAAGATCACCGGCGACTCTGGAGAACCTTTCAAAAGGAAACTGCGACATGAGTGTGATCACCGCCTCGCAGATCACCCGCATCTACGATGACAAAGGTGTTCCGGTCCATGCCCTGCGCGGCGTCGATCTGGAGATCGAGGAGGGCGAGTTCACCGCCGTGGTGGGCCCCTCCGGATCGGGTAAATCAACTCTGCTGAACATCCTCGGCGGCCTGGACAGTCCCACCCAGGGCCGGGTCACCGTCGAGGGTAAAAACCTCGTCGAGATGAAACACGACCAGCTGGTCGAGCTGCGTCTGCACCGCATCGGCTTCGTTTTTCAGGCCTATAACCTGATTCCGGTTCTGACCGCCCTGGAGAACGTCGAGTTCATCATGCTGCTGCAGAAACGGCCCAAAGCGGAGCGCCGGCAGCGGGCCGAGGAGCTCCTCCAGGCGGTGGGCCTGGAGGATTCCATCGACCGCCGCCCGATGGAGCTCTCCGGCGGGCAGCAGCAGCGGGTCGCGGTGGCCCGGGCATTGGCTTCCCTGCCGGCCTTCGTGCTGGCCGATGAGCCGACCGCCAACCTGGACACGGCTTCGGCGGACAACCTCCTGGATATCATGGAACGGATGAACCAGCAGCATCAGGTCACCTTCCTGTTTTCGACTCATGACGATCGAGTGGTCAAACGAGCCCGCCGGGTGATCACCCTGCGCGATGGTCAAATCGTGGAGGACGAACGGAGGGAGGCGTGAGCGGCTCGATAATCTTGTTCATCGCCGGCCTGGCCATTTTCATGCTCCTGGGAACCGATGGCTCCGCTGCCGACCGGTCCCTGCGCGGCTACATCCAGGAGATGCCCCTGCTGTGGGAGAGCTCGCCGCTGCTGGGCACCGGCCACGAGTGGCGGTTCGACAGCCAGACGCTGGCCCGGCAGAACCTTCGATGCTATCCTCATCCCCGGATCACCATCGCGGTGGAATGCGACGAACGGCTGCTGATCGGCGAGTCGGCCCGACTGATGCAGCAGACCTCCGACGCCTATCGTTTTGAAGAGCCCTATTTTCGCTGGCGAAGGTCCCTGCTCGATAAACAGAACGCGGTCCTGGAGGCGGAGATCGACCGTCTGTGGATCACCGGATACCACGGCGACCTCGAGGTCACCATCGGCCGTCAGCGTATCGCCTGGGGCACAGCCCTGGTCTGGAACCCGATCGATCTGTTCAATCCCTCCTCGCCACTGGACTTCGCCGGCATCGAGAAACCCGGCGCTGACGGCCTGCGGGCACAGTACTATCTCGGGGCCGCCTCCCGGATCGAGATCGCCGGCGTCCTGCGCCGGCCGGAGGAGCACTCCATCGCCGCCGCCCAGCTGGTCCTGAACCGGTGGGAGTATGACTGGCATCTCCTGGGCGGACGGCAGGCCGAGGAATGGGTGGCCGGGCTGGCCTGGGCCGGCCATATCCGCGGCGGGGGCTTTCGCGGTGAGCTGCTGGGCCGCTTTCCATCAGAGGAGCCGGCAGGGCCAGATGGGGACGACCCCTCCACAGATGCCGCTCTGACCGCTGTCCTGTCGGGCGACTATACCTTCCACTCCTCCCTCTATCTGCACGGCGAGGCACTCTACGAGAGCCGGGGGACCACCGGCGATGCCGGAGGAACGCACCTGGTGAAGGCCCTGCAGGAGGGGCGCCAGACCCCGGCGCGGTGGTCCGTCTTCGCCGAGATCGCCCGGCAACTCCATCCGCTGGTCTACGCCGGTCTATCCGGTATTCTCAATCCCGCCGACCTCTCCTGGTATGCCGGTCCCTCCGTTACTTGGAATGCCCTGACCAACCTGGATGTCATCCTGACCGGCCAGCTTTTCGGCGGGAGCTCCGGGACCGAGTTCGGCGACAGCGGAGCCATCCTTCTGGCCCAGGGGAAGTGGAGCTGGTAAAACGATCCTGCTGGTTTCCTGACAGATGCTTCATGATACCTCACCGCCCGCGTCACCTCTCTGTTTCCCACATTTCATCGTTCAGGCCACCCGGCTCTTTGCATCACTCCGCCGTTTTCCACACCCTATCGTTCACATCACCCCACCCTATCAGGTAAGTCTTTTTATAAAAATACTTGACTCTTGTTAACTAACCGGTTATTTTATGCACATGGCCACACCAACAAAAAATATCAAGGCCCCAAAGAGAATCCCGACGCGGGAGCGGATCATCGGGGCGGCGATGAGTGAGTTCGCCGAGTACGGCCTCGCTGGAGCACGCATCGACCGCATCGCGCGTCACGCGAAGAGAAACAAAGCGATGATCTATTACCACTTCTCCTCCAAGGAAGACCTCTATCGGGAGACGATCGCCGAGGTTTACAGAAAGGCCGCTTTCACCCTCTCATCGTTTTTCGACTACACCGGAACGCTGGAAGAAATGCTCCGTCATACGGTCGATTATTTCTCCGAACTGATGCGCAGATACCCCGACTTCCGGTCGGTTCTGATGCGCGAGTTCGCCCGACCCCGTGATGAGATGCTCGAGCTGATCGCAGGAATCATCACCTCCTCGGGCGTGCCCCAGCGGTTGCTGAATCATCTTCAAGCGGAAATGAAGGTCGGCCGAGTTCGAAAGACCGATCCCCGGCAACTGCTGCTGTCCTTCATCACGATGAACATCGGATACATGATGATGGCTCCCCTTTTTGAGCGCCTCCTCAGGATAGAAGACCATGAAAAGTTCATGGAAAAAAGAAAACAAGAAGTCGTCACCCTCTTCTTAAAAGGAATACGATCGGGATGAAGATGAAAAGGACGATCCTGTGGCTGGTGGTACTGGTTCTGAGCTCAACGGCCTCGGCGGGAGAGTTGACCCTCCGGGAAGCGCTGGATCTGGCCAGGGAACATTCGTACGAGCTCAAAAAAGCCCGGTCACAACAGCGGGCCGCGTTGAGCTCGGTATCGGCCGCCGAGCTGGAGCGGTTTCCCACCCTTACCCTCGAGGGCCGGGCCTGGGCCGTCGATGATCTGCCCTCCTTCGAGATCGACATTCCCCTGGGGCCGACCTTCGAAAAGAGGCTCGGCAGCGAACGAAGTTATCAGATCGACGCAACCCTGAACGTTCCCCTCTACACCGGAGGACGCATCGACGGCACCATCGATCAGGCCATGGCCCTGGCCCGGATGAGAGAGGCGGTGGTTCGGGCCGAGTCTGACCGATTGTGCCTCTCCGTTCGGTTGAACTACTACTCGTTGGCCAGGGCCGACAACATGCTCACTGCGGCTGAAGCCTCATTGGACCGGGCGAACATCGTTGCCGGGAATGTCCGGGCACTGTTCGAAGCCGGAGCGGCCGATTCGGTCGATCTGCTGGAGGCGGACCTGGCCTTCAGTGAAGCTTCGTTCGCTCGAAGCCGGGCTGAAATTGAGCGCCGTAAAGCCGAGATCAGCCTTCAGCTCCTCCTGGGGATCGATCCCGGGGATGGTCTGCTCCTGGCGGATATTCCAATCCCTCCCGAGACGATGCCCGGCGGTGTCCCCACGACAGAGGGCAAGCCCGAGCTGGCCGCAGCAGCAGCCGGCATCGAAGCACAGAGGTCCGCCATCGGACTCAGGCGATCGGAATATCTTCCATCGATATCACTCTTCGGCGGCTATTCCACAGGGAAGCCGAACCGTGACATGTTCAATGACGAGACGGACGATTTCTTCAAGGTCGGCGCCGGCTTGAGGTGGTCATTCAACCTGGGGAATCAAAGCGGACAACGGGTCAAGGCGGCCCGCCTGGAGCTGGAAGCCCAGCAGCACGACCGCGACCGTATCGCCCGGACCCTCGATGAGGCGGCCCGGCTGGCGCTGGAACAGCTGCGTCTGGCTCACCAGGAATATCTCAGCGCCCGGCGCCGATTCGAGCTGACCTCCCGGAATTACCGGCTGGCGGAGAAGCGACATGCCGAAGGCGACATCTCCACCAACCGTCTGCTGGAGATCGAGAAATCGCTGACCAATACCCAGGCGGCCCTGGCCGCCGCCAGCGCGGCGTACCACATACGGTATAGCGGCTGGCTGTATGCGACGGGATCCGAAGAACTGGAGAAAGGAAGATGATAATGAGGCCGACCGATCTGATGCTCGCCCTGATCTGTCTTGCGGTCCTGACCGCAGGATGTTCCGACAACGATAAAGCGGCCTCCGGCTCGGGTTTCATCGAGACCGATGAGGTCCTGGTCTCGTCCGAGGTGACCGGCCGGGTCATGGAAAAATACTTCAACGAAGGCTCCCTGGTCGGGCGGGGCGATATTCTGCTGGCCGTCGATCCGACTCGGATCGAGCTGCAACTCAAGTCGGCGCAGGCGTCCCTCGGCGCGGCCGAGGCAAACCTCAACGTCACCGAGGTTCAGCTGTCGCAGGCAATGGAAGCGGAGAAGCTCGCCGAATCCGAGTTCAAACGGGCGACGGACCTGTTGAAATCCGGCACAGCGAACCAGAGACAGTATGACCAGGCTCGGTTCGAATACGACTCGGCGCAAAAATCGAGACAGATCGCCGGAGCGAGGATCGCGGCGGTCGAGGCGGAGATCGAAAAGATCCGCGCAGAAATGGCCCGCCTGCAGCGGGAGCTCGACGATACCACGCCAGAAGCCCCGATCGCAGGGACCATACTTGAAGAATACGTCAATATCGGCGAGCTGCTCTCTCTCGGCCGGCCGATCGCCACGATCGCCGGTCTTGATACGGTCTCGGTGAAGATCTTCCTCGGCGCCGGGGCTTTCGCCGGCGTCCGGCTCGGTGACCGGGCCGTGATCGACACCGAGTCCGGTGAGAAAAAGTTCACCGGGGTCGTGGTGTGGACCTCGAACGAAGCCGAATTCACTCCCAAGAACGTCCAGACGAAGGAGTCCCGCGCCGGGCTGGTCTATGCGGTGAAGGTCTCCATCCCGAATCCGGACCACTTCCTCAAGGTAGGAATGCCTGTCTATGTCACCCTGGAATCACGATGAATATCATATCGGCAAGAAACCTTTCGAGATCGTACGGCGACATCCGGGCGCTCGATGACTTCTCCCTGGACATTGAAGAAGGAGAGATCGTCGCCCTTCTGGGACCTGACGGAGCGGGAAAAACCAGTCTCATACGCATCCTCTGCCATCTGATCAAACCCGATCCGGCGGGGAAACCGACGATCACGATTAACGGCAGGGACGCCCTCAGGGAGTTCGCCTCGTTGAAGACCCTGATCGGTTACATGCCGCAGACCTTCTCTCTCTATCCGGATCTCAGCGTCGAGGAGAATATGATCTTTTCTGCGGGAATATACGGATTCACCGGAGAGGAGTACCGGAGGATGCGTGACAGAATGTACGAATTCTCCAACCTGGGACCGTTCGCCGAGCGCAGGGCCGGTGCGCTTTCTGGGGGGATGAAGCAAAAGCTGGCGCTGTCCTGCTCTCTGCTGCATGATCCCCGTATCCTGATACTCGACGAACCGACAACGGGGGTCGACCCGCTCTCGCGACGTCAGTTCTGGGAGATGCTGCTCGACCTCAATGAGCAGGGGGTCACCATCCTCGTCTCAACCCCTTACATGGACGAGGTGGCTCATTCCGACCGAGCCGTGGCGATGCTCGACGGACGCAAACTCACCGAGGCCGGACCCGAGGAGTTGGCCGCCTCTTTCGAGGGCCATATCTACTATCTGCCCCGCGAGCCGACGATCGAGCTGGTCGACAGACTCTCGGCGATCGAAGGGCTGAAAGCCAGGCGGTTCGGATCTGGACTGCATCTCTATACCGGCGAGGAGACCGACATCGAACAACTCTCCGCCGAGCTGCGAGAAGCCGGCGTTGACCCGGAAAGGCTGGAGAGAATCGATCCATCCATCGAGGATCGCTTTATCCAGTTAATGGAGGAGAAATCCTGATGTCGCTGGCGGTCGAAATCGACGGTCTGACCCGCACATTCGGCGACTTCACGGCGGTCGACAACATCAGCCTGACCGTCGATAAGGGAGAGATCTTCGGTTTTCTGGGAGCCAACGGCGCGGGCAAGACCACAGCCATCCGCATGCTCACCGGGCTCCTGATGCCGACCTCCGGAAGCGGAAGGGTCGCCGGGTACGACATCCTCACCGAAGCGCCGAAGATCAAAAAAACGATCGGCTACATGTCTCAGAAGTTCTCCCTGTACCCCGATCTGACAGGGCGCGAGAACATGCAGTTCTATGGCGCTGCATACGGTCTGGACCGCAAACGGATCAGGCACCGCATGGAAGAGCTCTCCGGGAGACTGTCGATCTCACAGTTTATCGACCGCCGGGCGGGGTCTCTCCCCGTCGGCTGGCGGCAGCGGCTGGCTCTGGCCGTCTCTCTGCTGCATGAGCCGCAGATTCTCTTCCTCGATGAACCGACCGGGGGGGTCGATCCGGTCTTCCGCCGCCGGTTCTGGGATATCCTCTACCGTCTCGCCGGAGAGGGCGTGACCATCTTCGTGACGACCCATTACATGGACGAGGCGGAATACTGCAGCCGCATCTCGATCATGCACCGGGGCAAGATCGTGATCGCCGGCAAACCCTTCGATCTCGTGCGCCAGCGTGGTTCGGAGAATCTGGAAAATCTTTTCGTCGATCTGATTCGCGAACTGGAGCAGGCCCGTGAATAAAGTTCAGATCATCGCCCGAAAAGAGATCTATCATATCCTTCGCGATCCCCGCTCACTTCTGGTCATCTTCGCCATGCCCGTGCTGATGACTTTTCTCTACGGCTTTGCGATCAACCTGGACATCAAGACCGTCACCATCGGGTTCGTCGACTATGACAGAACCCAACGATCCCGGGAGCTGATGGAAGCGTTCTACTCTTCCCCCTCCTTCTCCCCTCCCGAACAGGAGATCGATCCCCGAGACATCGAAGGAGCACTGAAACGAAAAGAGGCATCCGGCATCCTGGTTATCCAGCGGGGATTTGCGGAAGCATTGAGCAAAGGGCGGAGCTTCTCTCTTGGCCTGACCGTGGACGGCTCGGACAATCTTCTGGCAGCCGCCGTCCAGGCCTATTCGAAAGGTGCGATGGCCGTCTTTCTGGAGAGCCGCCTGCCGCCCGGCATCCATCGGCCGGGGGTCACCCTGTCAAAAGAGATTCTCTTCAATCCCGATCTCAAGTCCTCGCACTTTTTTGTTCCCGGGATCGTGGCGGTCATCCTGATCATGATCTCGGCCCTGCTGACCTCTGTGACGATCGCCCGGGAGAAGGAAACGGGCACGATGGAGCAGCTGCTCGTCGCACCGGTCACCTCCAGACAGATCGTTGTCGGAAAGGTGCTTCCCTACATTTTCATCGCCTTCCTCGACGGTATGCTGGTAATTCTCTTCGCCAGGCTCGTCTTCGGAGTCCCCTTCCAGGGCTCGTTTCCGCTCCTGATGTTCTTCACCATCTTGTATGTATCGGCCTCTCTGTCCATCGGTATCCTGATCTCCTCGCGGGTCAGGACCCAGCAGGTGGCGATGATGTTCGCCCTGGTCATCACCATGCTCCCCTCGGTCATGCTTTCAGGGTTTATCTTCGCCATCAAGGTCATGCCGCTCCCGCTGCAGGCCATCTCCCATTTCCTTCCGGCACGGTATTACATCACCGCCACCCGGGGGATACTCCTCAAAGGTTCCGGTTTGACAGCCCTCACTGCTCAGGCCGGGGCGCTGGTGGCGCTGAGTGCCATCCTGATCACCATTGCGACGAAAAAATTCAAGGCGGGGGTGTAGTCGTGCGGGGATATATTGGACTGATAATCAAAGAGTTCAGGCAGGTCTTCCGCGACAGGAACATGCTCCGGATCATCTTCGCCATGCCGATTCTTCAGCTGCTCATTCTCGGATATGCCGTCGATCTCGGCGTGAAAGAGGTCGCCACCGATGTTTTCGATTTCGACCGATCGCGATATTCACGGGAGCTCATAGACGCTCTGGCGGCGGGTGACTACTTCACCCCTGTCGATCGGCTGAGTATGAATAATCCTCACCCGCTCTCCCTCATGCACCGTCGTTTCCAGAAAAATGAGTCGGAAATGGCCGTGATCATCCCTGAGGATTTCAGCGAAAAGATCGGCAGGGGCGAGCGAGTAATGATCGGATTGACAGTCGACGGATCCAATGCCTCGCAGGCGAGCACGGCCCTGGGCTATGCCAGTCAGATCATCGCCGACTATTCGGCCGCGGTCACCGGCGCTGAGTCCCCGGCCGATATAAAACCTCAAGTCCTCTACAATCCTGAGCAGGAATCGGTCTACTTCATGGTGCCGGGGATCGTCGCCACGGTTCTGACAATCATCACGGTGATGCTCACCTCGATGGCCATCGTTCGTGAGAAGGAAGCCGGCACGCTGGAGCAGATCATGGTCACGCCCATCAGCGGAACAGCCCTGTTGTCGGGAAAACTCACCGCCTTCGCCATCCTCGGTTTCATCGAGATCATCTTCGCCCTGACCGTAGGGATCCTGTGGTTCGGAATCCCGTTCGCCGGGTCACCCCTGCTGCTGTTCGGTCTCTCGGCGGTTTATCTTCTCTCGACTCTGGGTGCCGGCCTGCTGTTCTCGACGATCGCCGGTACTCAGCAGCAGGCGATGTTTTTCGCCTGGTTCTTTATGGTCTTCGTCATGCTGACGTCGGGATTCATGACCCCGATCTCGAACATGCCCCGCCTGATTCAGTACATCACCTACCTCAACCCGATGCGTTATTTCCTCGAGATCACCAGAGGGATCATGATGCGCGGCGCCGGCGCCGGGGACCTGGCAGGCAGCATCTATCCGATGTTCATCTACGGGGCGGCGATCTTCACCGTGGCCGCCCTGAGATTCAAAAAAAGGGCATCATAATAAAAAGGGGCGCATCGCATTGCGCCCCTTCATTCACTGGGTTCGCTTCTCTTCTTTTGAATCCCGGCGGCCACATCTTGGCCGCTCTCTCCCTCCACATCCCGCCATCACATGAACCGCTCGAACCGCTCCTTCCCGGCCTTGCACACCGGACAGACCTCCGGCGGGCCCTCCCGGGCGCACAGGTAGCCGCACACCTTGCAGCGCCACACCGGCAGGGGCAGCTTCCCGGGCCCGGCCGCCGGCCCGGTCTCCCCGACGGCAGGCTTCGATGCCTCGGCCGCGGCCTTTTTGCGCTCTGCCACCGGCGGCCGGCGCTCCGGAATGGAGCTCACCTCTCTCTTGCCGTCCAGTACCTCCTGGGAGACATACAGGGCGCAGTAGCAGGCCCCGTGCTCGTCCAGGTCCGGATCGCGGTAGTCGCAGGGGCAGATGATGTCCAGGTCCTCCGCCTTCTCTCCCGCGGCCAGGCGGCAGGGGCAGGACCGGTAGCCGTAGCGCTTCTCGTTGACCAGCATGCCCCGGATCAGGTCCCGGACGAACTCCTCGTCGGGATTGAGGTGATATCCGCTCGCCTGGGCATCCTTGTTCAGCTGTTCATAGGTCTGCTGTATCTCTTCCTCGGTCACTTCATGCTCGCTCATCCCAGCACCTCCCGGATCTCTTGCTCCCGAAAACCCACGATACAGCGGTCATCGTCGATCACCAGGGTGGGAAAGGAGCAGGCCGGGTTCCACCGGGTGATCTCCTCCCGGACTTCCTCCTTCTCCTCGCCCATCAGCTGATCGACGTCGATGTACTCGTAGGCCACTCCCAGTTTCTCCAGCAGTTTTTTGGTCCGCCGGCACCATCCGCAGGTGCTCAGGGCGAACAGCATCACTTTGTGATCCTGGTTGGATCCCTCCACGTGGACCGGCTCGAGCATTCCATCACTCCTCTCGGTATCGGTTCAAACAAGCGAACCTCTCGAACGGCAGACGCTCCGGGCGCTGACGCTCCGCGGTCATCTGCTGCTCCGACAGCTCCGGACGCATCGCCTCCCTTTTTCGGCCGACATTGACCAGGGTGATGACCGTCATCTCGTCGGGGATGGCCAGGATTTCCTTGACCTTTTTCTCTTTGAACCCGGCGATGGGATGGGCCACCAGATCCAGCTCGGTGGCCCGCAGGATCATCTGGGCCACGGCCATGCCGGTGTCGAACAGATAATACTCCCGGCCTTTGACCAGGCAATCCAGGTCCTTTTTGGAGAAGACAGCCACGATCATGGAGGCATAACGAATCCACTCATTGCCTTTGGACAGCGCCGCATGCATCTCTTTCAACACCCCGGGATCAGTGACAAAGACGAACCGCCAGGGCTGATTGTTGAAGCAGGAGGCGGCCAGGCGGGCGCTCTCGGCCAGATCGCGGATCATCTCCCCGGTGACCTCGACCGGATCCAGCGAGCGATAGGCCCTCCGCCGTTGGATCGCTTCCTTCACATCCATGGCAGCACCCCTTTCACCTGCTTCTGCCGCATCCCGGCGATGATCCGGCCGCCGGGAGCTGTTTTCCGAAAGCCCGATCGTCATCAGTCGCCAGACATGCCCGTGAGGACCCGGCGGCGCGTCTCACAGCCGCTTGAGAAAGGTGATGATCTCGCTGACCGAGGGCAGCTGTTTGATCGGATAGACCTTGTAGAAGACGATCCGGCCTTTCTCATCGATGATGATGTTGGCCCGCTCGGAGATACCGTTCTTGTCCCGAAAGACGCCGTATTTCTTGGCCACCCCGCCATGGGGCCAGAAATCGGCCAGAATGCGCGTATTCTTGAGTTTTAAGTTTTTTGCCCAGGCTGCCTTACAGGGCACCGAGTCGACGCTGATGCCCACCGCAACGGTCCTCAGGGCGTCAAATCGCTCCTTGTATCGCTCCAGGGATTTCATCTGCTTGGCGCACAGACCGGTCCAGGCCAGGGGATGGAAAGAGAGCAGAACCCGCTTGTTGCCGTGCATCTTGGACAGCTGAAATTTCTTTCCCTGCTGATCGGAAAGGGTGAAATCCTTCGCCCGATCACCCACTTTGGTCTTGGCCGTCATCTGTTTCCTCCTTATGATGGGGTGATGGCCAGAACACAAACGGCTCACATGGATCGCAGGATCCGGCGGATCTTCTCCAGCCGTTTCTTTCTCGACAGACGCTTGTTCAGAGGATGATGCGATCCATAGAGGGCCTCATGATGCGGCGTCTTCTCGGCCCGGTAGAAAATACCGATGGGCAGCGTGTCCGTTTTCCGGGCCAGCTCCGCGGCTTCCTCCCTGCTGTCGGGAATCCCGTCAATGACCTCCACCTTCTCATTGTACAGATCGTATTTGTTGTTGAAGGTGACGCACACCTGGAGCACGTCCAGAAATGAGAATCCGGGGTGCTGCACGGCCTGGACCATCATCTCGGTCAGGTGGTCGATCTTCCCGGAGTAGGACCGGGCCACGAAGGTGGCTCCTGCCTCCAGCAGCAGGGTCAGGGGATTGAACGGCTCCTCCTCGCTGCCCCGCGGGGTGGAGGGTCCCCGGTAGCCCTTTTCACTCAACGGACTGCGCTGTCCGGTGGTCAGGGCATAGATGCCGTTATCGTGCATCACCACAGTGATGTCGGCGTTGCGCTTGGCGGCGAACAGCAGGTGTTCCAGGCCCTCTCCCATGGCGTCGCCGTCGCCGACGAAATCGATCACCTTGAGATCCGGGTTGGCCAGCTTGACGCCCTGGGCGGTGGCCATGGAGCGCCCGTGAAGACCGTAAAAACCGCTGACGTTGACATAATCGAAGATCTTGGCGTGCTGCCCGATGCCGGCCGTCATGAAGATCCTGTCCCGTCCCAGACCGGCTTCCTCGAGCTGCCTGATGGCCTTTTTAAAAGCATTGAAGATCCCGAAATTGCCACACCCCGGGCACCAGGTAACCTCTGCCGCGGTGGTCAGTTCATCGGCCATCTAGATCACCTCCCCGATCTGCCGGGCCAGCTCTTCCGGCTCGAAGGGCCGGCCGTCATAGCGCCGGATGACGGCGGCCGGCTCCATGTCCAGTTTCTCGCGGAGCAGGTTGGCGAACTGTCCGGCCCGGCTCTGCTCCACCACGATGGGCCCGCTGCCCAGGTATTTCTCCAGATCCCAGACCGGCATCGGCTCCAGGTAGATCGGCTGGACCACCCGGGCATCGGTTTCCAGCACCCGCAGGGCCTCCAGCACACTCATCGTCGAGGAGCCATAGGTAAAGATCAGCGGACCGCTCTGCCCGTAGACATTGACCGTCCGCAGCTCCTTCATGTGCCGGACCAGCGATTCCCCCTTGCGGAACCGCTTGTCGTGCATCCGGGCGATGGTCTCGGCCTTCTCGGTGGTGATGCCCTGCTGGTCATGCTCGTAACTGTTCCATTTGATAACCTGGTCGGAGGGCGGAAACAGCACCGGCGAGATGCCGTCCTCGGCATCCCGGTACCGGAGATACTCGCCCTCACGGTGCATAGTCGCTTCGGCCCAGGAGGCTTCCTCGAGATCCAGCTCCACCGTCATGCGGCTCTCGGCCAGGTGCTTCTCGGTAATCATCATGGTCGGGGTCTGGAACCGCCAGGCCAGATCGAGCAGTTCGGCGGCCAGCCGGCCGGCCTCCCCGATGCTGCCTGGAGCAGCGACGATACGGGGATATTCGCCGTGACCCTTGTGGAGAGCAAACTTGAGATCCCCCTGTTCGGTGTATGTCGGCACGCCGGTGGCCGGGCCCGGCCGGGATCCCAGGATGCACAGCAGGGGCGTCTCGGTCATCCCGGCCAGGGAGAGGGCCTCGTCCATCAGAGCCAGCCCGCCGCCGCTGGTCCCCACCATGGTTCGGGCTCCGGCGGCAGCGGCACCGATGGCCATGTTGGCCACGGCCACCTCGCTTTCCGGATGCATCACCACCAGACCGAGCTGCTCGGCCTGCTCGGCCAGAAAATGCAGCAGCGGGGAGGCCGGCGTCATCGGATAGGCGAAATAGGCGTCCAGTCCGGCGGCCAGGGCGCCCAGCCCGATGGCCTGGTTGCCCGAGAGCACCGGGCGGCGCCGCGCTCCGGGATTCAGCTCGAACCGCCCCTTGACCCGCTTCTCTACCAGTTCATAGATCCGGCCGGCATAGGCAACGTTGTCCTCCGCGCCGCCGGGGTACACCTCCTCGACGAGCTGCCCGGTCTTTTCCCGGTCCCAGCCCAATGCGCAGGCCAGCGCGGCGACGGATCCGACGCCTAAAATGAGATCCGGGCGGGGATGCTTTCCGGCCTCGGTGGTCATCGGAAGGCCCAAGCCCTGTCCATCCTCCACCTCATCGGCATTGAAGATCATGGTGCCATCCTCGGCCAGATGCTCCCGGTGCATCCGGTAGCTCCGGGCATCCAGGGTCACGGCCAGGTTGGCCTTCATGTAGTGACTGGAGATCTCATCCGCGGCGGTGCTGACCACCGAGAAATTATGCCCCCCGCGAATGAGACTCTGATAATCGTCCATCTGGAAGACGCCCCGGCCCATCCCGGCAAAGATGCCGGCGGCCACCGAGCCGGCCTTTTTGACGCCATGGCCGGCCTCGCCGCCTACCAGAAAGGTGAACAGATCCTCTCTCAACGTTCATCACCTCCAGGCGACCCGATCGGATCACACCTCGGGGTGTTCCTTCTTGGTGAAATAGCTGATCCGGTCGAACCTTGAATATCCGATGCTCTCAAAGAAACGTTTTGAATCGGCATTCCAGTCCTCGATCAGACAGGCGATGATCTGAATACCCTGATCGGCCAGACGCCGCTCGGCCTCCTCGACCAGCCGGGTGGCGATGCTGTGGCGGCGCCACGGCGGGGCCACGGTCAGCCGATTGATCCATCCCTTGCGCCCGTCGTGGGTGGCGAAGACCGAGCCGATCACCTCTCCCTGGTGTTCGGCCACCAGAAAAACGGCATTGGGCCTTTCCAGCTCATGGGCGATCCGCTCCCGGGTGTCCCGGCCGGCCGGTTTAAAGGGCAATCGAGCCCGTTTCCATAAGGATATGACCGAGTCGTAGTCCGATACCCGGAACGGTCTGATATCTATGGACTCTATCATTTTTATATATTAAAGATAAAACATCGCTTTTCCAAACGATTTTTCGTTTTCGGCAACACCGGAAATATGAAAAACCCCGCCGGTCGGGAGATCCGGCGGGGTTCAGGGAAAAATTTGGCCCGTGATTCGGCGGAGGAGAACGGGAGATCCCGGCAACCGCTCACAGCATCACATTCTTCAGGGTCCACAGACCCAGGATGAGGGTCACGGTACCGATGATGTATTTAAGTCGAGTTTCCGGCATCTTCCTGACCGTCAGAGCGGCCAGTGGAGTGGACAGCACGGCGCCCACCACCAGCGGCAGGGCCAGATGCCAGTCGATCGATTTGCGCATCAACAGATAGGTGATAAAACCGACCAGACAGATGAGACCTTCCGCCAGGGAGGTGCTGCCGATGGAGTTCTTGGCAGCGCGTCCTGAGATGACCTGGCCGCCGGTCACCAGAGGGCCGTACCCGCCCCCGGAGATCCCTTTGTTGAACCCACTCAGGGCTGCGATGATGGTGAATTTTCCCCAGCTGAAGGTCCGCTGCCGGTTGACATTGACGATGATATAGATGCCGATGGCGAAGATCATGACGCCGATATAGGTCTTCACCCAGAACCGGGGAAGATTGATCGATAGGAAGACGGCCGCCAGGGCTCCGGCCACGCCGAGAATGATCAGAAAGAAGGTCACCTTGGCATCGAAGGAGCGGGGGATGTAGCCCAGAGCCTGAAGCCGGCGCCGGCGAATGCGGTCATCGCGTCGAAAATCGAAGGACACGTTGCCCAGCCGGTGGTGCCACAGTCCGGCCAGGACTCCGGTGATGAACTCGGAGAACAGCACCGCGGGCACGATCTGGAGCGGCTGAAATCCCAGCAGCAGAAGCAGCGGTGTCAGGGTGGTCCCGTACCCCATGCCGATGGAGGAATCGACATACTCGCAGACCAGAGCGATGACGGCGTAGAAAAGGAACTCCATGAGCGCCTCCTTTGCGCAAAAAAGCCGGCGTCATGCCGGTGGTGACGATCTCCCAGGAGACGGCGACACTCCATATATATTACAATTATACTACAAATAGAGTATTCTGTCAAGAAAAAAATATCTCCTGAAAATATGCTCCTGCCGAGCGAGCCTTCTCCTGCGATTAGACGACCGGACGGTATCCTAAAAGATCGTCCGGCAATAGGGCGGCTTCTCCGTATGCTGGGGCATCAGTTCCGATTTCCTTCGCTCCGCATCGACATACGACAGGCTTCCGAAAATTCGCACGGTGCCACGTCCGTCCGCCTCTCGTCCGCAGGTGATGATGCGGGGACCCATGGTGATGCAATCGATGGTCTCGACCTCATGCCCGGAGAGGAAGGCGATCCGGGCCGGATTCGATCGAGGGGCGAGGACCATCAGGGTCGGCTGATCGTGCCTCCCCTGAAGATAACCAAGACCCGCAAAGATCCGGCCGTCGAAATACACTTTGAGCGTCCTGACCTCAGCCTGTTTTTCTATCTCGAAGCACTCGCTGCGGCCGCTTTTCGGGTCCGCGATCTCGATGATCAAAGATCCCCCTGTATCTTCCCCCCCCTGCCGGCCGGGCATTCGTCCGGCCGCTGCCCATCGGCCGTCCGGACACCATGCCAGGGCCGTGACCGAGGAGTACGGCAGGCGGAAAACGGTCACCCGCTTCCCTCTCACGTCCCAGAGACAGATCTCTCCCTCCGGATGCGCGGAGAGAACGGCGCCCCGACGGTCCGTTGCCAAAGCTCGCACCGGCCCCGAACGACCGCCAAGGATGAACATCTCCTGATCTCTTCGTTCCCACGCCCGAACGGTGCCGTCCTCGTGCCCCATGGCCACCAGATCGCCCCCTCCGCAGGCCAGAGAACTGATCGGAGAGGTGCCGGCGGCCCAGGTGGTGATTCTGCGGTGGCGAAACGATGTTTCCTTCAATTCACCCTGGGAATCGGATGAAATAATGGAGCTGCCCGCCACCGTCAGATATTCTACCGGCCGTTGATGGATTTCGGTGGAGAAGGTTCTGTCCTGGAATCCTGACAGGATACCGACCGTCCCGTTGGCATCGCCATAAGCGATCTGGCCAGGGGTAAAGAAATCGATACGTCGAACGGCTCCATTTTCCAGATCGATCTGCTGGAGCAAATTCGGCCGGCTCTGGGAATACTCGTTTGTTCTTCTGAGAAAATTCGTCTCCCGGGGGGTGAAAAAGACCGTCTCCTTCGGCTCCATCTTTTTCTTTTTCACTGCGGCCGTCTGCTGCCGCGACGTCCGCACCGCGCCTCGTGAATCGACCGGTTCGCCCTCCCCGGTCAACTCTCCGACATGAACGGTCCGGCCCCAGGTAGCGATTTTCTTCTTGCCGAACACCTCTTCGATCTCACCGCGGTTCAGCCTCGAGGGAAGGGAATTGTCGAGCTGATAGAGCAGCAGGGATCCCTCGCGGTAGAAGACCGTCTCCTCGATAGCCGGATCCTCCACCAGCGGCAGGTGAGCGGTGACCCGCTCCAGCGTTCCCTCGCGTTGTTCGAGATTGAGCCGCTTGGTCGAATAGGGGGCATGAAACTTCACCACCACATCGAGATGGTCATGATCGTAGAATCGCCGGAGAACCTGATGGAAATATTCCGGATCCCTCCAGCCGTCGAGAATGATCAGCTTTCTCCCGGAATACTGCTGCATGAACTGATGGAAATACAGGTCCGGATCATCCTGTTCCTCGGTCAGGGGATAATCCTGGTAATGCTGGGGATCCACATGAGCCCGGAGCCATGTGAGACCCAGAATTCTATTGAACATCCTCATATGACCGGGATGATCCCGCTGCAGAGAGAGGATGTCCCCGCTGCGGAGATCCCCGAACCCCTGGTTGACGGCCTCACAAAAATAGGTCTTTCCGGTTCCGGAATCCCCGGTGACCGCCATCACCACCGGAGTTTTCAGCGACATCAGATAGAAGAGCGTCTCCGACAACTCATAGAGCCCGGTGCTGCTGGGCTTGAGAGACAGGATCGGCACCGTGGAAAAATTATGCAGATAAAGATGGTGCAGGAAGTCGGGCAGCCCCAGCTTTCGCATGGCCAGGGCCGATTCCTCAAATACGGTTGTGTGGTCGACCTGCAATAACTGCAGCAGACCGGTCACCAGGGCGGCGTCCAGGCCTCCCGCCTGTTCCTTTTGCTCCTTTCCGATACAGCCCAGTGCCCAGGCCAGCGCGGCACCGATGTCCCGTTCCGGGCTGCGTCCATATCGGGTCAGAACCGGAATCGCCTCCAGAGCCTCTGCGCCCAGCCTGCCGAGCGCCCAGATGGATTCCCTTTTCTCGGTATGCAGGGAAAGAGAATACCTGGAGGATCGCCCTGGAAGAACCACTTCCGTGCTGTTGGGCCCGGTCAGCACTTCCATAAAATATGGCAGCGCCGAGCTACGCCGCAGATGACCCAGGGCATAGATGGCATTGCAGCGCACCTGGGTGTGCCTGCGGGAACAGTATTCCAGAATCCCGAGGAGATGTTCCGTGGAGCGGACATCGTGCAATCTTCCCAGGATGCCGGTGACCTCATACTGCAGACCGCTGGCCATCTCAAGCTGAGGAAGGGTCAGCAGATCGAGGCAGGGCCTGAGGAGCGCCGACGGGTGGACCGGTCTCATGCTCAGCTTGGGGCCCAGCTGTTCCTCCAGCAGGGCCATCGCTCTGTCTTCCCGGCGGGCCAGCCAGAAGGCCTGAAGCACAATCTCGATCTGGTCCCGAATGCCCTCCTCTTCCGAGATGATCCCGCTCAGGCGATCGACGGGCATGTCCTCGATCCCGGCACACTGCGGCCACAGCTCCTGAAAACGGGCCACCTCCGATGCGCCGTCCAGGCAGGCCTCCAGACCCCGGGCGAATGCCCGGGCTCGTTCCAGGTACCCCGTCCGCCTCGCTTTTCCCCGGAAATCCCATTCCGGCAGATAGGCCGTGCCGCTTCGATGCCAGGCCTGATACTGAATCAGGGCCCCGAGCACCTCCATCACCTGGAGTACTTCATCGGCATCCGGAGCAGCTGAGGAGAAAAGCCAGCGGTAGACCCTTCCGGTCACCGTCCAGCCGATCGTATCGCCGCAGAAGAACGCATACACCTGGCGGAGAGCATCGAGTCGTGGATCCACCCGATGTCTTTGCCAGATGAAATGCCACAACTCGTTGGAGATACGGTCCCGGGCCGTCTGCGGCTCTTTAGCCCACTGACCCCTGCGGTTCAAGAAGACCATGGTCTCGGGGTGGTACCCTTCCAGCAGCTGGAGCGTCTGTCGGATCAACCGATCGGTATCAGAAGGATTCATGGCTTGACCGGCCTTTCGTGCCGTCCGGCGGCAATCAGTCCATAGCATCCGGATCACTTTTTGACCGGCGTTCTTTCAGCGCCCGGTCCACGGCCGCCTGCAGCTCTCGGGGGGTAAACGGTTTGGGCAGATAATCGACGGCTCCCTCTCTGACCGACCGGACGGCTGTCTGCGCGGAGGGATAGGCCGTCATGATGATGATCGATGTCTTCGGATCCATCTCCCTGGCGGCGGAGAGTACATCCATACCGCTCAGGCCGGGCATCATCAGATCTACGATCATGACCTCATAGGCTCGAGACTGCAGCCGCTGCAAGGCTTCCTCGCCGCTGAGCGCCCGGTCGACAGCATACTCCGCTTGCTCCAGAGCGGAACAGATGCTCCGGCATACCGGCAGTTCGTCATCGACGACCAGTATTCTGGTCTTCTGATTCGCTTTCATGATTTCACTGACTCTCTCATGATGACGAGCGATAGTCGAAAGGTACCAGATTTTTCAGATCCTCTTCCAGTCGTTCCGGCTCCAGCAACAGCAGCCAGCCGGACCCATAGGGATCGTGAACAACCTGAGAGGGATCCGTCTTCAGCACCGCATGAGTAGCCACCACCTTCCCGCTCACCGGAGCCCAGACACGGTGCAGATTCCTCTGCCGATCCGTCAGCCACAAACAGGCCTCTCCCTGAGAAATTCTCTCGCCCTGGTAAGGAAACTCGACCGAGGTTACCGTGCGCAGAGAGATGAGAAAGGTCTCGTGAACCCCGACACGCACCGTTCCATCCGCCTCCACCCGGGCCCAGGAATGGCCCGGAATGCAGTAGATATCCTTGGTCATAGAGATGTCCGGTTTGGCTGCCGGGCCGGCCGTCTCGGCCTGGTCCCTGAGCCGTCGCCAGCTCAGCCCGCGGGACACGAGAACCCGCAGCTCTTTCGGCGTAAACGGCTTGGGGAGATAATCGAACGCCCCCAGCTTGACCGCCTGGACGGCTGTCTTCATGGTCGGATATCCCGTGATCATGATCATCACCACAGCGGGACGCTCCTTCTTCACCGTTTCCATGAGCTCCATGCCGCTCATGCCGGGCATCATCAGATCCACCAGAAGCAGGTCGTATTCCACCTCCTTCATGCAGGCCACGGCCCCCTCACCGCTTTGGACCGTATCCACCCGGTACCCCTCGGTCTCCAGAACGCTGGCGATGCTCTTGCAGACGGGCAGCTCATCGTCGACGACCAGGATCCTGCCTTTCATTTCCATGATCCGTCACCTCGCTTGGAAGATGGTTTCATCCTCTCGTCCACCGGCAGATGGATGATCATGGTGGTCCCTTTCCCCGGTTCACTGTTGACCTCGATGGTGCCGCCGTGGCGCTGCACGATGCCGTAGCTGACCGATAATCCCAGCCCGGTTCCGGCCGTCCCCTTGGTGGTGAAGAAAGGATCGAAAATTTGGCTGATATGCTCTTTGGGGATGCCTCGGCCGGTATCGGTGATGCGGATCTCGACCATCCCCTCCACAGCCAGCATTCGGGTTCGAAAGGTCAACCGGCCGCCCCCCGGCATGGCATCCAGGGCATTGAGGACCATGTTGGCGAACACCTGCTGCATCTGATTCACGTCCAACTGCAGCTCCGGAAGATTCTTCTCGAGCTCGATCTTCACCTCCACCTTCTGCATGATGATCTGGCTTTTCAGCAGCAGCAACGTCTTTTCAGCCACCTCGTTGATGTCGGCGGACACCTTCTGCGGCGGAGTCTGACGGGAAAAATCCAGCAGTCCTTTGACGATGGTTCCGCACCGGGTGGTTTCATCGACGATCAGCCGGAGATGTTCCTGAAGCGGATCGTCATCCTCCAGACGTTCGGCGACCAGATGACCGTTGAGCAGGATCGAGGTCAACGGGTTGTTCACCTCATGGGCGATGCCGGCGGCGAATCGTCCCAGGGAGGTCAATTTCTCCGTTTGGACCAGTTGATCCTGAGCCTGACGAAGCTGATCGGTCTTCTCCCGAACCTTATCCTCCAGCGTGTCCATCAGAGCCCGGTATCGCTCGGTGGCCTTGTGCAGCTCTTCGGTCATGCGATTAAATGAGGTTCCCAGACGGCCGATCTCGTCGTCGGCCTTCATCTGCAGCCGATAGGTCAGGTCGCCGGTGGCCACCTTTCCGGTGGCCACCGATAGATCCCTCAACCGCCCGACGATGCGGCTGGTGGTTAAAAAAGCAATCACGGCCACCAGAAGAATGCTGACAAAGGCGATGCCCAAAAAGATGACCAGCACCCGGTTTTTCATATCCTGGTAGGGCGCCTCCAGAAGACCGACATAGAGCATGCCGACGATCCGTTCATCGATATCTCTGATGGGCTCATAGGCGGTGATGTACCAGTCGTTGACCACAAAGGCCCGGCCGATCCACGGCTGACCCCGGCCGATGACCTGATTGTAGACCTCCTGCGATACCCGCGTGCCGATAGCCCGGTCACCGGCAGCGTTCATCACGTTGGTGGCGATGCGCACGTCTTCCAGGAATAGGGTGGCCGTTCCGATATCCTTGCCCTGATACCGCTCTCCACGGTAGACGACATCCTTGACCCGGTCGACGATGCGGTTGTCACGGTTGAGCAAGACCCCGCCGGAGAGCACCCCGGCCAGCCGGCCCTGATAATCAAACACCGGGGCGGCGGCGGTGATCATCATGCCGGCGGTCTCCTCCTGCTCGCCTCTCGATCGCGCTTTGGGGGTGGGAATGAGACGAATACGGGCCCGGTCGGCCAGAACGGGAGATTCTTCTTTCAGCCGCCCGGCGGGAACGATCTCGGCGGAGACCAGCGCCGTTTCCAACTCCAAGACCCGGCGGATGATTCCCTCGCCGCAGGTGTCGCTCCGGGCCGCCCCCTGACGGGTCCGCAGCAGAACGACTCCCCGATCGTCCAGCAGGGTGAGCACGTCCAGACCTTCACGCTCCCTGATGGCGGTCAGCTCCGCACCAAGCGTCTCCAGGTCGCTTTCCTGCAGCGCTTCCTTGATGAAGTATCTCAGGGCTGTCAGACGGACAACGTCCCTGATCCGCTCGCTTTCTCCCTGGTAGATCTCCCGCGCGGAGTTCAGGTCCAGGCGGACCTTGTCCTGAGCCTGATTCACCAGGGTGCTGCCGATCAGACGCGTGCCGATGATGACCGAGAGGGCCATCCCGACGATGATCACCAGGGAGAAATTCAGGATCAGCTTTGATCGAAGTGACCAGCGGGCCACGATCATTCCCCCCTTCGCTGGTGACAAAAACCGGGAGGATCGCTGCTGAAGGGCAATTTGAAGAACCGCTACAGGGAAAAGATCAGCTTGGTACCGAGGACGTGGCAATGGGTCCAGTGCTGACCCGCTTCGGTACCTTGTCGAAGGTAGGAGATATCGATGAACAGCTTTTCATACAGTTGACCCTTGAATCCGCCAGAGAGGCGCCAGCGATAGAAATCCGTGTCCTGGAGATGGATGAAGGCCTCGCTCGATACGTATGGCAGGATCTCCAGCCGGGTCCAGCCGGACGTCCCGGTCAGGGTCAGTTTATTCCGATAGCGCCATAGATTTGAGGCTTTTTCCCGAACCCGCCTCTCCAGCCGGTGCCGATCGCTCAACCGAACAGGGCGCCAGGTGTGGATGATGGTTCCGTCGAGAAAGGGCCGGTGCTCCTCTCTCCAGTCATCACCGGATTTCTGGCAGATCTGCGCGAAATGCAGGCCTGTCTCCAGCCAGGAGGCTGTCTTCCAGGCGACGCCCAGATCGCTGCAGCGATAGAAGAGATCGCTCATCTCATCTTGAAACCGAAGCTGCTGCTCCAGGGTGACCTTCCAGCGTTGCCCCAGACGTCCCTGGAGACTTCCCGAACTCCATAACTGCCAATCGTCGCCCCCATTCCCCAGAGCGGGGGCCGCCAGGAAGACGATCAGGCCAAGACTCGTAAACCAGGACCATGTGGTTCTCATTCCGTCTCCCGAGAAACGTCCGAATAAAAAAGATCGGTGAATGCCCGAATGATCTCCCTCCTCCTCCGCATAAACAGGCCGGCCGGAGGAGAAAGATGTATTTGATACTACAATTATGCTACAATTAGAGTGTCCTGTCAACAAAAAAAACCGGTCCTGCCGAAAAAAACCCGCCGTTCCGAAATGATCTCCCTCACGTTTTATCCTCCCATCACAGCCCCCCGCTACAGATATCCCAGCTTCCGCAGGCGGTCTTTCAGCATCTTCACCTCCTTGGGCGACAGGCTGGCCTCATCTTCACCCTGTAAGACCACCAGGTCCCTCAGGATATGCACAATAAGCTGATTGACGCTGCGAAACCCGGTATCCTCGATGATCGTCTGCAGCTTCTCATACAGGGGCCGGGGAATCTTTATGGTCACCTTATCCGAACTCAGCGCGGCCTCCTTCTCTTCTTCAGGCGGATTCTCGCCTGACCATACCACCATGGCTGGACACTAAAGTATACAATCCGAAAAACGTTTGGTCAAGAAAAAAGACCGGTCGAAACCGGTCTTCTCTCTTTCGCTCGATGCCCGGTCAGGCTCCGCCGCGGACATCGTTGGTTCAGGCCTCGGGCACGAAACGCTCGCTGGTTAACCGATCCCAAATGAGTTGACGGCGGTCACGCCCTCTCCATGAACGCATAATCTGTTACCGCCTTCCGATTCGGCTCGTCTCAGGGCTTCCAGAGCGGCGCTCAACAGCTCTCCGTTTGAGTTCCCATCCTCGGCGTAGCCGCATATCCCGATGCTGACCGTTACCTTCCGAGCCGTCAACAGACCGTCGGGGTCCAGAGGCGGTTTTTTTCTGACCATTTCAATCAGTCGGGATGCCACCGTGATGGCCTCGACCTTATCCGTCTCCGGGAGGATGACCACGAATCTCTTCTCCTCATAGGAATAGATCCGGTCGATGTTCCTGATGTTCCTCCTGAACACCCCTACCAGATAGGAACGCAGCAGATCGTTTACCTTCTCCTCAGGATCGTTCACCAGCTCCCCGGCGGAATCGATCTCAAGCAGGAAAAGGGTGAACTTTTTCTGGTACCGCTTGGATCTGGCAACTTCATTTTTCAGATCCTCCTCCAGGGCGGATCGATTAAAACATCCCACCAGGGAATCCATCTTCGAGAGTTTGTTCACCCGGGCCTGGATCAGAGAGCGCTGGAGGGCCAGCGATAGCTCCTCGGCCATCAGGTCGGCGCAACACAGATCCTCCCAATCGAAGTTATCGCGGGTATCCGAATCCATGTAGATCAGCCCGACCACCACATCGTTCTGCACCACCGGTGCACACAGCGTCGATTGAGCCTCACGTCCCGCCGGAATGATCCCGGTGAGGGGACTCTCGTCGGCACAATTGGCCATCAGTCCCTCCTGGTGGTTCCGGAGCGCCCCCAGCGCGGCCGTATCGACGCGGGTCTCGATCCCGCATTCGTGCCCCGTCATACCGTCGTGCGCGATCAGCTTGGCCTTGCCTCCCTCGATGAGCATGACGGCGCATCCGGAAGGCTCGCAGACGGCTTTCAGCCGCTGCACAATACAGCGGGCAAACTCAAGCAGCTCCAGGTGCCTGTCCTGGCGGATCTCCCGAAAAACCGACAGGACCATATCCATTTTTCTCCTTCCGGACAGCTCCATCTGCACCTCCTGAATGTGTTCGTCGCCTGTTTTGGCATAATATTATCAGTCATATTTTATAGCAAAAACCTTGCCAAACAGGTCTCTGCCCGGATGGTGGCGGTGCCGTTATGATCGCTCGCCTGAAGTCCCGCAGCCGTGTGTCCGATCACTTTTCCTTTTCAGCCGGTCCTCATCCTGATAGACGCAGACCCGGTTCCGGCCCAGTTTTTTGGCCTGATAGAGGCGTGTGTCGGCCGATTTATAGAGCTCGTCGCGGTTGTTTCCATCCCAGGGATACGTGGCCAGACCGATGCTGATGGTTATGTTTTTCTCCGGCTGACTCTCCTCCTCGCCTTCAAAAGGCGTGATCGCCACCAGCCGCTGTAACTTGCCGGCGACGACAGCGGCCTGCTGCCGGTCGATCTCGGGCAGCAGGATGACGAATTCCTCGCCTCCGTACCGATAGACCTCGTCGCTGCTCCTCACGCTATTTTTGAACAGAGTGACCATGCTGCTGAGCAATTCATCGCCCCGGCCGTGTCCATGATAATCGTTGTAACTCTTGAACCAATCGATGTCGATCATCAGGATGGAGAAATTCTTCTGATAGCGCCGGGATCGATTGATTTCCGCGTCGATATCCTGATCCAGCTTTCTGCGGTTATAGCAGCCCGTCAGGCCATCCTCCACCGAGAGAACCTTCACCTTGGAGTGCTCCAGGGCTCGCTCCATGGCGATAGCGATGGCCTCGGCCAGCTGCTCGACGAACAGTTTATCCTCTTCATCGAAAGCATCTTTTTCCAGTGAGTCCAGGTGGATGATGCCTTTGACCTGGTCGTTCACCATGACGGGCGTGCAGATCAGTGATTTCATATTGCAGCCGGCCGGGACGCAGGAGGAAGCCGGACTGTTGGGGATATCGCCTGTGAAAATACACAGACCGGTGTCCCGGATGTGCTTGATGGCCGGCATGTCGGTGGTAAACTCCTTGTCGCCCAGTAATTTTTGGAAGCCATACTGGGCCAGAATGAGGACTTTCTTCTCTTCGATCATCATGATGGCGCATCCGGTGCAGCCGACGATATCGACCAGCTCCTCGACCAGAATGCGCGCGATGGTGCCCAGCTCCAGGTTGACCCCCAGGCTGCGATGGATCCGATTCATCGCCTTGAGGATCTTGATCTGCTTGTGGGTGCTTTGATCGGCCATATTCCTTCCTTATTTAAGACACGGGTTGTTTTTCTTTTCTTCAAACTCACTCTTCTCTTGCCGAATCTCTCCACTCCGGGTCCATCAGCGGCCCTCCAGAATGCCGGCCATCATCTCGACCTCGGGGACCGTTTCAAATTCAAATCCGCGCTCGTAGAACACCTTCAGGCAGGCATCGACCACATCGGCGTCATACCGTTTTCCCCTGTGTGTGGTGATTTCCTCCAGAGCCTTGCTGATCCCATGGGCCTCCCGGTAGGGGCGGTGCGAAGCCATGGCCTCGACCACGTCCGCCACGCCCATGATCCTAGATTCCAGGAGAATCTCCTTACCCTCTAGGCCCTGAGGGTACCCCGAACCGTCGATCCGCTCATGATGCTGCAGAACCATCTCGGCCACCGGCCAGGGAAAGTCGATCTTCTTCAGAAGATCGTAGCCCAGCTGCGGATGCGCCTTGATCAGGTTGAATTCCGTTTCCGTCAGAACACCCGGTTTGCTGAGAATCTCCGCAGGCACATAGAGCTTTCCGACATCATGAACGATGCTGGCCAGCCGAAGACCATCCTTGCGGCGTGCCGAGAATTTCAGCTCATCGGCAATGGCGCAGGCCAGTGCGGCCACCCGCCGCTGATGCCCGGCGGTATAGGGATCGCGCATTTCCACCGCCATGGCCAGAATATTGACCGTTTCCTCCAAAAGCTCCTGCAGTTTCTGATAACTGCTCCTCAGCTGGGCCTCGGCAGCCACTCGCTCGCTGATATCCCGAAGCAGCAGAACAGCCCCTCTGTCGGCAGTCAGTTGACCGGTGACCACCTCCAGGGGTATCTCGTGACCGTCCTTGAACCGCCCGATAGCCCGGGTGACCGAAAACCCGCCCTTTTGAATCACGGGATCCCCGCCGGAGATATCTCCCGAGGGGCCTGGAATATTTCGAAAAAGCAGGTCCGTCCTGCGGTGGAGAACCTCCTCCGGCTGATATCCGAATATTCTCCTCAGTGAAGCATTACACCGGACCACCCGGTCCTCCCGATCGACGGCCATGATGACGTCGGAGCTGATGCTGTCGACCATGCCCTCGAGCTCGGCCCTCTTCTTCTCTGCCTGCTGCCAGCGCCGGTAGGTGAGCCACATCATGCCGCAGAGCGTTAAAAAGATACCGTGCACAAAAAACTCGATCAGCGGAAAGTAGGCATAATCCTTGAAGAACCAGTAGAGATTATCCAGCAGGTTGATGGACACGCTGAACAGGGCCATCAAAAAGGCCACGATGAGAATGAGAATCAGGTGGTAGGCTTCTCGACTGGAGATCAGAACCGATCGAAATTTAATCATCTCGCCTCACTTGGGCAGTCGGCTGTCCCGTCCGTTCCGCGTCTGTTTGGAACTGAAAATTCCGGCGGTAAAAAACGGTCAGGCAGGCTTTCACCACCTGAGGATCAAACAGGATCCCGGAATTCTCGGAAACAATCTTGAGCGCCTCCGGAATTCCCCGGGCCGCACGATAGGGACGGTGCGATGACATCGCCTCGACCACATCGGCGACGCCCAGGATTCTCGCTTCCAGCAATATTTCCTCTCCGGCGAGTCCTCTCGGGAAACCCGACCCGTCCCAACGCTCGTGGTGCTGGAGAACGATGCGGGCCACCGGCCAGGGAAAATCGACCCTTCTGAGCACGTCGTGGCCCATCTGTGGATGCGTCTGAATGAGACGCTGCTCGGTCAGGGTCAGCGCCCCCGGTTTGCTGAGAATCTCAGCCGGCACATAGATCTTTCCGATGTCATGGATCAGGGCGGTGATTCTCAGCCCCTCGATCTGCTGCTCCGAGAGCCCCATTTCCCGGGCGATGGCGCAGGCCAGTATGGCCACTCTCCGCTGGTGACCGGCGGTATAAGGATCGCGCATCTCCACCGTGGAGGCCAGCACGTTCACCGTCTGCTCCAGCAGGTTCTTGACCTTTGTAAGGCTTTCCTGCAAAGCTTCCTGAGATTCTTTTTGCTGGTTACTCTGGATGGCCTGGGCGACCTGATCGGCGACCTCCCCGGCGAAAGAGATTTCCTCGGCCGACCAGGACCGCAGCTGTTTGACCTGTTCGTGACAAACCACACCGATCAGCTTCCCGGAAACACGAATCGCGGCATCGAGCATGGATGTGATATCGTTGGGAGCCAGATATTTTTCGGTAAACTCCCGGGTTCTCGGATCGCGGCGAGCATCATGAACATCCACCACGCGGCTTGCCCACATGGCCCCGAAATACGAAGGATAATCGACGGCTTTGAGTATCTCACCACTGCTGTGTTCCCGGGGTGTTCTTTGAAACAGGTCCTCACAGCGCAGGGTTCCGCTGTCCTCGTCGAGCAGCCAGATGCTGACCCGCTCAACCTCGATCGCCTCAGCCACAATCTCGGTAATACGTCTGGCCGCCTGTTGAAAATCCCCCGAGACAACAGCGGGATGCGTGGAGAGTTTCACAATCGCGATCTGATGGCGGCGCAGATGGTCCCACCCTCCGTTGATCGCCTCTACGGTTTGCTGCAGCTGCGAGGCGTATTCGGGATCAGCGATCTTTGTGTGTGCCGAATGAGCCATATTCGTTCCCGCGTGTCGGATGACCGTCTCAGGGGCTGGTCAGCTCTCGATGTCCAACCCCGTTGGCCCGGGCTCTCTTGTCCTCGTACATACGAAGGTCCGCTTTGGCCAGGGCCTCCTCCACTGAATGGCCTCCCGAGGGATCCCACAGGGCACCGCCGACCGAGAGCCACACCGGAAAATCGAAGGCCTGATTGTCCTCATTCCATCGGGCCAGCGCCTCGACGATACGCTTCCGGATGCCCTGGATGGCATCATCAGGATCGGTGAGCACGATGAGAAACTCATCGCCCCCATAGCGGACGACCATTTCTGTGGCTCGCACCTGATCCTTGAGGAACAGGGCCACCTCCCGAAGAACGATGTCTCCGGTCTGGTGCCCGTACGTATCGTTGATCTGCTTGAAGCGGTCCACATCGATAAGTAAAAATCCGATGGGGCGGCCGCTTCTTCTGGAACGTTCGACCTCCAGCTCGATGGCCTCACGGAAATACCTGCGGTTGAAAACACCCGTCAATGGATCCCGGGTGGCCTGGTCGCGAAGTTCACTCTGCAGCCGGATCCGCTGCACCGCTTCGGTGGTGTGTCCCAAAAGAAGCTCCAGCAACCTCTGATCCTCCTCGCTGAAGGCGTTTTCCTGGGGCGAGACCGCCTGAAAAACACCGAAAGTACCCAGCGGCGAGCTGAGCCCTGATGTGAAGTCATTCCGGGTGGGCCTGGCATCAGGTACTTCGGCGATATTATTGAAACGGACCGTTCGCCCCGATTTCAAAGTCGCGGCGGCAATACTGGTCTCATCGATATCGCTTTCCTCGCTGGCATCGGGCGGTAACCCGGAGGAGGTGGCTTTGACCACCAGCTTGTTACCCTCCACAATATCCAGGCTGCACAGGGTAAACTGGAGAACTTTCTCCGCCGCCTGGATGGTGATCTGATAGGCCTCCTGTTCACTCTGACAGGCCTCCAGGCTGCGGGCCACGTCGTGCAGACCCTCGATCTTCCTCCTCGATCGGTGCAGATCTTCCTCGGCCTTCTTCAGGTCGGTGATATCGGAGATGATCACCAGGTCCCTGGCGCACTGTTCCCCCATATCTTGAATGCGGGTTCCGATAACCCGGCCCACATGAATCTTCCCGTTGCGAGCCCGGAATCTCAGCTCATACGGCGCCAGTTCCTCGCCGGCCATTCGCCTGGCAAAGAGGCGGGCCGCCAGTCGCCGGCTTTTCTCGGTCATCAGGGCGCCCTTGAAGATATTCGTGCCGATAAGCTCTTTTGGCGTATAGCCCAGCCAGTCCTCCATCCGGGCGTTGACATCCACGAAATCGCCCTTCTCGTCCAGCAGGATGATCACCTCGGGCGACAGCTGAAAGATGGAACGGTATTTATTCTCACTCTGTTCCAGAACTTTCTCGGAGCGTTTCCGCTCGATGGCATAATGGATGGAACGCTCCAGAAGATGACCGTCGATGTTGCCCTTGACGATGTAGTCCTGGGCGCCTTCCCGGACGGTCCGAACAGCCATTTTCTCGTCGGCCATGCCGCTGAGAATCACGATGGGCACGTCCGGAGCGCTGTTTCGAACCGACGTGAAGGTGTTCAGGCCGGCACCGTCGGGAAGGTTGAGATCCAGGAGGACCACATCGACCGGATCACCCCGTAACCGCTCCAGCCCCCTGGAGAGCCGATCGACCCATTCCAGCTCGAACAGGGCCGTATGCACGTCCACCAGTGTCTCGCTGAGCAGCCGGGCATCTCCGGGATTATCCTCGATCAGTAGAACCTTGATCGGCTTTTGATTCATCCGTCTCACTCACTGGGCAGTTTTACCATGGCCAGCCAAAAATCCTCGATCGATCTGACCACGCGAATGAATTGATCAAAATCGACCGGTTTGGTGATGTAACAGTTGGCGCTGAGATCATAGGCCCGCAGGATGTCTTCCTCGGCTTTCGAGGTGGTCAGCACCACCACCGGTATCCGCCGTAATTCCGTGTCGGCTTTGATCTCTGCCAGGACCTCGCGGCCGTCTTTTCTGGGGAGGTTCAGATCCAGCAGGATCAGGTCCGGGCGAGGACTGCCGGCGTACCGGCCCTCCCCTCGCAGAAAAGCCAGGGCCTCAACGCCGTCCCCGACGACGTGAAGATGATTATGGACTTTGTTGTCCTTCAATGCCTCCTGCGTCAGGCGGACGTCACCCGGGTTGTCCTCCACAAGCAGAATTTCCACACTGCGGCAGAGACCCTCACCGCACACCGCTGAGTCGCCCGAGCCGCGGGGAAAGCTCTCGGGACGGTATTCTTCATCTGCGCTCATGTCTTCTGACCTCCTTTGAGAGGCACGGTAAAATAAAAGGTGGCTCCCTGGCCGGGTTTCGACTCCACCCAGATTCGGCCGCCGTGCCGTTCCACGATCTTCTTACAGATGGCCAGGCCGATGCCGGACCCTTTATATTCGGATCGATTATGCAGGCGCTGAAAGATCATGAAAATGCGCTCGGCATACTCCGGATCGATACCGATGCCGTTATCACTCACCGACAGGATACACTCCCCGTTCTTCTTCTCCGCGGCCACATGAATGCGGGGAGGCTTGGCATTATGGAACTTGATGGCATTGCCGATGAGATTCTGGAACAGCTGGGTGAACTGCACCGGGTCGACCATGAGCGTGGGCAGCGGTTCGTGGTCGACCTGCGCCCCGGTTTCCACCACAGCGGCCTGGAGGTTCGCCAGGGCCCGTTCGAATATCTCGGCCAGATCGCTGGATTCGAAGGGCCGGCCTCTGGTACCGACCCTGGAATAGGCCAGGAGATCGTTGATCAACCCCTGCATGCGAACGGCGCCGTCGACGGCATAACCGATGAAATCGTCTGCATCCTGATCCAGTTTTCCCTTGTACCGCTTGGCCAGCAGCTGCACATAACTGGCCACCATCCGCAGGGGCTCCTGAAGATCATGCGAGGCCACATAGGCGAATTGCTGCAGCTCGTCGTTGGAGCGTTTCAACTCTGCCATCGTCTGCTTGAGTTTTTTCTCCATCCTGCGCCGCTGCCTGACCTCCTGATGAAGGTCATCATGCGTCTGAGCGTTTTTCAGGGCTGTCGAGGCATAGGTGGCGAACGTCTCCGCCAGTGACAGATCCTCCTGGGTGAACGATATCTTCATCCGGTCCAGACACATGGCGCCAAGCACGTTTTCATCGACGATCAGGGGCGCCACGATGATCTTCTCATCGAACTCTACCGGGGTGCCGGGTATCTGTTTCCCTGATCCGTCCGATTGCGGGTCGTTGAATATCAGCGCCCTGCGGGCCTGAATGGCTCTGCCGGTGAAGCTTTCACTGACCGTTAATGGTGTCGCCAGAATCTCCTTCTCGTAGGTCGGATCGATGGCCACAACGGGGGTGAGGGTCTTTCCATCGCTCTCCAGTAGATACAGGCTGCATCCCTGGGCGCCGATGATCTCCTTGGCTCCCTTGGCGATGTTGGTGAAAACCTCTTTGACATCGAGACTTTCAGTGAGATGACGAGCGGTCTGTAGAAGGCGGTCCTGCTGGCGGGTTTTCCGCTTCAGCGCCCCTTCGGCGATCTTGCGGTCGGTGATGTCCATGGTGGCACCGAAGGCGCCGGCGTAAGATCCATCTTTTGAATACCTCGGAGCCACGGTGAAACGGACATATTTTTTATTTCCCCTAGAGGTGGTCAGGGGAAGATCGTAGGTTGAGGTCTGGCCTTTTCGTCTCAGGGCGCTCTGCTCACGGATGATGCTATGAGTATCAGCAGGAAGAATGTCGAAGAGGCTTTTTCCTACGATGTTGTCCACCTTTTTATCCAGTATCTCCGCATAGGCGGGATTACAGAAGGTCACGATTTCATCGGTGTCAACGATCCCGATGCCTTCCTGGATGCCGTTGAAAACCTCGTCCAGAAGCGCCTTTTGCCTTTTCAATTCATCGGCAGCCCTGCGGCGCTCGGTGATATCACGGTAGATGCCGAATACCCCCACCTGCTCACCCTCGACCATCACCGGGGCGCCCAAAATGGAGACCTGCAAGGGCCTGCCATCCTTGTGAAAGCGTATGGTCTCAAGAGAAAGCCGCTCGCGCCGGGCAACGCGCCGGGTCACCTCCTGAGCGTCCCGGTGTTTCTGATGGGGCGCCACCAGATCGTCGATGTGCCGGCCGGCAGCCTCGGCCGCCGTATGCCCGAACAGACGGGTGAACTCACTGTTGATCCGAAGCACCCGGCCGTTATTATCGGTCATGACAATGGCCTCCTGGGCGCTCTCGATGAGTGCTTCCAGATGGGCCTTTTCCACCTGCAGCGCTTCGTAGAATCGTTTGCGCTGGATGGTGCGACCGAGGTGCTCGGCCACAGCGTTGATCAGATCTTTTTCCTCTTCAGCAAACGGCCCTCCGCTTTCTGCCGGCCGTTCCTCAAGGTAGTACACCTCGAGAGCGCCGATCGGCCTTCGATTGACCATGATGGGCGCTGATATTTTCCACTCAGTCTGGGCAAAGTCCGGTGAACAAAAAGTGCTCTCTTCCATGGTGATGCGAGCGCAGGCGATATTTGCATACTGCATGGACTGGGGGATCAGCTCAATCGTCTTTCGTAATACTTCTTCGATGGTGATATCGGGCTGCTGGGCCAGCTTGGACACCCGGAAAAGGCATTTCAGCTCCTTGACCCGCTCACTCAGATCATGGGTGCGCTGCTGTATCTCCGACGTGGCCCTCAGACGATCGGTGATGTCTCGAAAGACCAGAACGACCCCGTTTATTTCACCATGGTCTCCTCGAATCGGAGCCACGGTGCTGTCTATCGGTTTCTCCTCCTTATCCCGGGTAATGAGCATGAGATGTTTGGCCAGATGGGTGCTCTGTCCCTCGCGAAGCACTATCTGCGCCTGATTCTCGGCCGGTTCTCTGGTCATCTGATTGACCACATGGAAAATCTCCGCCAGATCATGACCCAGTGCCTGATCGAATTTCCATCCTGTCAACCTCTCGGCAGCGGCATTGAGAAAGGTCACCCGCCCGCTGGTGTCTGTGGCGATGACCCCTTCTCCAATGCTCTTCAGCGTTGTGTTCAGCCATTGCTCCCGCTCCTTGAGCTTTTTCTCCATGTGGTGCTTGGAGAGGGCCATCTCGATGGTCTTATACAGCTCACGCTCCTCGAAAGGCTTGAGGATATAGCCGAACGGCTCGGTGACCTTGGCCCGCCTGAGAGTGGCTTCGTCAGCATAGGCCGTGAGGTAGACCACCGGTATGTTCAGGTGGTCCCGTATCTGACCGGCAGCCTCCACGCCATCCATCCGGCCTTTCAACTGAATATCCATCAATACGAGATCCGGCTTCAAACGATCCGTCATCTCGACGGCCTCCTCGGCCGTGTCCACTGCGGCCGCCACCCCATAGCCCAAACGCTTCAGCCGGGACTGGATCTCCAGGGAGACAATGCTTTCATCTTCTACGACGAATATCTTGGCCTTGGTCATACTCTCCAACCCTCCGGGTTATCAACTGGACAGTTTAAATCGTATGACAAATCGCGTCCCCTCGCCTCTCACCAGCTGAACGGTGCCGTTGAGCTGCTGAACCAGGGTGTTGACCAGCTGAAGGCCCAAGGACTCCGTGTTGCGAACATCGATCCTTTGCGGCAGTCCCACGCCGTCATCGTCGACCACAAGATTCAGCGGGCCTCCTTTCCGGCCGTCATCCGAATGCATTTCTATTGTGATGCGGCCCTTTCGGTCACCGGGGAATGCATATTTCAGGGAGTTCGACACCAGCTCATTGATGATCAATCCGCAGGGGATGGCCGTATTGATATCCAGAGAGATGCCGTTGACGTTGGCCTGTATGGTCACAGTCTTTGCTTTGTCGCTGTAAGATGTGACCAGGAATCCGGTGAGGTTCTGTATGTATTCGGCAAAATCGATATGGGCCAAATCTTCTGAACGATAGAGCTTTTCGTGAATCAATGCCATCGACTTGACCCGATTGCGGCTGTCCATGAGCGCCTCCAGTGTCTGCCGATCCTGCACATTTTCAGACTGGAGATACAGCAGGCTGGAGATGACCTGGAGATTGTTCTTCACCCGGTGATGGATCTCTTTCAGTAAAACCTCCTTCTCCGCCAGAGAATTCTTGATCTGTTCCTCAGCCCGTTTTCTTTCACTTATGTCCTTGGCGGAACAGACGATTCCGCGAACCCGGCCTTCCTCACTGCGCATCACGGACGCCGAGATCAAAACGGGGATCTCCTTGCCCATTTTCGTTCGGAAGACCTTCTCCACATCACTGATATTTTCCCGTGTCAGCAGGGCCTGGTAGGTCGAGCTCTCAGTGAAAAGGCTCATCACTGGTCGACCAACAAGCTCTATTCCTTTATATCCCAGCATCTTACAAAGAGAGCCATTCACCGCTTCGATCTCGCCCTGAGGTGAAACGACGATCAGAGCATCGCTCATCGATTTAAGAATATTGTCGACATAATCCTTTGAGACGGTGATTCTCTTCAGGTCCTCGGTCATTGTATTCAGCGCCGTGGCCAATCTGCCGATCTCATCGTTGCTCTGTTTGGGAGCCTTATAATCCAGATCTCCATGACCGATCCGCTGTGTTCCGCTGACCAGCATGGCCATCGGGCGACTGAACAGGCGCTTGAGCACATAGACGGTGGCCAGGGATACCAGGACGATAAAGATCAGGCCGAAGCTGGTCATGGTCAGGATGACACCCCGAATCTGATTCTTCAGCCCTGTCAGCGAGACGGCCAGCCGGGCGGTGCCGATCGAGCGGACGGCTTCATCCGTATCAGATGTAGAGGGTTTCTCTGATATTACTCTGGTCAAGATGGGAAGTGTGAATTCACGAATCTGGCCGCTGCCGATCGATCCGGCGCCGCTGACGACGGATCCCTGATCATCTTCGATTTCGCACAGGACCACATCCCTTTGCCGAAAGACCCCATTGACCAGCCGGTCCAATGCTGCCTGATCTCTGAGGCGCAAGGGGTATTCGCTGTTGGCGCTCAGGCTGTTCAGCAAGACCATGGCCCGCTCATCAAGCGCCGCGTTCAACGCCTTGGTCTCATGCTGAATAGAATAGACCCCCAGGAGAATACCGAGCAGCAGGATTCCCGTAGCAGACAGCAGGGTGACCTTGTCGATGATCCCGATTTTCATGATTCGGAAAAATCCTTTTCGGCTGAGAAACTTCGCCGGGGAAAAGTACCCCCTTGAAGCTCCGCCACTTCGGCCCTGGTATAAAGTGCGGCCCTGAGCCGGCCTGCACCCGCTGAGCAGCCTGGGTCCATGTGTTGGGGAGCAAAAACCTTGCCGTTTGGGCTCCCCGGGGGTGAAAAATACTCGGGAAAGCAATTCATTGTTGCCCTTTCGGTTCAAATTACAACTAAAATGGATTCCTGACTGTTATAGTGGACGTTCTGGCGGCCGTGGAACTGCCGCCCGGCACCCCGCCGGAAGAAGCGGCTGATGGCTTTCCGTTACCCCGCTGGCCGATTTTGCGAAATGAGGTCTGCTGTGGCAAAACACCTCTTTTCCCCTTCCCCGGTCATACCGCCTCCGATGAGCGCGCCTTTAGGATCGGGCAAAAAAAACGGGAGCCGAGGCTCCCGTTCTCCGTCAGGATGCTGTGTGTGATCCGACCGGTCCGTTCAGACGCTGCGGACCTTGTAGCTGGTCTGTGAACCGTTTCTGAGATGCTGGTACTCGAAATCGAGAAAGCAGATGTGGCCGGGACCCGGTCCCTGGGCCTGATCCAGGGCGAATTCCGCCGCCTTGAGCATCTCCGCCCGGGTGTTGGCATCCCAGGGATAACTGACCATGCCGATGTTCATGACCAGTTTCACGGATCCGTTATGATTTCCCCGCGAGTTCGATCGGGCCATCTGCACGGTCTTGCGAAGCCGCTTGGCCGTCGAGAGGGCCTCCACCTTGTCGGTCTCCGGCAACAGCACGGCAAAGATCCCGTCCTGGTAGAGATAGATGCGGTCGATGGCCCGGACGTTTCGGGTAAACAGCTCCGCCATCTGCCCGATAAACCCCTCCCGCTCGGCTGTTTCCTCCGAACGATCCCCCTCTCCGGTCCAATCGAGGGATATCAGCAGCATGGACAGGGGTTTCACATACCGCTTCGCCCGGGTGATCTCATCATCCAGAACCGCCATCAGGTTCTGGCGGGAAGAATAAGTCTTCTTTCGGTCGACATTGTTTTGCGCCATTGAGGACCCCCTTGCAGCGATGAAAGGCCGTCGGTCTGCCGTACATCTCTTTTGCAAATTCGAAAAACAAGCAAAAATCTTGCCCGTTTTTCAAAAGATCCCCGGGATCGCCGGCGCATGGCCCCCTGACACGGCTATTCTCTTGCGCACAAGGGGGTTTCAGAAGCCCCTGAAGACAAAGAAACTTCCCATCCGGGATGACACCATCGGTCCCGGGATCGGCGGGGGTGATCAAAAATGAACCGCTGTGGAATTCTTTTGATGATTCAGGTAGATGGCAGGCGAGGCCATCAGGCGGGAAAAAGCAATGGGCAGGGGTAGGGACGGAAGATCTATCGGCCGGCATCATCGTCGGGCGACTCAGGCTTACCCGGCCCGGGCGTGTCCGGCTTCTTCTCCTCCAGCATCTCCACGATCAGGCGGCCCTCGGGCTTCTTTTCGACCTGCTGCTCGGTTCGTTGAAACTCCTCCTGGACCTGCTGGGAGAAAGCCTCCAGCTCCCGCATCGATCCCCGGCAGTCATGACAGGACATTTGCGAGCTTCTCAGGATCCGGAGCAGGGACTCATAGGACATGTCGGAGGTATAGGTGGAAACGATATACCGGGCCACAAACGTCTTGCACCTGGCGCATCGAACGTACACTTTGAGAGGCTTTCCTTCCTCGATCCTGACCAGATTCTCCAGGTCGGTAGCCCCGCACTTCAAACAGGTTTCTTTTTTGGCTTTGACAGGTCTCATGGATCAGACGCCTCCCCAGAGGTTCAGGCTCAGAAAATAGATGATGATCACGGCCACCAGATTAATCACCGCGCCGGCCAGAGCCATGTCCTTGATCTTGATATGCCCCGATCCGTAGGCGATGGCATTGGGCGGCGTGCTGATGGGAAAGACCAGCGCGGCCGAGGCCGTCAGGGCGATGGCAAAGGGCACACCGCTGCCGGTCAGGGTGCTGATCACGATGGGAAGGATCAGAGCTGTAGCCGAGGTGTTGGACATGATATTGGACAGCAGGGCCGTGATCAGCACAAAGATGCCCAGTGCAAGTGCCGCCGACATGCCTTCGACCCCGGCCACGCCCATGAACCATCTTCCCAGACCGGTCTCCCCGATGGCCTCCCCCAGCGCCAGACCCCCGCCCATGAGCACCAGCACATCCCAATCAAGCTGTCGAAACCGTTCCCGGCCCAGGATGCCGCTGCCGAACAGGGCGATGACCGGGAACAGGGCGATGATGTTGGAGGAGATACCGTGAACCGGAGAGAGAATCCATAACAGCGCCGTCGCGATGACGATGACGAAGACGGCCAGCGCTCTCCCCCGGATGGTGATCTTCTCCCGCCGGGCCAGGATCAGCCGTTTGGCCTCCGGGGGGAAGAGCAGGTAGAGAACCGCCGAGGCCATCAGAACCAGAACGATGACCAGGGGAATGGTCCTGATCATCCACCGGGTGAAGGTCATGGTCATTCCCATCCGTTTCAAGGCCCCGATAGCGATGGCGTTGGGCGGTGTCCCGATGGGGGTCCCCATCCCCCCCAGACTGGCGGAGAAAGGGATGCCTAATATAATGGCTTTCTTGAAACGGCCGGCCCGCTCGATCAGGGGCAGGGCCACGGCGATCATCAGCGCGGTGGAGGCGGTGTTGGATACCCACATGGACAGCACCGCCGTGATGACCATGAAACCCAGCAGCACGGTATAGGGTTTGTCGCCGATCCTGGACAGGGTGGCGTTGGCGATGGCCTCGTCGATGCGATAGGCCTTCATCCCCGAGGCCAGCACGAAGCCGCCCAGGAACAGAAGCAGAATGGGCGAGAAGAATGATCCCACCCATTTTTGATAGGAAATGCCGGAGACCGGCGTGAGAACGACGGCCTCCAGGAAGAGGATGATCAGGGAGGTGACATAGAGGGGAATGACCTCGCTAACCCACAGAACGATGGCCACAAAAAAGATGCCCAGGGCCACCTTCTGGGCGGCATCGATCGATGGAACGAAGAAGGCGGCCGCGAACAGGGTGATGGCCAGGATTGCGACGAGGATCTTCTTCAGTATCAAGCGCCCCTCCGTCACCACCGACTCTTCAGGCCGGACGGGATGGTATCACCTCTCCGGGCTCAGAAGATCGAGCCGAACGATTATCTAAATATAATCGTTTTGCCTCGGCTGTCAATGGAGTTGTTTCAGCGGCAGGAGATCCGCGGCCGGGCGAACCTTCATCCCTTGTCCTCTCCGGCGCCCAGAAAGAACCGGGCCGCCGGGCAGCCGCGGCAGTCACAGCCGTACCGGGAACAGTCCCGGCAATCGGCCCGGCAGGGGGGCAGATCGCGATCCGGGTGCACCTCGCCTTTCGTCCAGGGGCTGAAGGCGGTGACTTCCTGGGGATAGAACAGGGCGGCGCTCTCCAGTCCGACGACATCATCGGGATTATCGACCATCCGGTCCAGCCACCAGCGGCGATCGGGCGGCACCGAGAAGATGCCTGTGGTGCTGCGGCCCGAGCTTTTATAGGAGACACAGAAGGGACATTCCCGGAAGGTCTCGGCGATCTGCGCCGCCTTCAGCGGGGTGGGCGCATAGCCGAACAGAACGGTGACCAGGGGATGGGTGGTTGAATTGGACATGGGCAAACCCCTTTTTATTCTTCTCTCGTATCCGCCTCGGCCCGCAGCTGTCCGCAGGCGGCCTGAATATCCGGTCCCCGGCTCTCTCGCAGGGTCACGGTGGGACACTGCGGATAAAGCCACTTCATAAATTGTTCGATCCGGCCCCTGTCGGGACGACGAAACGATTTACCGGGAACAGGATTGTAGGGTATCAGATTGATCTTGCAGGGAATTCCCCGAACGATCTCTGCCAGCCGGCGAGCATCATCGGCGGTATCGTTGATCCCATCGATGAGCACGTACTCGAAGGTTACCGCCCGGCCGATGGCCCGGGCATACTGCCGGGCCGATCTGACAACCTCCTGCAGGGGATATGTCCTGTTCAGGGGAATCAGTCGGTCACGCACCCGGTCGGTGGTGGCGTTCAGGGAGATGGCCAGGCCGCAGCGCAGTGTCTCCTCGGCCAGCCGCTCGATTCCGGGGACCACCCCGGCGGTGGACAGGGTGATCTTGCGCGCGCCGATGGCCAGTCCGTCGGGATCGTTCATCAGGCGGCAAGCGGTGATCGTCTCGCGGTAGTTATGCAGGGGCTCCCCCATGCCCATCAGGACCACATTGGTGACATCCTCTCCGGAGGGCAGCTGCCGGCGGGCGAAGATCACCTGATCGACGATCTCGGCGGCCCGCAGATCGCGCTTCAATCCCAGCTCGCCGGTGGCGCAATAGGCGCATCCCAGGCCGCAACCCACCTGGGTGGACAGGCATACGGTGCGCCGGCGGCCGTCCTTGATCAGGACGCTCTCGATGCGCTCCCCGTCCTCCAGACTGAAGAGATACTTCTCGGTCCCGTCGATCCGGGAGACGGCCCGGCGGCCGAGGGTCAGGGAGCTCACCCGGGCCGACCGTTCCAGCTGGAGCCGGTGTTCCCTGGCCAGATCGGTCATGGCATCGAAATCGTTCACCCCCCGGCGATAGATCCAGGCAAAGATCTGATCGCTGCGATAGCGGGGCCAGCCCAGCTGGTGGACAAATGCTTCCAGATCCTGCCGGCTGAGACCTTTGAGATCCGTTCTCTCCGTTTTCATGCTCTGCAGCCCCGGGGATTGAATGATGGTGGTACCCAGAATATAGGCGCCGTTTTCGTCCGCACAAGCCAAAAGAATGACCTTGCTTTTACATTGAAAAGATTCTTTATTTTATGATGTTGAAGTATGTCCATAGGTTTATTGATATTTCTGGCCCCTCAAAGAGTCATCCGGATGGACGCAACAAACGGTTCATTTCCGGTTATATTAAAAAAGAAGATTCCCGGAACGTCCAGCAGCCCGGCGGAAGAACGGCATCGGCCATCGCCCTGGCAGGGGACAGATCCGGGAGCAAACGGAGGCAGGCATGCCATTGACCGGTTTGATCTCTCCGGACATCTATACCTGGCTGATCATCCCTTTGCTGATTTTCCTGGCCCGTATCTTCGATGTCAGCATTGGGACCATCCGTATTCTCTTTATCTCTCGAGGTAAAAAGTACTTGGCGCCCATCATGGGCTTCTGCGAGGTGCTTATCTGGCTGCTGGCTATCGGTCAGATCATGCGCAACCTGACCAACGTGCTCTGTTACGTGGCCTATGCCGGCGGGTTCGCCACCGGGACGTACGTCGGGCTGTGGATCGAGGAAAAACTGGCCGTGGGTCTGATGATGATCCGGGTGGTCACCACCAGGGACGCCAGTCCTCTGATCGAGCACCTGAGCAAGGAAGCTTTCGGGGTCACCCATGTGGCCGCCCGGGGGGTCACCGGGAAGGTTCGTATCGTCTTCACCATCATCAAGCGCAGTGATCTGAGCAGGGTCATCGGAATCATCAGGCAATTCAATCCCAATGCCTTTTACTCCACCGAGGATGTCCGCTCGGTGAGCAAGGAAGTCTTTCCGCTGGGCGTTTCGCAGAACTGGAGAGGGTTTCTGAACTCTCTGTTCCGGTGGCGGAAGGGGAAATGATCATCCCTCAGCCAGGCCGTTTTCAGGACCGGGCGGAGGCTGGACGTCAACTGGCGCAAGCCCTGGATCACTATCGGGACCGGGACGCGCTGGTGCTGGCCATTCCCCGGGGAGGCGTGGAGGTCGGCGCTCAGGTGGCCCAAGGGTTGAACGCCGACCTGTCCATCATTATCACCCGGAAGCTGCCCTTTCCGGATAATCCCGAGGCCGGGTTTGGAGCTGTGGCGGAAGACGGCAGCCTGTATCTCGACCGGGAGGCGGCCGGCTGGCTGCCGAAAAGCACCGTTCGAAAGATCATCCGGGGTCAGGAGGCGGAGATCCGCCGGAGGATCTCGGTCCTGCGGGGAGGCCGGCCGCTGCCGCTGATCGCAGGTCGAACGGTCATTCTGGCGGATGACGGCATCGCCATGGGATCGACCATGCGGGCCTCGATCAGTCTGTGCCGACACCGGAAGGCCGGCCGGATCGTGGTCGCCGCCCCGGTCAGCGGGGCTCCGACGGCTGAGGAATTTGAGGGCCTGGCCGATGAGGTGGTCATCCTCACCACACCGCATTTCTTCCGCGCCGTGGCTCAGGTTTACGAACAGTGGTATGATGTTTCGGACGAAGAGGTCATCGCCATCCTGAACACATGGCAGCAGGGAAGATGACCTCAGAGGGGGGCTGCATGAACGAAAAACCGGTCCAACAGCATCAGATGGACATTCCCAGCAAACAAAGTCAACTTAAGAAGGTGGTCGATTTCGTGGAGGGCCTGGCCCAGCAGGTTGGTTTCAGCGAGGATGCCATCGTGGACATCGCCATATCGGTCTCCGAAGCGGTCAACAATGCCATCCTTCACGGCAACAAAAAGGATCCTCAAAAGAAGGTTCATGTTCTGGCCGCAACCACGCCGAGCAGCTTCGTCCTCAGGATCAGAGATGAGGGCTGTTGTTTCACGCCGGCCAACGTCTGTGATCCCCGGGACCCGGATAACCTGATGAAGTGCAGCGGCCGGGGGATCTTGATTCAGCAGGCGCTCATGGATGAGGTCAATTTTCGGGCCGCCCCCGGCGGGGGGACGGAGGTGGAGTTGGTCAAAAAACTGCCCGGCCGCAGATCACGGACAAAGAAACAGCGGCCGGGAAAACAATCCTCAGAGTGAAGAATGAAAACGGACACCTGATCGGTTGGTGGGTATCCAGGGATCGCGATGACTGTTAATTTCTTCATAGCCGCCATCTATCTGGCGGGCGGATTGGTCCTTTTCCTGCTGGGCACTGTCATTTTGCGGGAAAATCCCCAGGAGCGGGTCAACCGGGTGACCGGCACGATGATGTTCTTCGGCGGCCTGGGTCCGATCCTGGCCGCTTTCGGCACCGTCATCGCCTCGCTGCGCCCGGAGGCAGGGGTTCTGCAGTCCGGCTTTTACTTCAACTTCTTCTATCTCTGGGAGTTCTTTTTTCCCCAGCTGGTCTTCTTCTCTCTCATCTACCCCCGGGAGCAGGGCATTATCCGCCGCTTTCCGAGAATCTGGATATGGATCTTTCTGCCCCATCTGTTTCACCTTCTGGTCATCCTGATCTTCTCCAGTCCCGGCCAGATCATCTCCTTTCTCGATCCCGGGGATCTGGGCGGCCGGCTGGGGCCGCTGGTGGAGGTTATCAGGATCCTCCTGAAAACCGTCTCCCTGCTGCTGGCCGGACTGTACCAGATCCACGTCAAGTTCTTTTCCGCCATCAATCTTCTCTATGTCATCGCCGCCATCGTGTTCCTCAGCCGGGGCTATCACGCCCTCGAGGATCCCATCCAGAAAAGGCAGGCCCGAACGGTGCTGTGGGGCGTTCGCGGGAGCGTCGGCCTCTATGCTCTGGCCATCCTGGTCCCGGTCATCGCCCCCCTGGATCTTTCCCCTCCGGCCCGATCCGCCTTCGTCATCGTGACCCTGCTGTTCGGGGCCGGAACGGTCGCCTGGGGCATCGTCCGGCATCAGTTCCTCGGCCTGCGCAATATCGTCCGCCAGGGCATCGTCTATTCGGCCACCACCGGTATCCTCCTGACGGCCTACCTGATCGTCATCCGACAGCTGGACCGCCTGGTGGCCAACATGCTGGGGGTCCAGGTCCCGTATCTGGACATCGGATTCGTCATCATCGCGGTGATCTTCTTCCAGCCGCTGCTGGGCCGCATGGAGGCATATTCGGAGCGGCTCTTTCGCCGGGAGCGTTCCGATTACCGCAACGTGCTGCAGCGCCTGACCCGGGATATCATCTCCATCTTCGAAACCCATCAGCTCTATGAGCGCATCGCCACCACCCTGCGGGCGGCCTCGCTGACCGACCGGACGACCCTGATCCTCAAGGATGATCACAACGGCCGGTTCTCGATGATCACTCCACTGTCCGATCAGACCGGCGAGATCAGCTTCGGGGAAGAGGACCGGACCATTAAACTGATGACCAGCGTTCAGGGACCCACCACCCGAGGGGAGATCGAGGTCTTTTTGGAGCCGGAGGATCGCGATAAGCTGGATCGCCTGGGAGCCTACCTGCTGGTTCCCATCTCCCATGGGGGCTCACTCCTGGGCCTGCTTTGCCTGGGCCGCAAACTGGGCGCTCGGCGGTACAATATGGAAGATGTGACCATGCTGTCGGTGCTCAGCGGGCAGATGGCCATCGCTCTGATCAACACCCGACTGTATCAGGAAGCCCTGGAGAAACGGCGTTTCGAGGAAGACCTGGGCCGGGCCCGCAGAATTCAGGAAACCCTGCTGCCTAAAAGCTGCCCATCGGGAGAGCATTTCCTGATCTCGGCCCTGAACCGCCCCAGCCGGCTGGTGGGCGGAGACTATCATGACTTCGTCACCACCCGGGAGGGACTGCTGGGTATCGCCATCGGAGACGTTTCCGGCAAGAGCCTGCCGGCGGCCCTGCTCATGGCCGTGCTGCAGGCCAGTTTCAACGCCCAGGTGCAAAACGATCTGGCGGTCTGGGAGACAGTCGCCAGGGTCAACGCGCACATGGCCCGCTTCACCGCCCCGGACCAGTTCGCCACCTTTTTCTACGGCGAGCTGGGGCTGCGGACCGGCTCGTTCACCTACTGCAACGCGGGGCACAATCCGCCCCTGATCATCCGGGCCGGGGGGAAGATCGAGGAGCTCAGCGAGGGCGGCCTGATCCTCGGCGTTATGGGAGATGCCGCCTATCAGGAGGGGACCGTCTCACTGGCACCGGGCGACATGCTGTTCCTGTACACCGACGGCATCACCGAGGCCAAGAATTCCCTCGACGAGGAGTTCGGCGTGGAGCGTCTCACCCGGCTGCTGTTGGACACGCGCCGGCTGCCTCCGGACGACCTGCTGGACATCATCTTCGAGGAGGCCAACCGGTTCTCCGCCGGCGGGCTGCTGCAGCAGGATGACACCACCCTGCTGGTTCTCAAACTGGACGACGACTTTCGATGTGAAACCGGAGCGTGATGAAAAAGAAAAAGGACCATACACCGGGACCGCCCAAGGTGCGCCGCACCTGGAAGATCAAGCCCTATACGCGGGTCCATGACGATCCCAAGAGCTACGACCGCCGCCGGCAGCGGGCCGAGGAAACGCGCGAGATCGCCGAAGCCACCAGCAGCAAGAGCTCCGGCAGCCAGGCCGCCCGCGACAATCAAGCATCTGCCGGCGGCCAGCCGCCGGGCCCCGATCTTCGCTTCTGTCCCCGCTGCGGAGGCTCGCTGGAAACCAGAACCGTGGGGGATCGCCAGCGACCGGTCTGCTCCCGGTGCGATTTTACTCTCTACCGCAATCCGGTGCCGGCGGTGGCCGCCATCATTCCCCGCGGCGGCCGTATCGTCCTGGTGCGCCGGGCCGAGGAACCCCGCCGGGGATACTGGTGTCTGCCGGCCGGATTCCTGGAGATCGACGAAACGCCGGAGGAATGCGCCGTCCGGGAAACCCGCGAGGAGACCGGACTGGACATCAGGGTCGTCGAGCTGTTCGGGGTGGACATCGGCCGCGACGATCCCCGCACCCGGGTGGTGCTGGTCATCTATCTGGCCGAGCTGCTCGGCGGAGAGCTGCAGGCCGGCGACGACGCCTCGGAAGCCGGCTGGTTCGGTCCCGGGGAACTGCCCGAGCGGATCGCCTTCGCCACTCACCGGCGGGCCATCGCCAGATACTTCGGAGACCACCGACAGGAGGGGCGGCATGGGTAGAAAACTGGCCCTTGATCCCGGCTCCCGCCGTATCGGTCTGGCCGTCAGCGATCCCACCGGCACGCTGGCCCAGCCGCTCTCCGCCATCAAACGAACCCCGGGGCAGGAGTGGGCCGAACCCATCGTCACCCTGGCCGGGGAGCTGGAGGCGGATGAGATCGTGGTCGGCCTGCCCCGCCACATGAACGGCAGCGAGGGCCAGTCGGCGGCCGACGCCCGGCAGATGGCCGAGACGCTCCGTTCCCTGACGAATATCCCGGTGACACTGTGGGATGAGCGCCTGACCACGGTGGCCGCCGAAAGGATGTTCCGGGAGACAGGGGTGAAGACGCGCCGGGCCCGTCGGCACATCGACAGCGTGGCCGCCGTTCTGATCCTGCAGGGATACCTGGATCGCCAGAAGAGCAAAGGAGCCAAAGATTGAACGAGGCCGCCGGCAAAGACCCTCACCCGGTGCCTGATCTCACGCTGCGGCATCATCTCATCTCCGGTATCCCGGCCCTGGAACTGTTCGCCGGGAGTTCCGATGGAAAACAGCCTCTGGTGATTATGATGCACGGGCTGGAGGCGGCCAAGGAAACCGTTTTACCATATGCCTATCGTGTGGCTCAGGCCGGTTGTTATACTGTCTCCTTCGACGCCCGGGAACATGGCGAGAGGGCCGGCTCTGCTTTTCAAAAGACCACGCCGCTGGAAAAAAGAGGGCGGCTTTATGATATCATCTTCGCCACCGCTGGCGATATCGATACCGTCATCGACGATTATTCCGGCCATCCCCGGGTCGACACCGACCGGATCGGGCTGGTGGGGTTCTCCATGGGAGGAATGATCGTCTACCGGTATCTGGCCGGGCGTCGACGGGTCGGTGTCAGGGCGGCCGTGCCGGTCATCGCGACTCCCGCATTCGCCGAGAAGCTGAACAATGACATGGCCGGTGATTCGGCCCTGGCCGCAGTCTATCAACGCGCATCCATCTCTCGAATCATCGAACGCGACCCGGTAGGTCACCTTTCAAAGCTGCCGGATCTGCCGCTTCTGATCCTCAATGGTACGGCCGATGAACACATGCCCATCGAGCCCATCAGGAAGTTTTACCGGCAGGTTAAGAAACTCTACGAACTGAAGACCAGAATCCGTATGGTGGAATACGACGGCGTCGGACATCTGATCACGCCGGAGATGATGGCGGACGCCACCGATTGGCTGAAAGAGTTTCTCTGAGATTTCCCCTCAGCGCGACGATCACAATTCACACCCATAAGGAGGTGGATGTGAGTACCACGGACATGAGCCACACCGAAATGAATCCAGCCGGCCCGAGCCAGGCGAGCCGATCCGCCGGACAGGGCGTCGATCCCTTTCCGCCGAGGGTCATCTCCAGTTACCGGAACGGCTGGCATCAGCTGTGGAAGTACATCCTGGAGCTGTTCGTCATCGGGCTGATCTTCTTCTTTATCGCCCTGCCCAGCTGGGCCATGTCCAGTACCGCCGAGAAGATGGAATGCGCCGGCGTCCTGCTTGGCTTCATGTCCCTGATCTACGGGCTGCTGCTGCTCAATCCTCTGGAGTATGGTCTGGACTTCGCCCATCTGAAAGCGGCCCGCGGCGACAAGCTGGAGATCAAGGATCTGTTCGCCGTCTTCCAGAACTACTGGCATGCCGTGCTGGCCAACCTGCTGGTCGGGATCATCATCCTCATCGGTATCTTTCTGTTCATCGTCCCCGGCATCATCTTCGCCTGCAAGCTGGCCTTCGTGCCCTTTTTGGTGGTCGACCGCAAGATGGAGACGATCGAGGCCGTCAAGAAAAGCTGGGAGATGACCCGGGGCCATGCCTGGACCGTCTTCCTTATGGGGCTGCTGGCCATTCCCATCGTCCTGCTGGGTTTTATCTGCCTGGTGGTCGGCATCATTCCGGCGGTCATGTGGATCCAGACGGCCTTCGCCTCCCTGTATCATGCGGTTTCTCTTGAGGAACAGGCGCCGGCCGCCGCAATGGTCCCGACCATGTCCTGATCGACGGCAGCGGCAGCGGAGGATATTCGCGCCGCAGCCATTCCGACAAAGGAGTCCCATGACCGATCACGCCCCTGGCTCGGCGGCCCAGGAACGCAACAAGGTCTGGATCCAGGGCAGGGTGGTCCATCACTTCGCCCGCATGCTGGGCATCCTGCTGCTGATCCCCTTTCATCTGCTCTTTCTGCTGTTCTCCGCCCTGATCTACGGCGCCGCCTGGCTGGTCCATCATCTCAGTTTCCGGGGCTGGCTGAAAAAAAGATCCTTCGAGCCGGCCGTGGTGCTGCTGGCCGGGCTGCTGGTCATCCTGGCGATGACCCTGTACGGCCCTTTTTCTCCCCCGGGAGCGGCCGGTCAGGAAAAGACGGTGGTGGTGGAGAAGGGCATGGCGGTCCGGGAGATCGCCGACCGTCTGGCCGCCGAGAAGATCATCCCCAGTACCAGCCAGTTCCTGGTCCTCTCCCGCCTGCTGGGGCTGGAGAACCGTCTGCAGGCCGGCAGGTACCTGCTGCCGGCCGGCTCGCGGCCGCTCGACGTCATCCGGCGCCTGTCTCGCGGCGGGGTGGTCTCCCAGATGGTGACCATCCCGGAGGGTCTCACCATCCGCCAGATGGCCGGGCTGCTGGATCGGGAATCAGGTGTCGACGCCGCCCGGTTCGAGGCCCTGGCCAATGATCCCGGGACTGCCCGGCGATACGGCATCCCGGCCCACAGCCTGGAGGGATATCTGTTCCCCGACACCTACGGTCTGTACTGGGGCATGCCTCCGGGTGAGGTCATCGAGGTCCTGTTCTCCCGGTTCCGGCAGATCTACACCGCCGAGATGGCCCGCCGCGCTGCTCAGCTGGGTCTGAGCCGTCACCAGGTCATCACCCTGGCCTCGATGATCGAGGAGGAGGCCCGGGTCGACGACGAGCGGCCGCTGGTCTCGGCCGTCTATCACAACCGGCTCAGGGAGGGCATGCTGCTGCAGTGCGATCCCACCGTCATCTATGCCCTGGGCGGCAAACAAACGTCCCTGACCCGGGACGATCTGCAGGTCGATTCGCCTTACAACACCTACCGGCGTCCCGGGCTGCCACCGGGCCCGATCAGCAGCCCGGGACAGGCTTCCATCCTGGCGGCCCTGTATCCGGCCCAGGTGGACTATCTTTACTTCGTGGCCCGGGGCGACGGCAGCCACCATTTCTCCCATACCAGCCGGGAACACATCAACGCCATCAACCGCATCCGGAAGAACTCCGGCGGCTGATCAGACCCCCACCATTCGACGAGGAGCTATGCCCGAACTCGCCGAGAAGGACATTCTCCAGGACCTCAATCCCCAGCAGAAACGGGCCGTCCGCCACGGCCGGGGCCCTCTGCTGATCGTGGCCGGGGCCGGCACCGGCAAGACCCGGGTGATCGTCCACCGGATTGCCCACCTGATCGTCACCAAGCGGGCCCGCCCGGAGCAGATTGTGGCCCTGACCTTCACCGACAAGGCCGCTGCCGAGATGGAGCAGCGGGTCGACCTGCTGGTGCCCTACGGCTTCGCCAACGTCCAGATCAACACCTTTCATGCCTTCGGCGACCGTATCATCCGCGACCACGCTCTGGAACTGGGGTTGAGCCCGGACTTTCAGGTCATGTCCGGGCCGGAGCAGGCCGTCTTCTTCCGGGAGCATCTCTTCGAGCTGCCCCTGGACTACTACCGCCCGCTGGGCAATCCCACCCGATACGTCCAGGCCATGCTCAACCTGATCAGCCGGGCCAAGGACGAGGACGTGAGCCCGGAAGAATACCTCACCTACGCCCGAACGCTGGCCGAGCGGACCGCCAAAACCCCCGAGGATGAGATCCTGGCCGAGCAGGCCCGGCAGCAGGACGAGATCGCCCGCACCTATCAGGCTTACCAGGAGCTGCTAGCCCGGGAGGGGATGGCCGATTTCGGCGACCAGGTCAATCTGACCCTGAAACTCTTCCGGGAACACCCCCTGGCGCTGAAGCGCTGCCAGGAGCGCTATCGCTACATCCTGGTGGATGAGTTCCAGGATACCAATTACGCCCAGTTTCAACTCTTACAGCTGCTGGCCGCCGGCCACGAGAATATCACTGTGGTGGGCGACGATGACCAGTCGATCTATAAATTCCGCGGGGCGGCGATCAGCAACATCCTCGGCTTCATGGAGGTCTACCCCCGGGCCAAGCAGGTCGTCCTGACCCGCAACTATCGCTCCCACCAGGCCATCCTGGACACCGCCCGGCGGCTGATCCTGCATAACAATCCCGAGCGGCTGGAGGTCAAGAACACAATCGACAAGCAGCTGGTGGCGCAGAAGAAGAAAGGACCCGAGCCCCGGCACCGGCACTTCGACACCCTGACCAGCCAGGCCGACTGGGTGGCCCGGACGATCGACGAGAAGACATCAGCCGGCCGGTACAAATACGGCGATTTCGCCATTCTGGTGCGGGCCAACGCCGATGCCGATCCCTTCCTGCGCAGTCTGAACATGCTGTCCATCCCCCATCGCTTCTCCGGCAGCCGGGGCCTTTACAGCCGGGAGGAGATCCGCTTCCTGATCGCCTTCCTGCGCACCCTGGCTCATCTCGACGACTCGATCAGCCTGTTCCATCTGGCCGCCTCCCCGGAGATCTACGGGGTCGGCATGGAGGACCTGACCCGGTGCATGGATCTGGCCCGGCGGCGCCATCTCCCTCTGCGCGACCTGTTTCTCCATCTCGACCGGCATCCCGAGCTCGAGGAGGTCTCCGATGAGGGGCGGGCCACCGTCGGGGTGCTGATGAGCGACCTGAAGCGATATCTCAGGATGTCCCGCGATCACCCCTCCGGCACGGTCCTCTACCAGTTCATGAAAGACAAGAAATACCTCTACCGCCTGACCCATGCACAGAGCGCCGTCGCCGAGCAGAAACTGAAGAACATCGCCCGCTTCTTCGAGCTGGTCCGGGGTTTCTCGCGGCTCGGACGCGAGGATCGCGTGCCCCGATTCGTCGAGCAGCTGGACCTGCTGCTGGAGGCCGGCGACGATCCGGCCACGGCCGAGGCCGATACCGACGCCCAGGCGGTCAACGTGCTCACCGTCCACAAGGCCAAGGGGCTGGAGTTCCCGGTGGTTTTCATGGTCAACCTGGTCAAGGACCGCTTCCCGCCCCGGCATCGCTCCGAGCCCATCGAGCTGCCCGACGAACTGGTCAAAGAGCCCCTTCCGTCAGGCGAGGTGCACCTCCAGGAGGAGCGCCGCCTGTTCTATGTGGGCATGACCCGGGCCATGCAGGAGCTCTCTCTGACCAGCGCCCGGGACCTGGGCGGGGCCCGTCCGCGCAAGGTCAGCCAGTTCGTCCTGGAGGCCATGGATCAACCCCGGGCCGACGAGGACTACCTGAAGACCTCTCCCGGGGAATCCATCAAGCAGAGCGCCCCGACGGCCGAACAGATCCCGGCGGCGCCCGGGGCCATCCCCGATGACGAGATCATCAGCCTGTCCCATTACCAGATCGACGATTACCTGACCTGTCCGCTGCGCTACAAATACGTCCATATCCTCCGGGTGCCGCTGCTGCCGCACCACTCCATCGTCTACGGCCGGGCCCTGCACAGCGCCGTGCAGGTCTATTTCCAGCGCCGGATCCAGGATCGGCCGATGGCGCTGGACGAGCTGCTGGAGGTCTTCGAGCGCTCCTGGGTCAGCGAGGGATTCCTGTCGCGGGAGCACGAGGAACGCCGCCTGGAGGCCGGCAGGCAGGCGTTGAAGAGATTTTACGAGGAGCAGGAGCGGTCCGGTATCGTGCCCGACGCGGTGGAGGAGGAGTTCGGTTTCCTGCTCGGCCGTGACCGGATCATCGGCCGTTTCGACCGCATCGATCGGCGCCAGGAGGGGGTGACCATCGTGGACTTCAAGTCCTCCCAGATCAGGGACCAGAAGGCCGCCGACAAGCGGGTCAAGGAAAGCCTGCAGCTGTCCATCTACGCGCTGGCCTATCAGCGGACCAAAGACCTCACCCCGGCCTCGGTGGAGCTGCACTTTCTGGAGTCGGGCCTGGTCGGCTCGGCCCCGGTCACCGGGAAGATGCTGGAGAAAACGGTATCAAAGATCGAGCAGGCCGCCGCCGGCATCCGGGCCCGGGACTATGGGCCCAAACCGGACTGGATGGCCTGCCGGTACTGCGCTTATAAGGAAATCTGTCCGAGCACGGCTTCATCGTAGTTCGCGTTGGTGATCGTGTTCGTGAAACACTTTGCTGGCGGCTCCGGCCGGCGACTCGATGGCCGCCGTGACACGGAATACATCTCTCCAGACAGGAGGCAGCAGCTATGCCGACAGATCCGAAACCGACTCACTCAACCAGTCCCTCCGGCGAGAGCTTTGCCATTCCTCAGAAAAAGGACTATCCGAAGGAGTTCGAGCGCATCAAGAAGCTGGCCGATGAAGCCAGGAAGCAGAACAAGGAGATCGTGGTGGTCATGGGGGTAGGCTTCGTCGGCGCCGTGATGGCGGCCATCATCGCCGACGCCCGGGACGAGAAGGGCGACCACTCCAAGTTCGTCATCGGCTGCCAGCGGCCCAGCGTGCGCAGCTACTGGAAGATCCCCCTGCTCAACCGGGGTCAATCCCCGGTCAGGGCCGAAGATCCCCAGGTGGACCCGCTGATCTCCCGCTGCGTGCTGGAAAGCAAGACCCTCACCGCCACCTACAACAGCGATTGCCTCTCGCTGGCCGACTGCGTCGTGGTGGACGTACAGTGCGACTTCTCCAAGGATGATCTGGGCCGCATGAAGACAGGTCAGGCCGACATGGCCGCGCTGGAGGCGACCATGCGGACCATCGGCGAAAAGATCCCGGCCGAGTGTCTGGTGCTCATCGAGACGACCGTGGCGCCCGGAACGACCGAGTTCGTGGCCTGGCCGATCCTGAAAAAGGCCTTCGACCGCCGGGGTATCGAGTCGGTGCCCCTGCTGGCCCACAGTTTCGAGCGGGTCATGCCGGGGAAGGACTATGTGGCCAGCATCCGCGACTTCTGGCGGGTCTGCTCGGGATGCACCACCAAAGCCCGGGACCGGGTGGTCACCTTTCTCCGGGAGGTTCTCAATACCGGGGACTATCCCCTGACGGTCATGGACCGCCCGATCGAGTCGGAGACGACCAAGATCGTGGAAAACTCCTTCCGGGCAACCATCCTGGCCTTTCTCAACGAATGGAGCCTGTTCGCCGAACGCAACGGGGTCGACCTGATCAAGGTCATCGAGGCCATCAAGGTCCGTCCCACGCACAGTAATATCATTTTCCCCGGTCCCGGCATCGGCGGCTACTGTTTGCCCAAGGATGGAGGCCTGGGATATTGGGCTTACCGTCACATTCTCGGATTCGAAGACGGCGACCACTTCTTCAAGATCACCCCGACAGCCATCGACATCAACGACACCCGGGCCCTGCACGTGGCCGAGCTGGTCCGCGACGCCCTGCGCAACATGGGCCGCTACATCGCCGCCGCCGAAGTGCTGCTGTGCGGGGCCAGCTACCGTCAGGATGTCGGCGACACCCGGTACAGCGGCAGCGAGCTGGTGGTCCGCAAGCTGACCGAGATGGGCGCCGAGATGCGGGTCCATGATCCCTATGTGGAGCACTGGTACGAATTCGAGAAACAGGACGTCTATCCGGCCCCGGGGCGCTCCTGGGCGCGGTTTTTCCGCAGCCAGGACGAGCTGGTTAACCTGCGGGTGAGCAAGGATCTTGCGGAGGTCCTGCAGGGGGCCGAGGCCGTGGTCCTGGCCGTCCCGCACAAGGAGTATCTCGACCTCGATCCGGCCCGGGTGGTCGAATGGGCCGGCGGACCGCTGGCTGTGATCGATTGCTTCGGCATTCTCTCCGATGACCATATCCGGCGGTATTTCGAGCTCGGCTGCGAGGTGAAGGCGCTGGGCCGGGGGCATATCCAGAGGATCAAGGAGGAGGTCAGGAAGAGGCGGTAACGAAAGGAGCCCCGATGAAAGGACGCATCAACACCATCCTGGGTATCCTGCTGGGCTGTTTTCTGATCACTTGGGGTATTTACCTGCTGCCGTATTCCCAGCCGACCCTGGCCCATATCTTCTTCCGGCCCCTGTTCTGGGGTCTGTTCTCGGTGATGGGCGGCATCTGCGCCAATTATCACGGCTTCTGCCGGTGCGTGCGGCAGAGCGGACGACTGGAGGACTCATTTCAGGAGGTGCCCCATGTCCTCAGAAACCACTACCGATCATAGAGATCTGATCGAACTGCTCAACGAGGCTCTTCGTCTGGAATACACGCTCATCGTTCACTACCCCCGTCTGGCGGCCGGCATCGGGGATGAGGAAACCAGGAAATTGGTTCAAGGGCTGGGCACGGCGTCGGTTCACCATGCCGATGTGGTCTCAGAGGCCATCACTCAGTTGGGAGGAAAACCGGACTGGACCTTCGCTCCCTTTCCGCACATCGAGGATCCCCAGCAGATCTTTCAAATTCAACTGCGGAAAGAACAGCAGGCTCTGGAGCTGCACCGCAAAGCGGCCGGGCTGGTGCCGCCAGGACCGATGGCCACGGCTATCGAATCATTGGCCAGGGAGGAGGAGGCTCACATCTCCACCGTCGAAAAAATCATCGTCCGGCTGAAGGAGGCTTAGAAGATGAACAGGCCGAGCCTTTTAGCCACAGCGATCGTTATCTCTGCCGCTGTTAGCTTTTGCCTCTCGAATGCAGCCGCCAAGGATGATTTGCCCTATTATCTCCACGACCGCGGGACCGGCGTGCCGCTGTCCATGTTCGGCACCTACATCGAGCCCGGTGAGTTCATCATCTATCCATTTTTCGAATACTACTACGACCAGGATGCCGAGTATAAGCCTGAAGAGCTGGGCTATGAGCTGGGACAGGATTTTCGGGGCCGTTTCCGGGCTGCTGAAGCCCTGATCTTTTTAGGGTACGGCCTGTCCGACCGGCTGGCCGTGGAGATGGAGGGAGCCATCATCGAGGCCACGCAATATAAAGCTGACGATGACATCTCGGCCATGCCGGACAAGATCACCGAGTCCGGGCTGGGCGATGTGGAGGGGCAGCTGCGCTGGCGATGGACCAGGGAAACGGCCGGTACCCCCGAGGTGTTCAGCTACTTCGAGACGGTCTTCCCTTTGCGCAAAAACAAGAAACTGATCGGCACCCAGGCCTGGGAGTTCAAGCTGGGCAGCGGGGTGATGAAGGGCTTCCGCTGGGGCACGGTAACGGTTCGTCTGGCCGGCGAGTATGACGCCGGGGAGAGCAAGGGCGAGCTGGGTGAATACGCCCTGGAATATCTCAGGCGGGTCTCGAAATTGTTCCGGTTGTATCTGGGCGTGGAGGGGACGCAGGATGAGGTGGAAGGCATCGCGGATCTGCAGTTTCATATCAGTCCCCACGCTTTCATCCGCGTCAACAACGCCTTCGGGTTGACTTCCAAAGCCACCGACTGGGCACCGGAGGTGGGGGTTCTGTTTCACTTCTAATCGGAGATCCTATGGACATCCTGGAAAACAAGACCCAATGGCAAAAACAGTATCGCGATAACTTTTTGGAACACTATCATCAAACCGGCTCGCTCTACTGGAGGCAGTACCCCCATCCCCGCAACACCCAGCCCCCGCCGGGCTCGGGCGTCGATCCCTCCACGGCCCGGCTCATGTTCATCTCCTCGGCCGGCGGGTATCTGGACGGCGAGCAGGAGCCCTTCGACGCGGCCCATCTGCTGGGTGATTACACTATCCGCCTGATCCCGACCGCGACGCCGCTGGAGGATCTGTCCTACGCTCACGACCACTATGACCATGCAGCCGTCGATCAGGACCCTCAGGTGCTGATGCCGCTGCGCCACCTGAAAGCTCTGGCCGGGGAGGGCCTGATCGGCCATCTGGCCGCCTCCGTGGTCAGCTTCATGGGGTATCAGCCCGATGTCGGCCGGGTGATCGATGAGCTGATTCCACCGATATTGGGGACCGCTGCGGCCGAACGGATCGATGCCGCCCTGCTGATTCCCACCTGACCGCTGTGCTGTCAGTCCGTGGGACTGATCGCCCGGGCGCTGGAGCTGCGGGGCGTGGCCACCACAATCGCCAGCAACAATCCGGGGCGGACGCGGATCACGGCCCCCCCGCGGGTGACCTTCTCCCGGCTGCCTCGCGGCTCCACTCTGGGTGCCCCCGGTGACGCGTCACAGCAGCGGCGGATACTGAAAGCCACCCTGGAGCTGCTGGCCCAGGAAGCGCCGCTCAAGCCGGTGTACCTGGACGAGCAGGGATGAGCGGGCTGCTTCTGGAGATTCGAATAAGGAGAAAGAAGATGCTCAGAGAGATCTTTACCACGGCTTTCATCCTCTGCATGGCCGCTCCGGCGATGGCCCAGACGCCCTTCGAGACCGATACCCTGGCGACTTCCCAGGGTGATCTGACCATCACCTTCATCGGTCACGGAACGCTGTACTTCACCTTCGCAGGAATGGTTATCCATGTCGATCCGTGGATGCAGCTGGCCGACTACTCCAATCTGCCGGCGGCGGATCTGATCATGATCACCCATGAGCATCGAGACCATCTCGATCCCGAGGCGATCAAGGCGATTCGTACCGACAGCACCGCGGTGGTGCTGACCGAGCGCTGCGCCGAACAGATCGCCGGCGGCGTGATCATGACAAACAGCGATCTGGACACGATCCGGGGCATACCGATCGAGGCCGTGGCGGCTTACAACATCGTCCATCTGCGCGGCAACGGAGAGCCGTTCCACCCTCCCGGCGTGGGCAACGGCTATATCCTCACCTTGGGCGACCTGCGCGTCTATGTGGCCGGCGACACCGAGAACACGCCCGAGATGAAGGCTCTCGAGGACATCGACGTGGCCTTTCTGCCCATGAACCTGCCTTACACCATGACGCCCCAGATGGTGGCCGATGCCGCCCAGGCCTTCCGGCCGAAAATCCTCTACCCGTATCATTACGGCGACACGGATGTCGCCGAGCTGGTGGCGCTGCTGCAGGACGATCCGGAGATCGAGGTCCGCATCCGGCAGATGCAGTGAATTCGTTCAGCGGACATCGCACAGCATCCATCGCAGATCGTTGCCCCTAAGAAAGCGAATTCCAACCATGAAGGCCATCTTCTGGAATAGAAAGGAAAGACGCCTCAGAGCCGGCTGGCGGCTGCTTATCCAGTTCATCCTCTTTTTTGCTCTGCTGGTGCTGGTGGTCATGCTTGAGAATGTCTTTGAGGATCTCTTCGGCAGACTTCCCCAGCACCCCTGGTTTGGACCTGGTGACAGCATCTTGTTGCCCTTCGAAATGCTGCTGGTGACCGTGCTCAGCATGTGGCTGGCGGCTCGTTTCATCGATCGCAGGCGCTTCTCTGATTTCGGCGTTCGATTCAGCCCATCGTGGTGGACCGATCTGGGTCTGGGTTTCGTTCTCGGAGCCATATTGATGAGCATTATCTTCCTGATTCATCTGACAATGGACTGGGCCGTGATTTTGGATACCATGCACAGCGATCCCGCTGTTGGTACCTTTCCCATCAGCATGGTGTTCGCCATCGTCTCCATCGTTTGCCTAGCCGTACAGGAGGAACTGCACAGTCGCGGGTGTCAGCTTAAAAACCTGGCCGAGGGCTTAAACTCCCCCCGCCTGGGACCAAGGGGCGCTTCCTGGCTGGCGGTCGTGATCATCGCCATCATCTTCGGGGCCCTTCATTACGATGCTGATGCCGGTATGATCAGTGTATTCGCCCTCATCGCCGCCGGCCTCCTCTACGCCGTGGCTTTCCTATTCACCGGTCAACTGGCCCTGCCCATCGGATTTCATGTGGCCTGGAACTTCTTCCAGGGAAGTGTGTTCGGATTTCCGGTGAGCGGAATCAATACGGGCACCAGCTTCATCGCCCTTCAGGAAACCGGACCCGACCTGTGGACGGGTGTGGAACCTTTGGGCCAGAAACAGGGCTCCTTGGTATCGGGGCGCATCTGGCCGCCATCCTGGCGGTCCTTTTCTGGGCAAGATCTCGACGCGGAGAATTCGATTTTCGAGAAAAAATGCTCACCCCGAGCCTTTTGGCCTCAGAGAGGAGCCTACCATGCAATGGGAAGAGCTGACGGCCGGTGATTTTCAGAAGGCCGTGAAGGACACCGGGGTCTGCGTTATCGCCATGGGCGTCAACGAGAAACATGGAGAACATCTGCCGCCGACCTTCACCGGAATCCGCTGGTACAGCAACTATCCGATCACTATGCCGGTGACGCCCGGACCGCATCGGAAAAAAGGGCCTCCTGCTGCGAGAACTTCTGATCGACGCCCCGGCGGAATATCTGGCGACGGTGAAAGCGGATCAGGTGGCGGGATCGCCGCACAGGGAGTTTTTTGATCGAGCGCGTAACCTGGCGGCGGATTCACTCTGAGCCGTCCGGCAGGCCGACGGTATCCGGCGGCATAACATCGTGTTGGGGCCAACCGCCTTCAGAATGCTCAATGCCGGCGCCGGAGTTCCAATAGAAAAAGGGCGCCACCTTATTCAGATGACGCCCTTTGAAATGAGCGAGATTCCGATCAATATGACGGACTATCGCTTGACCACGTTGCTGGCCTGGGGCCCTTTGGGGCCTTCCGTGATGTCGAACTCAACGAGGTCCCCCTCGGACAATGACTTAAATCCTTCGCCCTGAATGGCCGAGAAATGCACAAAGACATCGTCGCCATCCTCGCGCTCGATAAAGCCGAAGCCCTTGGAGTCGTTAAACCACTTCACCTTGCCTTCTGCCAACTGATTTCACCACCTTTCTACCTCGGATACTCTGTGCTCTGAACTATGAAAAAAGACGAGAATCTCATTCTGATCCTCGCCCTATCGTATTTTTCGTTCGATCGCACAGGAAACAGAAGCAATTACCGCTATTCAGGTGAAAATATACTGTTGCTTTTGTGAAAAGTCAAGTTTTTATTCATAGGAAATAGAAATAATTGTCGTCACTCGATGGCGGCGATCATCAGCCGCCTGGAGTGCTGTCGCCCGGGGCACGGAAGAGACCTTCGCCGATGAGCATCTCTCACGTCCGCAGGTGGTTCCTGATCATCCTCGGCACCCTGGCCCTGGGGCTGGGGATCGTCGGCATATTCGTGCCCCTGCTGCCGACCACCCCTCTATTGCTGGCCGCCGCCGCCTGTTACCTGCGCAGCTCGGAGAGGATGTACGGCTGGCTCCTGAATCACCGATGGCTGGGTCCGTTCATCAGACACTATCGCCAGCACCGGGCGATCACCAAAAAACACAAGATCCTGACACTGGTCCTGCTGTGGGTGGCGATCGGATATTCCTCGATCTGGGCGACCGACAATCTGGTCCTGAGAATATGCCTGTGGGCCATCGCCGCCGGCGTCACCATCCATGTGCTCAGCCTGCGAACCCTGAAACATGCTGATGGCCGGGCAGAAAATACCGCTTGAGGGCAAGGGACATACCATGAATAGACAAGATCCCAAGCTCACCGTACTGCTGTTCAACGAGCGGATCAACGGCCGGGATATCGACTGGCTGGCTGCGCTGATGACCGAGGATCACACCTTCATCGACCGGGAGGATGGAATCTACCGGGGAAAGGAGCGGATGATTCAGGGGTGGATCGAATTCTTCCAAAACTTTCCCGAATATCGCAACACCTTCTCCCGGGTGGAATCCCGAGATGACCTGGTCATCGTGATCGGCTATGCCACCTGGTCGAAGGGGGCCCCGCCCGATCACGTCATCTGGACCGCCGTGATCCGTGACGACAAGGTGGCCGAATGGCGGATCTATGAGGATACGGTTGAGAACAGAGAGATGCTGGGTATTGTCTGAAAGCTGGACATTACACACATCCCAGCCCGTGAGAGATCATGAGTCCGAGAAAGGGGAATAACGAGATGCCCGCCTACGTCATCGCCCACATCAAGGTCACCGACTGGGACCGTTACCAGGAATATGTCCAGGCTTCTCCGGCCGCCATCGCCAGTTACGGCGGCCGGTTCATCGCCAGAGGCGGCCAGGTGATCGCCCTGGAGGGGCCCGAGGAAACCGGCCGGGTGGTGCTGGTCGAGTTTCCCTCCCTGGAAAAGGCTCAAGCCTGGTATCACTCGCCGGAGTATCAGGATGCCAGGGAGCTTCGTGCCGGGGCGGCCGAGGCCTCGATCATCGCCATCGAGGGGTGCTGATCGGGAACCGTGGCGGGCTCGGAATGGCACCGGCATAGAACTGTGCTGCGGGCCACCCTGCGGCACCGGTCCCATCCCGTGCCGGGTCCAGCCGACCAATCCGACCATGAGGACTGTGAGATGAATATCGAGCTTTCCAAGGACCGCCGCCAGGAGCTGATCCGTTCCATCAAGTCCTATTTTCTGGAACAGCACGATGAGGAGATCGGCGATCTCAAAGCCGGCCTGCTGCTGGATTTCTTTCTTGATTTGATCGGTCCCTCGGTTTACAACCAGGCCGTCAAGGATGCCCAGGCCTATTTCCAGCAGAAAGTCGAGGACCTGGACGGGGTCTGTTTTCAGCCGGAGAAGGACCATCCGGCGGAGCGCTCCGGGGAAGACACGCCATGACCAGCCTGTTCCAGAACATCGCCGCTTTCCTGAAAGCCATGATCGCCCTGTGGCTGGGCCTGAACGAGATCGTCAACGGCCTGGTCTGGGGGCCGCCGATGCTTATCGTTCTGATCGGGGTAGGCATCTATGTAACCATCAGAACCCGGTTCATCCAATTTTCCAAATTCATCCTTATGTGCCGGGAGACGATGGGCAACTTCTTCCGCCGCGGCCAGAAAGCCGAGGGCGATGTCTCGCCGTTTCAGGCCCTCACCGTGGCCATGGGCGGAACGGTGGGGGTGGGCAATATCGCCGGTGTGGCCACGGCCATCGCCATCGGCGGGCCCGGGGCCGTCTTCTGGATGCTAATCTCCGGCCTGGTGGGCATGGCCACCAAGTTCGCCGAGGTGGTCCTGGGCGTGCACTACCGCCAGCGGCGGGAGGGTGAGCCGATGATCGGCGGGCCGATGATGTATATCGCCCGGGGATTGGGTCCCAACTGGGGGTGGCTGGCGGCGGTCTTCTCCGTGTTCGGCGCCCTGGCCGCCTTCGGCATCGGCAACATGGTGCAGTCCAACGCCGTGGCCGAAGGCATGACCCATTTCGGGGCGCCCGCCTGGATCACCGGCCTGACCCTGGTGGTGGCCGTCGGTCTGGTCACCGTCGGGGGCATCAAGCGGATCGCTCAGGTGGCCATGGTCTTCGTACCTTTCATGACCGTCCTGTATATGCTCGGGGCCCTGTTTATCATCCTGATCAACGTCCCTCAGATCCCCGGGGTGGCCATCCTGGTCGTCCAACGAGCCTTTACTCCAACGGCCGCCACCGGCGGTTTCGCCGGGGCAGCGGTGATGATGACCATCCGCTACGGCATCGCCCGGGGCGTGTTCAGCAATGAGGCTGGCCTGGGCAGCGCGCCCATCGCCCACGCCACGGCCCGGACCGACCACCCCGCCCGCCAAGGGCTGTGGGGCATCTTCGAGGTCTTCTTCGACACCGTGGTGATGTGCTCGGCCACCGGGCTGGTCATCCTGCTGACCGGCGCCTGGACCAGCGGGAAGACCGGCGCCTCGCTGACCATGCACGCCTTCGAGCTGACCTACGGAGCCAATATCGGCTTCGCTGTGGTGGTCTTCTGCATGATCCTGACGGCCTACGACACCATCCTGGCCTGGTGTTTCTACGGCGAGACCTGCACCTCCTTTCTGTTCGGGCACGGCCGGATCACCCGTATGGCCTACCGTCTGATCTGGCTGCCCTTCACCATGCTGGGCGCCCTGGGCGCTTTGGAGGATATCTGGAGCGTGGCCGACACCCTCAACGGGCTGATGGCCATCCCCAACCTGATCGCCCTGCTGGCCCTGGGCGGCGTGGTGGTCAAGCTGACCCGGGATTTTTTGGCCGGTCGGCCTTACGTGCCGCCGGCCGGAAGCGGCCCGGCGGAATGATCATCACGAGTGAATCGATGCCCTGAGGTTACCGACCATGACGAAACCAACGCTCGCTCCTTTCGGCTTTATCCCGGTCGGATCTCTTCTGATCGAGCAACAGCAGGAGGATCTCTCGGCCGTTTACGGTTCTGTGCTGGAGAAGATCGGCGGTCGGTGGCTGGACATAGAGACCATCTCTGAGCCGCTGCCGCTGTTCTACCTCGTCGCCACCGGAGGCAGCGAGCGAAAGATCCTCGATCTCAGGAAGGACCGGGAGCGAACCTCGCCCGGAGAGCCCGTCCTGCTTGTGGCCCACCCGGGAAACAATTCCCTGCCGGCGGCCCTGGAGGTGCTGGCCCGCCTGCAGCAGGAGGGCGATCGGGGAAAGATCCTGTATCTGAAGGGTCCGGACGATACAGATGGACTCCGCCAGATCGCCCTGGCGGCAGAAGATACGAATGCCCTGTTGCGCATGCGGCGGTCGCGCATCGGCCTGGTGGGAAATCCCTCCGACTGGTTGGTGGCCAGCTCTCCGAGCCCCGATACGGTCATCAAATCCTGGGGGCCGAAGATCGTCGCCATCGGTCTCGACGAGCTGGAGGCCGCGATCGAGTCGGTTCCAAAGGAGGCCCTCGAGGCACCGCTCGATGCCCTCGTCTCCGGAGCTGCATCGGTGCATGAGCCGACCCGGGATGATCTCACCGAGGCGGTTCGAGTCTTCCTGGCCATGAAAGACCTGGTCGATGAACATCGTCTCGGTGCGGTCTCCGTCCGCTGTTTCGACCTGGTCACCAAACGACATACCACCGGCTGTCTCGCCCTGGCCTGGCTCAACGATGAGGGGATCGTGGCCGGCTGTGAGGGCGATCTGGCCAGCGCCCTGACCCTGCTGTGGATACAAATGCTGCTGGGACAGACGGCCTGGATGGCCAATCCGGCCGGAATCGACACCTCCCGGAATACTCTCCGGCTGGCTCACTGCATGGTCCCTCTGCAGATGACGAACCGGTTCAGCCTCCGCTCGCATTTCGAATCGGGACTGGGAGTCAGCATCCAGGGCGTGCTGGAGAATGGACCGGTCACCCTGGCTCGGATCGGCGGACAGAACCTGGACCGTCTCTGGCTGGCCGAGGGGAACATCATCGGGACAGAGCCGGACGAGCGGCTCTGCCGCACGCAGGTTGGCGTGCAGCTGACCGATGACGAGACAGCCTCGATGCTCCTGGGCCAGCCCCTGGGGAACCACCTGGTGCTGACCGCCGGGCATCATGTCAACCAGCTTCGAAATTGGTGGAAGATGATGATTAAAAAGGAGGAAGGATGAAAGGTGACAGATACGCTCTCGTTCCAAAGGCGGTCCTTCTGCTTTCGATCCTCGTCAACGGATTCCTTTTAGCCGCTGTCATGGCCCTGCTCTGTTCCTGCGGTGGTTCGCGGAACAGGGTCGAGATCGTCAGGTCCCTGGAGGAGGCCAAAAAACTGGCGGCCGAAAAGAATACCTGGATCGTGGCCGAGTTCTGGCGCCACGGGTGAGGAGCCTGTACCAACTTCACGCGTGACGTGAAGCAGGATAGCGTACTGCAAAATGCTCTGGAAGATCTCATCCTGGTGCAGCTGAATACGGCCGAGCCGGAGAGCCGGGAACTGGCTGAGATCTTCAAGGTGAGAGCCGTTCCCACCTTTGCCGTGCTGGACGCCGAGGGCCGGTCGCTCTATACCTGGGCCGGTTACGGCCGGCCGGAGAGCTGGGTCGAGCGATTATCAGAGGCCCTGGAGGATCCCCTCACGGTGACCCGGCGGCAGGCCCGTTACCGGGCCGAGCCGAGCTTCCGCGACGCTCTGATCCTGGGAAAAAATGCGTACCGAGAAGGAAGTTACCGGGAAGCGCACAGCTACTATCGGCAGTCCCAGATACTCGATCCGGAGGCGGCCCGGGAGGCCGACCTGCACATGTTCATCTTCCGTGCGGTCTTCTCCGGAGTGGAGGCCGGCCAGTTCAAGGTCGCGCAGGCCGGCCGGGAGGTGGAGAAACTTTTCGCCAGCGAAAGCCTCACCCCCGAGCACGCCCTCGAGGCGGCCGAACGGTTGATCGACGTCCGGGGCCTGATCGGCGACGAGGTCATCGTCCCCTATCTGAAGATGGCCCATCCGTTCATCGCAGACGTCAATGATCCGGAGCTGGAAGGTCACCGCCAACGGGTTCTGGTCGAATATGCTTTGATCGTGGAACAGGACCCTGGCAAAGCCCTGGAGATGAAGCGGGCGTCTTTTCCGGACGGCTGGCAGACCGATCCCGATGACCTCAACGAGTTCGCCTGGTGGTGTTTCGAGAACGAGATCAATATCCAGGAGGCCACGGAACTGTCCCGCAGATCGATCGAGTTGTCCCGGCCGGGGCCGGAGCAGGCCAATTATCTGGACACCCTGGCCGAGCTGGTCAACCTCCAGGGGGATCCGGAACAGGCCCTCCGGTTGATCGAACAGGCCCTCCAGATGAATCCCGACAGCCGCTATCTGCAGAATCAACTGGAAAGGTTCCAGAACATCCCGGGGAAAGAAGACCAACAGGAGCCGGCCACATGACAAAAAAAGAGAAGAACAGACTGGTGACCCGTCTGAAGCGTTCCCGGGCCTACCGGATCGCTTATCGGGATCTCGATTTCATGGATACCGACTGGGCCCGGCCCGTCCGGTTGCAGACCGAGCTGCTTAAGCCGGAATCCATCTTTCGAAGCCAGCGTATCCTGTCCACCATCGTGGTCTTCGGCGGCACCCGTATCGTCGAGCGCGGCCAGGCCCGCCGCCGAGTGGCTCGATTAGAGCGGCAGCTGGCCCAAAAACCTCGAGACAGAGCGCTCCGGAGGAAATTGTCGATCGCCCGCTCTCTGCTGGCCAAGTGTGAATTCTACGATGAGGCCCGCAGGTTCGGCCGCATCGTCTCCCGGGATGGCCAGAAATATGACGGACATGAGTACGTCATCGTCACCGGCGGTGGGCCCGGGATCATGGAGGCGGCCAACCGGGGCGCATTCGACATCGGAGCCAAATCGATCGGTCTGAACATCACCATTCCCCGTGAGCAGGAGCCCAATCCGTTCATCACCCCCGGCCTGTGCCTGCAGTTCCATTATTTCGGTATGCGCAAGATGCATTTCATGCTCCGGGCCAGGGCCCTGGTGGCTTTTCCGGGCGGGTACGGCACCCTGGACGAGCTGTTCGAGGCCCTCACCCTGGTGCAGACCCGGAAGGTCGAGCCGATGCCCATCGTGCTCTTCTGCGAGCGGTACTGGCGAAACTTGATCAACTTCGAATACCTGGTGGAACAGGGCACCATCGACCAGGAGGATCTGGACCTGTTCACTTTCTGCAACCGGGCCGAGGAAGCCTGGTCCTCTATCAAGGAGTTCTGGAAAAAGGCGGGGCCATCGTGATCGATCTGGAGGACCGCGAGGAGACCATGGATTTCAAAAACGTCTACGAGGATGACCGCCGCGCGGAGGCTTATGCCCGGCTGGAGTTTCCCGGTACATACTATCTGGCCTACCGGGATCTTCCGGAGATCGTCGCATCGTACGTCACCGGCATCGAAGCCATCGATTTCGGCTGCGGCACCGGCCGCTCGACACGGTTCCTGAAAGACCTGGGCTTCCGCGTGACCGGGGTGGACATCTCGGCCAATATGATCAAGAAAGCCTGCCAGGCCGACCCCGGGGGGACGTATCGCCTGATCGGTGAGGACGGGCTGGGCCGGTTCCCGACGGAGTCATACGATCTGATCCTGTCGGTCTTCACCTTCGATAACATCCCCACCGCGGAAAAGAAGATCGCCCTCTTTCAGTCGCTGAGGGAACGGCTGAAGGAAGACGGCTGCATCATCAGCGTGGTCTCCACGCCCGAGATCTATATCCATGAGTGGGCCTCTTTCTCCACCAAAGACTTTCCGGAGAATAAAGAAGCCCGCAGCGGGGACCGGGTACACATCATCATCACCGACGTGGACGATGCCCGGCCGGTGGTCGATATCGTGGTCAGCGAGGAGGACTACATGGCCATCTATCGGCAGGCCGGACTGAGGGTAGTCCACAGCCGCAAACCGCTGGCCGAGGGCGGCGAGCCGATCCGGTGGAAGAGTGAGACCTCGGTGGCCCCCTGGGCCATCTACGTGCTGAAAAGGAGGCCGTGATGGAAAAAAAACAAACATCCGGCGAGTTCAAACCCACGGCGGCGTTCATCCTGGCACTCATCGCCGGGTTGTGGATGCTGGCCACCCGCGGTCTGGGCTACCGCTTCCCCGGTCACATGGTCATGCGCTGGCCCTGGTTCTGGTACCATCGCATGTTCCGCGGGGCCGGGGATGTCACTCCCTTCCTGGGATTCTGGTCCTGGCTGGGAGCGCTGGCCGGTATCCTGGTCCTGGTGGGCGGGGTGGTTATCTATACCCGGCCGGAGCAGTCGGCCCTGTGGGGCAAGATCATCCTGATCGCCTCGGCCGTCGGCCTGATCATCGGGTTGGGCGGTTTCCTGCCCGGGATCCTGGGCATCGTGGCCGGAGCGCTGGCCATCGCCTGGGGAAGAGATAACGCCTGAGAAACCAGTTCATTGAGCCGCCGGATGCCGATTCGGCACCCTTCCGGGTTCTTCTTCTCCTGGCCGCATGCGGCGACCTTCCACCCTGTCGACAGGAGCGTGACCATGTCACCCAAACGCACCGGACCGCCCAGCTGGGTCTATTTCATCCTCGGCGTGGGGGCTCTTCTGGCCTCGGGGATCTTTCTGGGCATCGCCCGGACCGACGGATTCACCGCCGGAGGTATCCTGCGGATCGTCCTGTTCGGACTGCTGGGTATCCTGTGGGTCCTCCTGTTCGGAAACAGAATCCGATAAAAGAAAACGGCCGGTCCATGACGGGCGGCAGGTAGAACCGCATCCTGGAGGAGTGAAAAGCTGATGATGACGATCAGGACGATCCTGTTCTGCTGGGCCCTGATCCTCGCCGGAGCGGGCCCGTCCGCCGCCGAGATGCTCAGAACGGACGTCTCCTCGGCCGCTGAGCTGCAGGACCTGCTGGCCGAGGCGGTCGATTCCGTGGAAGTCTTCATCACCACAGGACACTATCATCTGATTCCCCGGGAGATCGTCGACTCCACCTGCGGCAACTGCCAGGACCCGGATCAGGCGGTGCCGGCCACGGCCGGGCTGGTCATCTCCGGCAACTACGTCCGGTTGTTCGGCCCGGAGGGGCGCTGGGCGGTGATCCACACCCATGCCGGCTACGGCCTGTTCTTCGACCATTGCCGCCAGGGCGTCGTCGAGAACCTGTTCATCACCGACGGGGCCCGCGATCCGGACCCCAACGCCACCGATGCCGCCATCGTGGTCAAGAACAGCATGGTGACCATCCGCGGCAACCGTATCTACGGCAACATCGGCGATTCCTCCCTGGTGACCGGCAATATCGTCGGCATCATGGGCATCTGCGGACGGGAGAACGCTCGGCTGACCATCCTGGATAACGAGATCCGGCGCAACTCCTGGGACGGCATCGCCCTCTACCGGGGGGCCGAGGCCGTTATCACCGGGAACCTGATCGATGGCGTGGACCGGGCCGTCGCCGCCCAGGCCGGGGGCGGACGGGGGGTGGCTATCGGGATCACCTGGGATGCCCGGGCCACCATCGAAGACAACCTCCTGCGGCGCTACTGGAAGGGGCTGGGCATCTTCGTCGATGCCCGGGTGACAGCCCGCCACAACATCATCGAGGAGATGCTGACCTGGGGTCTGGCGCTGTGGGATGCCGATGCCGGTGCCCCGACCGGCGTCATCGAGGACAACGCCATCTATCGAACCGGCGCCTGCGGGGTGACCATCACCCTCTCCCGGCCGGGACCGGAGCCCGGACGGCTGAGCGGCAACGTCATCGTCGAGACGGCCCAGAACCCGACCTATGACGATCCCGATTTATATTGCCATCAATGCGCATTATCCATATTTTCCAAGCCGGATAATTTCATCATCGAGAACAACCTGTTCTTCAATAATCGAACCGCGACGCCGGACCTGCCGGATGAGGATGTCCCGCTGGAGGCCTTCGGCGAGCTGGCCGAAGGGATCGCCGACCGCTTGCTGACCACGCCTGTATTGCAGCAGTCCGAATTTGCGCGGTTCCTTGAAGAATATTGACCCGGAAAAGCTCTTGCAGCACACTCTCACAGCGAACGCCAGGATCCGCCGTTTTCTGCTGCATGATCCGTCGGCACTCAGCCTGGTCATCTCCAATCTGGGGACCATCGTTATCGCCCTGGTCCAGGGATGGGAGCTGGCCGTGCTGATGCGCATCTACTGGGCCCAGAGCGTCATCATCGGGTTGGCTAATTTCGTCCGCATCCTGCATCTGCGCGAGTTCTCCACCAAAGGCATGCGGGTCAACGGCCGGGCGGTCAAGCCCACCCCCAGGGTCAAGCTCCAGACCGCCTTTTTCTTCCTGGCCCACTACGGGTTCTTCCATCTGATCTATTTTTTCATCCTCATCGGCAGCGTCCGCTTGCCGCCCCACAGCAGCGGCCCGGTGATGCTGTGCGTGGCGCTGTTTCTGGTCAATCATGCCTATTCCCTGATCGTCAACCTGCGAGCCGACCTGGAGAGAAAACCCAATATCGGAACGGTCATGTTTTTCCCCTATGCCCGGATCATCCCTCTGCACCTGACCATCATCTTCGGATCGTTCCTGATCACCGGCCCGGCCGGGCTGGTCTTTTTCCTGATCCTGAAGACGGCGGCCGACCTGATCATGCACGGGGTGGAGCACGCCCGACCGGCGGCCGCGGCGGCACTATCCCGGGAACACAGCGTGTAATTCGAATCCACAGACCCATCACCATCATTCCAGGAGCATCGTATGAAAAGAACCTGGTGTTTGATCATCGCTCTGGCGATCCTTCTGCCGGTTTCCGCTGCGGGAGCCGCCCAGCGATACGTCGGCATCATCGGCGGGCTCAACTTCGCCGACCTGTCCACCAAGCTGGTCACGGGCGCGGAGCTGGAGACCAATCTGCACGTCGCTTACGGCGCCGGCGTGGTCTTCGGATTTCAATTGCGTGAGAATGTGTTCCTCCAGCTGGAGCCTAAATATCTGCTCAAAGGAGCCAAACTTCTCTTTGAAGAGCCCGAAGAAGGATCTGAAATAGATTCCACCTGGACCCCCTATCAGGATTTTCACTATTCCTTCATCGAGGTTCCCGTCCTGGCCCGTATCGTCTTCGGCGATGAGGTCAAGCGGTATGCTTTCTTCGGACCCAGCTTCGGATTCCTGCTGGATGCCGAGGTGGAGGCCGAATTCGACCAGGTCACCTATACGGCTGACATCAAGGAGACCACCCGGAAGACCGATTTCGGACTGCTGTTCGGGACCGGAATCAGCTTCCCTCTGGGGAAAGGTCTTCTGTTCTTCGACGGCCGTTATGCCACCGGTTTTGCCAACCTCAGCAAGGGTGGTCAGATAGAGTTCACAAACGGCGGTGAGCCTATTCCCATGGAGACGACCTCCAGCGACAAAATATCGACGAAAGGTTTCCAAATCATGGCCGGATACATTCTTCCGCTGGGCGGGGAATAGCCCGGGGAGAAAGGATCCGGCAGATGCTCAAAGGCTCTCAAGAAAGGAGATGAAAGATGAAGAGCACAAGGATCGCCGCATTGACCCTCCTTTCGCTGATCACAGCTCTCTGTGCCCTGCATTGCTCCCAGGAATCTCGTCCCATGGCCCTGGAGTTCCGTCTGGCTCAGACGGAACCCGGTGAAGGGCTCATCGAGATGACCTTCGACCCGACCGGAGAAAAGCTCTATCTCCACGATGAGGTGCTCATCGACAACACCGATCTCTCCGCGGCCAAGGCCGTCGAATGGGAGGGAGAATACGCCGTCGATCTGACCTTCACCGAGCCGGGCAGGGAGAAGCTGGCCATGGTCACCGGCCAGCACGTCACCGAACGAATGGGCATGGTGGTCGACGGCCGGCTGCTGTCGGCTCCCAGGATCAATGCCGCCATCACCCAGGGACGAGCCGTCATCGTCGGCGCTTTCACCGAGCAAGAAGCCCGGCGGATCGCCGCCGGCATCCAGGCCGGTCTGGCGGCGGAGTGATCTTCGATCACCCCCGGGAGATCTCTTTTTGCAGGACGCTGCCCGAAGGACCTATTCAATGGAACAAAGGAGAAGCCGATGACTACATCCGGTCCCAATGGCTATCCATTCTTCATCGTCGACGTCTTTGCCGAGAAAAAATACTGCGGCAACCAGCTGGGGGTGTTTCCGGATGCCGGGGGCCTCTCCGGCGAACAGATGCAGCGCTTCGCCAAGGAGATGAACTATTCAGAGACCACCTTTATCCTTTCCCGGGAGCCCCGGGACGATGGCTACGACGTGCGCATCTTCACGCCCGACAAGGAGGTTCCCTTTGCCGGCCATCCCACCCTGGGCACCGCCTTCATCATCCAGCAGTCCATCATCGGCCGGGCGGTCGAAGAGATCATCCTTAATCTCAAGGTGGGTCAGATACCGGTGGTCTTCTCCTATGATCAGGGGGTTCCCGAGACGCTGATGATGACTCAGAAAAAGCCGGTCTTCGGGCCTGTCCTCGAGCATCCCGGCATGGCCGAAGTTCTGGGCCTGGAGGAGGCGGATCTGGACGAGAACTTCCCGGTGCAGCAGGTGTCCACCGGATTGCCCTTCGTCATCGTACCCCTGAAGACCCGGGAAGCCCTGCGCCGCATCCGGGTCAATACCCAGCACTCCCTGGAACTGCTGGAAAGTCTCGACGCCAGGGCCGTGCTGACCTTCTGTCCGCAGACACAACAGGAACAAAACGATCTCAGCGTCCGGGTCTTCGCCCACTACTACGGCGTTCCCGAGGACCCCGCCACCGGCAGCGCCAACGGCTGCCTGGCCGGGTACCTGGTCAAGCACCGCTACTTCGGGGATAACTGGATCGACATCCGGGTGGAGCAGGGCGGGGAGATCGGGCGTCCGTCGCTGCTGCTGCTCAAGGCCCAGGAGGACGGCGACGAGATCGAGGTTCATGTCGGCGGCGGGGTCGTTCTGGTGGCCCGGGGGGAATTCGTCTCCGATTGACCGGTCCGTCGCCGCCGCATCCGGGGGTTATGCCATTGACGCCGATCTGTCTGCACGACAGGAAGCTTATCGAATCCCTCCTGCGGGAGGATGACGTCTGGCTGCATCTCTATGAGCTCGGCGACCTGGAGGAGCCCTTCTGGGACCATACCACCTGGTACAGCCTGGAGCAGAAAAGCCCCGGGCCGGTGCTGCTGCTCTACTCGGGCCTGTCGCGGCCAACCTTTCTGGGTCTGAGCAAGAAGTATCCGGACCGGCTGGCCGATCTCGTCCGGGTGACCATCCCCCTGCTGCCGTGCCGGTTTCACGCTCATCTCAGCCCGGGGCTGTCCGGCGAGTTTGGTGAGCCATATACTGTTGAATCAAAGGGCTCATTTTTCAAGATGGGCCTTCGGGATCGACACCGTCCGGATGAGTTCGACACCGGCGAGGTGATCGCTCTGGGAGCTGATCAGGCGGCGGAGCTGCAGCATCTCTATGACCTCAGCTATGATGAACACGCCTTCGAACCATCCATGCTGGAGACCGGATTTATCTACGGTATCCGTCGCGACGACCGCCTGATCTGTGCGGCCGGCGTGCATGTTCACTCGCCCGCTCAACAGGTGGCCGCTCTGGGCGGTGTGGCCACCCATCCGGATTACCGCAACCGGGGTCTGGCCCGGGCGGCCTGCGCCCGGCTGTGCCGAGACCTGCTCAGGACGGTCGATCACATTGGACTCAATGTCAAGGCAGACAACGCTGCCGCCGTGGCCTGCTATCGACGTCTGGGGTTTGAGCAAACGGCTTATTACGAAGAGTTTATGATCGAGCGCAGACGGTAAAAGTGGTATCAACCCCGGCGGGGAGAATTCTGTCCGGAAACAACTGGCCAAGAAACCTTCGACGGATCATTACCGTTTGCCAGATCTGTCCGCAGCCGGGAGAAACATTGAAATCTCTCTATCTCAAGAAACACAAAGCTCATCTCCGTTATTTCGATCTGCCCGGCGCCGAGCCGCCCTGCGTTTATCTTCATGGCCTGGGCTGCGCCGCCTCCTCCGACTTCCCGCCGGTGACGGTCCACCCGCCGCTGAACCATTATCGTTCCCTGCTGGTCGATTTTCTGGGATTCGGATACAGCGACCGACCGGCCGGTTTCTCTTACTCGCTGGAGGATCACGCCCAAACGGTGGCCTTCCTGCTGGATCATCTCGGGCTGGCCGGCTGTGTGCTGGTCGGCCACAGCATGGGCGGTTCGGTGGCCATCACCCTGGCGGCCGAGCGACCGGATCTGGTCTCTGCGCTGGTGGCGGCTGAGGCCAATCTGGATCCGGGGGTGGGCACCCTCAGTTCCCAGATCGCTTCCTTCTCGGAGACCGATTTTGTGGCCTCAGGCTACCGTAAGATGCTCCGGGCGGCCATCCTGGACGGATTGCGGGGAGACGCGGCTATGGCCGCCTATGCGGCCTCGTTCGCCCAGGCCGATCCCCCGGCCACCCACCGCAGCGCGGTCGGCCTGCTGCAGGGCACTGAGCCCTCCATGCGCCAGAACCTGATCCGGCTCGACCGGCCCCGGGCGTTCGTCTTCGGCCAGCAGAACCTCCCCGACCCGGACGAGACCAGGCTGGCTGAGAAAGGGGTGGATGTTCTGATCATTCCCGGGGCCGGACATTCCATGATGGAGGACAACCCCGACGGTTTTGCCGGAATCGTCGGAACGTGGGTGGCTCGTCTCGGATAACGGGACTCCGGTGGATCACCGGTCCGGTGACAGGGCGAATCGGGCTGGTTCGGATATCTTCGAAAACATGAGGAGGTCCTTCCGATGCTGTCATTTCGATGGAACAACCGCTTCCCGGCCGTCCTGGCGGCGGTCGTGATCCTGATGCTCTCGCTGTCGGGCTGTGCCTCCCGCAAAGGTCTGCGCGCCTCGGATGTCGACCAGACAGAGGATTCCGTCGTGCTCGGCCGAATCAGCATCCGGCCGGGGGCGGACTGCGATCAGGTCATCGACCTGCCGCGCCTTGAGCTGCGTAACGCCGGAGAGCGAACGGCCATACCCTACGAGATCCATGATCTGGTTCTGAACCAAAAGGAGAAACGCATCGATCTGCCGATCACCGAGAAGGTTGCGCCGGGCATGTATGACATTCGCATCAAGGTGGTGGAGGGACCCTGGGATCCCACCTGGCTGGACGCCGGCATGCTGACCCTGGCCCGCTTCGAGGTCCCCAAGGGATTTCTGGTCTATTTCGGCACCATCGAGATCGACGTCACCTGCGGTGCGTTCGGCAAGCGGGGCCAAGCCAGATACGCGGAGCACAGCATCGGGGACGAATACGAGCTCGAGCTGGACCGTTTCGAGACAGAATATCCACAGGTTCTGGAGATGTACCAGGGCCGGATTATCCGTTCGGTGGCGGCCGATCCCTGGAAACGGTCCTGAGGACCTGGAACATCCTGGTCGTGCTGAAGGAGGAGCCAGCATGAAGAAACGATATGAGCCGTACCGGGAATTCCTCAGGGATAGCGTTCGGCTGCGCATCGATTTCTCGCAAACAGACCAGAACCAGGGTGTTCCCACGCCGCCCGTGGAGAAACCGTTCGACCCGGACGCCGAACGCGTCGACCTGCCGGACCACGGCGCCCGGGAAACAGTGCCGGGCATCGACCTGGCCGCCGCCATCGAGCGCCGGCGCAGCCGCCGGCGGTTCCTGAACACCCCGCTGACTCTGGAGGAGCTCTCTTTTCTGTTATGGGCCACGCAGGGCCTGCAACAGATTCTGCCCTCCGGATCGGCCCGGCGAACGGTGCCCTCGGCCGGATGCCGGCACGCCCTGGAGACCTACCTGAGCGTTCACCGGGTCACCGGGCTGGAGCCCGGACTGTACCGCTATCTGCCGGTGGAGCATCAGCTGCTGCTGGAATATCCCGACGATGATCTGAACCGCAAGATCGTTCCGGCCACCCTGGGCCAGCCCTTCACCGGAAAAGCGGCCGCCGTGTTCATCTGGACGGCCGTTCCCCGGCGCATGGAATGGCGCTATGACATCGCCGCCCACAAGGTCATCCTGCTGGACGCCGGCCACGTCTGCCAGAACCTGTACCTGGCCTGCGAGGCCATCGGGGCGGGCACCTGCGCCATCGCGGCCTATCACCAGGAGCTCATCGACCGCTTGGTCGGGGTCGACGGCCGGGAGGAGATGGTCATCTATCTGGCGCCGGTGGGAAAGATAGAGGAGGGCGAGGAGGACGCATGAAGGCCATGGTCCTGAACAAGCTGGCCGATCTGACCGGGACCGACCGGCCGCTGGAGCCGGCCGAGGTGCCGGATCCCGAGCCGGGCCGGGGCCAGCTGCTGCTCCGGGTGCTGACCTGCGGTGTGTGCCATACCGAGCTGGATGAGATCGAGGGCCGGACGCCGCCGTCATCGCTGCCGATGATCCTCGGCCATCAGGTGGTCGGGCGGGTGGAGCGGCTGGGACCCGGCACCGGTCAACACCGCGTCGGAGACCGGGTCGGGGTAGGCTGGATCTATTCGGCCTGCGGTCGCTGCGCCCTGTGCCGGCGGGGCGACGAGAACCTGTGCGCCGACTTCAAGGCCACCGGCCGCGACGCCGACGGCGGGTATGCCCGGCTGATGGTCGTTCCCGAGACCTTCGCCTATCCCATCCCGGACCTGTTCTCCGACAGCCAGGCGGCCCCCCTGCTGTGCGCCGGGGCCATCGGCTACCGGTCCCTGCGCCTGACCGGCCTGGAGAACAGTCAGACACTCGGATTGACCGGTTTCGGGGCTTCCGGCCACCTGATCCTGAAGATGGTCCGGCACCGTTTTCCCGATACCCGGGTTCACGTCTTCGCCCGCAGCGAGCGCGAACGGGCCTTCGCCCTGGAGCTGGGCGCCGTCTGGGCGGGGGACACCGGGGAGACCTCGCCCGTCGGGCTGGACGCCATCATCGATACCACGCCGGTGTGGAAGCCGGTGGTCGAGGCGCTGAGGAATCTGGCCCCGGGCGGGCGGCTGGTGATCAACGCCATCCGCAAGGAGGACGCCGACAAGGACGAGCTGCTCAACTGCGATTACGTCACCCACCTGTGGATGGAGCGGGAGATCAAGAGCGTGGCCAACGTGGCCCGGCGGGACGTGGCCGAGTTCCTCCAGCTGGCCGCCGAGATCCCCATCCTGCCGGAGGTGGAGGAATTCCCCCTGGAGGAGGCCAACCGGGCGCTTGTGGAGCTGAAAAAAGGGCCCATCCGGGGGGCCAAGGTGCTGCGGATGGAGGATTAGAGGTCTGCAGAAGTGAAACTGCACCGGGATCGGAGCCGGCGGGGATCGCGGCGGTGGCGGTCCACCAGCCCGGGCTTAACCGCCCAACTCCTGGAGCATCTTCCTCATTCGCCTCCGGTACTGGCGGAAGGCCTTTCGGCCCTGATCGGTGAGGCGGAGCAGGGTTCGCGGGGTCCGCTCGACGAACTTTTTCTCCACGGCCACGTATCCGGCCTCCTCCAGCCGGCTCAGGTGCGACGACAGGTTGCCCTTGGTCAGCCTGGTCTGCCGCAGGAGAAAGAGAAAGTCAGCGTACTCCACCACCGAGAGATGGGCCACGATGTTCAGCCGGGCCGGCTCGTGAATCAGCCGGTCGAGGTTCTCCAGCGATTGGAGGCCGGCAGGATCATCCTTCCTCTTCGGCATGAGCCGTCTCCTCCTGACGGACGGGATAGCGGCGCAGGAACCGGACCAGGACCACGGCGCCGCCGGCCAGAATGACGGCTCCCGAGATGATGAAGCTGTACTGGATGGGGAACGGGGACCACTGGGCGGCCGCAAAGGAGATCAGGATAACGGCCGCATAGAGGTACAGACGCTTGATCCCGCTGATCCCGGCCTTGAACAGGAGGACGGCCGCGATCAGGCCGCCGAAGAAGATGACGATATACCGGTGCAGCCAGTCCCGCAGGCCGGGAAAACTTTGATTAGACCACAGGAATGCCACCATCAGTCCCAGCAGTGCGGTGAGGGTGAACAGGACGGCCATTCTTCGCCGGTTTTGCCGCTCCCTGGTGAACCGGGCATAGCCCAGACGGGGATAGGTGATGCGCCTCCTGGCCAGCAGCAGAATCGGGAAAAAGACGACGAACCAGATCCCGCCCATGCCTCTGAGCATGGTCTCCATGGTCAGGCCCCAGGCGGCCAGCAGCGTGCCCAAGAAGATGTCCAGCAGGCCGTCCTGGTGATAGGAGACGAAGGCTTTCCGTTCCAGCTTGTTAAGGTCGAGAGACTCACTCATACAATACCTCCCCTGGAAAGACCACATCGGCGGCCATGTCATGAATTTCGGTTTGCGCTACAAACTGGTTTACGGCATTTTCTCTAAAAAGTTGCCTGTCTTTTCGCCAGACGCATTTCAAAATCCAGAAAGGGTTCTGACATGAGAAGACCAACCGGTGCGTTCACCCCCGTCGTGATGTTGTTTCTTTCCCTTCTCCTGGTCGCCCCCGGCCCGGCCTCTTCCAACGACCACGCCGACCGGATCGATGAGCTGGTCAGGGTCTATTTCGAAGACGAACGATTCAACGGCACCGTGCTGGTGGCCGAGGATGGCGAGATCATCTACAAGAAAGGCTGGGGGATGGCCAACAAGGAATGGAACATCCCCAACGGGCCCGGGACCAGGTTCCGCATCGCCTCGATGTCCAAACAGTTCCCCGCCACGATGATCATGCAGCTGGTCGAGGAGGACCGGATCGGACTGGACGACCGGCTGACCGACCACATCCCGGAGTTCCGCCAGGACACCGGCGAGCAGGTGACCATCCATCACCTGATGACCCACACCTCCGGCCTGCCCGATTACTCCGAAGCCCCGGGATTCTGGAACGAGCTGATGCGCCATCCCATGTCGCCGGAGTTCGTCATCGACTCGCTATCCAGCGGCGATCTCCACTTCGAGCCCGGCACCCAGTACCGCTACAACAACGGCGGCTTCTATCTGCTCAGCCTGATCGTCGAGCGGATCACCGGCCAGGATTTCGGAGAGGCCCTCCAGGAGCGGATCTTCAGCCCCCTGGGGATGACCGATTCCGGCCTGGATGTCCCCGGAACGATCCTGGAAAACAGGGCCACCGGCTACGAACAATACGTCGACGGCTTCGAGAACGCCCCCTTCCGCCAGATCGATAACCTGCTGGGCACCGGGGCGCTCTACTCCACAGTGGAGGATCTCTTTCTGTGGGATCGGGCCCTGTATACCGACAAGCTGCTGTCTCCGGAATATCAGGAGATCATGTTCACCCCCAATCTGAATGACTACGCCTACGGGCTGCGCGTGCGGAAGATCCCTCTGGGCGAGAGCGGCGACAGCACCCTGTACGTGGGCCACAGCGGCAGCGTGGCCGGCTTCAACAGCCGCATCGTCAGGCTGCCGGAGGACGGTCACTGCATCATCCTGCTGTGCAACATCGCCGGCTGGACCCAGCTGAGCGCCATGTACCAGGGGATCATCAACATCCTTTACGATCTGGACTATGAGCCGCCGAAAAAATCCATCGCCAAAAGGCTATACAGGATCATCATGTCAGAGGATCTCGACGCCGGACTGGCCGAGTATCACCGGCTCAAGGAGGAACGACCGGACGAGTACGACTTCTCTGAAGACGAGCTGAATACTCTGGGATACCGGTTGATGCGCACCGGACGGGTGCCGGAATCGGTGGCCATCTTCCGGCGCAATACCGAGATCTATCCGGACTCTTGGAATGCCTGGGACAGCCTGGGTGAGGCCCTGTTCCGGGACGGCCGGATCGAGGAGGCCCGGGCGGCGCACCGGCGCTCCCTGGAGCTCGATCCCGACCAGTACCGCACCGACCTGGCCGTGCTGCTGGAGCAGGCGGACAAAGAGCGGCGGGAAGCGGACGAAGGGCCGGCCGATGAGCCCGCCACGATCATCCGCCGCCGGGCCGGTATCGAGTCGCTGGAGATCCGGGTCTTCCCCGAGGCGCCGCCGAAGGTCCAGGCCGTGATCGGGGGATATTTCTCCGACGGCTGCACCTCGCTGGAGTCGATCACCCAGACGCGGGCCGGCGACCGGTTCGAGATCTTTATCCGGACCCGGCGCCCGGCCGGGGTCAACTGCCCCCAGGTGATCATGCCCTTCCGGGAGGTCATTCCGCTGATGGTCTCCGGCCTGAAGGCCGGGACCTACACGGTCACCGTCAACGATCGGCTGAGCGAGACCTTCACCCTGGAAGAGAAGAACCTGGAGCGAAAATGATCATCTGGAGACCGCCATGCTGGCCATTCTGATCTCATTGATCCTGTCCCTATCCCTGCCCACCCTCATCGCCGATGCGGAGGAACCATCCATGCCCACACGCTGGCCGGGGTATGCCGTCCTGGGAAACGGCACGATCTGCGCGGTCTACTCCGATCATCCGAGCCCCTTCCGGCAGTCCACCCTGCGCGGGATCCAGCATCTCTATGTCCGCGATTTCACCGCCGACTATATCGCCTCCACCGACCTGGAGGTGATCGATCCGGAGAAGGAGAAAACCGTTCGGGCGGTACCCGGTCCGGCCGGCGAGCCCCGGGTGGCCATGAAATCATTTCACACCGCCTGGTCGAAGACGGACCTGGCCGGCGGCCTGACGCTGGAGAAACGGGCCAGTGCCCATCCCGGGGGTGCCATCCTGCTCGGCTTCCGTGTCTCCGGCGCCCCGCCCGGACACCTCTACCGCTTCCGGGCTCGCCTGCTGCGCCGCATCCTTACCGACCGGACCATCCTGTTGAGCCGCTCCGATCCCTTTCCGGGAGGGATGGTCTTCTCCTGGACCAACGGCGTCTCTCTGGCCATCGGCACCCTTTCCAGGGAGAGTCGGGCGGCCATCGACGCCATGGGTTTGATGCTGGGCGGCCCATTGGAGGACCGTCCGGTGGTCATCATCATCGCACCGGGAATCTCCCCGGAGGAGGCGGTCGAGAGGCTGACCGCTATTCGTCTGCAGGACGATCCCTTTCAAGCCTCGACAGCGCACTGGGAGACATGGCTGCGCTCCGGCATCGTCCCGGACCTTCAGGATCCGGCCATGCTGAAGGCCTACCGGTGCAATCTGTATGCCGCCCGGGCCGCCTGTTTAAACGGCCAGATTCCGGCCGACCTCACCGGCCAGTTCCGGACCCACAACATGCCCCAGCTGTATCCCCGCGACGCCCTGATGTGCGCCCGGGTCTTCCTGCTGGCCGGCCACCTCGAGGAGGCCCGCCAGGTGATGGCTTTCTGGGCCCGGCCGGAGATCCCCCGGAAGACGCCGGACGAGTGGTACGCCCGTTATGACGCTCACGGCCAGGCCGTGGATGCCGGCAGCGGGGCCCGCTACGATGTGCCGGAGTGGGACTCCAACGGCTATCTCATCCGGCTGGCCGCGGAATATCACCACCGGACGGGAGAGTGGCCGGTGGATCCCTCGGTTCTCTTTCACCTGGCCGATTTCCTGGCCGAGCACACCGATGACACCGGTCTGCTCTTCGAGGGCGGCATCGTAGAGTGGAGCGGCTACCTGCCGGCCACCAACATGACCGCCGCCGCCGCCCTGAATACCGCCTCCCGGATGGCTGCCGATCGAGGCGAAGATGCCGGGGCCGAACGCTACGCCAAAACCGCGGAGCGGATCGGCTCTTCGCTGAACTTCATGTTCGACGATTCCCGGGGCACCTATGCCGACGTTCGCTTCGCCGGCTCAAAAGCCGAAGAACAGCGCAGCCCATCCGGATCACAGGGTAAAACACTCTTCCTCTGGGACACCTCGGCCAACTTCGGCATCCTGTGGGGCTATCCGGACCATGACGCGATGCAGCGGTCCAATGAGTTTTACGCCCGGTCCTGCGTCCATGACGGCGGCGGCATGCAATATTTCGACGCCCCGGATCCGGGGCTGGCCGGCTATGGCCATGACCTGTTCTTTTTCACCACCGCGGCGGCGGCCCAGTACCACGCCCGCGGCGGAGATGCCGGACAGGCCCGCCGGCACATCGACTGGATGCTGCGCAATCTCAACCTGTACGGACTGGCCCCGGAGCGAATTCACCTGGACGGCAGCGGCTGCAGCCAGGCCTCGCCACTGTCCTGGTGCTGCGCCGAGCTGGCCGCCGCCCTCCTGGAGTACGCCCGATGCCCGAACCGAACGGGATCACCATCGATCGAATGAAAACCGAAGCGCAGGCCCGGGCCTGCGCCCGGCTGATGGCCTCCTCGGAACCCTGGATCACCCTGCGCCGCGACGATGCCGCGACGATGCGCAATCTGCACCACCCTGCGGTCGAGGTCTATGTGGCCGAGGAGGATGACACCGTGATCGGTTTCATCGTGCTGACCATGCAGGGCCCCTTCCGGGGCTACATCGCCACGGTGGGAGTGGTGCCGGAGCGCAGAGGCCAGGGGCTGGGCACGCGGCTGGTCCGTTTCGCCGAGAAGCGCATCCTTCGCCAGGCGCCCAATGTCTTCCTGTGCGTCTCCTCCTTTAACACCCGGGCCCAGAGGTTCTACCACCGGCTGGGTTACGAGCGGATCGGCGAACTGCGGGACTTCATCGTCCCCGGCCATGCCGAGATCCTGATGCGTAAGACGGTGGGGCCGCTGAGCGAGTTCCGCTGGCCATCCGATCATTCCCCGCAGCCGGAGAAAGAGGGGTGACGGTCATTTGCGCTCTATCAGCTCAACTCTGACGCTCATCCTCCTGTGCATTTCCCTGCTGGCCTGCGACGCCCGGGATCAGGTCCCGGAGGAGGTTTCGGCCACAGCGCCGGAAGCCGCTTCTCGGGAACGAATCCCGCCCCGGGGAGCCATTCTCATGGAGCTGCCCAAAACGATCGATCCCGCAGGACGTTATCTGTTCTATCTTCACGGCCAGATCGTAGAGGACAAGGGCCCGCGGCCGGAGCATCCCCAGCTGGGTATCTACGAGTACGAGGCCATCCGGGACACCTTGGCCGCTCGCGGCCTGATCGTCATCAGCGAGGCCCGGCCGGCCGGCACCGATGTCTGGACCTATGCCGAAAAGGTCAAAAAACAGGCGGAGACACTGCTGGCCGCCGGGGTGAAACCGGAACGGATCACCGTGGCCGGCCACTCCAAGGGCGGCGCCATCGCCATATTGACCTCATCGCTGCTGGGAAATGACCGCATCAACTACGTCTTTCTGGCCTGCTGCGGCGACTGGATGATCGCCAATCCCCGCATCGATCTGCGCGGCCGGATCCTGTCCATCTATGACATCGGCGACGAGTTCGCGTTTCCCTGTCAGCGCGCCTTCGAGCATACCGAACACCCTCTGGATGCCCGGGAGATCGAGATCGACACCGGATGGGGACACGGGGCCTTCTACCGGCCGATGGCGGTGTGGCTGGAGCCGATGGTGGCCTGGCTGGAAGAGCGGTAAAGGAGCGTTCGGCACCCGGGCTCGTCCCCCATAGAAGAAAATGTCGAAATCCGAGGGGAGATCGTGGCCGAGGATGGCTTGGTTATTGCTGTGGATCTTCTGGAGGTGATGTTTCCGGGGCCGACAATGCCGTTGCCCGGGCCTTTTGCGGACACATCTCTTGATTTCTCAGTTGCTCCTATCTATCTTTGAGGGCACTGATTCTAACCGGAGAAGAGAGATGAAATTCATTCACGCCTCCGATCTGCACCTGCGGGCCGCCGAGGCCGACGACCAGCTGAACACCCTGCGGGCCATCGTCACCCTGGCCCGGGAGCGCCAGGCCGAGTTCATCCTGATGGCCGGCGACCTGTTCGACAGCGACCATGACGCCAACCTGCTGCGTCCCCAGGTCCGCCGGATCCTGGAGCAATGGTCCCGGCCCACGGTCCTGCTGCCCGGCAACCACGACGCCAGAAGTTACGGTCCTACGGCCGATTATGGGCCCCAGGCGGTGCTGGCCCAGGAGGACGTGTCACGGTTCGACGATCTCGGCGAGTTGCCTCTGGTCTGCCTGCCGTACCGACCCCAAAAGGGACTGGCCGATCACCGGGCGGTCCTTACCCGGCTGGACCGGCCGGCCGTGGTGGCCTGCCACGGGACCGTCTATCTGCGCCAGTGGCTGGGATGGCTGCGCCAGGAAAAGGAGGATGTGGGTGATTACTTCCCCATCTATCCGGAAGATCTCAAGGACCTGCCCATCCGCTACCTGGCCATGGGACACTTTCACCGCCGCTTTTACCACACCACCGCACCGGTGCTGTGCTGTTACCCGGGCTCGGCCTATCCCATGACCACCCGGGAGACCGGCGTCCGATCGGTGGCTCTGGTGCAGCTGGAGGGGGACAGCTCGGGCCAGGTGGAAGCCATTCCACTGGAAGGAAGCACCTGGTACCGGAGCATCGAGCTGCGCTGCCTGCCCCGGCAGGAGGCAAAGATGTTTGACCGGCTGGAGGAGGCGCTGGCGGGCCTGAGCCCCGGAGCCCGGCCGGTGGTCAGCGTCACCGGCTATGCCCGCGACGAGAAGGGCATTCGCGAGCGCCTGGAGAAACGGCTGCAGCCGCTGGGAGGACCCAGACCGAAGATCGAGCTGTTCGACTACGGAGACCTTCTGGACAACGCCTTCTACGGCCTGTTCGTGGAAAATCTCCAATCGCAGCCCGATACATCCGCACCGGATTCGGATGCGGTCACGGAGAAGGCTCTGGAGATCGTCACCCTGGGTTTCTCCCGTCTGCAGAAGGGACGGAGATGAGACTGAAGAGCCTGTATATGGGACACTTCGGCCTGTTTCGCGGCCGTCTGGTCGAGTTCGGACCGGGACTGAATCTCATCTTCGGCCCCAACGAGTCGGGCAAGACCACCCTGGTGGATGCTATCGTGATCAGCCTGCTGGCCCGGGCCCAGAAGAAAGGCGACAGCCTGAAGAGCATTCCCCGGGCCCTGGCGCATCTGAAAGAGCGTTACGGCTCCGATATCTTGCTCCAGATGACCATCGAGCACGACGGCCGGGAGGTGGAATTCCCCTCCCCGAGGAACTTTCAGGACCGCTGGGACCTGGGCTGGGACGAGCTGAGGGCTATCTTCATCGCCCGGGAGGGCGAGCTGGAGCTGGCCACCGGCAGCACCCGTGAATTCCGCACCTGGTGGGAAACGCTCAAGGGAAAGCTGCTCGGCTTCGAGGAGGAGCCCCGCAAGGTGCTCAGCAAGATCGCCGCTGAGGCCGACCTGACCGATAACCTGGGGTTGACGGTGATCCAGAAGGACCGCCGCGAGAAGATCCAGGAAAAGCTGAACTGGTTCTCCGGGAATGAGCAACGCATCATGGCCCTCCGGGAGCTGGAGCGTCAGGACCGCGATCTGGAGGCCCGGGAGAAGCGGCTGGCCGGTCAGACAGAGGCGGCCGAGCAGGGCCTGCGCAAGAGCAAGCTTCTACGAGCTCAAGGGATATACGACCAGATGAAAAAGGCCCAGGAGCGGTTAGCGGAGGAGTACGCCCGGTTCTCCGAGAAGGACGCCGAGGAGTGGGAAAGAGTGGCTCAGGAGATGGAGAAGCAGTCCGCCCAGGTCCAGTGGCTGCGTCAGCAGCGGGAAAAGGAGGAGAGCAAGCATCGTCAGACCATCGACCGGGCGGCCGAGCTGGCCCGGAAGGTCAACGCGCTGTCGCACACCCTGCAGGCGGCGGCCGAGAAGGAGCAGGAGCTGGCCGAGGTGGCCGTGGTGGATCGAAAGCGCGGCGGCGGCATGATCCCTTCCTGGGCCCCGTGGGCTTCCTGGGCGGTGGCTCTGCTGGCCCTCATCTTAGGAGTCCACAGCGATATCCTGGGTCTCCTGCTGTTTGGCGTCGGACTGGTGGTCCTGGCCCTGTTCTTGACCTACCTGCTTCATCGTCAGTCTCGGATGATGGCCGGGTTTGTCCGGCGGCGTGACGGTCTCATCCGCTGGGGCCGCGAGGTGGGGCTCAAGGCAGAGACCGTTCCCGATTTGCTGAAGAAGAAGATGGAGCTGCAGCAGCAGCGGGACGAGCTGGAGGGCCAGCGAAAGGAACTGGAGGGTCAGCTTCCCAAGACCACCAAGACGATCGATGATCTGACCCGGCAGGAGAAGGCCCGCCTGGCCGAAGTGGAGCGGGCCCGCCAGAAAATCGGTCTTCTCCGGGACCGGGTGGGGCTGGCCGACCTGGAGGCACTGGAGAACAAGCTCAAGGCTAAGAAGGAATTGCTCGGCGACGTGGAAAAGAAATACAAGAGCAGCCTCCGGGAGCTGCTGGGCGCCGGAGAGGGATCCTGGCCGCAAGAACTGAAACGGCTCAGGGAGCTGGAACAGGTGACCCCCACCGAGGATACGGCAGCGGTGAAAAAACTCCAGACTCAGCTGGAGAACTGCCGCCGGCAGCAGCGCGAGATCTATGAGCAGCTCACCGGCCTGACCGCCGAGCTCAAGGCCCACTTTGGGTGCAGCAAACTGGAGGAGGTCCTGTGGAAAGTGGAGGATCTCAACAAGGAGCTGAAGGATCTGGACATCCTGGAACAGGCCGGCCGGAAAGTGCGGGAGACCTTCGAGCGGGTCCTGCAGCAGTCCGACGCCATCCTGGATGATATCATCGGCGGCGAAGAGGTCTGTCAAAGCTTCCAGAAGATCACCGCAGGCCGCTACCGCTCGGTCCGCATGGACGATCTCAACCTGCAGGTGATCGATGATCAGGACCGCCAGTGGGAATTTGCCAGTCTCAGCTCCGGCACCCGCGATCAGCTTCTTACCGTCCTGAGGCTGGTTCTGGCCGAGCGCCGCCTGGGGGGAAAAGGATTCCTGATCCTGGACGATCCCCTGGTGAATAGTGATCGCGCCCGGCTGGGAGAGCAGATGGACCTGCTGGGACGGCTGGCTCGGGAGGGCTGGCAGATCCTGTTCATGACCGCTCAGGATGAGATCCGCCAGGAGGCCGAGCGGCTGGCCGGGGATGGCACGGACGTTAAGTTCGTCGACCTGCAGGCCGGAGACATCGAGAACGGCTCGGAGGGGTAACGGCCGAGAGAGGAGCGAGAGAAGATGAAAGTGACCATGGCCCAGATGAATCCCACCGTGGGCGATGTGAGCGGCAACCTGGCTCTGGTGGATGATGTGCTCCGCCGCTGCGCTCCGCAGAAGCCCGATCTGGTGGTCTTTCCGGAGCTGTTCCTGGTCGGGTATCCGCCCCGCGACCTGCTCGAGCGGGCTGATTTCGTGCAGCACTGCCAGGAGGCGGTGCAGCGTCTGCAGGAGCTCTCCGAAAAATATTCCCAGACCGGGATCCTGGTGGGCACGGTGACGCCGACCCGGCGGGCGGCCGGTCACGGGCTGTACAACTCGGCCCTGCTCATATACCGGGGCTCGGTCCTCTTCCGGCAGCACAAATCCCTGCTGCCGACCTATGACGTCTTCGACGAGAGCCGCTATTTCGACCCGGCTCCCGAGGTCGAGACGATGCCCTTCCGGGGCCAGGTGCTGGGTATCTCCATCTGCGAGGACGCCTGGAACGATCCGGAGTTCTGGCCCCGGCGGGGCTATCCCGTGGATCCCATCGAGAACCTGGCCCGCCGCAAGGCCACGGTGCTGATCAATATCTCGGCCTCACCGTTCTCTAACGGAAAGGAACAGGTCCGTTTCCGGCTGATCCGCAGCCACGCCCGAAAACATGAGATGCCGTTCATCCTGGTCAACCAGGTGGGGGCTAACGACGAGCTCATCTTCGACGGCCGCAGCCTGTTCCTGGACGCCCATGGAGAGGCGGTGGAGGTCTTCCCCCCGTTTCGCGAGCACCTGGCTACCGTCGTCACCTCAGCGGCCGGTGATCCCCGACTGTATGCCCCCCAGGATTCGATCGAGGCAATCCATCAGGCCCTGGTCCTGGGGATCGGTGATTACGCGCGCAAATGCGGTTTCTCCAGAGCGGCCCTGGGATTGTCCGGAGGCATCGACTCTTCACTGGCCTGCTGCCTGGCCAGCGAGGCCCTGGGGCCGGAGAACGTCCTCGGGGTTGCCATGCCGTCACGCTATTCCTCACAGGCCAGTCTGGACGACGCCCGTCATCTGGCCGAGAACCTGTCGATCGACTTCCAGGTCATCCCCATCGACGAGATCTTCGCCAGGTATCTGGAAACCCTCCAGGATCAGTTCCAGGACACCAAACCCGACGTGACCGAGGAGAATATCCAGGCCCGCATCCGGGGCAACCTCCTCATGGCCCTGTCCAACAAGTTCGGCTACCTGGTCCTGTCGCCGGGCAACAAGAGCGAGATGGCCGTGGGATACTGTACCCTCTATGGGGACATGAGCGGCGGGCTGAGCGTCCTCTCGGACGTGCCCAAGACGATGGTCTATGAGCTGGCCGGGCACGTCAACCGGGAGAAGACCATCATTCCCGAGGAGATCCTGAAAAAAGACCCCTCGGCCGAGCTGAAACCGGACCAGAAGGATCTGGACACGCTGCCACCTTATGAGACGCTGGACGCCATCCTGCGCCTGTACGTCGACGAGGAATGCCCGGTCAGGGACATCATCGCCCAGGGCTTCGATCCGGAGACGGTCCGCTGGGTCGTCCGGGCGGTCAACCACAACGAGTACAAGCGCCGCCAGGCCGCCCCGGGCCTGAAGGTCACCTCCAAGGCCTTTGGGATGGGAAGAAGGATGCCGATTGCGGCGAAGTATGAATTCCCCTGAATTTCCCCTCACTCCACCACCACCAGCTCCACCTCCCGCTCCACCTCCTGCCCGGTGTTCATGTCGGTGACGGTCAGCCGCAGGATGTAATCGCCCGCTTCGGCTCCGGACAGGTCCACCTCCAGCCGGCCGATCTCCATCTCCGACAGGCCCACGCTCTCCAGCGAGCTGGACACCGACTCCCAGCGCTCCCCCGAGCCGAAGGGCGCGGTGACGGCCGACAGCGCCCGGGAGAGAAAGCTCTTCTGTCCCGGAATCCGGGTGATGGTGTATTCGGTCTGAAACCAGGTCCGGTTCCAGACATCGAGGTGCAGACCGTAAACCTCGTAATAGATCACCAGCGGCCGGTCGGCCTGCACCTGGCGGCTGAGGCGGGGGACGACGGCCACCTGGCCGCGGCGAAAGCGCTCGGTGCCCTGCGGGGAGACCAATTCGTTGGCCAGCACCAGGGAGGAGATGGTCAGCGAGTCGGTGCCGTAGTTGTCCGCTTCCACCGGGGCCTTAACGATGCCCAGCCGGCCGGAGCCTCTGTCCCTGACGCGAAGCGCCAGCCAGTAGGATCCGGGCGGGACCAGAAGATCGGCCTTCTCCACCACCATGCGGTTGGGATTGGTCGTCTGGGTGGGCGGGACCTCGAAGCTCTGGATATCATCCGCTCGGCCGACCTCGTTCCAGTTCTCGTCGAACAGCACCGCGCGCCGCTCGATCTCGGCCCGGGCCATTTGCCCGGAACGGTCGAAATCCAGATTCGGGCCGGGGATGCCATAGACCACCTGCAGCTCGGTGAGGCCTTCGGAGCCCCGGAACTGGACCGTCCGGCAGAGAAAATCGAGCGGCTCGGCGCCATAGTCGTGAGCGTACTCCTCCGGATCGCTCTCCACCATGCGCAGGGCAATGGTGGCCGGGGAGTTCCGGAAATCTGCCGTTCCCCAGGACTTATCCGGAAAGGGGAAGTTATACTCGCCGTTCAGGAAGGTGTCGGCGAAGATCAGGTTGACCTCCCGGCCCTCCTCCCCGTAAACCCAGATCCAGCGGGGCGGCACCAGCCCCACCCCGGCGCCGACCTGGCCCAGCTCGCGCCACTTCACCCGCGGCTCTCCGTAGCGGATGTAGAACTCCCCCCGCTTGCTCTTCCAGCCGGGCAGATCCAGCCCGGGGGCGGCGAAGTGGATGCTGGCGTGGGCCACCCGGCGGCAATGCTCCAGCCAGCGCTCGTTGACCGGTGTGGTGGGGGTGGGATCGCGGGCCTTCCAGAAGCGGCGCAGGAACTCCTCCCTGCCCGGCCCTTCAAGAGCCGCCAGCTCCTCGGGATCGGCCAGGTACTCCAGGCTCTCGAAGGGCCGGCGGTCCTCCGCGGACATCCGGTCGATGGCCGCCCGGTAGTTTTCCCGGGCCTCCTCCAGCCGGCCCAGCCGGTGCTGCGTGACACCCAGAAGCAGATAAGCCTCGGGGCGGGAGGGATCACTCTGCACCGCCGTCCGCAGATATCCTTCGGCCTCCTCCCACCGCTCCAGTTCGTTCAGGTTCAGGGCCAGATGAGTGAGCACTTCGTATTCGCCCGGCGCAATCCGGGCGGCCCGGCTGAAGGCCCCGGCCGCCTTTTCGTACCGGGCAGCCGACTCGTACCTGAGGGCCGATTCCTCATGCAGCAGTCCGATCTGATGATGAGCCTGCCAGAAGGTGGAGTCGATCTCCAGGACCCTCTGGAACTCCCGCCGGGCATTGTACCCGAATCCCCGCTCCCGGTAGACGACAGCCAGGTTGAAGCGGTATTCCGCATCCTCGGGGGCCAGGGCCACGGCCTGCTGAGCCCTCCGGGTGGCCAGCCAGCGGCCGCGGATGTCGCCCCGCAGCAGGTAGATCTGTCCCAGCAGGTCGTGGGCCGGGGCCAGGTCGGGATCGGCGCGGATGGCCTGCTCCAGCTCCCAGACGGCGCTCTCCGGCTCGCCCTGACGGAAGAGCTCCAGGCCCCGGCGGTAATGTTGATCGGCCCGACCGCGCGCCTCCGGGGTGACCCGGGCGCAGCCGGCGCCCAGGAGAAGCAGGCCGGCCAGGAGGATCAACACAGAGAATCGGATACATCCTCTTTGCCAGGCAGACCCGCCCGGTAGGATCAGCCCGGCCAGCAGGGAAAAGGTCATTTTGGGCGGCGTTCTCATCGATCGATACGCTCAGATTATCCTTGCAGGATAAGAAAAAAGGGGAGAAGCCGAGTTCTCCCCTAATGTAAAACTTTTTTTCACCGTCGGCAATTATCCAGATGAGCCGCTCGTCTGAACGATGGGCTTACCCCTCCGGATGGGTGGTGATCAGCCCGTAGTGCTGAAAATATGTATTGGCCACCCGCCGGATGTCCTCCCGGGTAACGGCCCGGATCTTCTCATCGAAATCGTCGGCGTAGTCGTATCCCAGCCCGCGGATCTCATCGGTGGCCGCCTGGGAAGCCTGGGCCGAGTTGGTCTGGTTGTAATACAGCCCCTGCATGACGATACAGGCGCTCTTGGCCTGCTCCAGCTCCTCTTCGGTGAAGGCGTCCTGCTTGATCAGCTCCTGCTTCTCCAGGATAATGGCCAGAGCGGTGTCAGCCGTGGCCGGATTGGTGGCCGCCTGAATGGCGTAGTAACCGGGCTGGGAGCGGGCGTCGTTCCAGGCATGGACGAAATAGACCAGCTGATTGCCCCGCAGGGTGGTGTGCAGCCAGCCGCCGGGGTAACCGATGCCCGAGGTGATCCCGTCGATGACCCGCATGGCGTACCAGTCGGGATCCCCCAGCTTCATCCCCGGATAGCCCATGTAGATGACTGTCTGCTGCCGGTCGGTGACCAACTCATCGGTGATGTTGGCAGTCAGATCAGGTTCCTCGGGAACTTCGGGGAAGGAGATCTCTTTGGGCTCCAGCTTGCCGAAGCGTTTCTTCACCAGGTACTCGATCTCGCCGGGATCGATATCGCCGAAGACGGCCAGAACCATGTTGTTGGCGACATAATAGGTCTGAAATGTCTCCATCAGATCTTCTCTGGTCAGAGCCGACACGCTGCTCTTTTGCCCCACCGGCACAAAACGGTAAGGATGTTCACGGAAAAAAGTCTTCTGGAAGAAGACCTCCGACTGGGTCCGCCAGTCGTCGTTCTGCCGGTCGATCTGGGCCAGGACCAGCTGACGTTCCTTCTCCAGCTCCTCGGCATCGAAGACCGGATTCTGCAGCAGGTCGGCCAGGATCTCGAGCCCCTTCATGCTGTGCTCTTTGAGGACTTCCACCGAGACGTGGGTCAGATCGTTGCCCGCCGAAGATCCGATGCTGCCCCCCAGGGCGTCGATCTCCTCGGCGATCTGCTCGGCGGTGCGCTTCCTGGTTCCCCGGCGCAGCATCCGGGCAGTAAGGTTGAACCGCCCGTTATCCTCTTCTGTCTCATACAGCACGCCACCCTTGAGAAAGGCATGCATGGAGACCAGCGGAACGTTGGGATTGGGCTTCATCAGCAGGGTCAGACCGTTGTCCAGAACCACCTTCTGGACTTCACCTATGGCACCGGCAGTTGCCTTCTCGACCTGTTCCCTGGCCGGCAGCTCGGTTCCGGTGGGATGGAGCACAGCCACGGTCATGGCCCCATCTCGAAAGTAGGTCCGCACCACCCGGCGAATGTCCTCGGGAGTGACCGCCTTGATCCGCTCCAGATACTCCCGGCTGAAGTTCGGATTCCCGGCACGGATGAGATCCTGGCCGATCTGCATGGCCTGATCCTGGGCCGTCTGGTTGGCGAAGACTTCGGCGGCCAGGCGCTGATTCTTGGCCTTGGACAACTCCTCCGGTGTGACCAGCTCCTCTCGCAGCCGGCTGATCTGTTCCAGGACGGCGGTCTCGGCCTTGTTCACGTTGTCCACGTCCAGGGTGGACAGAACGGTGAAGTCGGCCGCATCGTAGCAGGGATTGTAGGAGCTGGCCGAGATGGTATGGACCAGCTGCTGATCGTTGCGCACGCTCTTGACCAGCCGGGAGCTCTCCCCGCGGCCGAGGATATCCTCCAGCAGGTGCAGGGCGTACAGGTCCGGATGGGTCACCTTGACCGTTCGCCAGCCCATCATCAAGTAGGTGGTTTCGATGTCCATCTCGTCGTCCACCCGGCGGGTGCCCATCTGCACCGGATCGATCTGCAGGTAGATCTGGCGCAGCGGCTTGCGCTCGGCATCGGCGCAGTATTTCCTGACCAGCTCGAGGGTCTCCCTGGCGTCCAGGTCCCCGGCGATGACAAAGATCATGTTATTGGGCACGTACATCCGCTGGTAGTAATTGACCAGATCGTCACGGGTCAGCTCCAGGAAGACGTCCTTGTAACCGATGGTCGGATGATGCTCCGGATGCTTGACGAACATGGCGGCGTTGTAAAGCTTGCCGATCCGGCGGCGGGGCTCATCCTCGCCCATCTCGATCTCCCGGGTGATGACCCCATGCTCCCGCTCAACCTCGTGAGGGTCCATAGCATTGTGCAGCACCCAGTCGGAGACCAGATCGATGGCCGTTTCCAGATGTTCCTTTGAGGTGGAGATGTAGTAGGCGGTGTGATCGCTGGTGGTGTAGGCGTTCGACGCCCCGCCCAGCATATTCAGGATCTCGTCGGCCTCCGTCTCGGTCCGGTTGGTGGTGGTCCCCATGGCCACCAGGTGCTCGCAGTAATGGGAGATCCCGGCGCCCAGGTATTCCTCCTCGAAGATGTGGCCGGCCCGGACGTACATCACCGCCGTGACCACCGGGGCGGCGTGATTCTCCTTGATCACCACGGTCATGCCGTTCTTCAGGGTAGTGTGGAGCATCTCGGCCGAGACCGGGCAGGCCGGGACCATCATCAGCCCGACCGTAAGAACCAGGCTCGCCAGGAGGCAGACGGTCGCTACGCGTTTCATTCGTGCACCCTCCGTCTGGAGTGGAAAAAGAAAGGCCGCTTCTCTGAGAACGGCCCTGCTGTATTGTTCTTTATCATTGTACGCCATTTTCCCCGGCAGGTTGCGCCGGGAGAACCGAACATCACGTCTCCGGCAGGGAGTTCAAAATCTCCTCGGCCTGTTCCAGATCGCCCTGGGCGATCAGCTTGTGGAAGATATCCCGGGCTTTGCCGGCGGTGTCCCGGGCTTCCTGCGGACGCCCGGCCAACCGGTGCAGCCGGGCCTTGTCCAGCAGGGTACGTCCGATCTCCTGCTCCATACCCAGCTCCTGGAAGATCTCCTGGCTGCGCTCCAGCTCCAGGCCGGCGCTGTGGATCAGGTCGGTCTTTTTCTCATCGTCGGCCGCGGCGGCCATCCGGGTGCGCACCTCGCCCCAGACCCGCCGGGCCAGCCCCTCGTTGGACCGCTGTCCGGAGGCCACGGCCAGGGCGACGGCCTCGTCCGCCATCTCCGAGGCCTCCTCGAAACAGCCCTCCCGGCTGCAGGCCTGGGCCAGATAGCTGCAGGTAATCGACTCGAAATCACCCAGCCCCAGCTCCTGCTGCAGCTCGAGACTCTCCTGGAGGATCTCGCGGGCCTGATCGTGCTCGCCGCATTCCAGGCAGACCAGCCCCAGATTGGTCAGGGACATGGCCACGCCGTGCCGGTTGCCGATCTCCTGGCGGATCTCCAGACTGCGCTGAAACATCTCCCGGGCCCGGGGATAATCCCCCTTGTCCTGCGCCAGGCTGCCCAGGTTGTTCAGCAGACCGGCCACCCCCAGCCGATATCCGATCTGCTCGAAAATCTCCAGGCAGCGCTGGTACATCTCGGCAGCCAGGTCCTTTTGTCCTAAATTCTTATAGGCTATTCCTAAGTTATTATAGGATAGCGCTATACCCCAGCGGTCACCGATCTCCTCGCGCAACTTGAGGCTTTTGGTGTGCATCTGGATGGCCGCATCGTAGTCTCCCCGGCTGCGCTGAACGATGCCCAGGTAGTGATAGCCGGCCGCCAGGTCGGCCGAGGCACCGCTACCCTCCAGCAGGTCCAGACCACGGCGGATCTCCTCCTCGGCCTTCTCCACCTCTCCCATCTTGTAATGCACGGCGCCGCGCTCGATCGAGATACGCCCCAGCTCCCGGCGTCCCTCGTCCTGTTCGGCCATCGGCTCGACGCACTCCTGGGCCTTCTGAAGACTCCACAGGGCCTGGTCAAAGGCTCCCTGTTTTTCACGAACGCTGCTGGTCTTGCGCATCAGGCAGGAACAGCGCTCGCCGGGGAGGTCCGCCAGGCTCAGTGCTCTGTCGTAGGCCTTCACGGCCTCCTGGTGCCGGCCGGTAAGGACATAAATATCCCCCAGATGCTCTCCGACAGCGGCCAGCATCTCCGTCTTCCGGGCCTCATCCTCCCAGGAGATCTCCCGGGCGATCTCCCCGGCCCGGGTGAACAGCTCGATGGCCTCGGTATTGGCGAACACCCGCTTGGCCCTCTCGGCGGCCTTGACCAGGAAGGGCAGGGCTCCCTCGGGATCGTCGGCCTCCAACAGATGGTGAGCGATCTGGGGAATGACCTGCTCGTCCTGAGCGAAGTTGGCCCGCAGGTAACTGCCCACCAACATATGGTATTCCACGCGCAGCTCGGGAAGGATCTCCTGATAGAGCAGGTCGCGGATCTTGGCATGGTCGAACCGGTAACGCTTCTCGGCGGCATGGATGACGTGATGCTCCCGCTCCAGGCGCTGCAGAGTCTTGAGCACCTTGATCTTGTTCAGTCCCAGGCATTCCGCCACGGTGGCCGAGTTAAAGGCCTCCCCCTCGATCGAGGCCACCTCCAGGATGTCGTGCTCATCCTCGTTGAGACGCTGCAGCCGGCGCTTGATGACATCGTGGACCTTGGAGGGAATGGCCAGCCGATCGGGGCTCTCCTGCAGACGGTAGTGCTCGTTCTCCTGGACGATCATGCCCTCGGCCTTCATCAGCTTGATCGTCTCCAGGACGAATAGGGGATTGCCCTCGGTCTCGTCGAACAGGGTCTGATAGAACTGCGCGCCGAAGTCGGATCCGGGAAACAGGGAATCGACCATGGGGTGAAGATCCTCGCTGCACAATCGCTCCAGGCCCAGTTCCACCATCAGCCCCTCCCGGTTCATCTCCTGGCGCACGCGGGGCAGCAGGTTGGTGATCTCATCGCCCGGCACCCCCAGATCCTCCGGGCGGTAGGTGCCCACCAGCAGCACCTTGGCCCGCCGGATCCACCGGGCGGTGTAATGGAACAGGGTCAGGGTGTCCTCGTCGGCCCATTGCAGATCGTCGATGAACAGGATCAGGGGGCGCTCGGTGGCGGCCCGTTCGATCAGCTTGATGATACTCTGGAGCAGCTCCTCGCGGTTGACCACCCGGGCCGTCTCCTGCCCTTCCAGGTTGAGAAAGACCTTCAGCACCGACATCTGCGGCTTCAGCTCCGGCGCCTTGCCCTCGACGAATGACTCCAGGTTCTGAACGCCCTCCACGCCCTTGAGCTGAAAATATTCCTGAATGGCCTCCACGAAAGGATGGTAGGGATAGCTCTTCATGCGGTGGACGCAGGCGCCGGTGAGGGTGCGGATCTTCTTGGTCTTGGCGTGCTTGGACAGCTCCGAGACCAGCCTCGTTTTCCCGATACCGGCCTCCCCGCAAATGAGCACGGTCTGTCCCTCGCCCAGCGTGGTGGTGCGCAACAGGTCCTTAAGCTCCTCCAGCTTTTTCTCCCGGCCGACCAGCTGGGCCCGGAACTCCCGTTCCTCGGCGGCCACGGCCTCGGCGGCGACCAGCTCCAGCTCTTCCAGGGTGCCCTCGGCGGCGCCCGACATGATCCGGCGGACCTTCTCCAGGTCGGCGATCATCTGGCCGATATCGTCGTAGCGGTCCTGGGGCTCTTTCTGCAGGGCCTTGAAGACGATCTGCTCCAGCTCCCGGGGCACCTCCTGGTTCAGCTCCCGGATGCCCATGGGCTCCTCGTTGAGCAGGGAGAAGACGATGGCGATTTCCTGGTCGCCGGAAAAAGGCCGCTGCCCGGTGAGCAGCTCGTAGAAGACCACCCCCAGGGAGAAGATGTCGCTGCGGTGATCGATCGGTTCCCCGGTGGCCTGCTGGGGAGACATGTAGGCCACCGTGCCCATGATCTCGCCCTCCTTGGTCAGGATGGAGGCGTCGACCATCTTGGCCAGGCCGAAATCCATCACCTTCACCTCGCCGTCATCGGCCACCATGATGTTGTCGGTCTTGATGTCGCGGTGAATGATGCCCTGCTGATGAGCGGCTTCCAGGGCCCGGCTGGTGGAGACGACAATGTCGATGGCCTCCAGGGGAGAGGGCGGTTCGTCGCCCAGCAGCTTCCGAAGGGTCCGGCCCCGGACATACTCCATGGCGATGAAAGACTGCCCCTGGTCCTCGCCCACCTCGTAGATGGTGACGATATTGGGATGGTTCAGCTGGGCCCCGGCCCGGGCCTCCCGCAGGAACCGTTCCTTGATCTCCTCGGCCGGCAGATCGGAGGCGGTCAGGATCTTGAGGGCCACCATCCGGTCCAGCCGGGTATCCCGGGCGCGGAACACGGCCCCCATGCCCCCCTTGCCAAGGAGGTCCTCTATCTGGTAGTGGGCTATTTTCTCAGGATCGGCCATTCTCTACCTCAGCAAGACCATCTTCCTGGCATCCCGGAATTCTCCAACCTCCAGGCGGCAGAGGTACAGCCCGCCGGCCACCGCACGGCCGGTATCGTCCCTGCCGTCCCACTGGGCTTCGTGCACACCGGGCGGCCGATGTCCGTCGATCAACTGGCGAACGCTCTGCCCCAGGGTATTGTAGACACTCAGATGAACGAGCGGCCACTCGCCTTCCGTCTCCCCCACCCGGTAGCGGATACGCGTTTCCGCATTAAACGGATTGGGATAGCTGCCCAGAAGAGCGTGGCCCCCGGGCAGCTCACTATCTTGCTCCTCCCCGACCTCCGTCTGTCCGACACGAAAGATGACCGGCAGGACGATGGCCGGATCGGGAGAATCGTTCTCGATAAGCAATCCGCTTTTATACACCCCGCTGCCCAGGCCGGCGGCATCGAGGGTCAGCCCGATCTGATGGGTGCCATAGGCGGGCAGCGTGCCGGGCGGGGAATCATGGGTCAGCCAGGCCGGGGGATCGCCGCAGTTGACCACCGCCTGAATGAAAAAATTCACATCCCGGTCATGACGGTCGTACATCGTCCCCCAGTTCTGGCCCCACTTCCCGGAGCTCCTCCGCTCATCGCCCACCGGATCTCCGTCATCGGAGACGATGGCCAGGGCGTTGGCGGAGTCCTGTCCGGCAACCGAATAGCCGATATGAAAGTCCTGATGGGGCCGGATGCGAAGGCCTCCGCCGGAAAAGTAGACCAGCTGCCAGCTGGGAGAGAAGTTCAGAGACTCGTTGGGGATGACCACCGAATCGATCTTGGCTCCGGGAAAACCGGAGGAGTCTTCCCAGACATAGACCACCGCATCGGGTTCGCCCATCGTCCCGTCGGCGGAGAACAGCATTCGGGCGGAGGTCAGCGTGCAGATCTGCGCCGGGGTAAACCGGACGTTGTAGTCATCCTTGTTCGATCCTCCCGAGAGAGACCAGGTGTCGGCCGGATCCTCCATATCGCCGTACTCGAGGATCTGCTGTCCCTGAGGAAGCTCCAGATCGTAGTGCAACCGGTCGAAGCCCAAATTGATGATCTGGAAAGTGGTGTCGACCGCGCCCCCGGGTTCCACCGACAGATCGATGGACTCATGATCGAGCTGAACGTACGGATAGTCCACGTCACCCAATTCGAGAATCAGGCGGGAATCGTCCCGGCTGCCGGTCCCGTTGTATCGAAAATTGAGCGGGTTGAGATTCTGTTTCTGCTGAAAATAAAAGGACAGCTCGTCGCCGCGATGCACCTCGATCCCGGGATAGATGGCCTGCTCGGTAACGATATCGATGGGCCGCTCCCCGGAAGGAACCGGCGGCAACGAATAGACCTCTTCAGAATAAACGGTGCTGCCCTTGCGGGTCAGGGCCACCACGATGGTGGAGTTGGCCGAGGGATTGACCACCGTGCCGTCCAGATGCAGCTCCATGCCGAGGCGGTCCAGCACGAAGGGCCGTTCGGCGACATACCCGCCCCAGAAGAAGATCAGGCTGGCCACATTGTCACTGACGGCCTGATCGCCGGGCTCCGGATCCAGGATCCGCTGCGCTCCCGCCCTTCGAAAATAAAGCGTTTGCTGCTCTTCAACACCTGTTTCAGCAAACCCATCAAGGGCTAGAACGGTCTCCATCAGGCAGGCGACCAGAATCATCGTCAGAACGAGCAGACATGCGTTTTTCGAAATCATCTGAATCCTCTCACAGAATGGGAAAATATTTTCTGATCTCGGCGTCGGTCACCTGGGCGCGGTAATCCTCCCACTCCACCTTTTTATTGGCGATGAACTTGTCCATCACGTCATCGCCCAGGGCCCGACGCAGCAGCGTGCTGTCCTCGGCCTCCAGGATGGCGGCGTACAGACTGTCGGGCAGCGAGTGAATGCCCCGCTCGGTCCGCTGGTCCGCGGTCATGGAATAGATATCCTCCTCGATGGGCTCGGGCAGGGGGTATCCCTCCCGGATCCCCTCCAGCCCGGCTGCCAGCATGACGGCGAAAGCCAGATAGGGATTACAGGCCGGATCCGGGGAGCGGAATTCAACCCGCGTGGCCCGTTCCTTTCCGGGTTTGTACCGGGGAACCCGCACCAGGGCGGAACGGTTCTTCTGCCCCCAGGAGATGTAGGCCGGGGCCTCGAATCCCGGCACCAGCCGTTTATAGGAGTTGACCCACTGGTTGGTGACCACCACGATCTCGGCGGCATGCTTGAGGATCCCGGCGGTGTAAGACCGGGCCAGGGAGGACAGGTGGTAGGGGTCCTGGGGATCGAAAAAGGCGTTGCGATCGTTCTCGAACAGCGACTGATGGACATGCATGCCGCTGCCGTTCTGTCCGAATAGCGGTTTGGGCATGAACGAGGCATAGACGCCCTCGGAGCGGGCCACCTCCTTAACCACCAGGCGGTAAGCCATAGCGAAGTCGGCCATGGTCAGGGCCTCCTGATAGACCAGATCGATCTCATGCTGGCTGGGCGCCACCTCGTGGTGGCTGTATTCTACCGGGATGTTCATTCGCTCCAGGGCGAAGACGGTTTTTTTCCGCAGCCGGGTGCCCAAATCCAGGGGAGCGACATCGAAATACCCGTCCAGATCGAGTACTTCGGTTTCCCCGTCGCCTTTAAAATAGAAGTATTCTAGCTCCGGACCGACGTAAAAGGTGTAGCCCATCTCGGCGGCCTTGGCCAGGTTCTGCTTGAGCACATAACGCGGATCGCCGGCATAGGGCTGCCCCTCCGGGGTGAGCACGTCACAGAACATCATCCCGATCTTCTGCCCGTCGGTGGGCCAGGGCAGGACTCGAAAGGTGACCGGATCCGGCATGGCCAGCAGGTCGCTCTCGTAGATACGGCAGAATCCTTCGATGGAGGAGCCGTCGAAGCCCATACCCTCGTTGAGGGCATCCTCCATATATGTGTTGGGTACGGCGAATCCCTTCAGACGACCTAAGATATCGCAGAAACACAGCCGCACGATGCGAACGTCCTCTTCTTTGATCCGTTCCAGAACACGCTCTTTCCGGTCTTCAGACATGTACTTCCTCCTTATAGGCTGGTCGTGCGGTAAATGGTCTTCTATCAGCTCGAAAAATGACGAAATCCCTTCTGGATCAGAGGTTTCCTGGACCCCCCGGGACCCAGCAGCACCAGGCCCTCCTCCCGGGGCAGGATCCGGCCGATCAGGGCGATGGCCAGGCCGGCCTTCCCGGCCGCCTTTTCCAGAACCTCAGGGGCCGTATCGGCGGCGGCGGTGAACAGCAGCTCGAAATCCTCGCCCCCGGAAAGAGCGAAATCGAGCGCCGATGCCCCCAGATGCCCTGCCACCCAGTGCGTCTGCTCATCGACAGGGATCCTCTCCTGCTCGATCTTCGCGCCCACCCCGCTTTGATCGGCGATGTGCCCCAGGTCGCCGGCCAGACCGTCGCTGACGTCGATCAGGGCATGCACACATCCGGTCCGGACCAGCTCTTGGGCCGCCTGCACCCGGGGCCGGGGCCGCAGATGCCGTTGGCGGACCCGGTCCCAGCGCTCGGCTGGCGGGGACGCCGCGGACCCGGAGGGCTCCTCGTGGAGCGACCGCAGCATGGCCAGTCCGGCCTGGGAACCACCCAGATGGCCGGTGACGCCGATCAGGTCGCCCTCCCGGGCCCCTGCGCGGGTGACCATGTGCTCCTCGGCGACCTCCCCGGTCAGGGCGATGGAGACGACCAGCTCCCGGGGGGATGAGACCGTGTCGCCGCCGACAATGTCACATCCGTACTCCCCGGCCGCGGCCGTCACCCCCCGGTAGATCTCCTCCACCTGCTCGACGGTGACGTCATCCGGCAGGCAGATCGAGACCAGGGCGTGCCCGGGATGCCCGCCCATGGCGGCGATATCGCTGATGCTGGCCGCCATAGCCCGCCAGCCGATGTCCTCAAAACCGTGGATCCGGCGGTCAAAATGGACCCGCTCCACCAGGACGTCGGCGGTCAGCAGGGTCAGCCGGCCGGCGGCGGTGCGCACCGCGGCGGCATCGTCCCCCGGCCCGACCACGACCCCGCTGCCGAAGGGCAGCAGCTGCCGCTGGAGCCGGTCGATAAGACCGAACTCGCCGATCCGGGAGAGTTTCATATCAATCGATCCTCAGCGGATTGTCCCAGTAAAATCGGGTCAGTCCCTGGGGTGAGCCCAGCCAGAGATATGCCCCGTCGAGGAGAATGGCCTGCACCGTGTTGTCCAGCAGTCCGTCCTCGGTGGTGAAGGCCCGCCAGCGCCCGGTCTGCCGGCGGAATTTCCATAATCCGTTCTCCGTGCCGGCCCAGACCGCCTTGGGCCCGGCCTCCAGACAGATGACGTGGCCGGCCTGGATCTGTTCGCCGAAGGGGTGCCAGTCCCACTGCCGGGTGGCCCGGTCGTAGCGGGTCAGCCCCACGGTGGTGCCGAACCAGACCTCCTGGCCGAAGACCGAGATGGCTGTGCAGGTTCGCTCGATGATCCCGTCGGGACTGGTGAATTTCAGCCAGCGGTTCACGGCCCGGTCCAGGGCATAGACGCCCTCCTCGGCTCCGAACCAGATGAACTCGGGACCCACCTCGATATCATAGATCTTCTGCAATTCGACCAGCGGTATCTGGACCGCCGACAGGCTGTCCTCGTCCACGATGAATTTGGTCAGGCCCCGCGAGGTGCCGACCCAGAGGACATCGCCATCCAGGGCCACATCGGTGACCCAGTCGTCGGCCAATCCCTGAAAGGTGGTCAGGGTGGTCCAGTCATCGTTTTCTTTCTCGTAACGGCAGAGGCCATACAGGGTTCCCACCCAGACATCGGTGCTGCCGGGAGCGATGGCAGTGACGTCGTCGCTGTCCATGCCGAAAAGGAAACGGGCCTCGAAATAGTCCCAATCCTGCAGATCCCGGCGGGCCCGGGTCAGGCCGGCCTCCTCCTCCCACGGCGAGATGCCGCCGATCCAGAGATGATCGCCGTCGAAGGCCAGGGCGGTCACGTTCCGTCCCATCAGCCCGAAGGGCAGCATCTTCAGCCGGCCGCTGCGCAGCCGGGCCCGGCCTGCACCCAGCCCGGCTGTGCCGATCCACAGAACACCCCACTCGTCGGTCAGGTGGGCAGTCAGAGGAAACCGGCGGAGATAGGAGTCGATCAGATAGGCGCCGTTGTCGGTCCGGTAGTAATTAAGCTCGAAATCCGGCAACAGGTCCGGATACTCGAAATCGTCCCGGGGCCGGACCGGCGGCATGTCACCGACGGTTCGAAACCGTTCCAGAAAGGGATCGAACCGGCTGGCGCCCCGCCGGGTGAAGATGACCACCTCCCGGTTCTCGTCATCGACCACCAGGTCCAGGACCCGGTTATCCGGCAGGCCGGAGCTGGTGGTCAGGGGCGTGTCCCACTCCTCTTTCCAGTGATCGTAACGCATCACCCCACCGGTGGTGCCGATGTAAAGATACTCGTCGTCCCGGTCCATGGAGGTTACGTAACGGAACACCCCGTAGGAAACCCAATCGTCCAGCTCATACCATCGGGATTGGGCCGCCGGCGCCCAGGGGCCGGCGATCAGAACGACGGCTGTCAGCAGTCCCGGGATCGCCCGGAGGACCGCCCCGGGCAACCGGCTGCGCCGGGATGTCATCCTCCCGCTGAGTGACCGCATCGACACCGTCTCATGGTTGGGAGAGAAGCTCTATGGCCGACAGGGCCAGGACGGCCGCGCCGGCGGTGAGCGCATCCTCGTCGATATCGAACCGGGGATGGTGCAGCGGGTAAGAGGTCCGTTCGGTGCCGTCGGATACGCCCAGCACGAACATCGCTCCGGGAACCTGCTGCAGGAAATAGGACAGATCGTCCCCGCCCATAGACCGGGGGATATCCTCGTGCAGGACCTCCGGACCATACAGCCGCCGGACCGCCCGCCGGACCGCATCGACCACCTTCCTGTCGTTGCTCAGGGCCAGACAGCCCTGGGACCAGTCGATCTCCCATCGAGCCCCGGCCGCTCCGGTGACGCCGGCCAGAAGCGTTTCCAGCTCATCGACCAGCCGGTCGGCCAGGACGGGATCGAGGCATCTCAGCGTGCCCCGCAGATCGACCCGGCCGGCGATGATATTATCGGCCTGCCCGCCCTGGATCTGGCCGATGGAGAGAACGGCCGGCTCCAGGGGATCCACCCGGCGGCTGATCAAGGTCTGCGCCGCGATGATGAAATGGGCCGCCACCACCACGGCGTCGATACCCTCATGGGGATGGGCCCCGTGCCCGGACCGGCCCAGGATGCGGATATCGAAGTCCCGGGCCTCGGCCAGAAAGGGTCCGGCCCGCACCCCGATATGTCCGGCCGGCAGTTGCGGATCGACGTGCAGGGAAACGAGGAAACTGACCGCCGGATCGTCGAGCACGCCCGCCTCGACCATGGCCAGGGCGCCGCTGGGCAGATCTTCCTCGCTGGGCTGAAAGAGACACTTCACCGCGCCGGAGAATTCCCTCCGGACCTCGGTCAGGATCTCGGCGGCGCCCAGCAGACAGGCCACGTGGGCGTCGTGCCCGCAGGCATGCATGACGCCGGGGTGCGTCGAGCGGGCGGGGTGATCACCCTGTTCCTCGATCGGTAGACCGTCCATATCGGCCCGCAGGGCCACGACCCGTCCCGGAGAGCCGCCCTCGATCAGCGCCACCACCCCGGTCCGGCAGATCTCCTCCCGAACCTTCAGGCCCAGCTCGCCGAGCCGGCCGGCCGCCAGACGGGCGGTCCGGCGCTCCTCAAAGCCCAGCTCGGGATGACTGTGGATCCGCCGGCGGATATCCCTGAGCCGGGCGTCCATGCCTTCGGCCAGCTGACGCACGCGCCCGGCCAGGTCATCACTCATCATCGGGTTCCTCTCTCAGCGACCGCCGGCCGATGGTCCGGTGGATGGCCTCGGCGATGCCATCCAGCAGGTCCCCGGCCACCAGGCTCCATTCACCCATCCTTTCGGCGATCACATCTCCGGCCAGACCGTGCAGAAAGACGCCCAGCCGGGCGGCGTCGACCGGGGAGCAGCCCTGGGCCAGAAATCCGGCGATCATCCCGGTGAGCACATCGCCGGTCCCGGCGGTGGACATGCCCGGATTGCCGGTGGTGTTGATGTACAGTGTGCCCTGCGGCTCGGCGATCAGGGTCGGGGCGCCCTTGAACACGCTCACCAGCCGGTGGCTCTCGGCCAGGGAGCGGATGGCCGCGATGCGGTCGCCGGTCTCCACAGGGATCTCGATGGCGCTTAGCCGGGCCAGCTCCCCTGCATGGGGGGTGAGCACCAGCGGGGCTTTGACCCTGGCCAGCACCCCGGGATCCCGGGCGATGGCATTGAGGCCGTCGGCATCCACTACCGTGGGATGTTCCAGCCGGGGGAGCAATCGATGGACCAGATCGAAGGTCTCGGGATGGCGGGACAGGCCCGGGCCCAGAGCCACCACGTCGGCCCAGGAGAGCAGCTCCTCGATGCGTTCCAGGGCGGCGGTGGACAGCGACCGGGCCTCTGTCTCGGGCAGGGGGGCGGTCATCACCTCGGTGAGCTTGATCTCGGCGATCTGGTTGAGACTCTCCGGAAGGCCGAGCATGACCATGCCGGCCCCGGACCGCAGGGCAGCCATGGAGGCGAGCGCGGCGGCGCCGGTCATGCCCGTCGAGCCGGCGATGACCAGGACCTTGCCGAACGTTCCCTTGTGTGCATCGGCCGGCCGGCGGGGGATCAGGTGGGCCATGTCGACCTTCTCCAGGGTCTCGGTCCGCAGATGCTCCTGTTCGGCGGCCCGGTCCGGGACGCCGATATCCACCACCGCCAGCTGACCGATCAGCTCCCGGGCCGGACTGAAGAAGAACCCCCGCTTGGGGAAAGCCATGGTGGCCGTGCCGTCGGCCCGCACGGCAGATCCCAGGATGCGGCCGCTATCGGCGTCCACGCCGGAGGGGATGTCCACGGCCAGCACCGGGCGTCCGGCCCGGTTGATCAGACCAATGAGATCGGCCATCAGGCCCCGGACCGGGCCGCTCAAGCCGGTGCCCAGCAGGGCATCGACGATCAGGTCGGCCCCGCCGGGGTCGGCCACATCCTCGAGCGCCCCCACCTCCTTGATGGCGATGCCCATCTCCTGCAGCCGTTCGAGGTTCTCCCGGGCGTCCCCGCCGACCTGATCGGCGGCCCCGGCCAGATAGACCACCGGACGGGCACCGGCCTCGGACAGCAACCGGGCGATGACGAAGCCGTCGCCGCCGTTGTTGCCTCTTCCGCAGAAGTGCAGTACCGTCTTGCCCTGGGGATCGCCCAGCAGATCGATGGCCAGCCTGGCAGCGCCCTCTCCGGCCCGCTCCATCAGCTGAAGGCCGGGCACCCCGGCTCCCTCGATGGTCCGGCGGTCGATATTCCTCATCTGTTGCGCGGTGACGGTCTTCATATCCCCTCCGCGGCATGATCGACCAGCAGGGCGGTGGCCATGGCCTGCCGGCGGGTGTGGGTCAGGCTGATCAGCAGCACCCGCTCACCCAGCAGCGGGTGCAGCTTTGGGCCGGGCCGGATCACGGGGGCTCCCGAGGGCCGGTTGACCACCTCGATGCTCTTCCACCCGACACCGCCCCTGGGCCCCCGGCCGAGGGCTTTCATGGCCGCCTCTTTGGCTGCGAATCGGGCGGCGAAGGACAGCTCCGGCCTGCATCGAGCTCGGCAGTACTGTATCTCCCCGGGGGTATAGATACGGTCCAGGAACCGCCCTCCCCAGCGATCGATGGCCCGGCGGATCCGGTCCACTTCGATAATATCCGTCCCTATGCCGACGACCACGCCGTCTCATTCCTCTCTTTGAATCGGCCGGCCGAAAAGCCTTCCCGCCGCCGAAGCGGTCATCGCCGGCCGCCGATCACCGCCTGTGGTCCTCCCAGGGCTTCCACAGATCTCTCCAGCCCCGGGTTTCCTCCTCGGTCTCTTCCCGGGCCCGATCCTGCTCGGCAACGACCTCTTTCCAGGTCCGCGGCCTTCTTTTCACCTCGGGCTGCTCTTCGTCGGCTCGATACCTGCGAAGCAGCTCCCGGAGCCCGGTATTGCCGATCACGGCCGTCAGACTGACGGCCAGGAAGAAAAACCCGGCCCCGGAGGCCAGTCCGAGCACCGCCACCAGTCCCATCGCAAGCGCCAACACAAGAGAATAGAACAGGTTGTCCAGAATCAGCAAAAAGCTGTCGCGGACCACCCGGCGGACGGACAGGTCCCTCTGGACCAGCAGCGGCAGGGCGTACATCCCCATCAGGGCCACAGCCAGATAGGCCCAGATCATCAGCCCGCTGACCAGCGCCCCGAGCAAAGGCAGTGAAGCCAGCCAGGCGCCGTAAAAATGGGCATTGATGCTGAGCAGAAAGACGGCCAGTGAAAACATCAGCCACACACCCAGGGCCCGCCCGAAATAACGCTTCAGGTCCGGGAAGAAGGTCTTCACCGGGGCCGCCTGATAATCGGACCAGCGAGCCGTGACCGCCCACAGGGCCGCCGAGACGGGAGAGAGCAGGACCTGCAGAAGAGCGGTTCCGGCCAGCATGACGGCGAACAACCCGTGGCCGGCGGCCATCTGCCCCCAGCCCAGGGCCAACAGCAGGATGGCCAGGGCCAGCCAGGGCAGGCTGAGCAGGGTCCAGAGAAGGTTGAGCAGCACACAGCCGCCCAGGTGATCATAGGCGTTCCAGAAGGATTTCCGGGCCCAGCGGGCCAGATCTGTCGACTGATGATCGCCTATGATCGCGCTCCTGCAGCGGCCGGATAGCATCCTTTTCCGGCCGACATATTCCAGACCGGCGTATTTCGAATAAGCAGGTGTAATTAGACCGTTTTTCCTTGACACGGTAGCTATTTTTCGCTAATCTAAAAATATTAACTTCCCCTGGCAGATGCAACTTTTTAATTTGCGGATACGTAAACAAAATGAGTGGATCAGGTCAGAAAAAATCCGCTGACAAAAAAAACAGCTCTCCGGACACGGGTCAGAAGAAGATCGTCCAGGAGCTGATCGAGAAAGCGCTGAACGGGGATCAGGGGGCCTTCACCCAGCTGCTCAACCGGCACAAAAGGCTGGCCTATCAGCTGGCCGTGGGCATCGTCAAGAATCCCACGCTGGCCGATGACCTGGTCCAGGAATCGTTCATCAAGGCCTTTGCCGCCCTGGACCGGTATAATCCCCAGTATGCTTTCACCACCTGGCTGTGCAAGATCGTCACCAATCACTGCTTGGATCACCTGCGCCGCAAGAAGATCCAGGCCTGCTCGCTGGACGAGCCGATCGAGGGCCGCAGCGGCACCATCAAGAGGGAGATCCCCGACTGGAGCCGCAACCCGGAATGGCTGCTGCTGAGAAAACAGCGCACCCTGTCGATCGACCAGGCCATCGACTCGCTGCCCCCGCGGTACCGGCGGGTGATCGTGCTGCGGCACAAGGAAGACCGATCCTATGAGGATATCGCCGATATCCTCAACATTCCCCTGGGCACGGTCAAGGCCCAGATCTTCCGAGCCCGCGAGCTGCTCAAGAAAAAACTCAAGGGACTGTGACCGCGCCCCGCCGAAGAACCCAAAGAGGTGACCGAATATGTCTCTGCCGATCGTATCGATGTCAAAAAAGTTCGCTCTCCCGGTTTTCACGGCTCTTCTGCTGATCGCCGCTCTCATGCCGGCATCGCCGGCTCAGGCTGATCGGCACGAGTATACCTTCGAGGAAGAGCGGACTATGGTCCTGGAGCCCGGCACGCTGATCACCGTGCAGAACGTCAGCGGCAATATCAACGTGCGCAGTTGGGACAGCGACCACGTCCGGGTCGTCTCGACCAAGCGGATCAAGGCCCGGTCACGCCAGGAGGCTCATGAATGGGCCGAGAAGGTGGAGATCATTATCGAGAAAAATGGTCAGGACCTGCTCATCAAGGCCAAGAGGCCCAAGGACTGGACCGAATCCCTGGAATCCCTTCTGGAGGGGATCTTCCGTAGAAAACCCTCCGCCAGCGTTGATTTCGAGATCAGCACGCCGCCCGATGTGCATCTCGAGATCGCCACGGTGAGCGGCGATATCTCGGTCCGTGAGATCACCGGTGAGGTGACCATCGATGTGGTCAGCGGTGACCTGGAAATCATCGATATCGGTTCCGATGTCACCATCGATGCGGTCAGCGGAGACATGGTCCTGAAAAAAATCGCCGGCAACGTTGATGTGGATGCGGTCAGCGGAGACACCCGGCTGGAATCGATCGGCGGGAATGTGCGCATCGATGTGACCAGCGGGGATGCGACCCTGGAAAGGGTCGATGGCGACCTCTATATCGACGGCACCAGCGGAGACGTCTCCGCCAGAGATATTTTCGGGGACGTCAACATCGATGTCACCAGCGGAGAGATCTTCGTCCTCCAGAAGAGCGGTGAGCTGCGCATCGACACCAGCAGCGGAGACGTGACCGTGGAAACGACCTTGATCACATCCGGTCACTACACGGTGGAGACCTCCAGCGGCCAGATCACCTTTCGGGTGCCCTCCGATGCCTCCAGCATGGTGGACATGGAGACCTCCGGGGGGACGATCACGGTCAAGATGCCCATGACCATCGAGTCCATGTCCCGGACCCATCTGGTCGGCGTCCTGGGAAACGGCGAGGGTGAGATCGTCCTGTCCACCTCGGGGGGCGATATCGATCTGCTCCCGTCCGACTAACTTTCCTTGATCAGAGGTGATAAGGGAATGAACCAGGCTCTCAGCGAAAAACAAACGACCCGTTTTGCGACGGCACTTCTGTTGCCGATCATCGCCGTTTTTCTGTTCGGCATCTCCGCAGGCACGGCCCAGGAGCCGGACACCCCATCCGATCCGGAAGGGACCGCGGCCTCGGTGGAACAGGACGCCCCGGAAAAGGAGTCACTGGAGAAGGAGACCCGGGAACTGGAGGGCCAGGAAAAGAAGGCCCGGGTCGAGAAAGACCACCAGATCGAACTGAAGATCAAGGCCCAGGAACAGGCCAAAGAGATCTCCAAGAATATCATCATCGATGAAGAGGGCATCATCATCAACGGGAAAAAATACAACTATGAGCACCTGGAGGATTCCATCGTTTCCTCCCTGGCCGTTGAAAGCGGCAGCATCATCAAGTTCGGGGAGCCCGTGGTGATCAAAAAGGGCGAGGTCGTGGACGGAGATCTGCTCTCCTTCGGGGGGGAGGTCACCGTGATCGGGACGGTTTCCGGCGATGTGGCCATCATCGGCGCCGATCTGCACCTGCTGCCCAGCGGCGTCATCAAAGGGGATATCTTCACCTTCGGGGGGTCCATTCATCAGCAGCCCGGCAGTGAGATACGCGGTCAGCAGGTCGGCGTGCTGCCCAAGGACTTTCGCGTCTACGGCCCTTTCCCCATATTTTTCAGCCAATTCGAGAACCTCATCACCTTCGGTATCCCGCTGCTGTTCTTCGTCATCATATCCTTTCTCTTTCTGGCCCTGGCCGGGTTCTTCGTGCCCCGTCATATCGAGCGCATCGGCGAAGCCATCGAGGCGGCCCCGTTGAAATCGATCCTGCTGGGTTTCGCCGCCCTGGTCGTGGCATTGCCCCTGTTCATCCTGTTGTTCGTCACCATCATCGGCATCCCGGTGGCTCTCATCGCCCAGCCTATCGCCTATTTCGCCGCCGGCATCATGGGCTTTGCCGGGGTCAGTCTGTTCGTCGGGATCAAGCTTCGCCAGGGCGCCGGTCCATCCTCGGGTTCGCCTCTGTCCAGGATCTTCCTGGGCGCGCTGGTCATCGAGGGCGCCCTGATCCTGGCCTGGCTCTTCACTCTCGGCGGCAGGGCATTTGCGCCTCTGTTCTGGCTGTTCTATCTGATCGGCTGGATCGTCTACCTGGTGGCCCTGATGGCCGGCCTGGGCGCCGTCATCTGGACCCGCTTCGGCATTCGGCCCATCGTTGTGCCGGCCGCCCCGGTGCCCCCGGTGCCGCTCCCGGCCGATGCGGACCGGACCCCGGTTGATCCCGGAGGATCGGAGCCGGTGTGACAGATGCCGAGCGGAGGGGACGAAGCGGAGAAGTCAGCCAGCCGCTGCGCCCGGCGGCGGTATGTCAATGGAACAGACCCGGCGTCCTCGCGGCGCCGGGTTTTTTTGGGCAACCTTTTAGCAGCCGGAAAACGTCATATGTTACGGTTTGCGACCGATTGGGGGACGGGGCTTGAAAACTGAATCCAGGGACCAGGACCTCATTCTCTGCCGGCGATGTCAGCGTGGAGACATCCATGCTCTGGAGGAGTTATACAAGCGGCATAAAGATAAAGTCTATGCCCTGGCCCTCCGGCTGACCAACAACACTCAGGATGCCGAGGATATCGTCCAGGACGTCTTCGTCCAGGTCTATCACAAAATCGGGGATTTTCGGGAAGAGGCCGCTTTCACCTCCTGGCTCTATCGGGTGGCCACCAATATCGCGCTCAGCGCGCTGCGCCGCCGCAAGCGCCGCTGGGGGATGGAAAAGAGCCCCTCGCCGGGCATACCGGAGGAAGGCCGCCGCGTGGAGAACGGCAAGATCCTCAAACCCTTTTTGGAGGAGGCCATCGCCGGGCTGCCGCCCCGGGCCCGGATGATCTTCGTCCTTCACGATATTCAGGGTTTTCAGCACAACGAGATTGCCGAGATGCTTCACTGTTCCGAAGGCACCTCGAAATCTCAGCTTCATAAGGCCCGGGCGCGATTGCGGAAACGTCTCCGTCCCCACCTGAACATGCTTGCCGATCTGACCGATATGATGCTGGAGAAAGCCTGAGATGAACTGTTCCGCGTTCCAAAAACTGCTTTGGGAATACGCCTCCGGGGAACTCTCCAACCGGGAGACCGCCCGGGTGAAGGAGCACCTGGATCGCTGCCCCCGTTGCCGGGAGGCGCTCGACCAGATCCACCTGCTGGCGTCGGCTTCCCGCAACCTGGCCGAAATGCCACTGGAAAAAGATCTCTGGCCCGGGATCCAACAGCGGGTTCTGACGCCGTCCGGGCCATCACCGGAGCGGCGCCGGCGACCGGCACTGCTGTCGAGATGGCGGCCCAGATTGGCCTGGGCCTTCGGCCTGGCCGGTGTGCTGCTGATTCTGTTCATCGCCGGTCAGCAACTCCGGCCGACGGGTCCTCAGGCCCCTCGCGGGCCGGCTCAGGCCCGGGGAACCAGGGAGGCCCGGGACGATATCGCCCTGGCCAGGCAGCATTATGAGCAATCCGCTCAGGCCCTGGAACGGATCGTGGCCCACCGGTCCCACGAGATCGATCTCGATCAGGCCCTTCTGTACCGGGACAAGCTGCAGCAGCTGGAAACGGTGATCGCCGAATGTTCCCATGCTTTGGAGAACAACCGATATGATGTTCGCGCGCAGCAAACCCTGTTCAATGCCTATGACCAGAAGATATCGACTCTCCGGCAGATGTCCGTCGCCGGCGGATACTAGTCCGGCGATGGATCTTTCGGAGTCGAAGCTGCTGGCCGTTCTTCTGACCGGTCTGCTCATCCTCACCGGCGCCGCGGCAGCGACCGCCCAGCAGCCCCTGCGGTCTTCCCCGCAGGAATGGACCGGTCGGGACCAGACCTGGTCCTTCAGCTTGTCCGTGGCCTGCGAACTGATGGACTCCCTGCTGGAGGTCCAGGAAACACGGTTCGAAGACGCCAGCGGCTTCCAGCATACCGCCCAACAGACGCTGCAGCTCTATCAGCTGGCCCTGGACCAGTATCTTCGTGAGCTGCCCCGGATCCAGGTCTCCCGGAAGATCCGGCATGACTGGTGGGAGGCCTTCGAGCGCCGCCAGGAGTACTTCTGGGAACAATGGCAGGCCCGTTTCGATCCCCTCATCCGGGAAGATCTGGAGATCCTCTGGAAAGACCCCCTTACCCGGACGATCACCCGCACCGTTCCGCTGAACGGTCTGCGGCAGGTCGCCGTGATCCATCAATTCGGGGACGTTCATCTCACCGGAACGGCTGCCGGGGATGCCCTGGTGCATGCCGATGTCAGGGTCATCTCTGCCGACCCGGAGGCGGCCCGCCGCTATGCCGACGCCGTCGATATCCAGGCGGCACGGACCGATGAGACCCTGCGGATGACCACCGTCTATCCCCAGGAGCGCCCGGCCTCGATCGACGGAGTCACGGTGGCCGTGAACCTGGAGCTGCCCGGCGACTGCCGCCTGGAGATCGAGAACGCCTTCGGTCATCTTCGCCTGGAGGGATTTTCAGGCGGTCTGAAAGCCCGCAATCGTTATGGCGACATCACCCTGCAGGACTGCATCGGCGACCTGGAGGTGTCCAACCGCCACGGCGCCGTCTCTGTCACCGGGGGCCGGGGCCGCCTGTGGACGGAGAGCAGCTTTCAACCCATCACGGTCTCACAGTTCAACGGTGATGTCCTGGCCGTCAATCAGTTCGCCGACATCTCGGTCAGCCAGGCCGGCGGACCGGTGCAGATGGAGACCAGCATCGGCAGCATCCGGGCGTCCGAGATCGACGGTTCCGTGACGGTCAATAATCGTTTCGGGGAGGTGATGGTCCAGAAGGTCATGGGCGACCTGATGCTGACCAACTCCGATTCCCGGGTGCTCATCGCCGATGTGCTGGGGGAGACCCGCATCGAGAACCGCCGCGGCGAGATACGGGCCGAACAGCTGGGCGGCAACGTGATTATCTCCAACGAGCGCGGCGATGTCGATCTGGCTCTGGACCAGCTCCGGGAAAGGCTGTATCGCCTAGACAGCGCCTTCGGGGTCATCCGTCTGAACCTGCCGCCCAATCCTTCGGCCCTCATCTCGGCACAGGCTCAATACGGCACCATCGATTCCGATCTCCCTCTGGAGATCACCCGGGACGGTTCGGTTCAGTTCGCCAGAGGCAAATTCGGCCGGGGAATGCTCACCATCCAGCTGGATGCCGAACACTCCAATATCTATCTTATTTCCAACGGGAGGTACGGAAAGGAGGTCCAACCATGAACACTCGCTCATGGATGACCATCCGGGCGGCGGCGCTGCCCCTCATGGCGGCCCTGCTGCTGACGCTATGGTGGCCCGGCGGCGCCGGGGCCAAAGAGCATGACCAGGCCTGGCTGGGCGTCTCTCTGCAGCAGCTGACCCCTTCCCTTCGTGAGGCCATGGACATCCCCTCCGACGCCGGCGTCCTGATCACCGAGGTTGTCGAGGACAGTCCGGCCGAAAAGTCCGGCCTCAAGATGGGCGATGTCATCATGGAATATGATGGCCAGACGGTCAGCTCGCCCCGCCGACTGACCAAGCTGGTACGCTCTGCCGAGCCGGAGACCGAGGTCGCTATCCAGGTATTACGGAAGGGCAAGGAGAAGAACGTGCAGGTCAAGCTCGGGGAGCTGGAACCGGGAAAGCACTTCAAGATGCGTATCTGCGGGGATGACGACGAGGATGACCTGTTCATGGACATCGATGAGGACGCTCTGATCCTTGGAATGCCGCCATTTCCGGAGCTCATGGTCGGTCAGGGCCTCTGGCTGGGGATCAAGCCCATCGGGCTGACCGAACAGCTGGCCGGATACTTCCGGGTGAAGAACGGCAGCGGTGTGCTGATCGGCGAAGTCTTCGAGGACAGTCCGGCTGAAAAAGCGGGCCTGCTGGCCGGTGACGTCATCGTCTCTCTGGACGGCGAGCGCATCGAGGACACCATGGAGCTGCGCGAGGAGATCGGGGAGCACGAGGAGGGGGACGAGGTAACCGTGGCGGTGGTGCGCGATGGTAAGGAGAAGAACTTTCAGGCCGTTCTGGAGGAATCGGACTGGAGCAAGCAACTGGCGGTGACCAGGAAACTGGAGAAATGGCCGCACAAGATGCACAGACTTCACATCGGGGACATGGACGAGGACCTGATCGATATCTACCTGGAGAAGGAACTGGACGAGGAGGAGCTCGAGGCGCTGGAGAAAAAACTGGAAAGGCTGGAGGAGAAACTGGAGGAGCTCCAGGAGAAACTGGAGAAGAAGTGAACGGCTTCTAAAATATATTCCGGTCCTGTCTTGTCTCTGCCGGCTGACCCCTGTTGAACGCGGCCGGACCTGACCGGACCATGAATAAAAGAGCGCCGGCGAATGGCCGAGGGTTCTGCCTCCCCCCTTATGCCATGATCTGGTGGGATCATTATCTCCGGCGCTCGCCCTTTACAAAAGCGGGACGGTCGACAGATCGTCCCGCTTTTTTGGGGCATATCCCCCACCGTTCGACTCCCGGTGGGGGATATCGCTAGACAGATTAAGCTTTTTCTTAATATAATAATACTTTACGGATTCATCTTTCCCGCCGTTCATCTTCCACCCGCCTCCCTTCCGGCCAGAGCCCTGTGTCGAGACATCGGATGACCGGCGGCTGAGTGTAACAATAAGAAAATAAGCCGATTTGGAACATTTTTTGCGCGTATGTCAGACAAAGAAAGATTTGACGGGCTTCAGATTCCCGAACAGCCACACCGATGAAGAGGATACCCGGGGAAGAAAGGGGCTGAACATGCGCCACAGACACATTCTTACGGCCGTCGCGGTCTTCTTCCTTATCCTGGTAACGGCCATGCCGGCCACAGAAGCATACATCCTCATCGGGGACGTTCTCAATACAGCCGGAGGACGGGCCTCGTCGGTCAGCTATCAGTTAGGCTACAGCGTCGGCCAAACGGTCGTGGGGCTTAGCCAGGGTGAGACGTATTCCGAATGGGCGGGTTTCTGGGGCGGCACCTCCTGGGGACAGGCCACGTTGACCCCCCGGGAAAGCCGCACGGCAATGCCGCAAAACTTTCTTCTCCACCAGAACTATCCCAAGCCCTTCAATCCCCGGACGCATATCTCTTATCGGCTGCCCGAAGCCTGCCGGGTGTTCCTCTATATCTACAACGTGAAAGGGCAGCTGGTCAACCGCCTGCTGGACCAGTACCAGATGTCCGGAGAGCACACCATCACCTGGGACGGCCGAGACGGTTCCGGAATTCCGGTGGCCAGCGGGGTGTACTTCTACCGACTGACCGCCGGTTCTTTTCAATCAGTTCGCAAGATGCTTCTTCTCAAATAAGACCAGGATCAGATGAAGAATGTTCTCTTCTTAGGAGGATGATCATGAGGACAAGAACTGTGTGGATCTGGGTCGCTCTGTCGACCTTGCCGTGTCTTCTGGCGCCGACATGGTCCGCGACCGCCTTGCACGACCAGGGCGCTCTGGCCGGCACGGTCCAGGAACTCAGCTTTGCCCGGTCGGTATCGAAATCAGCCCCCAATGAGCTAAGCTACCAGGGATTTCTGGCCGATGCCCAAGGGGAAGACGGAATCACCACCACCCTGGAGATGACCTTCAAGATCTTCGCCGATGAAACCGGCGGGACCGAGCTGTGGTCCGAGACCCATCCGGCGGTGGAGGTCTCCGATGGCCTGTTCAGCGTTCTGCTGGGCAGCGAGACGCCCATTCCTGCCGGCATGTTCGACGGCACCACCATGTGGCTGCAGACCGAGGTCGGATCGGAAGTGCTGACGCCCCGGAAGCCGCTGGTCAGCGTGGCCTACAGTCTTCGCTCCGAGGAGGCCGAACATGCCGAGACCGCCGATGTGGCCGCCTACGCCAGCGATGCCCAGCACGCGGTCACGGCCGACACAGCTTCCTACTGCCCTGCCGTCATGGTCTGGGTGGCGGACGGCAGCGATGTCTACCGACCCTCGGGCCGCGTCGGTATCGGCCTGACCGATCCTGCCCATACTCTGGATGTGGCCGGCACGATCAACGCCACCACTTATTACGGCGACGGATCTCACCTGACCGGTCTGACCCGGTCGGAGGACGACGACTGGATCATCGATGGCGACAACATGATCGCCGGGGTGATCGGCAACGTCGGTATCGGCGTCTCCAGTCCGTCCCACCGCCTGGACGTCGATGGAACCATCAATGCCTCAGCTTATTATGGCGACGGGTCCAACCTGACTGGTATCGCCGGAGGGGCCGACGACGACTGGGCCATCGACGGGGACAATATCCATCGTCTGCTCGGCCGGGTGGGGATCGGGATCGACGCCCCCGAGGCCAAGCTGCACGTGGAGAGCGACAGCACCGAGAATGCCCTGCTGGCCAAGGGCGGCTGGTCCTATCCGATACTGGCCGAGTATAACGGCTCCAACTCCGGAGCCGCCATCTGCGCCAGGAACACCGGCTCCACCGGTGACGCCCTGGTGGCACTAGCTCAGGGCGGCGGCCGCAGCGCCATTCATGCCCAGGCCGGTTCCGGTGTCGACTACGCCATCTGGAGCGATGCCGAGAATGCCGACTGGGCCGGATTCTTCTCCGGCGATCTGCACACCAGCGGCCGGGTGGGCATCGGCACGATCAGCCCGGAGTCCAAGCTGGAGATCGACGGTGACGGCGAGGAAAACGCCCTGATGGCCAAGGGCAGCTGGTCCTACCCGATTATGGCCGAATGGGGCGGCAGCGGCGAATTTGCTGCCCTGATGGCCAAAAACACCGGCTCTTACGGTGATGCCATCCAGGCGGTTCTGGAGGGCGGCGGCCGCAGCGCCATCTATGCGCAGGGCTCATCCGGCGCCGACTACGCCATCATGGCCTCGGCCTCAGGAGCCTCCTGGGCCGGATACCTCAGCGGCGACCTGCATGCCAGCGGGCAAACCGGCATCGGCACCACCAGTCTGGGCGGACATCAACTGTCCATCTACTCTTCCGGAAACGGCCAGGCCGGTGCCACCGTCTATGCCGAGAACGATGCCGCCGACGGCATCGCCATGGCTCTGGAGAACACTTCTACCGAGGTCACCCTGCTGTTGACCCAGAACGGCACCGGCGACCTGATGCGCGGCGAGATCCCGGCCTCCAAGGGTGGAAAGGGAGAACCCGTCTTCCGGATACAGAACGACGGCCGCATCATCGGCTCCGTGCTGGAGCTGACCGGCGGCAGCGATCTGGCCGAGCCGTTTGACATTTCCTCGGCCGGCACAGAGATCCAGCCCGGTTTGCTGGTCTGCATCGATCCGGAACATCCCGGCCGACTGGTGCTCAGCAGCCGGGCTTATGACCGCACCGTGGCCGGCATCATCAGCGGCGCCGGACAGATCAATCCCGGCCTGATGATGGGGCAGCGCGGCAGCGCAGCCGACGGGCACTATCCCGTGGCCCTGACCGGACGAGCCTACTGCTGGGCCGATGCCTCCGGCGGAGCGATTCAGCCGGGAGACCTGCTGACCTCCTCGTCAATTCCCGGCCATGCCATGAAGGTCACCGATCATGGCCGCGCCCAGGGGGCCGTCATCGGCAAGGCCATGAGCTCGCTGGAGGAAGGACAGGGCCTGGTGCTGGTCCTGGTGACCCTGCAATAAGGAGGATGACATCGTCATGAAATGGATGACCAAACATACAGACGGAAAGGGATTCCTCCTTGGCGCCCTGATCCTGCTCGTGCTGTCGATTTCGTCCCCCGGCCTGTACGCCGCCCAGATGACGTCACATGACGTTCGCAGCGCCGTGGAGACCTGGGTGCGCACGGTGACCGCCGATGCCCGGCCGGACGCCTCGGTGATCGAGATGCAGCCCTATCAGGTCGATGGCCGGACGGTGGGGTATATCGCCCACCTGTCCGGCGGCGGGTTCTGCCTGTGCGGGGCCGATGATCTGGTGCTGCCGGTGTATTATTACAGCCCCCGGGGCCGGTATGATCCCGGTAGTCCCGGCCAGCGGTATGTCCTCGCGGAGATCGATGAACGCACCAGAGTCCTACAGGAGGGATTACAGAAGCAGTCCCCGGAGTTCCTTCGGCACCGGAAAGTCCTCTCCGACCGGGCGGCTGCCTGGCGGGATCTGGCCGGCGGCCGCGTTCCCCAAGGTTTCCGGAGCCAGAAGGAAGGGCCGACCGACGTCGAACCCGATCTGTGGACCCTCGACCTATCCTCTCACTGGCACCAGGATTCGCCCTATAACGACCAGTGCCCCGAGCTTACTCCGGGGGAGGAACGCACCAAGGTCGGGGCTGTGGCCACGGCCATGGCCCAGATCATGTATTTCTGGCAATGGCCCTCTGTGGGCGAGGGACAGGCGACCACCGAGTACGAGTATCGCTGGCGTTCGAATTGGGACTCAAGAATATGCCCATTCGATCCCGACATTCCTGACGATCCCCTCTGGGAGGACCGTCTCAGGTGGGTGCATGACGACAAGGACCCACCAGCCCTGCAAATGAAAGGTTATTGGGATGAAAGCTTGTATCTGCTGGCCCGGGATATCGATTCGACCACCCAGTACCGTGATGCTCTCAAGCACCTGTGGGACGATCTCACCAAGGTCACCGAGTCGCAGACCCAGGATCCCGGCGCCACAACCTATGATTGGAGCCTTCTGGAGAACGAGCATGCCGATCCCCCCGACGCCGGCGATGCCGAGGCGGCCAGGCTCTGTTACCAGGCCGGGGTGACCGTCGGGATGACCTACGGGCTGATCAGTTCTGAGGTGAGCGTGTCCGATGCCAAATACGCTCTTAAGGACCATTTCCGCTTCGACGATGATATTAAACACGAAGGCAAGAATATCAACAATATCACCGAGGAGATACAGTGGTCCCGTCCGGTGTTATTCGGCGGCGAAGATCCCGATCAGATCAGTCACGCCTGGGTCATCTACGGCTACAACAAGGGGACGGATCCGGACCGGCAGTTCCTGGTCAACATGGGCTGGGGCGGGCAAGATGACGGCTGGTACACGTGCGATAACATCGCCTACCATCTGTCTCAAAAGCAGATCATCCGCATCGCCCCCGAGGACGCGGTCCAATTCGTGGGCAATGTCGATCACGGCAACGGATCTCCCGACCACCCCTATCAGGATATGGAGGAAGCGCTGGCCACCGCGCCCGATAGCGTCACCCTGATCTTCAGGGCCGGAACCCAGATGAGTTTCACCGCCGACACCCTGGTCCTGGATCGGCCTATGGTGCTGAAAGGAAAGATGATCCTGGGAGAGTGAAGGATAGAAAACGCTTGAAACAAATTTGTTGATCCCGAACGAAAGGGCGCAGACGAAGCACCCTTTTCCCTCCACAACAGGGCGCTGACGAAGCGCCCTGTTTCATTTGTCTGCGACAGGGCGCGGCTGACGCGCCCTTTTTCTCATCCCCGCAACCAAAACGCCCGTTTACCAATCTCCTGTGGGATTATGTAAACCTGTCCGGGGCATCACATATCCCGCCATCTGATAACCGTGGAGATCATTCCAGCCCCTCTGTAGAAATATCGGTTGACAAATTCCATTTTTTCTGTTACACTGTATGTGCAATATCCTTCAAGCTCACCTTCCAGTCTGCCTCTTTTCCCCAGGAGGTGATCCCGATGCGGATTTTTCGGAAGCTGGGCTTCGACATCTCCTATCTGGCCCTGCTGACCAGAGAGCGGGTCAAGCCGATGAGCCGCTGGGAGGGCCGATTCTCCCGCCGGCAGGTCAGGGTCCTCCGCACACTCGGTCTCAAGACCCAGACCGCAGATCGAATACTCCTCAACGGCCGCATCAAGCCCGAGCTGCTCTTCAGTACCTCCTCCCGCTATCTGGACCTCTACCGCAAAAAATATCACCACACCCCGATCACCAAGGACCGGCAGACGGTCAGGACCGAGGGCTTTCTGTTCGGCTATCCCGCCTGCTGCGTGGACCACTTCGCCCGCAACGGCTATGCCGACAATGAGTTCATCGGTCAGGGCCAGGAGATCCTGTTTCACTGGGCCTGCCCCGGGTGCCGGGCCACGCCCCAGCTGCTGCCCTATTACCGCCGGGCGCACGAGCACTGCCGGGAGCTGCTGGCGGACCCAGGGTCGCCGAGCACCGGGCTGCTGCAGGCGGCGCTGCCGGCTGCGGCGCTGGCCGCGATCCTGGCCCTGGTCCCCGGCCGGGCCCGGGCCGACGATCCCCACTGGTACTCGCCCAGCGCCATCGATACCGCTGGCGATTTCCTGAGCGACCACGAGGAGCTGCTGCTGGGCGCCGTCTGGGGAGGATTTCCCGGGGATCTTCCCAATGGCGCGCGTGAAGCCCCTCATTTTGCCGATCTCATCACCTCGCTGCCGACCATGCCTTCAGAGACCTGCTGTTATATAGAGGAAGTCGCGATGGATGGGGTCGAGATTTGCCTGGTCTGCGGACTGGAGATGACCATGGGGGGCTGGCTGCTGCATAATCCCATGCGCGGCGACACCCTGTTTCTGTCCAATATGGCCCTGCATTTCATGGAGCACGGCAGTTTCTCCTTTGACGGCACGACCAACACCGGGCGGGTCGATATCAACCATCTGAAATCCATCCTGGCCCATTACGACACCGTCCACTACGCTATCGAGACGACCAACGATGCCGATAACGACGGCCTGAAGGACGACCTGGAGAGCCACTTCGGCACCCAGACCGGTGACGCCGACAGCGACGATGACCAGCTGGTCGACGGAGCCTGGGTGGCGGAGTTTCTGATCGAGACCCTCTCACAACTCCCGGTGCTGGACAGTCCCGGCAGTCCGGCGCCCGATGATACGCCCTATATCTATTACGATACCGTCTATGGCATCGAGAGCTGCGACATCTGCGGAATCGTCGTCAACATGGGCAATGCGGTCATCACCAATCCGATGGCCGACACCTCGATGACCTTCCCGATTATCGGGCTGCACTATCTGGCTCACGGCCGGTTCGCCTACGGCGGCAGCACCAACTCCGGCGAGATCGACGCCCTCGAGCTGGCCTGCGTGCTGGATACCCCCACCCGTACGCCACCGGCTTCGTCCCAGCCCAGAGAATTCCAGCTCTTCCTGCGTAATTATCCTAATCCGTTCAATGCCGGCACGCAGATCGCTTTCTCTATTCCTGAAACAGACCGCGTGGCGCTGCGTATATATAACGTCCAGGGCCAACTCGTTCGCACTCTGTTTGACGAGACCGCAACGCAGGGCCATCACCGAATCCAATGGGACGGCCGTGACGATCTCGGCGCCATTGTCTCATCCGGCGTCTACTTCTGCCGCCTGGAGCACAACGGTACATTTCAAGCCACGAAAATGCTGCTATTGAAATAGCCCCTCAGAGGAACTTCATCCCAAGCGAGGTGATCAGGATGAAACCCCTCAAACGATTGGGCTTCGATATCGCCTATTTGGCCGTACTCACCAGGGAGCGGGTCAAACCCCTGAGCCGCTGGGAGGGCCGTTTTTCCCGCCGGCAGGTCAGGGCCTTGCGGCATCTGGGCCTGAGGACGGACACGGTCGAGAGACCCCTGCTCAACGGCGGCACAACCAACGAACTGATCTTCAGCTCCTCCTCCCGCTACCTGGATCTCTACCGCCGTAAATACCATCGCCGGCCGATCGCAAAAGACCGACAAACGGTGACCACCGAGGGCTTTCTGTTCGGCTATCCGGCCTGCTGTGTGCACAACTTCGCCGAGAACGGCTATGCCCGCAATGAGTTCCAGGGCCGCGGCCAGGAGATTTTGTTTCACTGGGCTTGCCCGGGGTGCCGGGCGACTCCGGAGCTGCTGCCCCATTACCGGGATGTCCACCGGCGGTGCCGGGAAGCTTTAGCCTCTCAAGGGCCATCGCCCGCGCAGCTGCTGAGAGCCTCCCTGCCGGCGGCGGCGCTGTCCCTGCTGTTCGCCCTGGCTCCGTCCCGGGCCGGGGCCGGCGACGCTCACTGGCTGCCCCTGGGCGAGGGCGACAGCGACGGCGACTATCTGGCCTACAACGAGGAGATCCTGCTGGGCACACAGTGCGCCGTTCCCGCCGGGGACCCTTCCGGGCCCCAGGAGGCGGTGAAGTACGCCAACCTGATCACAGCGCTGCCCGGGACACCATCAGAGACCTCGTGCTATGCCGATTCGGCCCTGGTCTACGGCATCGAGACCTGCCAGATCTGCTCCGAGACTCTCAATATGGGCTTTGTGACCATTCATAATCCGCTGCGCGCTCTGTCCATCGATATTCCATTCATCGCCCTGCATTATATGCAGCACGGCAGCTTTTCCTACGACGGATCCGTGCATAACGGCCGGGTCGATGTCGAGCTGCTCAAAAAGGTGCTGGCCCCCCTGGACAGTGATCACCACAGTGTGCCCACTGCCGACGACAGCGATGGGGACGGGCTGAGGGACGAATACGAGCCCCGGTTTGACTCCCTGGTGGGGGATGCGGACAGCAACAACAACGGCCTGGACGACGGGTCCGAGGCGGCCGAGGGCCTGATCGAGAAGCTCTCCCGGGCGCCCGTGATCGGCCCGGGAGAGAAGATACCCCGGGACACGCCCTACGTCCAGTATCAGCAGATGTGGGGAGTGGAGAACTGCGAGGTGTGCGGGATGACCATCAACATGGGCTCGGTCCGGATCGTCAATCCCAGCACCAGAATGGAGATGACCTTCCCCATCGTGGGCCTGCACTACCTGGCCCACGGCCGCTTCGCCTACCGGGCCGGCCCCATCGCCGGAGAGGTCGATGCCGGCCGGCTGAGGGCCCTGTTCAGCGATTTCCGCCGGCGCCATCACGACGATCACATCGGCGATGTCCATGCCGCGGCACTGGCCAACCATCCCAATCCGTTCAACGAAAGCACCGAGATCCGCTTCTCCATCAGCGGGACCGGAGCGACCACGGTGACCATCTACAATATCAACGGCCAGCTGGTGCGCGTCCTGCTGGACGATCACCTGGCCGGCGGAGATCACCTTGTCAGCTGGAACGGGCAGGATGACGGCGGGCGGGCGGTGGCCAGCGGAATCTATTTCTGCTGCCTGGAGCATGGCGGGGAAGTCCTGGCCACCAAGATGATGCTGGTGAAGTGAAGAAAACTGTGTTCGCGATTCGTGTTCAGGGCGCCCTCGGGGCGCCCTTTTCTTTTCGCGGAACCAAAAAGGGGCGGGTCCTGGACCCGCCCCTTGTGGGTTGTCTCTCTCGCGGCGAAGAACTATCTCAGCAGGACCATCTTGCGGGTCTCGGAGAACTCCCCGGCCTGCAAGCGGTAGAAGTACAGCCCCGAGGTGACCGCCCGGCCGCCGCTGTCGGCGC
>Ga0180438_10000135_pt1 | contig 154062 bp, 125 predicted proteins | sample SS_ome_12_FD_132455 | JGI IMG/M metagenome (GOLD analysis project Ga0180438, IMG submission 132455) | Hypersaline lake sediment archaeal communities from the Salton Sea, California, USA - SS_3_D_2 metaG | ecosystem: Environmental > Aquatic > Non-marine Saline and Alkaline > Hypersaline >... | reverse complement strand
TCATCCTTAAAATGTCCTTCCTCATGCAGGCTCTCCTTTGTAAAGAAAAACCTTACACGATTTAATATAAAACCGGACATTTTTATTTTGCTAATACCGGACATTATCACGTTGCTGCGACACTTTGACACTTTGACACTTTGACACTTTGACACTTTGACATGGACATTGGACACGGACATGGACATGTGTTATTGCATCCTTTCAAACACGATCTGTCCATTTATGATCACAAAGTCCACACGTGTATGGTAGTGAAGGGGGTCTCCGTTGAAGATAACCAAGTCCGCATCTTTTCCAGCCTCAAGACTGCCGATTCGATCGGAAACACCCAAAATTTCGGCCGCACTCAAAGTAATGGCACGCAGGGCGGTTTTTTTATCCAGACCCCCCTTGACAGCTAATGCGGCATGCAAGGGAAGTTCCCTGAGGCTTCCCATGCCTAAGGCTTCATCGCTCTTGATTATTACTCTGACTCCCGCCTTGGCCAGGATGGCCGAGTTGTCCATCCGGATATCTTGCGTTTCCATCCGGCGGGGTCCGATTCCAAAAGGGCTGCACACAACCGGAATTTTTCTTTTGGCAATTTCCTCAGATACTCTGTATCCCTCCGTGCATCCTATCAGAACAGCCTTTAGGCTGAACTCATCAACAATCCGAAGTGCTGTCATGATATCATCCGCACGGTAACATTCGATAAATGCCGTCAACTCCCGGTTCAGCAGCTGGGCCAGAGGCTCCAATTGCAGATCCCGCTTGGGGGGCACGGCATTTTTTTCTTGTTCCTTCCTTTTGACAAACGCCGCCTGTTTTTGGGCATACTCTTGGGCATCGATCAAAGCTTTGCGCATGACAAAGGCACTTCCCATCCTGGTTGTCGGTAGCCGGTCTTTTTTCCCATACGTATCTTTGGGGCCTTCACCCAGAGAAAACTTGATCCCCGCCGGCGAAAGGAGAGTCATATCATTGACGGTTTTCCCGATAAGTTTAAGCACTGCGGATTGTCCCCCAATGACATTTTGCCGCCCAGGCGAAATCATGGCCGTGGTGATTCCTGCCATTCGAGTATATTTGATGCGTTTATCAAAAGGATTAATGCCGTCGATAATAAGAAGTTGGGCGGTATTGGGATTTGAGGTTTCATCACTGTTGGAACCGCCGTATCGGCTCCGGGCTCCGAGAGTCGTATGGGCCTCGATCAGACCTGGCAGCACCCAGCTTTCCGTTTGAGTGACATCAACGAGCACAGCATCTTCCGGTATGGCGGGGATAGTTTCGCCGATCTCTATGATCTTGCCTTTTTTGATAAGGATCATCCCGGGATTGAGCTCACCCTGGCTGATGGTCAAGATATGGTCGGCTTTAATGACCAAAACGTTATTTTCTGAGCCAACCGTCGCAGAGACAACCCAAGCAGCTCCGAGCAGTAGGAATATGAACAGTCCCTTGCTCTTGTTCATTTCAGCTTCTCCCTTTCCTCATCAGCTTGGAAGGCCAATTTCCCGTTGATGTAAACTTTGAGCACTTTGGTTCTGATATCAAAGGGATCTCCATCAAATATCACCAGGTCAGCATCTTTTCCTCGCTCGATGCTGCCGATGCGGCTTTCCATGCCAATCAGTTTGGCCGGATTGATAGTGATCGCTCTGAGGGCCTCTCCCGGGTCCATCCCGTATTTTACAGCAAGGGCCGCTTGAAACCGCAAAAACTCCTGCTGGACAACATCCGCATCTGTCATGATATTGACCTCAACCCCGTGTTTAACCAGATAGTCCGCCAGGTTGATCAGATTTCCCTCGTCATCAAACACGATCATCTGAGGTCCCACGACAACGATGACTCCCCTTTTGGCCAATTCATCGGCAACTTTGTACGATTCATCTCCATGTCCGATGGACAGTTTAAAAAAATCAAACTCATCACTCAATCTGACGGCTGTCATTATATCGTCAACAGGGGAAGCATGGATGTGCACCGGAAGTTCCCGATTCAGGACTTTAGTCATCGCTTCATTCTTCAGGTCACGTTTGGGCGGCTGTTTTTCGGGAGCCGTTTTTCTCTCGTTCTCATATTTTTCCCAAGCCGTTTTATAATGCTGCGCATCCAGCATAGCCTGCCTCACCAGATAAGCTACCCCCATCTTGGTGACAGGCATCAGGCCCTTCGCCCCATAGGCTTTGCGCCCCATGGCCATTTTCATATCACAGGGAAAAACCAGGATCATATCATCCACAGTTTTCCCCAGGAGTTTCAATGCGGCCGATTGGCCTCCGATCACATTGCCGCTTCCGGGTCGGGCAATGATCGTGGTCACTCCTTCGGAAAGGGCATGTTGGAAGGAATGTTTATGGGGAGGAACGCCATCCGGATGAATAGAGTCAATGATCCTGAGTTGAGGTGTGACCGGATCGCTGCCCTCATTATCCTCAGTCACTCCGCCACTGGGCCCAAGACCGAGATGCGAATGCGAATCGATAAGACCTGGAGTGACGAGCTTACCCTCCGCATCCAGAATTTCAGCGTCTGCCGGGATTTCAATATCCATCCCGACATCGTCAATTTTTCCATTCCGGATGAGGATGTGCCCTTTTTCTATCACTCCCCGGGTCACGGTCAGTATGCGCGCATTTTTGATGACAAGCAAATCTCCCTTCGCGCAAAGAAAGGATCCAAGAAAAAGAGCCAAAAAAACAATTCCTCTTTTTTTCATCTGCTCACCTTTCCTTACATCTTGCTGCATGGAATTTTTGTTTTGAAGATAAAGAAATTCTGTCGATAGACAGCAAGAACTTCTTGAAACACGCGATAGCCGTTTTTATGCGTAATTATACTTTTTTGAAAACGTAATTATACTGGCCGTTGGGAAGCTGATTGACGGCTGCAACCATATCCATCCCCAGATGAATCTCCTCATCCGCGATGTCGGAAGCAATACGCCCAAAGATCTTGTAGTTACCGTAGTCCAAGACCGCAATGGAATAGGGAAGATCGTCCTCGAATCCTACCGGCGCATACTTGAGTTTACTGAAAGTGACCAGCTTTCCCGTGCCCGCCACCTCAAACCACTCTATGTTGCTGGACAGGCATTGATAACAATCTGCCCGGGGAGGGAAAAACTCAAGGCCGCAATCTAAGCATCGGGTGGCCATGACTTTCTTTTGTTCCAGATAGTCTATGAAATCGTTGACTTTGGTGACAGAGGTGAAGCTCACTGTCCCGAATTTTTTAAACCGATCATCAATGTCTTTCTTTTTTTTCTCGCTCATCGTTTCATCTCCCCAAAATGGTTACGACACCATAAAGGCCAACGCCTCCGATGTTGTGAACAAGACCGATCTTCGGATCCTTGACCTGCATCTCTCCGGCTTCACCCCTTAGCTCAAGCGCGATCGTCCTGATCTGGGATCCTCCCGTTGCACCAATGGGATGGCCCTTGGAGAGAAGACCGCCATCCACATTAACGGGAATGCTCCCCTCTCTGTAGGTCTCTTTGCTCTGAATCAGATCCCGTCCTTCTCCGGGCTTGGCAAAACCCAAGTCCTCATAGGCCAAGATCTCCGACACGGTGAAGCAATCATGAACCTCAGCCACATCCACATCCTTCGGCGTGATGCCCGCCATCTTATAGGCTTGACCAGCCGCCTGCTGGGCAACAGCCAAACCCGTGAACTGGTCTCTGCCGGACATGTTCACGCTGGCCGATGCAGCACCCAGGCCGAGGATCCACACAGGCTTCGTGCTCAAAGCTTTAGCTTTTTCCTCACTGGCCACGATGAGACAGGAACTTCCATCCGCGTTGGCGCAGCAATCGCCCACCCGCAAAGGGCTGGATACGGGTCCGGACATAAAATGTTCCGGATCGGAAAGCATTTCCTCCGTTACCGGCTTGCGGTACATGGCTTTCTCGTTGATTTGGCCGTAGGTCGAAGCTTTAACCCGAACGCGTGCCAGATCCTCAAGGGTTGTGCCGTACTTGTCCATGTGCGCCCGGGCGAACATGGCATAATAGGCAGGCATCATCGTCCCGAACGGACTTTCCCACTGAATATCCGCCCCTCGACCCATCCTCTCCTGGGATTCGGCCGAGGAAATCTCCGACATCTTCTGGAATCCCACTACAGCCACCACATCATGGAGTCCTGATTTGATCAATGAGTAGGCCATCCTTAAACCCATGCTGGTCGATGAGCACAAACTCTCAAGATAGAATGTGGGTTGAGGAGTAAGACCCAGATATTCGGCGAAAACTCCCGAGGGGGAGCGTTGCTTATCGTATTCTGGAGCAGAACATATGATCGACGCGTCGATATCCTGGACCGAAATTTGCGCATCCTGCATAGCATCCTTGAATCCTTCGAAGGCCAATTCGCGGATTGATCCAGGGTAGGCTCTGACAAATTTACTCTGCCCAACTCCGATTATTCCGACTTTGCTCATGAATTACCTCCTTATTAGCTTTTTATGCTGAACTTCTTTATTTTGCCTGAATTATTCACGGACCGATATGCGAGGCGCGGCGGGTGAAGCTGTAGAAACCTACCGCGAACCCGTCGCAACAAAGCAGATCGGTTCGCCCTTAGAGGGAAAAAAGCCGATGTAAAAAGAAAGTAGTTTTTCAGTAATATCAAGCTGGCTTTCTGATTTCTTTGTGGTAAGTAAGACATCGGCATTTTTTATGAATAATTCAGGTTAGATGTACTGTCCGCCGTCGACCTTGATCACCTCGCCTGTGACGTGGCGTGCCTTTTCGCTGCAGAGGAATGTCACCACGGTCGCCACCTCCTCCGGAGTACCCAATCGATCAAAGACTGTCTCCGCCCTTGATCTCTGCTTGAAATCCTCGGGCATACTGCCGATCATTTCTGTTTCGATCAAACCGGGAGCCACAGCGTTGACATTGACTTGAGATCTGCCCAGCTCTTTAGCGATCGTCTTTGTCAAACCGATCGCACCGGCTTTGGCTGCTGTGTAATTGGCCTGGCCAAATCTTCCCCGCATACCGTTAATGGAGGTGACATTTACGATTTTCCCAGATTTTTGATCTTTGAAAATCGGAGCAACCGCTCTTATGAAGTTGAATGTTCCCTTGAGGTCGACACTGATGACTTTATCCCATTGCTCTTCCGTCATCTTCCAGACAACTCCATCCCAGTTCATTCCGGCGTTGTTGATAAGGATATCCAAATGTCCGAATTCATCGACCACTTCCTTGACCAAATTTTGAACTCCCTCAAAATCCGAGACGTCTACTTTATAGGCCACCGCCTTACGTCCCATTTTGGTGATTTGCTCAGCAATGGCCTTGGCTTCATCACCGTGCTTGCGGTAGGTCAAGGCCACATCGGCCCCGTTTTTGGCCAGGTCCATGCAAACGGCCGTGCCGATGCCCATGCTCCCTCCGGTCACCAGAGCGACTTTACCTTCCAAATCCATAGTTCTCCTCCTTGAATATTTGTAAGTCCGATTCCTCTTTTCGAAAACCCTTTAGTCTTTCGCCTCTGCGGGCGCAGGAAGAACGGCTTCCATGAAGGCTTCATCCACATCCTTGCCCTCCGCAATCAACTGTCTGTATTTCACAAAGTCGATCACGTCTTTTCCCGTGATCTTTTTGGTGTTGAAGGCGTTGAATCCCAAGAAGGCTTCGGTCATCATGTTGACCGACAGCCAGTGCCGGTTGTAATTCTTCTGCATATCCCAGAAAAACTTCTTTTTGGCCCTTACGCTATCCAGAGATTTGATCAGACAACCGGGAAAGAGATTGGTAAATTTCCAGATAACCTCGTTCACCGCCTTGTCCAAGAGCTCAAAATCTATCGTGGCCGTTTTGAGGAACTCACGAGCCTTCTTTCCCTCTTCCCCTCTGATGAATTCCCCGTAGACGATCTCGCCGTCATCGACATACTTATCTATGATAACCGACGGATTGCGTATGAATTTCCCGTCTTGCTTGATGACCGGGACAACCTTTGTGACCAATCCCAATCGCTTCATCTTGTAGGCACTCCACAGCTCGCAGGACACGCAATTCCAGATGGCATCTTCTATGCTCAGGAACCAGGGGAGAAAATCCGAAGATCCGCCGTCGGGCGCCGATCCGTGTCGAGGGCCGGCCTGGCCATAGATGGCCGTATCCGAAGAAATGGCGATATCGCAGGCCATTCCGATTTCCTGGCCACCCGCAACTCTCATCCCGTTCACGCGGCAAAGAGTAGGCTTCTTGCACATCAAAATGGCGTCCACCATCCCGTTGAAGAGGTCCATGTACTCGCCGTACTCATTGGGCTTGCCGCTGTAGTATTCCGCATACTCCTTGGTATTCCCACCTGTACAAAAGGCTCTGTCACCCACAGCGGTAAAAACGACGGCACCTACGCTTCGATCGAGCGAGGCATTCTGGAAACCGGCGATAACGCCCTTGACCATCTCTGTGGTGTAGGAATTGTACTGAGCCGGATTGTTGAGCGTGACCCAAGCCGTATAAAGACCTTCGACTTCATTTCCGCCCGCATCCAGGACAGGTTTTTTCTCATACATTGTGCAGGGAGGTTCCGTTCCGAAATGATCATCTCCCCACAACAGGTGGTTTTTCTTTTCCTTGTCCCGCAACAACCAGTCTATACCCATTGTTCCTCCTTATATTTTAGCCGGAAGTCAGAGGTCGAGAGGATTCCATTTCTCCCGAAAAAACGTGTTTCCTCTTTCGTCTGACTTCTCTCATTTACAAAAATACAGATGAATCAGCTTAGGAATGATTCAATTCAGATGAGCCGCAGGACCGCCATAAGCGCCAAGCCGAGAGCAAGGGCAGCCGGCGAAAAAACAAAGCGGACCTTCGCACCTATGGATTCCATTCTCTCACCCACCCAAAGGCCGGCAGGCACGGTAACGAAAGATAATGCTACTGCAAGGGGAGCATAATACAGAGAGAGGGGATATCCGGTGCCGGGAACAACGCAGGCTGGAATTCCCGTGGCAAATTTTACCAGCGGGAACAGGTTCACGGCCACCAGGGCCGCCATCGCGCCCATCAAGGCTTGACCGGCCGCTTTCTCCCTCAATTTCTGGCTGAACACGAAAAGCAGCAGAACGAATGCCGCACCTTCCATGATAAAGGCAAAGATCGGGTTGGCCACAGCTCCATGCAGCACTGGAAGGGAGAGAAGGAAGGCATCAAACAGCTTGAAGAGGCTGGCGATAAAGATGAGGAGAACGATACCGAGCAACTTTCTCGTCGATGCCCATGTTGCGGCTATAAAAAAGAGCGCGACACCCGTCATAATCGCGCCAGAGACAAACGAGGCGCAGCTTCGGAGCCCCATTCCCAGGCCTGCTTCGGAAAAACCCCAAACAGATCCCAGGACGAGAATCAGCCCTAACTGTGATTTCTTTATTCCTAAATTCATTGCCTCCTCCTTTTCATCAGGATCAGTCTTTTTTTCTCCGGCGTTGAACAGTTGTAGTCTTTATCAATAGGACCAAAATTATACTATGACTATGTAATTAAATCATTCCATTTTGCCAAAAAAACACTTTCATCGATAAAATTTACGAAATGATGGCGATTCGATCCCATCGATTATTCCAGACTGCGAAGTTTTTCCTGGAGGGCACGGGAAAACTCGGCCTCCACTTTTTTCGCCTTCGCCCTCATGATTCTGTCCCCAAACATAGCCAGTTTACCGACTATAGTGGCGTTGCAGCTATAGGCAATCTCCACGTTTCCATCCTCCATCTCTTTCAGATCTATGGTGGTCTTTTGGGTGAAATGCCCGGCTTTACCGATGTCTTCCCCTTTTCCTTGCATCTCCACATGCGTGGGCGGGGCCAGGTTTACGAGCTCGTTCTTGAATTTAAACCGCACGGAAATCGGGCCGACTTTCTGTTTGACAACGCAGTCATAGGTCCTTTCATCCAGGCGATCAATCTTTTCTGCACCCGGAATGCATTCGCGCAGAGTCTCGGCCTCCATCAGCGTATCCCAGAGCTTCTGGATCGGGGCCTTCACCTTGATCTTTCCTTCAAACAGCATCTCTTCCTCCCTCTTCAATTGGGGTCAGACTTTGGTGGACAAGCCAGACTAAAAGTCAAAGAACACGCAAGAAGTTCAGCTTGTTGAAGTCTAACCTCATTGTTTACTCGACTTGTTCGGCTTCTCGCTCGAGCAGGTCAGCCAGAGTCTTGTAGCCCTTATTGCCAGGTTCCATGGTCTGGATGAGCAGGAGTTCGATGAAGTTGAGTCCCTTGGAATTCACCCAATCCTTATGACCCTGATCTCCGGTGCCGAAAACATGACGGGCCAGATTCATGGAGTCCGGCCAAATCTTTTCACACACAGGACATTTATAAGCCAATTCAGTCCTCCTCATCCGTTTTTGGTTTGTCCTTATCCCTGATAGCTTCTAAAACCTTTTCCGATGTGATGGGAAGCTCGTTAATGCTGACACCGACTGCGTCGTGGACAGCATTGCCCAGAGCTCCCGCCGTAGGATTGGTCAGCCCTTCACCTGCTTCCTTGGCTCCGAAAGGACCTTCCGGCTCATAGGTTTCCACCTCCACGACAGTTGTTTCGGGCATCTCCGTCGTTCGTAATAGTTTATAATCAACCAGATTCGGATTCAATATTTTCCCTTCATCCATGGGAAGGTCTTCGGTAAAGCCATAGCCCGCCGCCATGGCGATCGCTCCTTCGAGCTGGCCCTGCACACCCAGCGGATTGATGACCTGACCGCAGTCATGCGCGGTCACACAGTCTTTCAGCGTGATCTTGCCCGTTTCAGGATCGACTTTGACCTCGATGGCCTGGACGCCAAAGCTGTAAGCCGGGGAGATCATGCCCTTCCGGTGAGGTGTGTAATGCCCTCTGGCCACAATGGGTTGACCATCCCGACCCCGGATGACCTCCTTGACGACTTCATTGAAGGCGAGACCTCTCTCGGGCCGGGCAATCAGATGGATCCATCCGTCTTTGATGTCCAGGTCATAGACGATGTTCGGTGTCATCTTGGCCGCCGCAAACTCGAGGATCTGCTTCTTTGCCTCAGCCGCGGCCATCTTGACTGCGTTCCCCTGCATGAGGGTTTCCCGGCTTCCCCACGCTCCGAGGTCGACAGGGCATTTATCCGTATCGCCCATGTGAAGCCGGATATCGCCGACATTGACACCCAACTCCTCGGCACAGATCATGGCCATGGTGGTGTTCGAACCCTGCCCCATGTCCTGCGAACCCACGAAGAGGTCGACCTTCCCGTCCACATTCACCTGAATCACGGCTGAAGAGAAGGCATAGGGTGTGTCAAACCAGTTGAATATCCCGCCCGACATGAAACCGTAAGCGGCGATGCCGATCCCGCTGTTGGCAGGGAGGTCTCCCTTGGTTTTTATCCATTCGTCAACTTTGTCCAGGCATTCGCTCAGACCACAACTCTGAATCCAGGCTTGCCCCGGCACTTCGTAGCCCGCATACATGGCGTTTTTGCGCCGGATGTCTATCCGGTCGATCCCCAGCTCTTCGGCGATCAGATCGATCTGTGTTTCAGCACAAAATGTGGCCTGAGGCGCCCCGAAACCGCGCATGGCGGAGGTGGGCGGAGTGTTGGTGTAGACCCGGTATCCGTCGTACCTGTAATTCGGCCAGTCATAAGGAAAGGCCTGGAAAAAACCGGTGAGGTATAGAGCTGTAGCGCCCATAGCCGTGTAGGCCCCTCCCTCGGTGAAGACCCGAGCCTCCTTGGCCAGGAATTGGCCATCCTTTTGGACACCCGTTCTCAAATAATAGAACATGGGCGTGCGCCGTTTGGTGGCCATGAACTCCTCTTCTCTAGTCAAAACAATCTTGACCGGCTGGCAGAGCTTCATGGACAGGATAGAACTGCAGAACTGAGCCGAGTCCAGCTCGAATTTGCTCCCGAACCCTCCTCCTGTATAGCGCGAAATGACCCTGATGTCATTTTCCCTCAACCCGAGCACATCGGCCAGAAGGACCTTGATGTAATAGTGGGACTGGGTCGACGTGTAGACTGTCAATTTTCCATCGGGAGTGTAGCTGGCCACGGCACAGTGCGTTTCCATGCACACATGTGCCTGAGACGAACACCGGAACCAGTCCTCCCGGACAAGGTCTGCCTGTTTGAAGCCTTCGTCCACATCCCCCCACTCGATATGCCGGGTGACGTTGATGTTGCGTTCGGCGTTCTCGTGAAGGAGCGGGGCTCCCTCCTTGATGGCATCCAAAGGCACGAACACTCCCGGCAAAGGCTCATACTCGACTTCGATCAAGTCAAGGGCCTCCTCCGCCGTGTCCTCATCTACGGCCGCCACGGCCGCCACCGGTTCCCCGATGTAACGTACCTTTTCGCGGGCCAGGATCTCCTCATCACAGAGCTCCTTGTATCTCCGCCAGATACCCTGCTTCACACCCAGGGTATCCTTACCGGTCACGACACCTCTGACGCCAGGAAGGTTTTCTGCCCTGCTGGTATCGATGTTGAGAATTTTGGCATGGGGGTAGGGACTGCGTAATATTTTTCCGTACAGCATGTGGGGCAGGACGAGATCAAAGGTATACTCAGCCCGCCCGGTCACTTTCGCAATGCCGTCGACGTTGTGGACCGGGGTGTTGATGACATGGAACTTTTTACTCATCGGCCGCCTCCTTATACTTGCCTTCGGCCACGGCTTTTACGGCCCTGATGATGCTGTTATATCCCGTACAGCGACAGATGTTTCCGTGAAGTCCTTCTCTTATTTCTTGCTCATTTGGCCTCGGGTTCTCGGCTAAAAAGGATGTGGCGGCCATCAGCATTCCTGATGTGCAGAACCCGCACTGGTAGGCGCCGTGATCCAGAAATGACTTTTGAAGAGGGCTGAGCGCGGCCGCATCCGCCAATCCCTCGACAGTGGTCACTTCACATCCGTCGGCCTGCATGGCCAAAACAGAGCACGACTTCACGGAGAGGCCGTTGATAAGGACGGTGCAGGCATGGCATGAGCCCGTGTTGCAACCCCTTTTTGTCCCGGTCAGGCCCAACTCGTCTCGCAAGACTTCGACGAGAAGCTTTTTTGGCGTGATGTAGCACTCAAGGTATTCCTTGTTGACGGTCAGCCTGAGCTTTATCTTATCCATGGCCTCACTCCTTCTTTGGGGCCTGAGCCCTGGCCTGCTCCCAAGCCTTCTTGACCATTCTCCGTGTCAAGGTCTTCACTAAATCCCGCCGGTACTCTTCGCTGGCGTGGATATCGGCAACAGGATCAGCCTCCTCAGCGGCTTTTTCCCCAACGGCTTGAAGCAGTTTATCATCGACATTTTGTCCTATGAGCAGCTTCTCGGCCTCCTTGGCTCTCATCGGAACAGGCGCCGCCGAGCCGATTACTATCCGCGCTTCCTGACAGGTGTGACCATTGACGTCAACGGTTAACGAGGCAGCGACGGAAACAAGGCCCTGATCGTTTTCGATGATGTTGAATTTGGTGTAGGTCACAGCCGTTCGGGGCGGGATAACCGGCAACTGAATCTCCAGCAGCATTTCTCCCTCCTCCAGTTCCGTCTCGAAGAAATCGACAAAGAATTCCTCTACGGGCAGTGTTCTATCCCTTTCTTTGGTGGCCAGCTTGACAGACCCATTCAGAGCGATAAAGACCGCTCCCGGATCGCCTGTGGGATCCCCGTGACACAGGTTGCCGCCGATGGTTCCCCAGTTGCGGGTTTGGACAGAGGCCAGGTTTTCCTCCATGGAAACGAGAATCGGATAGTGCTCTTCAACGAGCGCGGATTTTTCCACGGCCGTGTGGGTTGTCGTCGCCCCGATCTTCAGCCCGGCCTTGGGATCGAACTCAATATAATTGAGTTCTTCCAAACCCTTGATATCGATGAGGTTTTCAGGCGCTACCAAGCCCTGGCGCATCAGGATCAGGAGCGACTGGCCTCCGCAGATGATCTTGTAGTCATCTTTATACCTGTCGAGCAGGTTCAAAGCCTCCTCTACCGTTTGGACCTTATGATAGTTAAAATCCCGAATCATTTGCCCTTCCTTTCCAGATAATCGTTGAAGGCAAGCCATGTCGGACTCGGCTTCAGAGGTGGTGGGATCTCGAATCTTTTTCCGGGAATTCGACTTTGGACTACGGTTTCCCCCGGCTTGTCCGCATCAGCCAGGTGTCCCCGGTACTTGCGGGAAAAACAGAGGTAGTAATGGCGTCCTCTGTATTGCGGGCACTCCCGGCACAATTCCCCGGAAAAAGGACAAAGCATATCTTTTTTTGCCATTGTGATCTCCCTTTGCACGAAAGTTTCCGTCGGGAACAGGCCAACAAGAGTTTTCCATCTTATATATTCTTGAAATGAAGGTCAAGATTGATTTTTGAGCCCAGTGGGGAAATAATGAATAGCCATTCGGATTTGTCATCAGGAAGAAAAAAGTATGAATCTTTCCTCTGTTCTTAAAAATGGAAATCAGTACTTCGGCGATAAAACGGCGTTGATATTTGAAAACAGAAATTTCTCATATGAAGAGCTCAATGCCTGTGTGGATCAAGCCGCTTTCCATCTATAGGAACACGGGATAAGCAAGGGAGGTAGGGTGGCCCTGTATCTCAACAAGTGCCCGGAATGGGTCATGCTTTATTATGCCATCATCCGGCTGGGGGCTGAAGCTGTCTGCATAAGCACTGCCTATAAAAGCACAGAGCTGGACTATTTAATCAATGATTCCCGGCCTGCACTGATACTCACATCCGAAGCATTGGCTGCCCATTGGCCGCGGTCTGAAAAACACAATCGTTTCCAGGATGTGCTTATTCTGGAAAGAGACAATACCCTGTCATCCATTTTTAAAAAAAAGACAAGCCAAGTAGAAGCACAGCAGATCGAGGTTTGCCAGGCCGACGACTTGTGGGTTATCCTCTATACCGGCGGCACGACCGGAACACCCAAGGGAGCTATGCTCACCCACAGCAACCTGCTCTATACCTCTCAAAATGTCTGTTATCATGAAAGGCTTGTGCCAGATGATTCCGGACTCTGTTTTATGCCCTTAAACCACGTTTTTGCCGGCAACCATATCATGAATTCAACGTTTTATGGAGGTGCCACCTTAATTCTTCACAAAGGTTTTGCCATGGATGCGACTTTATCCTCCATCGATAAGAACAGGGTGACCCGCTTCTATGGAATCCCTGCGGTTTATATCCGGTTGCTGAATAATCAAGACGGGAGAAAGCATCTTCAATCTCTAGGTTATTGCTTTTCTGCGGCCGCCAGCATGCCCTCGGAAATCATCCGTCAGTGGAAGAGGACTTTTGGGCTGGATATCCATGAAGCCTACGGTATGACAGAGACCTCCTCTCTTGTCACTTTTAACCAACTCTATCGCCACAAAGTGGGGTCGGTCGGGACACCGGCGGGGATAGTGGAAGTGAAACTCGTGGATGACACTGGCCGAGAAGTCGAACACGGCGAAGACGGTGAAGTAACCATTCGCGGCCCCAATGTTATGAAAGGCAATTTTAACAAACCCGAGGAAACTGCCAGGGCAATGCCTGATGGATGGCTCTATTCAGGTGATGTCGGCCGTCTTGATGAAGAGGGGTACCTTTATATCGCGGACAGGAAAAAGGGTACAATAAACGGCGGCGGATTGAACGTCTATCCTACAGAAGTGGAAAAGATTTTGTATATCCACTCCGCAGTCGAAGAGTGTGGGGTTGTCGGCATGCCTCATGATGAATACGGAGAAGCAGTAACCGCATTCGTACGGCTAAAGGAGGGCAAAACATCGAGCGTGGAGGAACTTATCCTCTTCTGTGAGGAAAGAATTGCATCTTGCAAGGTCCCTAAGAAAGTTGTTCTTGTCAAAGATTTCCCCAAAACCCCCCAGGGCAAAATTTTAAAGCGGGAACTCAGAAAAATCCAGACGTGATGGATAGGCCAAGAAAAAATATAAAAAGGGATTTCTCCCCTGGTGTGTGGGCACTCTCGGAGAATATCCCAATTTGTTTTTTTTAAATGAAAGGTGATATAAAAATGAAACCTCGATTATTTCTCGCAGGTGGGCTGGAATGATGAAAGAAAATGAGTTGTTTGATTTCTACCTCAAAGGGGAACAGCTTCCCAATTACAAAAGCCTCTCTGAGATAGAGCTTAAAGAGCTCTATTCCAGGGAGGATGCAAACAGAGACGAGCCTCCTCCTGCAGAGTTCCCCTATACCCGAGGCATACATCGGGAAATGTACCGCAAAAGACTTTGGACACGGAGACAGCAAAGCGGGTTCGGCACCCCTGAAGAGAGCAATGAACGACTGTTGTATCTTTTACGACAAGGTATGACTGGCTTAAATATTGATTTCGATGTGGCCACTAAGCTGGGCATAGACCCTGATCACCCCCTAGCCCAGGGTGATGTGGGACTTCAAGGCACCTCGTTGGCTACCTTGGAAGACATGGATAAGCTCTTCCAAGGTATTCCCTTGGATAAGGTGAGTTCCACATTGATCGCCAATGCTCCTTATTCCGCGATCATTCTCGCCATGTATGTCCTGATTGCCAGGAAACGCAACTTTGCAGAATCTTCCCTGCTCGGTACGATCATGAACTGCGCGATCAGCCAACTCGTGGGGCCTACCTATGAATCGGGGACACGATTTTTCCCGGTTGAGCCGGCCATTAAGATTGCCTGCGACGTGATTGAATTCACGACCAGACACATGCCTCGCTGGAACTGTATAAATATCAACGCCTACAATATCAGGGAAACAGGAGTCAATGCCGTCCAGGAGGCAGCCTTTGCGTTTACGCTGGCCGAAGAATATATTAAACGCCTTCTCTCTCGTGGTTTATCGATTGACGAGTTTGCCGGCCGTATGGCATTTTTCACGAGCGCCCATATCGACTTTTTGGAGGAAATCGCCAAGATCAGGGCTATGCGGAGAATTTGGGCGAATCTGCTGAAGAAGAAATACAAAGCCAAAAACCCGAAAAGCTGTTTTTTCAGAACAGCCATCCAGACCTCGGCCCTTCCTCTCACCGCTCAACAGCCCCTCAATAACCTCTCCCGGGCGGCTATCCAAACATTGATCGCCGTACTGGCCGGAACTCAATCGATTCACACCACAAGCTACGATGAGGCCTACTCCCTACCTACCGAGGAATCTCATAAGCTGGCCATTCGAACCCAGCAGATCATCGCCTTTGAAACGAACGTGTGTAAGACCGTAGATCCCCTGGGAGGTTCTTATGCCATCGAGAGCCTCACCGATACACTCGAGGAGAAAATCCTGGCTTTAATGGAGCAGATCGAGTCGAAGGGAGGGTTCACGTCCTGTTTTCAATCCCAATGGATCGAGCAGCATCTCAACAATGCCAGATATGATTACGCAAATAAAATGGAGAGTGGAGAACAATTGTCGGTCGGCGTCAACATCTTCAGGGAGGAGGATGAAGAAATCAAAGTCGATATTTTTCGCCCTTCGGAAGATATGCAGAAAAGGAGGATTGACTACATCCGGGATTTCAAAGAGAAAAGGGACCAGAGGAAGACGGAAAAAAGTCTTCGCCTGCTGTATACGGTAACACGGGAATCCCCCAATGCAAATTGTCTGCCCTTCATCATCCAGGCTGTCGAGGATGGCGCTACTCTGGGGGAGATCAGCGACACATTGAGAGAAGCCTATGGTTTCCAAGTGGATTTTTGACGGAACAGAGGAGTTGAGATGAAAGAAATCAAGAAAAAAAGGATTCTGCTGGGAAAAATGGGCCTTGATGCTCACGATACGGGGATTCGGATAGTTGCCAAATGGCTCTCCGATGCTGGCTATGAGGTTGTCTATGGAGGACTCTACAACACAGCCGAACGGATCTGCGAAACTGCACTTCAAGAGGATGTGGATGTGATCGGCTGCAGCTTTTTGGGAGGGGGACATCTGTTTCACACGGATCGATTGTTGACCCAACTGAAAGAAAAAGGAATCGAAGGCATTAAGATTATGGTGGGAGGCGTGATACCGCCCGCTGATGTTGTCAAACTCAAGGAAAGGGGAGTTTCTCTCGTTTTCACTCCGGGAACGCTCAGAGAAAAAATTATTGAGGGTGTAAAAAGCATCTTATGAGACGCTCGAATGGCCAATCTTGAGCTCTGCCTCGAATTAATCTCGGGTCGACGAAAGGCCCTAATTCTTACTGATGATAAGCTTCATGATCTCTGTCGTTCCTGCGAGGATGGGCAGTGACCGGACATCACGATAGATGCGGCAGATGCGATACTCCTCCCTATAACCATATCCGCCGTGGATCTGGACCGCCTGGTAGGCGACCCTGTTAACCATCTCAGCTAACCAATATTTGGCCATGGAAACCCGCTGTACAAGATCCTTCCCTTCGATATGATCTGAGATGAGCCTGTCAAGGAAATTCCGGCCAGCTCGACTTCGGTGGCCATCTCAGCCAGTTTGAATGCGTTATGCTGGAAACTGCCGATAGGACGGCTGAAGGCCTTTCGTGTTTTGGCATAAGCCAGAGCTTCCTTCAGGGCCTCCCGGCATCGACCTGGCATTTGATACAGGCCTCCAGCCTTTCCTGCATCTTCTGCATCATGTATTTAAAACCTTGCCCCTCATCACCGAGCAATGAGAAGCCGGTACACGACAGTCCTCGAAATACAGTTCGGCTGTATCCTGCATATGGTAGCCCATCTTTTCCAGCTTGTGTCCCCGGGAGAATCCGGGGGCATCCTTATCCGCTAGACTTAAACTAATGCCCCGGTGCCCCGCCTCAGGGTCGGTCTTTACGGCAACGACAAACAGGTCGGCATAGTACCCGTTAGTTATAAACGTCTTCTGACCGTTAATCACATAAAAATCGCCCTCTCTTACGGCTTTTGTCCGTATGGCGGCCAGGTCAGAACCTGTCTCAGGTTCTGTGAAGACGAAGGCCGTGATGGTTTTGACTCTCGTGCAGCGGGGCAGCCAGAGATCCCTCATCTCCGGCCGAGCATAGGAGTAAACGCAGGTGAATCAACCATTCTTTCAGATTGATGGCATTGCCCTCCACCAGTCATACAGCACTCATCGTTTTCGAGAACCTTCGGGCTACAAACTTAAGTCGGTTGTATCCTTCTTTTATCAATGACACTGACCAGGAAAAAAGTCACGAGGCTAACAATCCAACAAAAAAAGATAGGATGCGGAAGGCCTATCCCTTCAAAAAACGAGGAAAGCTGAGGAAAAATAAGCCAACTGGCAAGAGCAGCCATGGCTGTGAGCAATGTCCAGGTCGCGTGAGATCGGCGGCAGACTTTTGGCCAGAAGAGAGTCATCAAAAGGATTAGTGTGTAGGCCGTAGTCAAGGTTAATCCGATGAGCAGCGTTTTCAGGATTCCGGATACGGACACAGCCAGTATGAAGGTGAAGACACTCAACACCAGGACTGAAATGCGGGAGATGGCTCTTTCCTCTTTTTGGGAAAGTTCCGATTTGACGAACCTCTTGATAAAGTCTCCCACCACCAGAGTCGCGCTCCCGATGAGAAGAGCGGAAGCCGTAGAGACATCGGCCGCCCAGAGCCCGGCCAGCACCAGGCCGGCGACGAAGGGACTCAGGCTCAGAACAGTCCGGGGCAAGGCTTCTGTGGGGATGATATCCGGATGCATAACTGCCGCCGCCAGGCCGATGACGGCACTGATGAAACCAACAGGCAATATAATAAGGCCGCCGAGGAGAAAACCTCTCCGTGCGGCTTTGGCATCCTTGGCGGCAAAACTTATCTGGACCACAGACTGGACAGAAAAGGTCATGGTGCACATGACCAAAAACCAGGCCGCCACCATGCTCCAACCGATAGCGCCGAAATCAAAGCCGGGATGGCCCTCAGGAATTCTAGCCATGAGCTCGCCCAAGCCGCCCACCTTATCCACAGCCAGGATCGCTCCCAGGAGGATCCCCGCATAGATCAATACCACGTTGATGATGTTGGTCAGGCCGGCCGCCCAAAACCCTCCGATCAAAGTGATACCCACAAAGACCACGGCTGTGACCAGCATGCCAGTCTGGAAAGTAAAAACATCAGGAAGCAATGAGGAAAGGATCGCCCCACCGGCTACGTACTGGAGAGAGGTGATCACGATCTGGAGCAGCAATTGCCCAATCACACCGATGACCCGGCCGGCTATGCTGTAGTGCTGCTCAAAAAATTCGGGAATAGTGGTGATCTCCAGCTGCCGGTAGCGTTTGGCAGCAATCAGGCCGACCAGGATGGCACCTGCTGCCCAGGCCGCATTGTACCAGCCCGCCCCCAGTCCGGAGTTATAAGCCCTTTCGGCAACGCCAATAGTAGAGGCCCCGCCTATGGCAAGTCCGGTCAACAAAGGGGCAACAACCCAAAAGGGTAACCCTCTTCCGGCCAGCAGATAGGCGATCATACCGCCCCGGCTGAGACGGCGCGAGAGCCAGGTAATGCCGAACAGAAGGATGATGTAGGCAATGACTATGATAAGAGGTATCCAATTCATCCTATCTAGCGTTCAAACCATAAAAACAGAGGGTCACATTAAATTTTTCTAACCTTTATCCGGGCATCCACAACAGCTGCCCCTTTACCTTTGGAGAAAGCAAAGACCGGATTCAAATCCACTTCATCCAGCACCCGATAATCTGTGACGAGCTGCGAAAAGCGGATGAGAATATCCGCCAGGGCCTCGACATCGGCTGGTCTCTCGCCCCGGGTTCCCTTCAGGATGGGAAAGCCTCTGATCGCCGATATCATCTCCAGTGCATCTTCCTCTGAGAGAGGAGCCAACCGAAACTGAACATCCTTGAGCACCTCGACAAAAACTCCGCCCAATCCGAACATGATGGTGGGCGCAAGCCCCTCATTCCCTTTCGAACCCATGATCACTTCTTTTCCCGATTCGACGAACTCTTGGACGATAAAGCCGGGTTTTGCCTTGGCAAATTTTTTCGCCATCTTTGTATGTACAGAAAGAAGAGCCTTCTCATCCTTGATCCCGAGGGCGACACCACCCACATCGGATTTGTGCACAATGTTTTCCGCATCGACCTTTAAGGCCAGGGGATAGCCGACATCCTGGGCCGCTTTTATCAGGTCCTTCTTGGTTTTGACTTTGAGCGTTTTGGCTGCAGGAATTCCGTAACATTTGAGCAGGTCGAAGACATCTCCCTGGGGAAGGAATGTGTCCCTGCCTTTATGTTTGCTCAGGATGGCCTCTGCTTTCTTCTTCTCCTTCCTGAATGTCCTGAAGGTCGGGGCCTTTTTCTGGACAAACTGACTGTATTGGGTCATGGCAGACAGGGTACGGGCCGCTGTCTCGGCAAAATCATAGACCGGAATCCCGCTCTCCCTGATGAGCCGGATGACCTCCTGCCATTTTTCGATCGTTATCACCTGACAGACAATTGGTTTTTTGGATGTTCTCCCGAGTTCCCCAAGCTTCCGGGCAATGCCTTCACAGTCGACAAAGGGAGCTGTGACAAATACGAGCAGGATGGAATCTATGTTCGGATCCTTGAGCAGCGCTTCGACAGTACCGCCGTACTGCTCGGGTCCTGCGGTGGCAACCACATCCACGGGATTGGAGACAATCGCTTCCTTGAAGACCAATTTTTTCAGCGTCTGCTTTGTCCTGGCGCTCAGCTTGGCCAGTTTGAGGCCTGCTGAGATACACTCGTCGACCGCAATAATCGCCGGTCCACCGGTATTGGTAACGATGACAACCCGATTATCCTTGGGGATAGGCTGGTTGGAAAAGGCAACCGCGGTATCGATCATATCCTGCTGCGACTGAAACCGGAGGACTCCGGCTCGCTTGAAGATGGCATCGGTCAGGGTATCCTGCTCCATCAACGTTCCCGTATGAGAAGCGACAGCCACGGCTCCTTCAGAGGTTTTTCCCGTTTTGAGCGCCAATATCGGTTTTTTTGGTGTCACACGGCTGGCTACCTCAAGAAATCCGGCCGGATCCTTCAGGGTTTCGATATGGACCATAATGATTTTTGTGCCTTCATCCTGACCGTAGTAATCGATGATCTCGTTCATGCTCACGTCAGCCTCATTCCCGAAACTGGAATACATGCGTATGCCCTTGTTGATCCGGTAAAGGTGGAGCTTGAGTGTCTCCCCCACGCCTCCGCTTTGGGCAACGATGGAGATATTCCCTGGGAACATAGGCACAAAAGTGAAATTGGCATACACCGATACGTCGGGGTCGGAATTTTGGATGCCCTGAGAGTTAGGGCCATAGATCCGCATCCCGTATTTATGAGCGATCTCCACAATCTGTCTCTCCAGCTGAAGTCCCTCCTCCCCGACTTCTTTAAATCCTGCTGTGTGGACGATGGCAAATTTCACACCCTTTTTGCCGCACGCCTCCAGCACATGGGGAACAATGGTGTTTTTGATGGAGATATTCACCAGGTCAATCTCGTCGGGAATATCTTGGATGGCCGGATAGGCTTTAAAGCTCCTGATGTAATTGGACTTGGGATTGATGGGATAAATGGGCCCCTTGAATCCATGGTCGACCAGGTTTTTTATGACTATGTGGCCGATACTGAAGGGATTGTTCGACGCACCGACGACGGCCACGGATTTGGGTTTGAACAACGCATCAAGCATTTTGTCCTCCTTTTTTATTCTTTGGCCTCTTGGGCAAATAAAGCTGCCCCCAAGGCCCCCGTCAACTGCGGGAGGGGCGGGACGAAAATTTTCTGTCCAAGTCTTTCTTCGAACATGGTGATAAAAAAGGGATTGTGAGCCACCACTCCCCCGCTCATGACAATATCCCCTTCCAGGGGATCCATTTCAAAGGCACGTTTGATGACTGAGCCGAAAACACCTTTGACCAGGTCGTTCACCTCGACGCCTTCTCTTATTTTCGCCAGGATCTCTGTGGCGGTGAAGACGGTGCAGAAACTTCCGAGTTGGACTTCCCGCTGAGCTTTCTCGGCAAGTCCGTTCAATTTGTGAATCGGGATTTTGAGCCGGTAGGCAATCTCCTCTAGAAATGCTCCGGTGCCGGCCGCACACTTGCGGTTCATCTTGAAGCCTACCCTCTTGCCTTTCCTGTCAATCTTTATGATTTTGCTGTCCTGGCCGCCGATGTCGATGAGGGTGTGGGCTTTGGAAAAATGATGGAAGCTGCCTTTGGCATGGCAACTGATCTCTGTTTTTGTCGCCTGGGCAAAGGGGACATTCCTCCGCCCGTATCCTGTGCTCACGACCCGACAATCACCGGGGAGCACATCCTTTGCCATACCCAAAGCATCTTGAAAGGCCGTGTTCGATGCCCCCTTGAAATCCGCACCGGAATTGGTTACAGAATACCCGAGCACTTTCATGGTTTGGTCGATGATGACCGCTTTGGTCGTCGAAGCCCCAACATCCACTCCGGAATAAAATACACTACGCATTGTCAACGCTCAGGCTGCAGTCTCCATGTCGTTTTGTATCCTAGGAAGGTATAAGCAGCACAGACAAAGTACATCAACAGTTCAAACGAAGCAAACTTTTTTTCATCCACGGAGGGAATTCAAGCTCCGTAGGGTCCATAATCTCCGTAAGGTAAAACTTGAGAGATTTTCCGCCCATCTAAGCCGAAGACCCCACCACCCTCCTATGCGGCTCAGATGGGCGGAAACTCACATCAAGCGATTTCTCTCATGTATCATGTTATGCAATCGGAATTGCTTCCTTCAGCTCATTAGCCAGTTCGTCAGGCCTCGAGCTGTTCGATGAAGGCTTCGATATTGGTCTTGGCCTGCTCCTCCGAGTAGCAGCGCAAATCATTCAGATCACCGTTTATGGTCAAGGCAGGAATGCCGAGCTTTTCCGACAGCCTCTCGGGCATTCCATAGCGATTGTTTGAGTTGTTGGGGCACGTTTTGGCGTCATGAAAAAGGAGGCCGTTCAAGCCGTATTTATCGACCATGGTTTCGATGTATTTTTCCTTGAAATTCTCATCCCTGACAATAAAGATTTCCGTGTAGGCTTTGGCCATGCTCATGAACGGATTCTCAGGATCGAATGAGTCGAAAATCCAACTGTTGCAGTAAGTGGAGGCAATCACAGCCGTTTTCAGCTCGATGAAAAACTCGGCCAGGTTTCTCAATTTCCCCCAAATGGGCATTCCCTCCCAGTAGAGACGGTATTTTTCGTCCTCCACCGCCCCATCTTTGGAGGCGACTTTTTCTTCCAATTCCTCGAGCAGAACTTTGTAGTACTCTATTGCCGTTTCCGTGCCCCGCAGCACAACGGCCGGTGCCATGTGAATCGTTTCATCGAAGAAACTGATGGGAGCGGGAACAGCCATGTTGGTTTCGAGAACCTTTTTCCAGAGTTCGGTACAGTCGTAGGAGAGACCCAAAACATGTTTGAATTTATCCAAATCGAATGTGTTGCCGGAGATTTCTTCCAAAGGCGGAATCAAGTCTTCTATCTGCTTGGCGATGCTTTTGAGATGATCATCGGTGATCTTCCCGATATTCCTGTAGGTGGTAATGCCGAGGGATGGCACGTTCAATTCGCGTGAGTACCAGTTGAACCAATCTTGGACATCCCGGCATTGATTGGTGTTATACACCAGAACATCGGGAAGCGGGACGCCTTCTATCCCCTCGTAAGCCCTGGAAAGGGGAGTTTCCTTTTTCAGAAATGACCCGACATCGCTGGTGAGATAGGAGCAGATATCTGGTGAATAACCGACGGCATTGGCCACAGGGATGTAATCGGTCGCTGTTCTGGTGGCTCCCAACATGGCTCCGTGGTTTTCGGGATAGTAGACCAGAAAGCCCAGGCTCAGCAACAGCTCGGCAGGACCTACGCTGGTGCACCAGGCAATCTTGGGTGAGCTTTCCTTGTGGGCTCTGTCCAACTCGTAGAAATAATCGGCCATAATCTTCCGCATGTGGCCGGTGGACTGGATTTTCTTGATGGTGGGTTTCTTATCCTCGCTCATTAGGCCTCCTTCCTCAGTTGAATTGACTTCAAAGCATATGATTTTGTTCAAAACAAGTCAAGGTTTCCATTGGCGTCAGACCTTTATAGCTTTCATAATTCTTGAAAGGGTTTTTTCCCTTTGAATACCCGCGAATTTACCCTAGAGGAAGTCATTATCTTCGTTCTTAGAACCGAGAGTTTTTTTGTCCTCAATTAGACTTCCTCAATTATCCTTATTGAAAAAATTATAAAGGCCTGCCCCCGATGGCTATTTGACTTTTTTAAAGTGGACTTCTGGAAATTCAGAGGACGGGCCTTCAAGGAGAGGAGCCTCTTGGTCTTTCAGATGCTTGCCGAAAAAAGCGAGAAGATAGCTGTTGATGATGTGTGCCATGCGCCTGGCAGGAATCTTACCGGACATGCCCATCCTTTTGGTTATGGGAAGCACATAGGGATTATCGGAGAAATCCATGTGGCTGCTACCCTTGACAGTCATGGCGTATACTTCATTTTTAAAACTGTTCATCATGGCCGCATTTGAATCGGCAAACTGCTCGGAGTACATAAACATGAAGGGTTGATAAACTTCATTGTCTATCACATCGCCGAACTGGAAGCCGTCCATGTTGACGCCTGCCTTGAAACGCGGATCTGAAACACAACATTGGCCAGCCACAGCGCCTCCTCCAGAATGCCCGAAGACTCCCAGCCGGGACATGCCCAGCCTCCCCTGAAAAGGACTTTCTCTCTCTCCGGAATTCATCCTTTCGAACTCACTGACAGCATATCGCATATCAGCCGTCCGGATGCGAAAGACCCGGTCCATGAAAGTTTCTGCCTCAAGAATTTCCCTGACAATGGCTTCTTTGTCTGATTCATCGTCAGCCTTAACCCATCTTTCCCAGAGGGGAAGCGCTAATTTGGAACACTTGTGAAACTCTTCCGCGTGAGAACTCACAAAGGGCACGACACGGCCATCGGGATGAACGACGGAATAGGATTCGTAGGGCTGGTCGAGGCTGAAGACCACATAGCCATGGCTGGCCAGTTCTTCGAACTGAAGCTGGTACTCATCCGGATCACTCAAAAAACCACAGGAGAATCCGATGACCGGAAAAGGGCCGGCAGTAGTGGCAATGGGAGCATTTGGATGGGAGTTTGATTTCATGAGTTTGAGGTGAGAGAAAACAATATCCGGAGGCCCTCCCGGAACAGGCTCAGGGCCAGCTTCCAGAATTGACCCGACTCTCGGACGATATATCTTGTAGGGCAACGCCCTTGCCCCCTTTGCCGGATCTGCGGGATACCAGACATAGGCATCAAATTCCCGGTAATCATCCGGATCTTCCGTCAATGTCTCAAGACGGGTTTTATCTTTAAAGTGAAACGTTGTCTTCCCCACCGCATGGGGACCGCTGGGGCTCGGAAGGTCGACAACGGGCATGAGAGCAGGGAGGAGTGCGGCAATGAGAAAAAACAAAAGCCCGAAGCAGGCCACGATTATTCCGAGGGCTTTTCGGCCTTTGGATACCGGCTCTTGCTCTTTGGCCTTTCCTTTTACCTGAAAAACGGAGACCACCAAAAGAACTGCAGTCAAAACATAGGCCGGCACCATCTGAAAACGATAGCTCTCAAACACGATATGAACGAAAGCTAAAAGCGCAGCCAAGGGGGGAATAAAAATTAAAAAACGTGGTCTCCTTTTCCGGGGTATAAAAAAACCCATTACGGAAACAAACAGGGCCAAGAGCAAAAGAATCTCAAAAAAGCGCATGTTAATCTCCGATTGTGTATCTTTTCGAAGAGTTCAATGGTTCAATCCAATTCTTTGTTCCTAAGGTCAAGTACGAGTTTAGCAGAATAAAGTTGTTATGTGTAAGGCTATAAGCCAGAAATGAAAAAAATCGGGATTGCAACAACGGAGTGATATGAATGACCATAATGTAGGCGGCTCTGATGAATCCAAAAAATTGGACTTTTCTCCGGAATATTGGATTATTTTAGAAGTGTATTCGACATCTTTCGACTTAATTTCATTTTTTACAGCAGGTTACCAAAAGACACAAATATGGCATGTATATTGCTGCCATAGGAGTAAAACCTTATAGGCTTAACTTCCTTGAAGAGAAAACAACAGCAATTGGGAAGGCGAGAAGCTGGATTATCCATTTTTTTGGACTAATCGGTTGTCAAATTTGTAAAGATTGAATAGAATACTACCGATTAAAGCAGAAAATTGTAAAAAGGGATTTTAGACGAGCCACGTTTAAGGGACCTCTTCAAAAAGAGAGGGATGGATGGCGATTCGGGGATCCTCCCCTACAGTCTTATTAACGCGCATTTTTAAGGGATTATTGTGCCAAGTGAAAAAACCTGTTGAGCTACCCCTAGAAATGCGGATAGGTATATCACAAGAGATTTCATAAAAGGAGGGTGTATATGATTAGGAATTCCACAAGAGTTTTCATGATTTTGGTTCTCGCTCTCGTCATGGCCACATTCGCCTTTTCGCAGAGGCAGACAGGCTCTGTGGCAGGCAAAACCGTAGACGCGGAGGGCATGCCCCTTCCAGGAGCCACGGTTACCCTAAGCGGGCCATCGCTGATGGGCACGTTGATCTACACCACATCTGATTCGGGAGACTTCAGGTTTCCATCCGTCCCGCCCGGACAGGATTATGTGGTGACCATCGAACTGCCGGGATTCAATACCTTAAAACGAGGCGGAATCATCGTCAGTGTCGGAAAGACAGTCTCTCTGACCATCACCATGGAAGAAGCGACGATCGAAGAGGAAGTAACAGTCGTGGCCGCCACGCCGACCATCGATGTCAAGAGTTCCAAGGTCAGCGTCAATTATGATGCCGAGCTCATCAATAATGTTCCTCTCCGGAGAGACTTCTATGATGTTATCAAGACAGCTCCCGGGATTATCTCCGAAGAAACGGACTTCCACAGATCCTTTGTCTCCCACGGCGGGACAGTCCGCAGCAACCAGGTTGCCATGGATGGGATGACCCTCAACGATCCCGCTGTCGGCACCAACATGGTGGGAATGCCTTTCGATGTTTTTGAGGAGTTCGAGTTTGAGCTGGGGGCTCACCCGGCCGAGGTGGGCCAGACGGAGGGAGCTTACGTCAACATCGTCACCAAATCCGGGGGAAACAGTTTCAGCGGCATGCTCATGGCCTATTTCTACAACGACAGCATGGTCAGGAGCCTCATCCCCGCCTCCGAAGCGGAAGCTGTCGGCCTGGCCGAACCCACGGGATACAAGAACTGGCAGGATTACTCAGGCACTTTGGGCGGTCCATTCATCAAAGATAAGCTATGGTTCTTCGTGAACGCCCGCTACACTGACCGGACACTTCAAGCAGAGTCGCTGATCAGCGGTGTGGTCGACATGCCGCGCACAGAGTGGAACACGTTCATGAAGCTCACCTGGAAACCCGCCGGAGTTCTCCAGTTAACAGGAATGTGGTCCTACAAGAACTGGGATGCTCCGTATCTTCCAGATTTCGGGCTGGGCTATTACAGTGAAGTCACCACTGTTCCCTCCATCGATGGGGCCAAAGACCACTCGATCCAATTCATGGTCAACTGGATCCCATCCCAGAATTCCTTTGCCGACATCAGGTTCAACTACTTCTACGATGTCGACCCCTGGCGGTTCCATCCGGACCTGGATCCCAACAGCCCGACGGCTTATGATCTTGTCACCGGTGCCTATACGGGTGCGCCGCGATTCAATGAAGATTATCTCAACAAATACTGGAAAGCCCAGGCTTCGGCCACGCATTACGCGGACGATTTTCTGGGAGGGGATCACGAATTCAAAATCGGCGTCGAATATCAAAACGCGGATTTCGTATGGGATTGGTACAAGAAAAATTGGGATTATCAGCTCCTGGCCGATGGAGACAAATGGGCCCTTGGATATGGCGTTGGCTTTCTCTATGCCATGACAGCGGGTGCGGAAAAAGGAGATACAGCCCCTGGTACGGACAGTTGGAAGCTCAGTGCCTTTATCCAGGATAGCTGGACCATCGGCGACCGGCTCACTCTCAACATCGGCCTCCGCTACGATGAATCCCATGGAACGGTGCTGGGTGGCACATTCCTGCCTGCGGGTTCGACCAGTCCGGTGCTGACCATGCTGGCGCCCAACATTTTCAGAGAGCAGAACATTCCTGATGCCAAGAATATCATGGTCTGGAAGGATTTCTCTCCCCGCATCGGAGCCGTCTTCGATGTTTTCGGCGATGGGACCACTTCCCTCAAAGCGTCCTGGTCGCGCTACAACGAAATCATGATGTCCCAGTATTTTTCGAAAATGACTCCCGTCTATCCTGATCTTTACGGTGCTCTATGGGTAGACCTCAACCTGAATAGACTGTATGATACGACTGATTTTTACCAGACTTTGTATTCTCCACTCGAGCCTGAAAATTTCGACCTGGATGATTTGCTGGACCCCAACATGAAATCTCCCTATTCCACTGAATTCATCGTGGGCATCGAACGGGAGCTCTTCAAAGACTTCAGCCTGGGTATCACCTACACCTACAAAAACAAAGGACGTATTGTCGAAGATATCGATTGGCTCAGGGGAATCGATCCCGACAACGGCAACTGGGTCGATTACACGGTCAGAGAGCCGGGTTGGGATGCGGAGCTCGGCACGGCAGACGATGCCGATATCACCGTCTATGCCGTGAAGGCCGGTGCGGAGGAACTCAGGTATGTGTTCACGAATCCGGAAGGAGCCGAACGCAAATACCACGGCGTGGACTTCATCTTCCAGAAGAGGATGTCCAACAACTGGCAACTGCTAGGGTCGGTGACCTTGAGCAAATTCGAAGGAAATCTCGGCGCCGGATATGGGCCCACATGGGGATTCAGCGGTGGGTTCGACTCGCCGAACTGGTTCGTCAACAGATACGGGAGGCTGGATTTTGACCGGCCGGTCCAGATCAAGCTTCAAGGGACCGTGCTCTTGCCACTCGACTTTGCTCTGAGCGCATTTTACTATCACTTTTCCGGCGAACCATGGGGAAGAACCCTCCGGATCTACTTCCCGCCCGATCCGGCCTATGACGCTACCAATCCTCCTTTTACAGAAGTCCAAGCTGAAGCACCCGGGGAGCGGAGACGCAGATCCAGAAACAACATCGACATGAGGCTCGAGAAGAGTTTTACTTTTGGCAGTTTCGGACGATTGGGGATATACCTCGACGTGGTGAACGTGCTCGGTGAAAACTGGTTCGACATCAACGAGGACCCCGGAGGATGGATCCTCCCCGACGGAAGCTTTCAACAATGGCCCGTTTACGGGGATCACTACGGCGCCAACGGTTTGAGGGTTTACAAAGTTTCCGCACGCTTCACGTTCTGATGCTGTAGAACACAGTAGGGCCGGCAGCCAGAGCCGGCCCTACTGGTTTCCTTCAGTTCTCTTCGAGCCTGATACAATCTTTCTATTCACCCATTTGTTTAAAACAATGTTTTAAATAAATCTTAAAAACCTTTCCCTTTTTATATCTAATTTTTAAATTACAGCCTCTGTCTTTCGATTCCATTCAGACTTCTGAATGAAAATACAAGTTCGTGGTTGACAGAGTAAGTATGCAGATGATATGTAATACTTCGCCGATTCTGTCTACTGTCAGATGAAAACTCTTCATAACTTAATTGTACACATGCTGCCAATGAAAATTTCTCATTTTTATACATAAAGGGGACGCCATGGCTCACAAAGACTATGACAACATCACATTTGAGGTTAGAGAAGACACAGCCTACTTGACCATCAACCGGCCTCCGGTCAATGTCCTGAACATCGCCGCGATGGTAGAAATGAACGACGCGGTTACCTCACTCATAGGCAACACGGATGTCAAAATCCTGGTGATAACCGGAAGCGGCGCAAAGGCCTTCTCTGCGGGTGTGGATGTGGCTGACCACACAGATGACAAAGTCGAGGAAATGATCCGCGTCTTTCATGATATCTTCCGGAACATGGCCAAGCTGGACCAGGTCACCGTGGCCGCCATTAAGGGATTAACCCTGGGCGGCGGTTGTGAAGTGGCCATCTTCTGCGACCTGATATTCGCGGCTGACAACGCCAAAATCGGGCAGCCGGAAATCAAACTGGCCGTGTTTCCGCCCATTGCCCTTCTCGTTATGCCGCAACTCATCGGAACGAAAAAGGCTGCTGAGCTACTCCTCACGGGCAAGATCATCGCCGCGTCAGAAGCACTCGATATCGGACTCGTTAACAAAGTCGTTCCGTTGGATACCTTCGACACGGATCTCGATGAATTTCTCAAGCCCATCAAGGAATTGAGTTTTGTCGGCTTGAAGTACTCGAAAAAAGGCATGTATCTCGGCCTGACGACAGATTTCCTGGACAGGCTGGTACAGATCGAAAAAATATACCTCGACGATTTGATGGCCTCAGAGGATGCCCACGAGGGATTGAAGGCTTTTCTCGAAAAAAGACCAGCCGCTTGGAAAAACAAATAGGCGTTGTGGGAACAACGGGGAGGGGTGAAAAATGCCGGCATTATACCGAAAGAGCCTTCAGAGGCTGAATGCCGGCAGTTATCATAAATAATTCATATTGAAGATGGATTATTCACAATTTCCATGAATAATTCAGAGAGGAGGATGACATGAAAGCTGCGGTATTCTACGGGCCAAACCAGCCCCTCAAGATCGAAGAGGTGGACACACCGAAGATAGAAGCGCACGAAATACTGGTGAAGATTGCCGCTTGCGGCGTATGCAACACGGACCTTCACTACATCGATCATGGTGTCCCGACCTTCAAGAAGCCGCCGATGATACTGGGACATGAGCCTTCGGGGATTGTGGAAGAAGTGGGTTCGGCGGTGGATAAATTCAAGGTGGGAGATCGCGTCCTTATTCCGCCGGTTTTTTCCTGCGGAGTGTGTGACAACTGCCGGTTAGGCAGGGAGAACATCTGTTTCAACATGAGCATGATGGGCAACAACTTCGACGGGGCCTATGCTGAATACGCCAAAGTCCCGGGGAAAGACTGCCAGCACCTTCCTGAAGAATTACCCTTACAGGAGTCGAGCATTATAGCCGATGCCATCTCCACACCCTATCATGCCGTTGTCAACAGAGCCCAGGTTAAACCGGGGAATTCCGTTGTCGTCTTCGGATGCGGTGGAGTGGGCATCAATGTTGTTCAGATGGCGGCAGCGGCCGGCGGATCGGTTATCGCCGTCGATATTGTGGATAAAAAACTGGAAGTGGCCCAACAACTGGGAGCCGTACACACCATTAATGCCGCTGACAAGGAAGACAAAGCCCTTCTCAAAGAGATCAGATCCTTAACCGGCGGAGGGGCGGACATCGCCATCGAGGCCATCGGCAATCCGAAGACGATCGAATTGGGGCCGGCTGCGGTCAAGGCCGGTGGATTGCACTGTCAGGTAGGCTACACCCATCATAACGTTCCGGTCAATGCGGGAAGGCTCATGTACCGGGAAATTGAGATCAAAGGATCCCTGGGGTGCCGTCCGGTCGACTATCCGAAAATCATCGAAATGGTGCGCACCGGAAAGATTCAACTGGGCCCTGTGGTAACCCATAGATTCCCCCTAGATGAGATCAACGACGCTTTTGAGCTGATGCGCAAGGGGGAATCCCTGCGATCGATTGTGGTTTTCTAGCCGCAGAGAATCTCAAGATAAAGAATCTGAAGCTGAGGAATCTCACGAAAAAACCACAATCTCGGCAGATTATTCCACGATAAGACGGTGATATTTTTTCTTCCCCGCGCGGAGAAGAATACCATCGGGGGTCAAGTTTTCTTCATTAACCATATACTCGAGACTGTCGATCCGTTGAGCGTTAATGTACATGCCCCCCTGCCTGATCAGCCTTCGCGCATCGCCCCGTGAACCGGTGAGGCCGACTTCGGCAAAAATCTCCATTGGGCTGATACCTTTCGCCAGACGATCTCGTGATATGGTTGTGGCAGGCATTGCATCCAAGTCGCTTTCCGTCATTCCCGTTTTGGCCCCAAATGCGGCTTCAGCTGTAGCCTGAGCGTCATCGGCTGCCTTTTTGCCGTGGGTTACGATTGTTGCGTGATAGGCCAACACCTGCTTGGCCTGGCGGATTTCACTCCCTTCCAATGCATCCAGGCGTTGAATCTCGCCCATAGCGAGGAAGGTGAACATCCGGAGAAAGCGTCCCACATCCCTGTCGTCACAGTTGATCCAGTACTGGTAATAATCGTAGGGACTGAGGAGGTTGGCATCCAGCCATACAGCTCCGGAAGCGGTCTTGCCCATTTTGGCTCCCGAAGCTGTGGTCAGAAGAGGAAAGGTCATGGCTTCGACTTTCACTCCCTCGACTCTTCGAATGAGGTCGACGCCGGCCAGGATGTTGCCCCATTGATCATCCCCGCCCATCTGAAGCGTGCAGTCGTAATTCTGGTAGAGGTAGAGATAGTCGTAGGCCTGGAGCAATTGATAATTAAACTCGATAAAAGAGAGGCCCTTTTCCAATCTCTGTTTATAGGCTTCAGCGGACAGCATACGGTTGACGCTGAAATGACGGCCGATATCCCGGAGAAACTGGATGTAGTTGATGGGCAGGAGCCAATCGGCGTTATCCAGGGCAAGAGAAGTCTCGCCGTCAAATCGGAGATAACGATCGAGCTGGGCATGAATAGCCCTTCCGTTGGCCCGGATAGTTTCCTCGCTCAGCATCTGCCGCATCTCATCCCGTCCACTGGGATCTCCGACCATGGTCGTCCCGCTTCCCACCAAGCCAATGGGCCGGTGCCCCGTCCTCTGGAGATGCATCATGGCCATGATGGGCACAAGGCTTCCGGCATGAAGACTGGAAGCCGATCCGTCAAACCCGATATAAAAGGTGACTGTACCGCTGCTGAGATTCTTGCGGAGAGCGGCTTCATCCGAAACCTGGGCAATAAATCCGCGCTCTTTCAGGATGTCGAACACGTTGTCGCTCATCGACTTTCTCCTAAGTTCATGACTCTCACAATTATCAGCTGTTCAGCTTAACTTCCTTATGTTTATAGCACAATCCCTTATACGTCACAACAGGGGCCGAAGTTAGGTGCTAATCACAAAGAGGGGATTGGCAATTATTCCCAAATCAAGAAAAAACAGCCATTCTTTGTTTCTTACTTACCCTTGAAATCGCCTTTACGCTTTTCGAGGAAAGCGGTGACGCCTTCCTTCTTATCCTCTGTGGTGCAGGAAAGGGCATGGAGATAAGACTCGAGGGCATAGCCCGAAGCCGCATCTCCCTCCTGGCTCCGGTTTACGGCCTCTTTGGCATACTTCACAGCCAGAGGAGGCCGGGTGGCAATTTTTTGGGCCAGAGCCATCGTGGCTTCCATCAACTCCTGATCAGGGACAACTTTATTGGCGAGACCAATCCGGTGGGCTTCCTCCGCATCCACGAAATCTCCGGTGATGACCATCTCCATGGCTCTTCCCAGGCCGACCAATCGGGGCAGCCGCTGCGTTCCCCCATCACCGGGAATGATTCCCAGCTTGACCTCCGGTGCGCCGAATTTGGCGCTCTCTGCTGCGATGCGGATATTGCAGGCGAGGGCTAATTCCAGTCCCCCTCCCAGGGCATAGCCGTTAACGGCCGCCAGGACGGGAACGGGTAAATTCTCAATGCGGGAAAAGAGCTCCTGGCGAAACCGGGATACACTGCGCCCTATCAGCGCATCGCGCTCGACCAGCTCGGAGATGTCGGCACCGGCAACAAAAGCCTTGTCCCCGGCACCGGTTATAATCAAAACTCTGAGGTCCTCGTCTTTTTCTATTTCCTCCAGCACTTGCTTTAATTCCATCGTCAACTCATTGGACAGTGCATTCATTTTATCAGGACGATTGACGGTCAAGATGCCAATGGTATCTTTTTTCTCATACTTGAGTGTGTTGTACATCATAACCTCCAAAATCCCCTATGAAGAGGGGGATTGCATCCTTAATCTAGCAAAATGGTGCCAGGCACCTTTTTTAAGTAAAAGCCTTTATGCCGAGCTCAAAGGCGCCGATGATGAGCTGCTGGATCTGGGAAGTCCCCTCGTAGAGGGTGTTGATCCGGGCATCCCGGTAAAAACGCTCCACGTCGTACTCGCCGGAAAAGCCGTAGCCACCGTGGATTTGGATGGCTTTATAAGCTACCCGGTTGACCATCTCGCTGCAGTAATATTTGGCGATGGATGTCTCCCGGGTATTGCGTTCGCCTTTATTTTTCAAGTGGCCAGCGCGATACACGAGAAGCCGGCCCGCCTCGCACTCGACGACCATGTCCGCGATCATCTGCTGAATGAGCTGGAAACTGGCTATGGGCTTTCCGAACTGGTTTCTCTGCGTGGCATACTCCTTACAAATATCAATACAGCCCTGTGCCGATCCCACACAACCGGCGGCAACCGTATAGCGCCCGAAATCAAGAGTGCCCAGCGCAATTTTGAATCCCTTGTTTAGTTCTCCCATCATATTCTCTTTAGGAACACGGCAATCCTCCAGAATTATTTCTCCCGTATTAGAGGCCCGCAAGCCCAGCTTGTCGTGCAAATCATTGGTGGAGAAGCCTTCGGTCCCTCGCTCAATAAAAAAAGCCGATATTCCCCTGGCCCCAGCTTCAGGATCCGTTTTGGCATAGACGATGGCCACATCGGCAATCCCGGCATTGGTGATCCAAGTCTTTTGGCCGTTGAGGACGTAGGAATCGCCGTCTTCTTTGGCTGTGCTCACCATACTGGCCGGATCGCTCCCTGCATTTGGTTCTGTGAGCCCGTAGCAGCCGATCCATTCTCCGCTGGTGAGCTTGGGCAAATACTTTTTCTTCTGCTCCTCGTTGGCAAACTTGAAAATAGGCAGCTCGACAAGGGAGACCTGAACAGAGTATGTGCCGCGGAGGGAGGAGTCCACACGGCCGAGCTCTTCGGCGACGATTGCATGGCTTATGTAATCAAAACCTGCCCCCCCGTATTCTTCAGGGATGGGAGTCCCCATAAAGCCAAGGCCGGCCAATTTCTTAAAGATGTCTCGAGGAAATTCGCCCTTCTTGTCATTCTCAGCCGCGACCGGAGCAATCTCTTCCTTCGCAAATTTGCGAATGGTGTCCTGGATCATTTTTTGCTCTTCACTCAGGTCAAAGTCCATTTCTCACTCCTTCGTTAAGGTTTTTAAAGCGAATCCGTTTAGGCTCAAAAAGCCTGCCGCTTCGCAACAACGGGCCTCTTTAGAGCTTTGCTTCTATTAGCCAGGCCGTCAGTATTTATAGAATCCTTGACCAACTTTTTTGCCCAGCTTTCCTTCGGCCACCATCTTTTGTATGATGGCAGGGGGCCTGTAGCGCTCATCCTGCAGCTTGCCGTAGAGTGTTTCCATTTTGGCCAGGTGGATATCGAGACCGATCATATCGATCAGCGCCAGCGGCCCCATGGGCAAGCCTGCTCCAAGTTTCATGGCTTCATCGATGTCTTCGGCTGAAGCGATGCCATCCGCATAGACCATGGCCGCCTCGTTCAACAGACCCGCCAGCACACGGCTTACTATTCCAGCAGGGGCCTCTTTAAAGGTAACGATGGGAGATTTCCCCAGCTTTTCCGCAAACTCCTTGGTTGTGGCCACGGTTTCATCGGATGTGTCATCGCCGCGGATGATCTCGACCAGTTTCATGATCACAGCAGGGTTGAAGAAATGCATGCCGATAACCTTATCCGGCCGCTGGGTGGCCGCACCTATTTCGCTCACAGAAAGTGCTGTCGTGTTCGAAGCCAAGATCGCATCAGGACGGCAAATGGAATCCAGTCTCTGGAATATATCCTTTTTAAGGTTGATGTCTTCGAGGACAGCTTCCACCACAAAGTCGCAGTCCGCAGCCTGATTCAAGTCAGCGGTCCAGCTCATCTTGGCCAGCACGCTGTCCATATCTTCCTGGGTAATTTTCCCTTTCTCGATTCGTTTCTGCAATCCTATGGTAATCTTGTTCTTGGCCTTCGAGACGATGTCATCGGAAATGTCGGAGACGATGACATCAAGGCCGTTTTGAGCACAGAGCTGGCCGATGCCGGCGCCCATGATGCCGGCGCCCACGACAAAAGGTTTTTTGATATCCATTCAATCCTCCAATTCAAACATTCTTATTTGATCGGCTTTGGGCAAAGCAGGCAGGCATGAGGCGAATAGCCATGAATGCCGACCGATGCCCCAAACCGAAAAGAAATCGCTCACTCGACAGCCGACCGGATGACGTTCATTTGGCGAGTGAATCGATTATCTCAAAACAGTCTTTCGATAATGATGGCCACTCCCTGCCCTCCTCCGATGCACAAACTGACCAATCCCAGATTTTTGTCATAGTTCTTCAAAGCATAGATCAATGTGGTCAAAATCTTGGTTCCTGTCGCTCCAATGGGGTGGCCAAGCGCAATAGCGCCTCCATTGAGGTTGACTTTGGAGCGGTCCCATTTGAGTTCGCGTTCCACCGCAATAATCTGGGCCGCAAAGGCCTCGTTGAGTTCGATGATGTCAATATCATCAAGCTTTAACCCGGCTTTGTCCAGGGCTTTGTGAATCGCCGGAACAGGTCCGATACCCATGATTTTAGGGTCTACGCCTGCACTGGCATACGAAATAATCTTTGCCATTGGCTTTACGCCGAGCGCACTTGCCCGGTCAGCGCTCATCACCACAAGTGCGGATGCGGCATCGCAGAGAGCACAGCTATTTCCGGCTGTCACCGTACCGTCTTTTTTAAACACGGGAGGAAGTTTTGCCAATTTTTCTACGGTGACTCCATCCCGGGGAATTTCTTCCGAGTCAAAGATTGCCGTTTCTTTTTTCTTCAGAAAAACTTCAACCGGAAGAACCTCTTCCTTGAACAGACCTTGTTTTGACGCTTGGATGGCTTTAGCGTGGCAGTCAGCGGCATAGTTGTCCTGTTCCTCCCGGCTTATGTCATATTTGTCGACCAGGGTCTCGGCCGTCATTCCCATCAGATGACCGGCCAAGGGACACATAAATCCGTCCTGGTGGAGAACATCAATCAGCTTGCCATCGCCCATTCGGTTGCCCCAACGGGCTCGGTCTGCAAGATAGGGTACAAGGGTGCTGTTCTCGGCTCCTCCCGCGAGAACAACTTCTGCATCTCCGGCTTTAATCAACTGGACGGCAAGCGTCGTAGCTCTCAATGAGGATCCGCAGCGTTTGTTTACAGTAAAAGCGGGAACCTCGACGGGCAGCCCTCCCTTAACCGTGGCCAGGCGGCCTATGTTAGGCCCCAAACCGGCCTGCCAACCCGTGCCGAAGATCACTTCATCCACATTCTTCGCTTCAATACCGGCTCTCCGGAGAGCTTCCGGCAAAATGAGGGCACCCAGATCAACAGCCGAAACATTTTTAAAGGAACCTCCGAAGCTTCCTCCGGCCGTCCTCACAGCTCCAGCAATAACAATATCACTCATATCTTTCCTCCTTCCGATGTATTTTTTTCTATGGGGCTATTTATTATAGTTATGGCAGTCTGCACGTGTCAACAAACTTAGTAAATCCAAACAATATTCCAGCTGATTCCAATTATTTGTTGAGATCTATCTGTCTTCGCGATCGATCTCGAATTGAAAATTTGTGTCGGTTCCGGGGTTCACGAAGTCTTTTTTCTGGGTAGATAAGTTGAAATTTGCAGCGCTTTAATTTATGTTTTATGAAGAATCGACGGCAACGATTCGGGTGTGAATTATGATGATCAAAGACAATGTCAAAAAAATTATGGCGGAGCTGCCTCCTGGCGTGGAGCTTGTCGCAGCCGCAAAGACACGAACATCTGCTGAAATTCTGGAAGCCATAGAGGCCGGGGTCAAACTCATAGGGCAAAACTACGTTCAGGAAGCACAGCAAGCTTTCCAGGATATAGGCCCAAAGGCGAGATGGCACTTCATCGGCCATCTCCAGAGGAACAAGGCCAAAAAAGCGGTTGAAATCTTCGATATGATCGAGACTGTGGATTCCTATGAGCTTGCAGCTGAACTCGACAAACGATCTAGGGCTCGCAACAAAACAATGGATATCTTGATAGAGCTGAACAGCGGGCGAGAACCGCAGAAGTACGGTATTTTTCCCGAAGAGACAGAGGATCTTGTTCGAAGAATCTCTGACTTTGAGAGCATAAAGATCAAAGGTGTGATGACCATGGGGCCTTTCACGGGGGATCCTGAAGAGGCCCGCCCCTATTTTCAGGTGACGCACAAAGTTTTTGAGGAAATCAAATCCCTAAACATACCCAATGTCGAGATGGAGTATCTCTCGATGGGAATGACCAATTCCTACAAGGTAGCCATCGAAGAGGGCGCCAATATAGTCCGCATCGGCACCAAAATCTTCGGCCCGCGATGATTCCGATTTAAAGACGCGACCCCTTACTGATGTTATCTAGAATTTCCCAGGCTCGGTCCTTTGATTCAGCGCTGAAAATTATACTCAGAAAAGCATTTTCCAGCCGTGCGGCTGTCCATTTCCCATCTTCAGTCTGAACAATGCCCGGCTCTGAAGCATCAGGCATATAGGCTGCGGCGAAGCTCTCGAAAGCCCTGGCCGCCTCATCAGGTCCTTCATAACGGATGAGAAGAAGGCAATACTCCCCTTCCTGTTCGCGATAGACACCCAAAGCACATTCGGTCTGCTGGTCGAGGCCGAGAATATTATCGTCCGCCACAAAGAAATGATGGTTGAGGATGATGTGGTTGTGAAAAAACCGGACTTTGGCTTTATCCAAGCACTCAGAGGGAAGAAGCGAGACGATCTCGGGGATTCGCCCCTCCTCATCAATGGCAGTTTCCACCTCTTTGGCCACCTTGAAGAGGGCTTCTCTGGATTCTGCCGTTTCCTCCTCGGCAAAAAGAGAGACAAAAAAACGTCCCTTCCAGAAGGAGAGAAGACCGCCTATATAGTTCGCACTCTGGCCGATGTCGACATCATGCCCCTCGTTTCCATGGGAAAAAATCCCGAAGGCGTCCTTATCTGTTCCCATGTCGAACAGGTCGGCAATAATTTTGGGGTGCCCTTCCTTGACATAGCGTCTGGCATACAGTTTGCGGAAATTGAAGGCCCGGTAGATCTCACCGGATCCGTTGAGGTATTGGAAAATGGTCTCCGGGTCATAAATCCTGTCTTCTTCGGGCCTCCACCCATTGATTTCTTTTGGAAGTAAATTCCAGAGTTCAAATCCTTCAGCCGGTGATTTTGCGCTCATCTATTAAATCCTGCAAATTTGTACAAAAAAGAAATTTTTTTCGGTTCAAGGAATTGTAACAGAAAGGCTCCGGGTGGTCTATCTCGAGATATAAACCTTAGAATTTCTATAAAATTATGTTGAAATATAAGCCTATTTGGGTTAGGATATTCTTGATTATACTCTATTAATTAGTAGGAAGGAGATTTCTATGATTAGACTTTCTACAAAGGGAAGATACGGCACGAGACTGATGCTGAATCTTGCCCACAATTATACCAACGGAAACGATGCCATCATACTGAAAAACGTCTCCGACGAAGAAAACATTTCCATCCGCTATCTGGAACAGATCATTATCCCATTGAAGATCAGCAAGCTCGTTAAAAGCATCCGGGGTGCTGGAGGGGGCTATATCTTAGCTCGCCATCCTTCCAAAATTAAGCTGAATGAAATCCTCAGTTCTCTGGAAGGATCGATGTGCCTGGTTGAGTGCGTTGAAGACGGTGAATACTGTAGACGATCTTCCGATTGTGCTGCGCATAAAATATGGAAAGAAGCCAGTATCATGCTGCATGACTACTTCGACAAGCTGACTCTTCAAGATCTTGCGGACAACGACAAGAAGCAAAAAACAAAGGCTAAGAAAAAAAAGTCATAATATTTCTTATTCTGGTTGCTCATTCAAAGAGGGATTTATGCTATGAATCCCGAATAAGAGATAGGTAATAAAGCTTTCACTTTTTTGCCGGTTACCAAATGCTGTGAATTATTTTCTCACTGGAATTTAGAGGATAAAGCTCTAGGGATCAATTGGCGCATTCGGCATATAAGGAAAGCTTATTCTTTAATATTCCATGTAAAAAGATATAATCTATCGAATTTCTTTTTACTGTTAAAGGATCAGACACCATGGAGAAGGGACCAAAGATAAAGAAGGATTATCAAGCTGAATTGACCAAGCTGCACAGCAAAGTGTCTCAATTCGCAAAGCTTCAGACTGAGCGCAAAAAAGCTATGCAAGCCCTTCAGGAATCTGAATCTCGATTCAGAGATATTTTCGAAAACGCAAACGACGGCATAATTCTTCACGACACAGAAGGCCATATTTTTGATGTAAACCAGGCTATGTACAAAAGGCTCGGGTACACAAAACAAGAGATGATCAAGATGAATCTCAAGGAGTTGGTAACTCCTGAATTCGGGGAGAAGATCAAGGCCCGAATGGACCAATTGGAAACGGAAGGAGTGGCTATTTTCGAATCCGCAGACCGAAGGAAAGACGGGACAGCAATGCCCGTTGAAGTCAACGCCCGCTATGTCGAACATAAGGGCCAAAAAATTATCCAAAGTGTGGTCAGGGATATCACAGACCGCAGATTGGCTGAAGATTTGATCGTGGCCACACTCAGAGAAAAGGATTTGATATTCGGAGAAATCCAACACCGCTCCGCATTCATCACCGAGGTTTTTTCCAAAACTTTAAATTTTCTTAGAGAGATTTCTGATGTAGACAGTCTAAAAAAAGGGCTAGAAGCGGCAAAAAACCGCTGTAAATCCATCACACGCATACAGCACAAACTCTATCAATCTCCAAGTTTCGCCAGGATAGACATGGCGGAAACCATCAAGAATCTCTCCCAATATACCTATGCACTCTACCAGGACGGGACTAAAAATGTCCGCATTCGGCGAGAAATTAAAAACATTTATATGGATTTGCACCGAGCTTTTTACTGTGCCCTGCTCATCAACGAATTCCTGTCAAATTCACTAAGACACGCCTTCCCCGACAACACGACAGGAGAAATCGAAATAAAACTCCGAGGGTCAGATCACGGATTCATCCTCACCTACAGGGACAATGGGGTTGGAGTGAAGGGATCAATACCACTTAAAAAATCAAAAACTTTAGGAATGCAACTCATAACAGAGTTGGTGGACCGGCTTGACGGAAAAATGGACATGGACACACAAAGCGGAACAGAATTTGTGGTCACGTTCAGAAGCTAAACCTATGAAAATCAGTTTGAGGCCATTAGATTGGAACCTCAGGCCCAAGATTATCTTTCACGTGTTTGTCATAGGGCTAATCGTTGCCATCATTTTGTTCTACCTGTTTTTCTCCACACAAAAAAGCGTCATCAACATTCTGAACGGACAGAAAGCCGAGATAGTGGGAACACTCATAGAGGCCAGCATAAGACAGCATATGGAAGAAGGAAGCGAAAAACACGTTGATTTGATTCTGAAGAGACTGGCATTATCCAACAACATAAGCACAATCCGTATTGTCGATCAGCAAGGATTGATTTTGAATTCTTCCAGCCTAGAGGATGTTGGCACTTATGTTGAAGGTAAAGACAGGGCTATTCTGCACGATTTGTTTTCAGATTCCACCAAGGAACAGTTTTTCTCTATCAAATCAATCTCTCCAACTCAAAGCTTCTTAGCCTTGAAAAACAGCGCAGAGTGTTTCAAATGTCACTCTCCTGACAACAAGTTCAACAACATCCTTGAAGTCAAAATTAAAGACATAAATACCGCTGCTATACTCCACCAGAATCAAATCAAAGGCATTGCTATTGCATTTTTTGCCCTCGTCGTTTTGACCTTTGTCATCTATCGGCTTTTTGAGAGGATCATAAACAGGCCACTCTCATCGCTAAAAGATCAGATGAAAAAAGTCCAAGGTGGAAATCTCAGTGTCCGAATAAAACCGAATAAAAGCGATGAGATCGGAGCCTTAGCAGACAGTTTCAACATCATGGTGGCCAACCTGAAGAACGCCCGAGATCAAATCGAGGAACTCCACAACAAAGAGATCGAAAGAGCGGGACATCTCGCATCCATGGGTGAATTGGCAGCCGGATTGGCCCATGAGATCAAAAATCCGATTGCCGGGATCAAAGGGGCACTGGAAGTGATCAGCCAAAGGACGGACGCCTCCGATCCGCAAAAGGAAATATTCACGGAAATTCTTTCTCAGATAGATCACATTTATCACATAGTGCAGGATCTTCTGCATTACGCACGTCCTAAACCGATGATTTTCAAAACCATCAATCCGAATGAATACATACAAAATGCGATCAAATTGGCCCAATCTCAAACTCAAGACAAAGATATCCACATTCATTTCAAAGGATTCGAAAATGATATCCGCATCTATTGTGACGGAAACAAGATTCAGGAAGTTATTCTGAACCTGCTGATCAACAGCATCTCCGCCATCGAAGAAAAGGGAGAGATCTCTGTTAACCTTTATAAAATCAATAATAAAGATCTGGAAATTGTCATCCAAGACAATGGAAAGGGAATTCGGGAAGAACATCTTTCGCAGGTGTTTACACCCTTTTTCACGACACGGAAAAAAGGAACCGGACTGGGCCTTTCCATCTGCAAGAGGATCATCGATGCCCACAAGGGTTCGATCGAAGTCACAAGCGTTATGGGAAAAGAGACCATCTTCACCATTCGCCTTCCCCTTTATCGACAGAGTAGAAAAAAATGAGCCGAAAAAAGATTTTGGTTGTCGACGATGAGAAGCTTATCCGCTGGAGTCTCATCCAGAAATTATCCCAGTGGAACTACGAGACAGTGGAAGCGGAAACCGGTGAGGACGCTTTGCAAATATTTGAGTCAGAAAGCCCGGATATGGCCCTGCTCGATATCAATCTCCCGGATATTGAAGGCATTGAAGTGTTGAAAGAGATCAAAAGCCGACGGCCAGAAACACCAGTTATCATGATTACAGCCTACGGTTCCATCGAAGATGCCGTTTCAGCTATGCGCATGGGTGCATACGATTTCATAACAAAACCCATCGATGACTTAAAAATCCAAAGTACGATTAAAAATGCCCTGGAAACAGCTTCGCTCAAACAAGAAGTAGCCTTTTACAAGGAAAAGGAAAGAAAACGGTTTGGGCTCACCAACATTATTGCCGAATCGGAGAAGATGAAGAAGATTCTAGAAATGACCGAAGTCGTTGCCCAGAGTGAGACAACCATTGTTCTCTTGCAGGGTGAAAGCGGAACCGGGAAGGACCTGCTGGCTCAATCTATCCATCAAATGAGCCGGCGTCAGGCCAATGCCTATCTCGCCATTAATTGCTCAGCCATTCCTGAGAATCTTCTGGAAAGCGAGCTGTTTGGATACGAAAAGGGCGCCTTCACGGATGCCAAACAACAAAAAAAAGGTCTTGCGGAGCTGGCTAATGAAGGCACGCTCTTTCTCGATGAAATTAGCACGTTGAGTCTACCGCTCCAGGCGAAGCTCCTGCGGTTTCTCGAGACTCAGACTTTGAGACGAGTGGGCGGACTTAAAGACATTGAAGTGGATCTTCGGGTCATCGCCGCCACAAACCAAGACCTCGATTTGGCGGCCAAGGAAAATAAGTTCAGAAGAGACTTGTTTTACAGGCTCAATGTCTGTCCTCTCTACATACCTCCTCTGCGCGAAAGGAAGGAGGACATACTTCCTCTGGCCAATCACTTCATTCTGAAGGACAACCTCAAATTCAGAAAAAATATCCAAGGTCTGGAAAAGCAAGCCGAACAATTGTTCCTTGAGTATGACTGGCCGGGAAACGTTCGCGAACTAAAAAACGCCATCGAGAGAGCCATGATCTTCGAACAGGGCGTATTCGTCTCAACCAAACACCTGCCCATCCATCTGAATGAGGAAACCTCTTTTTCCTCGTCTTCGTTCCCTTCAAAACCACCCGGAAACTCTTTAAAACTCGAAGAGTCCGAAAAGGCCCTTTTGACACAAGCTTTGAAGAAAGCCAAAGGAAATAAATCGCGAGCGGCCAAAATGCTGGGAATCAGTCGAGATACTCTGCGTTACCGGGTCAAGAAGTGGAATATCAAAGAGGACAAAATCGGAACGCCAGAATAAACTTGCCAAGCAATTGGCGGATCCGAAACGATCATCCGGAATGCGTCCGTGTTGTCAAAGGCTCTCTTCCCTGTTTTCTCTCCCTGTTTCAACCAAAATACCGTTCTATATTACTATAATTACTGCCCTGTTTGAGATTCCTCGAAACGGGTTTGGGATTTTGTTCTTAATCTTCCCTGTTGAAAAAAAGCCTGAGCTCCGATATGATAAATTCAATTAAAGGGACTGCCAGCGAAGGGAGGCCCATATGCACGTATTTACTATGAGCAAAAAAATCCTCATTTTTTATGTATCGTTTTTTATGATATTTATCCTGACCGTCTATCCTGAAAGGTTGCCAAAAAAATTAGACCTGAAGCTGTTCGGGGGATTAACCACTCTATCGGGAACGGACCTCGATGCGAATGATGATGGGTGGACACACCTGAGAAAGATAAGCGCCGAAGCTACTGGCGGGACTTTTTCTTCAGATTCGAACCATTTCGATCGCGGATGGGAGCTCGGGGGGGAAATTGTTTACAGTCTCTCCTCCAGGATTGCATTAAGTGGCGGAGTGGGATATATCACCGGAGAAAACTCATCAGAGGACATGACAGCCGTTGACGGTGTTATCACCGGCTTCAACACGACTAACCTGAAAGCGAAGACAATCCCTGTGAGTGTGGGAATTTACACCTTTCTGCCCGTATCATCCAAATCTCGGTTTTCTCTGGGCGCAGGAGTAGGCTACTACTTCACAAGTTTTACCCGGGATGCCCGGAGGGAAAATAATTCCTCCTACTGGATCGAGACCAGTTTCAAAGGCAGTGGAGGTGATCTCGGTTTTCATGGGGGAATCGGATTTGAATACTCTGTAACGAGAAATGTAACCATCCTAATCGAGGGATTCGGGAGATATGCCAAAATCAGTGGGTTCGAAGGGACCAGAACCCGTTCCGATTCGAATAACTTCAGCGATTCCTTCGAGGGTCAATACTTCGCTCTTGAGCGATTCGTTTGGACGGGTGACTGGCAAACCCGGGTATCCATAAACTCGGAACCACCGAGCGGGGATGATGTGCGAAACGTGAGAGACCTTGATATCGACTTTTCCGGATTTTCGATCAGGCTTGGTTTGAAAATCAAACTGTTCTAAAACGGGTTATCAGGCATTTCATTTAGGATATATGTTTCCGTTTCTTATTCGGTTAATCCATACAACCCACAATTTCTCCGAAGATCCTGACTCCATAAAGTGGGGCATATAACCCGCTTATGCGGTTTTTCACCCAATCTACCCCTTCCCGAATTTTTTTCAAAATAGACTATGCTATCGCAATCTGATTTATTTTCAGCTACATAGAATTTATTCACTCCAAAATCATATCCTGGCACAACTATTGCTTATATATGCCTTATAGGAAAACTATTATGCTTAGAGCTTTGGTTATAGACGACGACAAACTCATCAGGTGGTCCCTGCAGGAAATTTTTTCTCAGGAGGGTCACCAAGTGGACACTGTCGCGACTGTGTCTGAGGCTTTGGCTCAAGCAGAGGAATCACTCTACCATCTGATTTTTGCGGATATGGAAATAGACAATGCCGTTAGTACGGATATGCTCAGAAAATTGAAAAAACTCCAGCCAAAAGCAGAAATCATCATTCTTTCGGCCCAAAGCCTGCAAGACATCGAGGAGCAAGTTGCAGAATTGTCTATTTCCAAAATTATCGAAAAGCCTTTCAATTCTGACCAGATCCGGAGCATTGCCAAGACAGCTCTGGAGTTGTTCGATAAAGCACACCAAGGGAAAAATAAAACAGAGGAGGTATAAGTTGCCAATGAACACTGAGACCAAGATGAGATTGCCTTCGCTTAAGGCGGTTCTGCTCATCGGTTTGGCGATTTTCGTCGTCGGATACGTCGCTGCAGCCAAGCCTGATGCTCAGGAAGAGACGCCGGAATTCGGTGTTTGTGCAGAATGTCATGAAGACGTGGCCAAAATATTTGCTTCAAAACCTCATGCCCGCCAAGGTAGTTGTACGGCTTGCCATGGAGATGCGGATACACATCTGAGCGAAGGCGGGGGCCTAAACATTTTTGCCTTCAAAGACACAGACATTCCCAATGTGAAATCGGAAAAATGCACCTCCTGTCACACAAAAACCAATTCCAAGTTCTTTGCCAGCCCTCACGGCAAGGCGGCCATGGACTGCACGACCTGTCACATGATCCATTCCGAAGAAACCAAACCCTTCCAGCTCAAGACAAGCTCGGTAAAAAATTGTTATTCCTGTCATCAGGATGTCTTCTCCGAGTTCCAGCTCAACGAGCGGCACAGACTCCAGGAGGGCATTTTGGAGTGCACGACCTGCCACGACCCCCATGTACCAGCGACGAGAGAAAGGCTCAGCGGATTCAACAATGAAGCATGCATCCGCTGTCACACGGACAAAGGCGGGCCCTTCCTCCATGAACACGAAGCCTCACGGATTGAAGGTTGCAGATCCTGTCATGTAGTACACGGGTCACCGAACAGACACATGCTCACGCACCACAGCATCTCAGATTTGTGCTTCTCCTGCCACACCATGGCACCGTCGTTCCACTCCCGCTTCACTTCGGAAGGAACGAACTGCACCACCTGTCATGCGACAATTCACGGATCGAACCTCGATAGATTGTTCTTGAAATAGGAGGGATAAGATGAGAAGAAATACACATTTAATCATTGTGCTCGTTTTAGGATGTATCTTATCACTCGCTTTTTCTCTTCAAGCTGAAGATAAGGATGATAGAGAGTATGAGCTCAACGGATATTTCAAGTTCGGATATCGCTTTGTCGATACCAGCGGAGCAGAGACAAGATACAAACAAGACATCAACCTGGAAAAAGGGGTCAGGCTTTTCGACTTCAGTCTCCATTATGTTCCCACGGGACAGTTTAAAACGTACCTAGACCGGCTCGATATCGTTGCCAGCAATTTTGGCGGTGATCCCTATGAGACCCTGCACATCAGAGCCCAGAAATACGGAAGCTATAATTTCCAGTACAACCGGAGGAAGTCAACCTATTTCTACGCAGACCAGATTGAAGAAAGTCCGGGGCTTCTCTATGATCTCCACACGTTCAATTTCGACAGAGTTGCTGATTCCGGAACGCTAAAAATTTACGTCGGGAATAATATCGACCTCCACCTCGATTTCAACAGATACACGAAAAAAGGAGAGAGCACAACATCCTTCGATATTGACCGTACGGAATTTGAGTTTGAAAAACCCATCCAGGAAGATTTGAAAGAAGTGGCTTTCGGTATCAACGCCCACATCACCAACTACTCGTTCATTTTTGAAGAGAGAATCATGGACTACACAAACAGCAACAGCCTGTTCCTTCCCGGATATGCAGATGGCGGCGACAGTGCCCGATATCCCTCTGCCCTTGCTCTATTTACCTTGACCCAACCCTACGACATAAAGGGCAACACCCATACCTTCAAACTGAATGCCAGGCCTTTCCGTAACCTTCTCATAGCGGGAGCGGTCCAGATCAACAATCAGGACATGAACCTCTCCTATGCGGAAGACGCCATGGGAATCAATTATCTCAACAGGCCCTATGAGTACATGATGAGCGGAGAAGGAACATTCAAGCGGGATATCGGACTGTACGATCTCGATCTCACCTACCTTCTCTTCGACAAGCTGGCCATCATAGGGGCTGTCCGGTATCACGATTTTAACCAAGAAGGATCGATGACTATAGACGGCGATACAGAACCGATGACTCTAGGATACAACACCTTGGGTATCGATGGCGGACTTCAATATCAATTCACTTCCGGATTAGCCCTGAGCGCCGGATACAGGTACGAAAAGAGGAAATACGAAGGAACCGAGACCGTTGATTATGAAGAAGAAACCAAGAGAGACGGATTTTTCGGAAATGTGAACTTCTCGCCTTCCAAGGACTTAAAATTGACTCTTGACTATCAATTCGGCACATACAACAACCCTTACACCTTGATTTCCCCATCGAATTTCAACAGATTCAGAGGAACGGCGCGATTCAATCTGAACAATTGGAATTTCTCGGGATCTTACCTCTACACCAAGACGAAAAATGATATCATTCCAGAGGAACCCTGGGAATCAAGCAGGAATCAGCTCACGCTTCGCGCCGGATTCAACACGGAAAATATCAACCTGTTCGCCGGATACTCCCTCATCGATGTCAAACACGATGTCAGTCGAGCCATCAACTATCCCCCAGGGTGGAGTGGACCTCCGGGTTCGTTCATGTGGGACATCATGTACGAGGGGAAGTCCAACCTCTGGGATGCCTATTTTAAAATAGCACTCAAGGGGGGGTTTAAAATCGGAGCTTACGGCAACCTCTACGACAACACCGGATTTTGGGAAATCTCGAGGAAAATGTTCAAGGCGTTTGTGGAATACACGTTCACAAACGGGCTTCTCGCTTCAGCTGGATACAGGTATGTGGACTTCGAAGAGGCCTTTTCCGGTCTCAACGACTACACGGCGAACATAATCGAGCTATCCTTTGGCTATAGCTGGGATAAATAGAGGAGGATACCATGATAAAGAAACCACACCTCATTAGCATTCTGGTCGTGGCGCTTGTGGCCGCTTTTCTCACCATCGCCGCCATGTCTGGTGATCAAGTGACAATCCAGTCCAAAAAGTCCCACGCAGAAAAAGAGTGGAGTATGTCGGGACATGCGGATGCGGAGGCGGAAGCTTTCAGGCACTGGGACGAAGAAGATCCTGCAGAAGTTCCTGGAAGCTGTGCCAAATGCCACACGGCCACCGGCTACGCAGAATACTTAGAAAGTGGCATGGTCGGCAGTCAGGCTCCAGGAAATGGCGTCGAGTGTCAGGCCTGCCATTCCGACCCCGACAGAGGCATCGTGCGCGACCATACGGATGTCATCTTTCCCTCTGGAGCCCTTGTTGAGGACCTTGGACCGGAAGCCCTGTGCATGGAATGTCACCAGGGTCGTGAATCTGGGAAATCAGTCGATGAAGATATTGCAGATGCCGGAGTAGCAGACGACGACACAGTTAGCTCAGATCTCGGGTTTATCAACATTCACTATTACGCTGCCGCAAGTAGTCAATTGGGAACCTTGGTCACTCCGGGATACGAATATGAAGGAAAAACGTATGACGCGAGATTCGCTCACGTAACGGGGTACAATGCCTGCATCACCTGCCACAATCCCCATTCCCTGCATGTGGACCTGAACCCCTGTCAAACCTGCCACACCGGAGTGAAAGACCCCAAAGACATCCGCTACTACGGCTCGTTCGTGGATTATGACGGTGACAGCGATATGGAGGAAGGTATTTACTATGAAATTGGCACATTCATGGACAAGCTGTATTCTGCCATTAAGAGGTATTCAGTAAGAATCATCGGTTATCCCATTGGTTACGACTCCCTCACCTATCCCTATTTCTTCAATGACACGAACGGCAACGGCGTGATAGATCCCGACGAAGCCAATTATGGCAACCAATACAGGACCTTCACAGCCCGACTCCTCAAAGCCTGCTATAACTATCAGGTTGCCCAGAAAGATCCCAATGCCTACGCCCATGGGGGGAAATATATCATCCAGCTCCTGTACGATTCAATTGCTGACCTCAACACAAAACTCAACAATCCCAATCTTTTGGCTGGCATGAACCGGGATGACGAAGGACACTTTGCCGGATCGACGGAAGCTTTCCGACACTGGGATGAAGACGATCCCCCGGTCGTCGAAGGCAGTTGTGCCAAATGCCACAGTGCTGTTGGGCTCCAGCAGCTCCTGGAAACCGGGGAAAACACTGAAGCTCCTATCGCCAACGGAATGCTGTGCACAACCTGTCACACATCGCCACCCGGACTGTTACAGTTTGGCGCCGTCCAATTTCCTTCCGGCGCCTTTGCCGATATGGGAGACAACAGCAATCTCTGTTTGAACTGTCACCAGGGCCGGGAATCGGGAAAATCCATAAGGCAAGCCATTGCTGCCAAACCAGGTGGTCCTTACAGCTTCATCAATATTCATTATTACCCCACAGCTGCGGTACTGTTCGGCTCCCAAGTCCACGGCGGATACGAGTTCCAAGGAAAACAGTATGCTGGACAGAAGCTCTGGCACAATCACAACGGACAATTCGACACCTGCATTGAATGCCACATGGGCACACAGAGCGAGAACAAACCTTTCGATTACACCGGTCAAATGCATAATGTGCAGAAACCTGATCCCAGAGATTGCGTATACTGTCACGGTCAGGATGTGTCACAGCCGCACCCGGGCGCAGACCCGGAAAAGTTTGAATTCAGCGGCATTCGCCCCGGATCCACACCCGATTACAACGGAAACGGGGACAAGACCGAATCCATCCAATCCGAGATCGCGAATCTCGAAGATGCTCTCTACGCCCAGATCCAGATTTATGCCGCCACTGTCATCGGAAAACCCATTGTCTACGATTCACACGCCTATCCCTACTTCTTCAATGACCTCAACGGAAACGGCATCGTCGATCCCGGAGAGGCAATCTATCCGAACGCCTATGCATCTTTTGACGCGAAACTACTCAGAGCCGCCTACAATTTCCAAGCGAGCAAAAAGGAGCCAAACGGATTCATCCACAATTCGAAGTACATCGCCCAGTTGCTTGTCGATTCTATAGGTCACCTCGGTGGAGATGTGACCACGTACACATGGAGATAGCAGCCGAATAGACAGAATTTAGGATATCAAAAGGGCAGCAAGTCAAATTGCTGCCCTTTTTTTTATCCATGCCTCCGCCTTAAATCCCTATCATCTTATCCCTTGCGGATGAATCTCTTCAAATACAATCTATAAATTTTCAATAAATCCAGAAGAAGCCTAGCCAAAATCCAAAAAAATTTTATTTTTTCCCTTGTATTTACCTGAGTGACTCTATAGAATTTATCTATATAAATTCTCCAGCATTTTTACGGAGGAGGTACAAGGTGAAAGAAAAAATCTTCTTAGTCGTTTTGATCGGTTGTGTGTTTTGTGCCGGTGCCTGGGCACAGGACTGCATCACATGTCATAAGAAAACTACGCCCAACATCGTCTCCGACTGGCAGCTGAGCAAGCACAGCCAGAATGATGTCGACTGCGCCGTGTGCCACGGCGACCAGCACATCGATCCCTATGATGTGGACAAAGTCCGCATTCCTACTCCGGATACGTGTGCCCAATGTCATGATGAAAAGGTTGCCCAGTTCAAGGCGGGTAAGCACGCCGCTGCCTGGGCGGCCATGAAGGCCATGCCCACGGCCCACTGGCAGCCGATGGCCCTGATGGAAGGAATGAAGGGCTGCGGCGCCTGCCACAAGATAGGGTTAAAGACAGAAACTGAAATTCAAGAGCTCAAAAAAACGGGTGCCGGATTCGGCCTCGCCTCCTGTGATGCCTGCCACACCCGGCATATCTTTTCTGTCCAAGAAGCAAGACAACCTCAAGCCTGCCAGACGTGCCACATGGGATTCGATCACCCGCAGTGGGAGATGTACTCGGGTTCGAAGCACGGCGTTCGCTATCTTCTCAAACAGAACAAAACCTTACCGGAAACAGTAGCTGCACCCACCTGTCAGACCTGCCACATGCAGGAGGGAAACCACAACGTGCTCACCGCCTGGGGATTCCTGGCGGTCCGGCTCCCCATGCCCGAGGACAAACAGTGGGCAGCCGACCGGGTTACTATCCTTCAAGGACTAGGCGTTCTCGATCCCGAAGGAAACCCGACCGGACGTCTTGACGTGGTCAAGGCGGCCAATGTGGCCCGTCTGACTCAGGAAGACTGGCAAAAAGAGCGAGACAAGATGCTGAAAACCTGTAATGACTGCCACTCTTTGAACTTCGCCAAAAGTGAGCTCGAAAAAGGCGATCAGATGATCAAAGAGGCGGATGCCTTGATGGCCAAGGCCATTCGGATCGTCGCCGGTCTTTATAAGGAAGGAATCCTCAAGAAGCCGGAAAATTATGCTTATCCTTTCCCCGACCTGCTCACTTTTCATGATGCGCCAACACCTGTCGAGCAGGAGCTTTTTGTCATGTTCCTCGAACACAGGATGAGGACATTCCAGGGAACATTCCACGCCAATCCCGATTACGCCCTGTGGTACGGCTGGAGCGAGATGACACGATCCCTCTCTGAGATCAAGCATATGGCTGAAGAACTCCGCAGAGAGCACGGCAAATAACATACGGCCACAGAAAAAGGAATTCAAGCTAAAGAACTGACTGTTTCAAAGCAGGAAGCACAAATACAACTCAAGTTAACGTAATCACCTGAGTGGGCAGCAGACAACAGAATTAACATCAGAAAAAATATAGGAAATATCGACAAAAAGATTGCCTCTAACCTATCTATCATATATTATATGTATTTACTTTAATCCGATTTGTGAGTGGGTCCTATGAAGTCATTTATGCGTTTCTTCAGCTCTGTCAAACTGGCTATCGTGCTTTTGATCATCATAACCATTGCCTCTATCTTAGGCACGTTAATTCCTCAACACAGAAGCACAGCCGAGTACGCGGCCAGGTACGGACAGCTTGCACCTGTGCTGGTACGGCTCGAGATCACCCGGCTCTACCAGGCCTGGTGGTTTATCGGTCTCCTCTTTCTCTTTTTTCTCAACATAGTCGTCTGTACCTTAACCCGGCTTTCACCCAAATTGAAAAGAGCGTTCAGGCCCTCGTTGGAGAAAGAGAAGAAAAGAATCCTCGCTTTGAAGATCAACGCCCATTTCAGCAGAAACAAAAACCTGGAGACAACGGCAGCGGTGGTCAAAAATGAATTGACCGGTAAGCACTACCGTTTGAAGGAAACCCAACACGAAGGCAGTGTTTTCCTGTTGGGAAGAAAGAAGATGCTCGGTCTGTTCGGCTCGGATATTGTCCATTTCGGCCTGCTGGTTATCATCATCGGAGGAATATTCAGCGGCCTGGGGGGCTTCAGAACAAACATAAACATTGCCGAAGGTCAGACAATGACCGTTCCTCAAGCTGATTTTCAACTCCGGCTGGATAAATTTGTAACAGAGTTCTATCCGAACGGCGCCGTTCGAGATTGGAAAAGCACTCTTTCTGTCCTTGATGAAGGCAAAGTTCTGTTCGATAAAACAATCGAGGTCAACCACCCCCTTTCCTATAAGGGATTCGTTTTTTACCAGAGCGGTTACGGCTATGGCTGGGAGAATCCGACTCTGCATCTCTGGGTAAAGAAAAGCGCGGATCCCTCTTATCTGAAGCAACTGAAAATGAAGGTGGGTGAGACAGCCAAACTGGAAGAGGAAAACATCGAGGTTACTGTCATACGCTTTGTGCCTGATTTCATCATCGCTGAGGACAACCGGGTGGCCACCCGCTCCAATGAACCCAACAATCCAGCCGTCTTGATCGGAGGCCGAAGGAATGGGGAAGAAGTCTTCTCGGCTTGGGCATTCGCCAAATATCCCGACTTCGGTCAAATGCACTCCAATCAGGATCACGATCTGAAATTCGAATTCAAGGATTTTGAAGCGGCTCAGTATTCAGTTATACAAGCAGCTAAAGATCCTGGAGTGAATCTTATTTGGGTGGGATGCAGCTTTCTCATGATCGGCCTTTGCATCGCCTTTTTCTGGCCTCCAAGAGAGATAAAAGTCATCCTTAAAAAAACCAACGGTAAAACCGATGTCGTTGCCGGCGGTATTGCCACAAAGAACAGGGAAGACTTTCAAACAGAATTTGAACACATGGTTGAGTCCTTAAGGAGATCGAAATGAACGAATCCACAGTATTTCTCATCACGTTCATCCTCTATATTCTGGCTGCCTTCTTTTATTTCGCCTTTCTTTTTTCGAAAAAAGAAACCATAGCCGGCATAGGATACAAATTCGCCTTTGCAGGCTTGATAGCCCATTCTATTGCCCTTGTGCTGAGAACGATAGAAAGCGGTCACGCGCCCTTCACCAACATGTACGAATCTCTGTCTTTCCTCTCCTGGTCGGCCATTCTCGCCTATGTCGTGATCGAAGGGAAATTCAAGATCCGCAAGGCCGGCCCGTATTTTATGCTGATTGTCATCGGCCTCATGGCTCTGGCCTCATCTCCCTTGATGCCGAAAGAAGCGACGCCGCTCGTTCCGGCTCTGCAGAGCTACTGGCTCTGGCTTCATGTGTCGGTCACGCTGATAGGAGAAGCGTTTTTTGCCGTGGGATTCATCACCAGTATTCTCTATCTGATAGCTGATTCCAGAGAAAAAAAGGAGGGGCCCGGAAAGTCTGGCCTGTCAGCTAAAAGGCTCGATTCTGTCAGTTACAGATGTATCGCCGTCGGTTTCCCACTCTTTACCCTGGGAGGACTTGTCTTCGGAATGGTCTGGGCCTATAAAGCCTGGGGAAGGTACTGGAGTTGGGATCCCAAAGAGACATGGAGTCTGATCACTTGGTTCGTATTTGCTCTGTATCTGCACACGCGAATCGTCATGGGGTGGAAGGGACGTCGTTCGGCTTTCATCACCATAATCGGTTTTCTGGCTGCCCTTTTCACCTACTTTGGTGTTAACTATCTTTTGGCTGGGCTTCATAGCTACGCCTAGTCTGAGGAGATTTTATAGAGACCTGTTAATAAACCATGACATACTGGTAATATATTACTTATTCCTGAGTATCCAAGAGGAGTTCTCATCGCTATGGCAAAAGCAAAAATAAGAAAAAGACTTATCATGCTGGCTGTGATTGTCGGTCTGTTCGTGGTTTTGATGGTCGCTGCTGTAGAGTACACCTCCCACTCAGGTTTTTGTGCTTCGTGCCACTATATGAAACCGTTCTTTCAGAGCTGGGAGACATCCTCGCACAGCGAAGTCGAGTGCAACGCATGCCATTATCCACCGAGCGGCGGAATCAGGTCGAAGTTGAGAAAAAAGATCGAAGGCCTGGTTATGGTCGGCCGATACTGGACAAAACTCTACGTGAAATCCAAGCCCTGGGCAGAGATCAGAGATGAGAGCTGTCTGCAGTCAGGTTGTCACGACAAGCGGCTCCTCAAGGGAGAAGTCCCATTCAAGAAGGTGGTCTTTGACCATAAAATCCATTTCGAGGATCTGAGAAGAGGCAAGAATCTCCAGTGCACGAGCTGTCATTCTCAAATTGTCCAGGGTGAGCATATCACGGTAACCGAAAGCACTTGTTTCATATGTCACTTCAAGAAAAGCGAGCATTTTCCCCGAATCGATGAATGCTCTCATTGCCACAACAAAGAAACTCTCACCGATGAAAAGACATCCCGGTATAACCATGCTGTGGTGTTCGATAACGGTTTCTCCTGCGACAAATGCCACAGCAACACCATCATAGGCGACGGTGAGGTCCCAAGGGAGAATTGCTACAAGTGCCATTGGGAAAGAGAGAGGCTCGAGAAATTCGACGACACCGACCTGATGCATACCGAACATATTTCCCAAGATAAGATCGAGTGCAACCAATGCCATATGGAAATACAGCACAAGATCATCAAGGATATCGAGGCCATCGCCGATTGCACAACGTGTCACACGGACTTTCACAGCACCCAAAAGGCGTTGTACACAGGAGAGGGGGGGAAAGGCATCGATCATCCTATGCCGAATATCATGCTGGAGAAGGGTTTGAGCTGTAAAGGATGTCATATATTTCATGAGGAGACGGGAGGCAAACTCATCAAGAGCGACACATTCGTATCCAAAGCAAAAGCGTGTGAGTCGTGCCATGGGGAAGGTTTTTCCCGGATATTGAGTGAGTGGGAAGCCTCGACTGTCAAAAAACTGAATGACATTCGATCCGTCTACAGCAGCGTTTCACAGGAGATCAGACGTTCAAAGCATTCACATAAATCGAAAGCTGAAGATCTTTTGGAGGATGCGCTCTTTAACATCGAGCTTGTCGATACTGGAAAAAGTGTCCACAACGTTGTCTATTCCCAGGAACTGCTGTCTGCGGCGTACAACAAAATGCTGGAAGCTTTGAACACAATCAAATCGAGCTATAAACCCAAATCCTTTGCCGCAGCTCCAAAAGAGATCCCGACAGAATGCTCCAACTGCCATACCGGCATCGAAGAAATCAACGCCTCCATTTTCGGCTTAAATTTTCCACATAAAAAACATCTTATCGAACAGAAGATAGCCTGCGACACATGCCACTCCAACGTTCGCAACCACGGAGAGTTCATCGCCACGAAGAAAAGCTGTGCTGTTTGTCATCACAAAGACACAGACAGAGATTGCACGACTTGCCACCCGATACAGAGTGCTTTTTACCAGGGTGGCCAACTGAACGGTCATGACATACCGAAAGACATCATGGCTGAAGCCGGCGCCGAATGCACCGATTGCCACTTGAACGATAAAAAAACCATATTCCGCTCAGATAAACAGAAGTGCCTGGATTGTCACGAAGAAGGCTATGAAGAGACGTTCACGGAATGGCAGGAGTCTGTAAGGACACTGGTTGAATCCCTAACAACAACCATAAAGTTGAAAGAAAAACTGAAGTTGTCTGATCAAGACAGACAAATGTTGCGCGACATCGAAAAATCACTTCAAAAGATCAAGCTTGATGGAAGTTCCGGTGTGCACAATTTCATGCACATGGAAGAATTGCTGACAGATCTTAAAGCAAAGACAGAAGCCATAGGTTAACAGGCCAAAAAAGGAGGGTCTTTTGACCCCCCTTCTCCAGATTCCTGGCAAAAGTTAGAAATTCCACACAGCTGCTAAATAGAAGCCCACTGAATTTCCCCCCGTGTCCGTAAAAAGATATTGGGAGAGATCATCGTAAAAGTAGTAAGTGAGGACACCTTTAACCGACCATTGTTTGTTAATGGAATAGGATGCACCCAAATCAGAGACGATCTGTTTCATGCTCAGCTTGGAGTACTCGACTGCTTCAGTAAGGTCTTCGAATTCAAAAGGACTGACTGGAATTTGAGGGATGAAGGGCACTTGAGATGTGTCCAGCATGAGATCGGACATTTCCGCAAGGGAATCGTTGTAGGTGAGGCTTCCCCAAAAGGAAATTTGCTCTGAAAGGAAGTAATTGAAGTTCAAAAGGGCCGTGTGTGTGTCGATATCGTAGTTCGTCATATCGGTTAGAGTACCTGGAAAACCTCCGATGATTCCCCCTCCACATCCTTCGAGAACAGGGATAGCGAAGAGTGAGTTAAGTTTTTCGCCGTAGTAATTATAGGATCCGGTAATACTCACTTTAACGGCAGGAGTCCAATAGAAGTTGAATCCAGTACTCACAGTATCATTTTCCCAGGTGGAGAAATTAAGCTTGTTGTTCTTTTCATCGCGATAGCGAATATCGGCTGATAGGGAAAATTTGAAATTGGGATTCCAGGTGATTATCCCTTTTCCTTCCAGGATATCCGTGGGAAGGCTGGTGAGATGCGCCTCTCTAGCCCTGTGAAAGTCATAGAATTGGTAACCCACAAAAGGATTGGGGACTCCGAAATCCTGCACCAGCGGAGAAACACCTGTGTAGAGATTCGTGAACGGATTGTCTGTGACCCTAGCCAAACCCTTGACAACGAACGCCCACTCCCGCGCCGGCTTGTAGTTGAAATATCCCGTAAAGGTGTGGCTATTGGTGGTGGCAATTTCAAAATGCTCCCGTTCAATCCTTTTGTAATCATAGTTTAGCCTCAGTTTGGTCTTTCCCGAGAATCTATACTTGAAGGCCGCATCAAAATCCCAGGTCACACGCGACAGCGAGGAATAGCGCGTATAATCAACCTCACCGAATGTTGGATAGGCCTCAGCATAAGTCTTTCCGACGTTGGGACCGGCCACGTCCACAGGCTCGACCATATCCACAAACACATTCTCGTTTTTAATGCTGATCCGGCGAAAACGGGCGTTGAAGAGACCTCGTTTTCCCACTCGAGAAGAAAATCCACCGGCAAGCGAATTGGAGTCTGTCTGCAGGTTTGTGAAGTTGTTCTGGACATTGCTGTTGACATAATGCGCTGAAATAACGGATGAATCTGAGAGTGGAACATTTGCTGAGATCAAATGGGTTTGTTTGTCCGTATCCGGGATCTCGTTAAAGGATAGAACACCATCCCTGGAGTCATACTGAATACGGCTGTCGAATACTGGCAAGACCAGTTCCGGATGGAGAGTGCGGAGGTACGTAGTGGTTGGGGCGGCTGCATTCTCTCTGTATTCTCTTTTCGTGTAGGAATAATCAAAGACAGCATTTCCCACTCTGGCGTTAGTTCCGAGCTTATAATCTCTGTTGTCGTTATCGATCGGGCGAGACTTGGCAACCACATGGCATGAGGAGCATTTGCTCAAGGTCCGCGCCTGATATTCACCTTTTCTGTGCTCGTTTCTTATGTTGGCATAGAACTTCAAGAAAGATACGCTGGGCAAGGTCAGGGTGGATTCACTGATGAACTCACTCCTTTTGATCTGATACTGATCCATAGGGTTATAGTCAGTGTAAAAAACGCCGGATCTCGCCTCGCTGACAGTATCCATATTCACCAGCGGATCATGGTCTAATCGGTGGTTCAAAGAGGAGTAGGAAAATTTCTGATCAAACACTCGATTCACATTGAAGTCCAGTTCATGATCCTGGTCTTTGGGATCGCCGCTATACCAAGAATCCAGCTTTAAAAAGAATTTTTCACTCGCTGTAGCCACTTCAGCCTTGGCGATGGGGCGAAGGCCTTCCGTCAGCACAAGGTACTCGCCAACTTTGCCAATGTATCCATCATTGGAGTGAGCAACCGCACCAGCGCCAATTTTGGCCTTAACTTCAATCTTCTTATCCTCTTCCTTCTCCTCGTCTTGGCTCAACAGAGGAATCGTTACTAGCGCAAGAATTAAAAGCATGCTAAAGGTTTTTTTCATTGTTCCTCCATTCCTACCTGATTATTCCTTTGCCTTTGCCCGGAACGGTCTGGGAAGGATTATCTGTACCATGGATCTGGAAATGGCACTGGGAGCATTTTGTGAGGAAAGCCCTGCGCCACCCGGCTTCGCCAAACGGATTCTCGGAATGGCCTCCTGCGGGCAGAGTCTTGGGTTCGGTGAGACCCAAGCGGCCTGCGTGGAAATGAGATTCATGGCACTGAAGGCAGAGAAAAGGCTCGTTTTGTTTGAGCATATTATTAGCCACGGCCCCATGGGCATCGTGACAAATGGTGCAATCTTCTACAACAGGTGCATGTTCGAAAATAAAGGGGCCCTGTTTGTCCGCATGACAATTAAGGCAAAGATCGTTGACCCTCTCGACTGTTTTCAGATTTTTCACCAGAGAACCATGATGCTGGTGACAGCTGCTGCATTTCATTTTTCCCTCACGAATGGGGTGGCGAGAAGGGAAGTTGACTTTGGCTGTGATATCCCTGTGACAATCCAGGCAAAGCTGCGGATCCTCTTTGACGAATCCCTTCTCATCATGAACCGTATGGCAGCTTGAACAATCGACCTCGTTCAGGGCGTGGTCACTGATATTCCAGTCGGTAGTCTGAAGACCGCGGTGGCACTTGAGGCATGCTTGAGAAGATTCCTCGGCAGTTGCCTTGGAAAAGCTGAAGATCTTTTCGGGATCCCCTTCTTCCACATGGGCATCACCGGGTCCGTGGCAGGCTTCGCACCCTTTTTGGATGCCGCTCAGCTCCCAGTCGAGGATACGGCTGTGGATGTTCATCTCTGTCAACACCTGGTCCTCATGACACTCGAGACATGTCTGATTTGCAACGCCTTTCGCAACTTCCTCATCTGGTTCTACCGCCAGACCCAGACAGGGGAGGATGAGGAGAAAGCCGACGACAATGAAACGTGTTTTCAACTTTCGCGTCATGACATCTCCTTTCAATATTTATTAATTATAATATTATAAGATAATAAAATTATAAGTCAACTATATTATAAAAAATCTTTAAAATTTTTCTTAATCTTGCTATATTAGAGTTGGAGGTTCTTCATGAAACGCTCAATGGAATATTTCGAACTCCATGCGGAAGTTTGCAAAACCTTCGGGCACCCCAAGAGGCTAATCATCATATCCACCTTGCGTAACGGTGAATGCACGGTGACCGAACTATCCGAACAGACAAAAATAGACCCTTCAAACCTCTCGCAGCATCTTCATCTCCTTCGTGAAAAAGGGCTTGTGACCACACGCCGGGAGGGCACAAAAATACACTACAGTCTGTCTCACCCGAATATCGGAAAAGCTCTCGACCTCATGTCTTCATTTCTCGATCAAAAAATTGCCAGCTCAGCCAATATGATAAAAAAAAGGAAGGATTGAATTTACATCCGTTCACTAAAATTATATAATCTACATTCTTTGTAGATTTTAAGAACTGAAAACAAAGAAAAATAAAACCCTAAGAAACAAAAAAAGGAGGCTATGATGAAAAAATTACTCCCGGGATTGCTCATCCTGGTCGCCTGTTTTTTTATGGTCAATCTGTTCGCTCAAGACTTTACTTATGTCGGGGCGGCGAAATGCAAGATGTGCCACAAGTCAGAAAAACAGGGACAACAATACCCTCTTTGGGAAGCGAGAAAGCATTCTAAATCATTCACCTCGCTCTCAACTGAGGCAGCAAAAGCCCTGGCTGCCGATGCCCCTGATAATCCGGAATGCCTGAAATGTCACGCCCCGTTAGCGACAAAAGCACCGGAACTCAAGGCAGAAGGAGTCAGTTGCGAGGTCTGCCATGGTCCAGGAAGCGAGTATAAAAAAATGAATATCATGAAAGACCATGCGGAATCAGTGAAGAATGGGCTGATAGAATACGGGTCACCTGATGCCATCAAGGCTCAGTGCGCCACATGTCACGAAAACAATCCCCATGATAAGCCTTTTGACTTTGCCACTGCCTGGGAAAAAGTCAAACACCCACGGCCAGAAGGGGAATGAGTTAAAAATATTTGGAGAGTTCCCGATTTCGAATGAGGGAATCATAGTCCCGAGTTGATATTTTTTTCGAACGGCACGCAAAACTTGGAACCGGTTAACAGAGCAGTTTCTATGATGAAGCGGCGGATATTGCTATTCATGTGTGTTCTGTTCGCTATGGCCCCCTTCTTTCTTACGGCCCAATCGAATGAAGATTGTGAGGCCTGTCATTCCGACCCGGAATTAACCACTGAGCGCCGGGGGCGAGCCGTTTCTCTCTATGTGAATTTCAAAAGCTATGCCGCCTCGGTACATGGTGAGGTTGAATGTATTGACTGCCACCAAGACGCAGATGTGGATGACTTTCCCCATCCGGAAAGACTCGAGAGAGTCAACTGCGGAATCTGCCATGACGAAGCGGACGAAAAATTTAATGCGGGAATTCATGGCAGAGCTCTGAAACGAGGAGCTCCCTATGCTCCAAACTGCAGCGAATGCCATGGCGACCACAGTGTGCTGCCCTCCAGCGCCGTCAATTCTCGCACCTACAAGATGAACATCCCGGTCCTCTGCGGCAAATGTCACAGGGAGGGAGCCCCCGTAGCCCGCGTTTACAACATTCCAGAGCACGACATTTTGGCCAATTATTCCCAGAGTATCCATGGAGAGGGACTGTTCAAGAGCGGGCTGATCGTCACGGCTACCTGTAACGACTGCCACGGCAATCATCTCGTTCTCCCCCACACGAATCCCAGATCTACCGTCTCTGCGCTGAACGTCGCCGCAACATGCACCAAATGCCATGCCCGGATTGAAGAAGTCCATCTCAAAATCATCAAGGGAGAGCTCTGGGAACGAGAACCCGGTGCCATACCGGCCTGCACCGACTGTCACCATCCACACAAGCTTAAGAGAGAAACCCTGGTGCTTCGCACAGCTGACCGGGAATGCCTTGTCTGTCATGAGAAAGACGATGTGTTCAAAACCGTCGAGGAAGAGCAGATCTCCATGACGGTCCACAAGGAGGATATTCAGAATTCGGTGCATCGCGATATTCCCTGCGTGAAATGCCATTCCGACATCGACCCTCAGAGACACCGTCCCTGCGAGACAGCAGGCCGAGCAGACTGCTCCAACTGCCACGCCCAGGTCGCCGACGATTATTTCGAAAGCGGCCATGGACAGGCCTACTTTCAAAAGGACCCCAACACGCCCTACTGCACCGACTGCCACGGGAAACACAAAGTTCTTTCTCATCTCGACGAGCGAGACAAAACATACCGGTCTAAAATTCCCGAACTCTGCGGCAATTGTCACGGAAAACTGGATCATGAGGCGGCCATAAAAACAAAGCAGGGCACGGTCATGGTCGACTATTCCAGCAGCGTGCACGGGCAGGGCTTGATCAAAAAAGGGCTTTTGCCCAGCGCTGTCTGCACGGATTGCCACAGTACGCACTTTATCCTAAAATACGACGATCCGCGATCAACCATCAACCACGAAAACCTCCCTGCCACATGTGCAGCCTGCCACGAAGGCATCTATAAAAATTTCGTCAGCAGCATACACAGCCCTACGGTTTCCAAAACAAATGAAAAACTGCCCAACTGTGAAGACTGCCATTCAGCCCACCAGATCAAGCAAATCGAACAGGACCAGTTCATGACAGAGGTGACCCACCAGTGTGGGTCCTGCCACGAAGATCTTTCGAAAACCTACACGGAAACCATACACGGTAAAGCCTATACCCTGGGCTATCTGCAATCGGCCAAATGTTCGGATTGCCACGGGGCACATGATATACAAAAGGTGGACAACCCCGATTCTCATGTGGGATTCAATAGAGTCGTTGAAACCTGCCAAAGATGCCACCCCGATGCCAACCGTCGATTTACCGGCTATCTCACTCACGCCACGCATCACGACAAACAGAAATACCCGATCCTGTATTTTACTTTCTGGGCAATGACCATCCTTCTCATTTCCGTCTTTACGTTCTTCGGCCTTCATACCCTGCTCTGGATGCCCAGGTCTTACAAGCATCTTAAAGAGAAGCGAGCCGCAGCGAAGATTCACAAGCGTTACTATATTCAACGCTTCACATCCGGTCAGCGAGTCATGCACGTTTTTGTGATTCTGAGTTTTATGGGACTGGCTCTGACAGGGATGATGCTCAAATTCGCGAGCATGCCCTGGGCCAAATTCCTCGCAGATCTTTTTGGCGGAGTGGAAGTCGCCGGGCGAATTCATCGCATCTCAGCCGTCATCACTTTCGGTTACTTTTTCGCTCATCTTTACTCCGTGATAAGAACCAAGCTCAAGACCAAAACAACCTGGCGCCGGATGATATTCGGCAAACGCTCCCTCTGGTTCAACAAAAAGGATCTCAAAGACTTTTGGGGCTCTATAAAATGGTTCCTCGGCCTGGGCCCCCGTCCCGAATACGGGCGCTGGACATACTGGGAAAAGTTCGATTACATGGCCGTGTTCTGGGGAGTCAACGTTATCGGTCTGTCCGGCTTGATTCTCTGGTTTCCTGAATTCTTTACTAAAATCTTACCCGGATGGTTCATCAATGTGGCCATGATTATCCACAGCGATGAAGCCCTGTTAGCGGTCGGGTTCATCTTCACCATCCACTTCTTCAACACCCATCTGAGACCGGAATCCTTCCCCTTGGATCCTGTCATCTTCACCGGAGTGGTCCCGCTCGACGAATACAAAGAAGATCGCCCGCATGAGTACGAGTATTTGAGGGAATCAGGAAAACTGAAAAAAGATGTCGTTTTGAAGGAAATGGACCCGAAAAAGATGTTGGCTGTTCGTATCTTCGGCTACATTTTTCTGGCTCTCGGCATAACCCTCACCGTGTTGATTATCTACAGTATGCTCTTCGGCTACAAATAGTTCTAAGGCTCCGTTTTCACTTCCTCTATTTCTGCATCCGGGTGTTCATGCACATACATATCCCGAGGCATTTTTCCAGTCAACCAGGAGGGATTCATGGGATAAACATGGGGATTGAATATAACCGAATAGAGGTGCCAAATCAGGATGGCCAGAGATGCCAGTATGGCTTCATAAAAATGGATGACTCCGGCCACCTCCAAGTACCCCTTGGGGAATAAACTGACAAAATAGTTGTCAAACCAGAGAAGGATTCCCGTAAGGATCATCACGGCATTTCCCCAGATCAGGGCCCAGTATTCGGCTTTTTCAATATAACTGAAACGCTTGAAACGGGGAGGCTTTTTGGACAATCCCAAGTTGAAGAAAATGCGCTGGAAAAAATCCTTCAAATCGGAATACCTGGGGAACATATCGACCAAAAATCCCTTTCCCCGGCGGGTCAAGAGAAATAATCCGTGCCATACAGTGGAAAAAATAAGCACGACCGCAGCCACACGGTGAATTATCCCCCGGACTTGAAAGCCATGATCCCAGCCGAAGACAACACTGACAACGGGGGCATCTCCATAACGGAGTGCAAAGCCCGTGATGGCCAGTACGATGAAGCTTATCATCAGGAGAGTATGCTGCCAGACTTCATCCGTCCGCATACGGCGAACCTGAGGTTTTTTCATTACGAGAACAATCTGCCTTAGCAAATCTATGATCCAGTGAATGCCCATCAAGCCGATAATGACAATAATCGCTACAATGTAGACCATCTTGACCATCTGGGCTGCCCTATTCGGCTCTTTGACGATTTCCTCATGGATGGGGGTAGTGGCCAGTTCAGCTGATATCGCTGGATGACATTCCCCGCAGGTATCTTTGAGATTATCCGCATTGACTTTCGACCTGGGATCGGAGCTTGGCAGGATCAAATGAACGCCGTGACAGGAGGCACAGTTGGCCACGAACAAGTCTCCAGCCTTGGTCTTTAATCCATGATAATTGTCGATAAAAGACGGCCGCCTGCCAGTCGCCACTCCATATTTCTCGGTTAAAGTGATCGATTCGTGACAGGGCGTACAGGTGGCCTCGGCCAATCTGGCCTGCGAGACTGGTGAGCGGGGATCAGATGGAGATATGATGCCATGTTCGCCATGACAGTGGGTGCAGACAGGAGATTCAGTATCACCTCTTTCAGCCAGTTGGCCGTGAATCCCTTCATAATATTCCTGGGTTATCTCCTCATGACACCTGCCGCAGGTTCGAGGAATATTGAAGTGTTGGATAGAGGACTCCGGATTTCCTTGCGAAAAGATTTTATGAGCCGAGCCCTCCACGGAGTGACAATCGTTGCATGTCGCTGCTGTTAAAACCCCCCCCTTGATGGCTTGACCGTGAATACTGCTGTCATATATATCAATCGGATGACCTGTTCGAATATCGTATTTCTTCACTAAATCCAAATCCTGATGACAAGCACCACAGGTCTCTGAAAGATTACTCGGATGAGTCTTGGAAAGCTTGGCTGAGGAGGGCAGGACTTCGTGATCCCCGTGGCAATCCGCACAGGTAGGCATATCCTCGCAAACTCCTCCAAAAAGGGCTCTCCCATGAGCCTGGTACTGCTCGGACTCCTCCTCATGACAGGTCCGGCACCCTTGACAACCAACTTTCCATCCTGTCATCTCTTTGTGGGGGAGTGTACTTTTATCTGAATGGCAGTCAAGACACTCCAAACCTTCATGCGTGGAGTGGGAAATGTCATCAGCAATATTTGTCTCGTGCTTGCTCGTTTCGTGGCATTCGATACAGGAGTCGCTCCCGATTTGTTCATACTCCTCTTCCTGCCCATACAACACAACAACAGAAAACAGGAAAACGTTCATCAACAGGAGCAAAAGGAGCTTGCGGCCCATTTTTTTCCTTTTTTCAATCGCCATAATATTTCCTTTTTTTATGGGGATACTAAACTATTTGAACGACGCGTGTCAAATTCACAGGTGCCACTTTTGTGTCCGGGGAGACATTCGACGGGCATCTTCGTCCATTTTCCACTTCATGACATCGCCCGCAATTGTTATGAAGGATACTCTTTATGCTGAGGATTTCATCTACGATATCTTATCATTCTGTGAGCCTCAAAGCCTAAGTCTGCAGATAGACTTCTTCAAAAACTCTCCAGACATCATCCTCCAGCTTTTTCGTTTCTTCCTCTGCAGATACTCTTCCTTTCTTACCCTCAACATAGGAAGCCAGTTTTTCGCTGAATTTATCGACCTCCTGCTTGTACCACGAAACGGCATCCGCGCCGATGATCAGTTTTTGCAGATCTCCCGGCAAATTCGTCGGCTCAATCGTACATATCCATCCCAGTTCATAGGGTTTCATCTGAAGGTATTCCAAGTGCTCTAAAAGATCAGTATTCAAAGCAACTACCTTGCCGGTTATAGGTGAGGGCAAATCAAGCCTGTGGTCTGATTTGCGGATCGCAAACAGGGAATTCCCTTTTTCTATTTTCTGGCCCATTTTCGGCAAATCGATACCTTCAAAGGGTCCCAGAATCTTATGGGTAAAATCATCTACGCCGACTTTGACGATTCCGTTCAATTCCAAACTGATCCAGGTATGAGCCGGAGAGATAAAAACTCCGGCCGGAACATTGATCACATGCTTGGATTTTTCCGCGCCGATGGAAGGAGTAATCAAATGAACTTGGGGCTTGGTCAATCGCTCAATGCGATCCTGACGACGAATCAGAGACTTGTTGACGAAGTCCACAAGTTCGTCCTCAGTGAAGGGTTTCTGGACGTAATCCATGGCACCGTATTTCATCGTTTCCACGGCCGATTCGATAGAAGCATACCCCGTAATAACGATCACATCGATATCGGGGCGAAGATGTTTGGCGGCTTTGGTCACCTCGATCCCGTCCATTTCCGGCATCTTGAGGTCGACAAAAATAAAATCATAGTCATGCTTCTGGATCAAACCCAGAGCTTCCTTTCCTCTCTCGACGGTATCGATCGAAAAACCATCGAGCGCCAGGATTTTACGAAAGCTGGAAAGGACGATTTCCTCATCGTCCACAGCTAAAATTTTGGCCTTGGGATTGTCCACGTTCACTCTTTTGAGGCTCAGCGCTTCATCCGTATAATCAAGACGCAATCCGGTATCCAGGGCCTCTTCTCTGGCTCTCCTGATTTTCCTTTTCTCCAAATTCCGCATGATAAGACGCAAGGCCAGGTCCACGAAGATGAACACGATGATCGTTAGAATAACTAATAGAGGTACCATAGACTTTCCTCCCCTATAAATATTGTCTCAACCAATGAAGAACATTTTATCCTGAAAAATTCAAACAATTTTTTGATGCCCCGGTTTCTGTTCACAACAAGTCAGATGTTCCAATTCCTCATCCGGATTGTAAGGGATGATACGGAAAAGCCATCTTTCGGCGAACCCGCTCGTATTGATCAAATGAACGTTGTCTTCCAGTTTTTGATTGCGGGCAGTTACGCTGCCGCTCAGAGGAGCCCAGAACATATTCACAAAACAGTCCTTGGAAACGAACTGTGCACAGCATTTTCCCTGGACGATTTCGTCGTTCGGCAAGTTTAATTCGATGCGTTCTATGCCTTCAATCATGTTCGGAAAGGTGTTCCCAATTCCAATAAGGGCTGTCCCGTTTGCAGTCAACTTGCTCCAAGCATGATCCCCCAGACAGTAATAATCGCAGGATTGAGCATCCATTCCCTCTGGAGCTGATTTGGGAATGCAGAATTGACTGTCAGGACCAAATTTTTTCATTTTCTCGCTGTATCTGATCCCGCGCCAAACCACTCCCAAGAAGGCCTCTGTGTCGAAAGGTTTAGGGATAAAATCAAAGGAGCCCATCTTGAACGATTGAAGGGCGTTTTCAAGCGTAGCGTATCCCGTAATTACGATGAGAGGAATGCGAGGGTGTTTTTCCTTGATAAGGCGAATGAAATCAAAACCGGATATTTTCGGAAGCATCAAATCTGAAATAATCAATCGATACGTGTTCCGACTCAGCTTTTCCATGGCGCTGTCCACATCAACGGCCGTATCGACTCGCAGCCGTTCGGGCTCTGTAATTTTTTGGATGGCCGATAAGACAATCAATTCATCCTCGACGACCAGGATATCATAATTATTATTCATGTCATCAATCTTCCTTCAGTAAAGGATTCCCATCGCCGGAAGGAAGTCGAACGGTGAATGTGCTCCCTTTCCCAAGTTCGGAGTCTACAGTGACTGCGCCTCCATGGTTATCGACAATCCCCCAAACCACGGCCAAACCCAAACCCGTGCCTTTTTGTTCTTTAGTGCTGTAAAAGGGCTCAAAAATCTTCGCTAAATTTTCTTCGGCGATACCGGAGCCCGTGTCTTGAATTTCGATTTGAACATACTCTCGGCCGTCAACTTTAACTTCCTTGGTCGTTACGTATATCTTCCCGCCCTGATTTCCGATGGCATCGGCGGCATTGACCAACAAATTGATGAGGACCTGCTGGAGTTGACTGGCATCGCCCAATACCGAAGGCAAAGAAGGACTCAAATCTGTCTCCACCACTATTTGTCGGCAGCTCATCTGGTTATCCACAATCTTGAGCGCCCTATCAATGACTTGATTGATAACCACATTTCTCTTCTGGACTGGCATCGGTCGGGCAAAGTCCAGGAGGTCTTTGACAATATCCCTGCATCTTTTTGTCTCTCGCACGATAGTCTCCAGATCGGCTTTAATGTCTGGACTGGAGTCCGAACGCTTCAATAAATAGCTGCTGTAGGTCAGGACACCGGTCAAAGGATTGTTGATCTCATGGGCAACTCCTGCAGCCAGGCGGCCAATCGATGCCAGTTTATCGGAGTGATAAAGCTGTGTTTGGGCTTCGGCAAGTTTACGGGTCATTTCATTGAATGATTTCTCGAGGATCCCCAGTTCGTCGTTTCGTTTGGGTTCGAGCTTGAAGGTAAGATCTCCTTTGGCCACCGCATTGGTTGCCGCCACAAGATCTTTAACCGGCCTGTTGATGAGCGTTTGAAAAAAGAACCACAGAATGAAGCTGATAGTAACCATGGCGGCCAAGGTCAAAAGGACAACTTTGGTTTGATTGGCTGCGATCAAACGGTCATATTCCACGAGCGACATGGTTACGTCCAAGACACCGAGGACTTTTTGTGCTTCACTGTGGGCATGACAATCTCCCAGCCAGCAATTGGGCTCATTGTAGATCGGATTGATGATCCCCAGGCTCCGGACATTGTTGTCGAGCTGGAAGATGCGGGTTCGTTCCGCAATGGATAACCGCTCCAAAGGTTGATCAGCCGTATGGCATGCGTAGCAAGCTTCGGTACGCTTATCCACCATCTTGCCTATGACCGATTTATCAGAGGAATATATGATTTTTCCCTCTTTGTTAAATATGCGTACTTTCTCTATTCCCTCCTGTTGGCCGATGGTATCGATAATATTGTGGACGTGCTCACGACGGTTGTACAGCATGTCATACTTGGTGCTGTTTTTGATCATCTCGCTCAACTGGTGGGCGTTGTGCTCCACCCGCAAAAGATAAGTCTGTTGTTGGGATTTGATGAGGAAATACGAAAAGACGCCCACAATGGCGATCGTCACACTCACGACCGCTATCAATTTGTGACTGATCTTATTCTTCACTACCATTCACTCTCGCTTTGTTTGTTTCGACAGATCATAAAACTCAATACTACAACCCTTATACACCGATGTACACATTAAATTAAAAATATAAATACTGTCGATTATCTCGACACAATAGAATAGGTAAACTTAAAACTGTCTCAAGTTATCCAATGTTATCGAGGTTTTGGATACTTTGTCAACAGACAGATATTTCCTGGAATGAATTCAGGTGGAGAAGACAATCTTTTTCATATATCAAATCTTGGATGTCCCGGGGAACTTTTTCTGCCTATGAGTAATTTCTCCCTACTATTAAATTTCAAAAAATCCATAATTCTTTTTTTTACTTACACTTAGAAAATAAATGAAAAATGGAATGATCATTGCATTCTCTTTCTTGGGTGATAAAAAAATGACGAACTCTCCTCCTTTTACCTCCACCGAAATGTCGCCAGGGACATTTGGAGTTGAGCAATGATTCTAGCGGCATTCCTCATTCTGGCGCCATTCATCATACTCATTCTCTCGAAAATTATTAAAGAGAGAACAAGACTCTCATAACCGGCATTCACTTCAGTAATTGCCCACGCAATGCACTAATCCCGGTAATCAAGTCTTTCGGTATCTTGAAGCAATCCTCAGGTAAGAATTCGAAAAAATTCGAGCGCCCGATGTCTTTTCTTTTTAAAAAAATATCGTTTGACAAAACTTATAAATTTTATTTATTATATAGGGAAGTGATAATATAAGGGCATGCGGGAAGCAAAAAAAATCGATGGAAAGCCAGTTACAGAACAAGAACTCCGTCAATTTAACCTTTTCAGGCGTTTGACAGATAATGAACTGGAACTTATCAGGGTTATGGTGTCGCGGGAAGAGTATCAAGCGAACGAACGAGTCTTCGAAGAAAAATCGGAAGCTAGAAAATTGTACCTTGTCCTGGAAGGACGGGTATCTATCAAAACAAAAGGGGATTTTGGAAGACGGGAGATAGTCATCGATGATGCCATTCCTGGAGAGATTTTCGGCTGGTCAGCCATTGCCGAACCTCACACCTCAACAGCGACCGTGATCACAATGGAAAGATCCGCCTTCCTTACTCTCGATAGCCAGACTCTCATCGATCTCTTCGAAAAGAACCCAGACATAGGATATAAAGTCATGGCTGAACTGGCTTTGGTCATCTCCTCCCGGTTTAGAAAGGTCATCGGGCAATTTGTGAGTTATATCTAAAATAAAAAAGGTCATATCAGGGTCAATGTTCCTTCTTCAAAAGCTCATAAATTTAGCGATTGGTAAAATTATCAGGAGGTGATTAAGGATGGGTAAAATCGAAGATTTAAGGCAGTTTGCAATCTTTAAGGAGTTAACGGACATTGAGCTGCAAAACATTGCTGAGATCGTGAAAAAGCATGAATATCCCGCAGATAAGAGGATTTTCGAGGAAAAATCCATTGCATCCAATCTCTATCTGCTCCTTAAAGGCAAGGTTGTCATCAAGAAAAAATCAGACTTGGGTCAGGGGCAGATCATAATCGACACCATAAAACCCGGTGAGATATTTGGCTGGTCATCTATATCCGAACCCCATAACTTCACGGCGGCTGCTCATACCGTCGAAGCATCCGAATTTCTGACCATCAGCAGCGATGTTCTCAGGGACCTCTTCAAGAAGAACAATCACATCGGCTACCGGGTTATGACCGAAATAGCTACTGTGATCTCCTCCCGATTCAGGCATCTGAGTCAGCAGTATGCCAACCAGAAAAAATAGCTGAATAGATAAGACCAGTTCATTTATCACGAGTCAGCCCGACTCTATGCTCTGATTGGATTTCTGATTCTTTCCGAAAATTGATTTAATCACGTTCCAGAATAAATACTTTTGCATTCTTAAATCGAGAGAAGCCCAAAAAATCTCTTTGTAGGAGACATTCCCCGTAAACATATTCCACAGTATAAAACGCAAATTTTTGGATGTTTCTTCCTTCTCTGTATCATTTATCAAAGAAATTTGAGCCCTTGTGAGAAGAGGACTCGAGGTGATGATATCGTTTGCCTTCAAGAGAAACCGGCCATAATGATTGTCGGATATGATTTGTCGTTTAGCATCTTTAAAATAACTTGAGGAGAATGACGCCGAATCAATGCCCCTCTCAACCACAGTCCTGGCAGCCAGTTGGGCCGTGACGAGTGCGGACTCGATTCCGTTTTTATAATGACGGGAAAAACTGGCATCCCCCAGAATAACGAGTCTATCTGTGAAGGGTTTTTTGGCCGGAGAGACCGCAATCCTGGGGAAGCAATAGCAAGCGGGTTTGTCAAACAGAATTTTATCGTCTATTTCCCCCAGATCGGTTAAGGCCGAGAGAATATCCTTGTCCGCATCTTTCCGGCCGATCACGGTCAGCGAAATGTAATCCCCTTTAGGCACCACTGAGGCATACCGGATAGTTTTCGATTTCGGGACAAAAACATGAATATTGTTTCCAAAATTCCTCTCAATGTCATCCTTTCCCAGCATAACCTCGGCCTGATATATCCCCAAAGTGGACGGAGGCCGATAACCAAACCCTTTCGCCTGTATTTTTTTCAGAAGAGAGGAGTTAATCCCAAAGGCGCCCACAACCAAATCAGCCTCAAAGGTTTTGTCCTTTTCATTCTCCCCATAGCTTAATCTTAGAGACTTCATCCTATCTTTAGGAAGCTCGATATCCCCTACGGGTTGAGAAATCACTCTTACCCCTCTCTCCCGAATCCAGGATAGGAGGTAATCATCGAAACTGACGATATCAGGGAATGTCGAGCAACGCGGGCCGTTCCCTCTAAATACGGTGGCAATGGGCTTTATCTGATTATCCTGACAGGAGAATTTTATCTGCTCCCCATGAACATGCAGGACATATCCCTCCACCCGGCTGATAATGCGACTGTCGGGGAGAACAATTCCTTCTTCTTCCAGCCTTTCGTACAGGCTATCCGATAAAACACCGGCACACAGGTTACAGCCTTTGGGCCCCGCCATGAGAAAATCTTTTCCATCGAATATCGTTATGGAAACATCTATGCTGTGCTCACTTAAGTGCTTTAGAATGAAATGGGCAAAAAATACGCCCGCAGGTCCTCCGCCGATTATGGCAATCTTGGAGCCGCTTTGCAGTTTAAGCTTGTGCATTGTTCACCTAAAATTGAGATCAATACGATTGATCTCTTATCTCCCCAAACTGTTAATCTTAGTGTATTTTAAAATTTCCCAATTAATTTGACAAGATTTATATTTTATATAGATTTTATCGTCATGATAGATTAGGATTGATTCAACCGCCGCAAAAATGACGGGAAGGTCCTGCCTCCCCTCCTCCTCCAGGTTTGACATCGGTTTTCCCCTCTGTTATAAAAATTCCTAGAGCAACACAGTCATATGTCATCTTCCACATCAAGAAAGGGGAAAACACAATGAAAAAGCCATCTTTTTTTCTTTTCATGACTTTGATCATTCTATTCACGGCTTTTCTTCCATCTTCCCCTGAAGATCAAGGTGAGGAGCAAAGCTTGACATTGAGCGCTCAGACCGAGGAATGCCTGGATTGCCATCGAAGCATCTCGCCGGGTATCGTCGAAGATTGGCGTTCCGGTGCCCACGCGCATATGACGCCGGCACAAGCCATGGCGAAGACAGGATTAGAGCTTAAGGTGTCATCCGGATCTATCCCCGAAGAGTTCTTGAAGGTGGCTGTCGGCTGCTACGAATGTCACAGCTTGAATGCCGAAAACCACAAGGATAATTTCGAACACTTCGACTATAAGGTCAACGTAATTGTCTCCCCGAACGACTGTGCAACATGCCATGCCCTGGAAAAAGAGCAGTTTTCACCCAGTAAAAAGTCCTACGCCTACTGGAATCTCAAAAAAAATCCGATTTATCACAAACTCGTGGAGACCATCATCAGCATAAAAGAGCCCAAACAAGGAGAAATTGTCCAGCTTGAAGCTTCCCCTTTCACCGAAGCTGAAACGTGCTACGGGTGCCACGGGACGCTTGTTGAGGCCACCGGGGCAAGAACTCTGGAAACCGACCTGGGCGAAATCACAATTCCCCAACTCTCCAACTGGCCCAATCAGGGAATAGGCAGAATCAATCCTGATGGAAGCCGAGGTGCCTGCACGGCCTGCCATCCGCGACATAGCTTTTCGATGGCCATCGCCCGAAAGCCGGATACCTGCTCCCAGTGCCATCTCGAGCCTGATTTGCCGGCCTGGAATGTCTACCGTGAAAGCAAACACGGCAATATATATCATTCCGTTCAGAATAACTGGAACTGGAACAACACACCCTGGGCAGTCGGAAGAGATTTCAAATCCCCCACATGCGCGGTCTGCCATAACAGCCTGATCGTCAGTCCCGACGGTGAAGTCATCGCCGAACGAAGCCATGATTTTGGCGCGAGGCTCTGGGTGAGAATTTTCGGATTGATTTATGCCCATCCCCAACCCAGAAGTGGCGAAACCTACACCATCAAAAACAAGGACGACCTCCCTTTACCCACGACATTCGAAGGTGAACCGGCCAGTACACATTTGCTTAACGGCGAAGATCAGAATGAAAGGCTTGGCCGGATGATAAAAGTCTGCGTATCCTGTCACTCGACGGATTGGGCCGAAGGACATTTTGCCAAACTCCACAGCACTGTGAAGGAAACCAACAAAATGACGGCCGCCGCAACTGAACTCATTTTGGCAGCTTGGGAGAGCGGATTGGCCGATCCGGGTAATCCCTTCGACGAAGCTATCGAGCAAAAGTGGATTCTGCAGTGGCTTTTTTATTCCAATTCCATTAGGTACGCATCAGCCATGTCCGGACCTGACTATGCGGCCTTCAAAAACGGCTGGTGGAACCTGACAAAAAACCTCCAAGATATGAAACACTTCTTTGATCAAAAATAGCAGAAAAATCCACATTCTTCCTGCTATCCGTTCAAGCCACTATGATTGATTGGGAAGGGTGATAGCTGTTATCATCATGAAAGACTCTCGAAGTTGAGATCAATGGCAAATCTAAACCTGACATCTCTCAACCAATTCATTGATCGGATGAAAAATCATATCCACCATTTCATTTTTGCCCTGAGTATTCTCTCCCTGGCATCGCTCATAACGTGGTGGACTGTCTTCATCCACAATTCGATAAGTGCTCAACACACCAGCCATCTTGAAAAACTGGGAGTCGAGTTGGAATATATTTCAAAAGAATTAGGAGCTAGAGCCGATCGCCCGAGTACAGGTTTTTTGGAACAGGATGACAGGTTTGAAATCCTCCCCTGTTCTGATAACGATCAGTCCATGGCCAAGCGTTTGGATCCACGCTGGCCGGATCTCTGTATCCGACCCCGGGAAAATACGCTCGCGCGCATAGAGAGCAGGTACAGGAGATGGAATTTCATGCTCATCGGCGAGGCCAGTTTTTTTGTGCTGATCATTCTGGTGAGCAGTTTTTTCCTCTATCGTTTTATTCAACTGGAGAGGCGCACCGCTCTCGAGGTAAGCCGGTTCTGGGAAAGATCTGCCCATGAAATCAAAACACCCATTACGGGCATCAAAGCTTTTCTGCAAAACCTGAAAAGCCAGGCTTACAACACTGATGAATTGGCGCCCTATGTGGATTTGGCCCTCAAACAGGTGGCAAATCAGGAACAACTGGCTAACAATATCATGTCTGGTTATCACCTCAAATCGAAAGATATTTCTGTGAAGCTGACTGTTTGCGAATTGACTGCATTTCTCAAGGATTACTTTGAGAGAAGCCCGCTTCAATTCACCCAAGCACGGATTCAGCTCGACTTCCGATCCGACAGAAAAGTGTATGTGAAGGCAGATCCGACCGATTTGAAAGTCATCCTGGACAATATCATCGACAACGCCATCAAATACTGTCCTTCCGATCTGCTCTTGACTGTAGATATCAGGGCTGAAAAGAAAAAGGCCATCGTGACCATTGCCGATAACGGGCCGGGTGTTCCACCTGAACAGGTCAGAAACGTTTTTTCAGCCTTCAAATACCTGGATGAGGAATTGCCGGTCAAGCGCCGCGGCGCGGGATTCGGCCTGTATATATCCCGTCAGATAGCTCAGCACATGGGAGGAGACCTCCGGATTATCAGCCAAGGGAAGGGCAAAGGATCCCGGTTGCTGATTGATTTGAATCTGGTGACCAAAAATGAATTATAGAATCGCCATTATAGAGGATGATGACTTGATCAGAGATATGATCAAGTTCAAGCTGGAAAAAAATGGGTATGTCGTCGCGGCATTCCACTCTGCAGAAATGATAGCTGATCAAGCAGGTGATACACTGTTCGACCTGATCATTCTGGATCTGGTCCTTCCGGGAATTTCCGGACAAAAATTTTTGGAGGAGATGAGAAAGAGAGGCGACAATACGCCAGTGCTCATGCTGACTGTGAAGAGCGATATCCCTGCGCGAATCAGTGCGTTGGACAGCGGAGCTGACGATTATCTGACAAAACCATTCAACATGGATGAATTAACGGCCAGAGTCAAGGCTCTCATCAGACGCTCCCTCAGCAAGAGGAGGATTCCCTCCAGCCAAATTGTGGTCATCAATGGCCATGATATCGACATGTCCACGAGAATATGTTCGAGCAATATCGGCTCCATGGCTCTATCCGAAAAAGAAATGAATCTACTTCTCTTCCTTGCCCAACATTCGCGAGAAACATTATCCAGAGCTGATATTCTCGAGGAGGTTTGGGGCATGGATGTCGCCCCCACTCCCCGGACAGTGGATAATTTCATCGCCAAATTCCGAAAGCTATTTGAAGATGACCCGGAGAATCCCAAGCTGTTTGTTTCGATAAGAGGTGAAGGATACCGGTACAACGGCTAGGTTAACCGCTTTGCCGAATAACCGTCAGCTCCAAAACTATTTAAGGGAATCATCACACAAAAGCAGTTTATTGGATAACAATGGATGGAGGTTTAAGATGAATTTCACCATTTTTAACCTCTGCGCGATCTGATCCCAACGATTCCGGACGTGTGTCATCGGAATGTCATGAACAATTGACCTTAATCTCTACATTCTTTATAAAATTACTTTAAAACTTCTCACAAGGAGAAAATCATGAGACGGTTTGCATCGAATAAACTTGGATTAATCTTGCTGCTGATGGCTTTGATGGCCTTCGGCCCCGTTTTTCTGGACGCAACCGTTGCCCCCAAAGCCAGTGCCAAAGCGCAGGAGGCCACCACAGAGACCCAAGAGAAGGAAAAAACTGAAAAATCGGAAGAGGAAAAACAGAAAGATATCGTCCTGCACGAAGAAATCGTGGTCACCGCCACACGCACGGAGAAAACACTTCTCGATGTGCCTCAACCGGTCAATGTCGTGAACCAGGAGAGGCTCGTCGAACTGGCCCCGAACAACATTTCCGATCTCTTGCCGGAAATGCCAGGAACCGATGTCGTCGGCGTCGGCCCCAACCAGAGCAGACCGATCATTCGCGGCCTCAGGGGGCAGCGCATCCTTCTTCTTTCCGATGGAATCCGCCTGAGCAATTCTCGCCGGACACAGGACTTTGGCGAGATACCCTCCCTGGTCGACATCTCGGGAATGGAGCGCGTCGAGATCGTCCGCGGCCCGGCCTCGGTGCTCTACGGGTCTGAGGCGATCGGCGGTGTGGTAAACATGATAACTTTGGCTCCTTCTTATGGCGGCAGCGGGACGCACATTTTCGGAAATTTCGGCTATCGCTACAGTTCAGTCGGAACCCAGAACAAGGCTTTTGCCAACCTCAACGGCAACATCGATAAATTCAGTTTCATGCTGAGCGGAACCTACCGCAAGGCGGATGCCTACACAGCGCCGGCAGGGACCTTCGGCGATATCACCCTTGACGAAGATACCCTTGTCAATGACACGGGCCTTCAGGATCAGGGCTTCAATCTTTTCTTCGGCTATCGCTTCAACGAACGCAGTGACCTCTCCTTGAAGTACGAACACTATGACGCCAAAGATGCGGGATTCGGCTATGTCGACCCGAATGCCTACTCTCCTGGTGATCCGACCATCCAGCTTCTTTATCCCGATCAAAAGACGCGCAAATTTACGCTGCGCTACGACAACCGGGGCATTGATTTCGTGCTGGCTGACTCTTTCAACCTGACCGGTTATTATATGTCGAACAAACGCACCTTCAACACGAACATCGCCATCACCTTTTTCCCGGGAGCGGGGATAAATATCCTCTCCAGCAACTACACGGATGTGGGGACAGTCGGCGCTCGCTTCGAGTTCAGAAAGGCCCTCTTCGAAAAACACGTTCTGACCTATGGCCTTGATTTCTTCCAGGACGACTCAGAGAACACGGATGAGAGTATTACCGAGCTCTACTTTTTCGGGCCTCCCTTCATATCTGTTGACGATACCCCCAACGTGCCCAACGCCTTTTTGCGGAGTTTCGGCCTCTTTGTGCAGGACGACATCCCTCTCTTCGGCAGATCGTCAATGATTCTGGGCGTGCGCTACCAAAATGTGCATGCCGAGACAAAAGTCACACCAGGACTGGACGACCCCCTGATAAAGAGCACCGACAGCACCTTTGTAGGCGCAGCCAATTTTCTATTCGGTGTGACTGACGATCTCAAATTGATTGCCTCTATAGGCAGAGGATTTCGGTCCCCCAACCTTCCGGAACGATTTTTTCGAGGTGTCACTCCCGACGGATCCGGTTTCCAAATTGCCAATCCCGACCTGAAAGCGGAGAGCAGTCTCAACCTGGATCTGGGGGTTCGTTACAACTGGAACATCCTCTACCTTGAAGGGACCTATTTCCGAAACATGATCTATGACGGAATCCAGATCGCTCCCACCGGAGAGATATCAGGAGGACTTCCCGAATTCAAGAACGTCAACGTCGAAGAATTGAGGCTGCAGGGATTCGAAGCACTGGCTCAGCTCGATCTTGACTTCGGACTCACGGTCGCCGCCAACTACAACTATTTCAATTCGAAAAACCTGACAAACCCCGAGCTCCCCTACTCCGACACGTACGGTTCCAAGCTGAATGTCAATTTAAGGTACACTTTCCCCAGGGAGTTGTTCTGGCTCGAGTACCATGTCCGCTTTAACGGCGAGCAGAAGGATGTCCAGCTAGTGGATAATCCCATCGGAGAGGTACTTCCCAGTTTCACTGTCCACTCTATCCGGGGCGGAATAACCCTTTTCAAGAGCAGTAAATTTCCTCAGCAGCTGGGCGTTACCGTTGGCAATCTCACGAACACGCTCTACTCCGAGTTCTCCAATGCCAGCTTTTTCAGGCCCGGACCTAAACGGCACATCCTTCTGACCTGGAACGCCCGCTTTTGATATGAGTCCGGATTCTCCATAACCTTGATGTCTCATAATTTCAAGGAGAAAGTGATTATGGCGAGTCATTTTCTGTGTTCGGCAAAGCCCCCCCACCCTCCTATGTGCCTCACACAGACAAGGACTGCCTTTTTAGGCCACGTTCCCCACTTGGAAGCTCGGAAAGCAGATATGGGCTCTCTCCATCAAAACCTCTTATTTCATTAGACCCAAAGCGACCGAGCCAACTCCGGTCTCTCAGCCCTCAAATTTGGGACACTCAAAAAAAGGATAGACCTGGTTACTGCATCTCGGTGCGGATTCATTGTATAATATGGTTCACGCAAGAATCCTGCCTTTGAGGTAGAAGACAAAAATGCCCATAAAAATCGGTCGTTTGCATGTCTTAACCGATACATTCCTTCAGAGACGCTTTTCCCATATTGAGCTGACAGAGATGGCTATTGCCGGGGGAGCGGACACCATCCAGTTCCGCCAAAAAGAGGGCACGACCCGTGAGATGATCGAAATCGCCACGGAAATGAAGAGTCACTGTGCTAAAGCCGGAGTGACCTTCATCGTCAATGACCGCCTGGATGTGGCTCTTGCCTCAGAATCCGATGGCGTTCACCTGGGACAAAATGATTTTCCCATCCCTCTGGCACGGGAAATTCTTGGGGCGAGCCGGATCATCGGCGGTTCAGCCGCAACTCTGGAAGAAGCGGAAAAGTGTGTGACCGACGGCGCCGATTACATCGGATTCGGCCCGGTGTTCCCCACCGGCTCCAAAGATGATGCCGGACCTGTCTCTGGAATCGATAGACTTAAGCAGGTCGTCAGGGATTATCCCCTGCCGATAATCGCCATAGGCGGCATCAGCGCCAAAAACACCCCGGAGGTTATCCAGGCAGGAGCATACGGGATAGCCGTGATTTCGGCCGTCTGCTGCCAGGTTAATCCGATACGGGCCACCAGAGACCTTTTCCAGGCTCTCGAGATAAAAAATGACTGAGACAATCTCTGGCATCGGTGAATTCGGTTTGATCGACCGGCTCCGTACCTTGATTCAAAAGGAGGGCGCTCAGACTCCTGGAGTGGCTCTGGGAATTGGAGACGACACAGCCTCGATTCACCCGCGTGAAGGATACGAGATCCTCGTCACCTGCGACAGCCTGGTCGAAGGCCGGCACTATTTGCCTGCGCACACGACAGCTTTTGATTTGGGAAGGCGAGCGATGACTGTGAACATCAGCGACATCGGGGCCATGGGAGGCACTCCCCTGTATGCCCTCGTATCCTTGGGCTTGCAGGGAAAAACCCCAGTCACAGACGTTGAAAACATGTACCGTGGCTTTTTGAGAGAACTCAAGCCCTTTGAGGCCTCGATCATCGGGGGCAATATAACCAAGACCAATGAGATCAACTTTATCGACATCACACTGCTGGGGGAAGTGGAGAAAGGAAAGATCGTGCGCCGCTCCACAGCCAAAACCGGGGATTCGATTCTAGTCACAGGTTATCCGGGCCAAGCAGTTGGGGGTCTCCGTCTGCTGCTGGAATCGGAGCGCCCGGATGAACTTCGAGACAATCCTCTGGTCCGGGCTTACATCACGCCCTCGCACAGGGCACGGGAAGGACATGCTATTGCCCGATCGGGGTATGCCCGGGCCATGATAGACACCAGCGATGGGTTTTTGGCAGATCTAGGACACATCTGCGAGGAGAGCGGCGTGGGCGCCGTTCTGGTTCAATCAGATCTTCCATCGAACGATGATCTACGCCAGGCTGCGCAGCTTTTGAATCAGGATCTGTATGAATTGATCCTGAAGGACAGCGACGACTACGAGCTGATCATAACCTGTTCCGCGGTGCACGTGGAAAAGATCCGATCAGTCATCGCGGGGGTCAGCAGGACACCAGTGACTGAAGTGGGTTACATGACTGAGACCGCTGGAGAAATCAGACTCATTTTCCCTGATGGCAGGATGCGCAATCTCCAGCCGAAAGGATGGGATCACTTCAAGAAATGAGGAGGTAAGAGTGTTTGATCGACAGCTTGCACGCAAGGCCGGAGAAAACCTGAAGAATCTGCGGGCAAAAAAACCGCTCGTCCATAACATCACCAATTTTGTCGTCATGAACAGTACGGCCAACACTCTGCTCGCTTGCGGGGCCTCGCCCGTGATGGCCCATGCCCAGGAGGAAGTGGAGGAAATGGTTTCTTTGGCCGGTGCGCTGGTTCTCAACATCGGTACTCTCACCCCCTATTGGATTGATTCTATGGTAAAAGCCGGCAAGCGAGCCAACGACCTGAAGAGACCGATTATTCTGGATCCGGTCGGTTCCGGTGCCACTCGGCTGCGAACCGAAGCAGCACAAAGGGTAATCGAGGAGCTTGCCATCAGCGTTGTCCGGGGAAATCCCTCGGAAGTGCTGTCTCTGGCAAGAATGGGGTCCCGGACAAAAGGAGTGGACTCCATCCACAGCGTGGATGATGCCGCCGATGCGGCTCTCACACTCTCGCAAGAACTGAACACCACTCTGGCCATCACAGGAGTGATCGATTTGATCACGAATGGAAAGGAGATTCATCGCGTTGCGAACGGACACGCCTTGATGGGATACGTGACAGGGACAGGATGTGCGGCAACAGCCGTCATCGGCGCCTTCCTGGCCGTCGACAGCAATCCCTTGAGTGCAGCGACAACAGGACTGGCTTACTTTGGATTAGCCGGTGAAAAAGCGGCCGAAAAGGCGGCCGCCCCGGGCAGTTTTCAGGTTGCTATTCTGGACGCCCTCTATACCATAGATGACAAACAGCTTGAGGCAGGCGCGAAAATCACTAAAACCTGAAGGCCGCCTGGAAGGCCAAAATGTAATTGTCGACGGCGTCAAGTCTGTCTCCTATAAAAAAAATTCTGTAATACATGGCCTTTAAATTGACAGATACAACTCCTCTCGATTAAGATACAGGTCCCGTAAAGGAGGAAGAATGAAAAAATTACAGGTCACCTTAGTTCTTATATCCTTCGTCACAATCTTCGGTTTCCTGTTCTCTCAGGAATTCACTTATGTGGGAGCCGCAAAATGCAAAACCTGCCACAAATCAGAAAAACAGGGAAATCAGCACACCATTTGGCAGGAAACCAAGCATTCTCAGTCATTCGAGTACCTGAAAACGGAACAGGCTCTGGAAAGCGCAAAAAAACGGGCGCTGGAGGTTCATCCCACCGAAGCGGCTGACTGCTTGAAATGCCACGGGCCCCTCCATGACAAAGCACCTGAGCTCAAGACGGAAGGCGTCACGTGCGAAGTTTGCCACGGGCCGGGCAGCGGTTACAAATCGCTAAAAATCATGAAGGACAAGGAAGAAGCTGTAAAGAACGGGCTTATCGTCTACGGATCGCCCGAAGCCAGGAAAAAACTCTGTCAAAAATGCCATACGAGTGAAGAGTTCGACTTTGAATCTTCCTGGGAAAAAATCAAACACCCTCTTCCAGCTGAGTAAAAAGCGAGAACCGGCAACTTTTCTTTGAAAAAAGATGCCTGTTCCTGTTTTGCTTTTTTGAATTCCGACAAATTTTATATAAACGCTTGACATACACCATCTAGGAGTTTATATTCTTACTGCTACAATATCTCGTATCACACCCGTACCAGAGGAGCGCTCATGACAGAAGGGAATGGTTTCTCTCAAAACGCCCTGCGCATACTGAAGGCACGCTACTTCATAAAGAGCGAAGACGGCGAGTTTGTGGACAAAAAACCCGCTGACCTTTTCGCCAGGGTTGCCAGGCACATCGCTTTGGCAGAAAAAACAAAAAAAGACCGGCAACTGTGGGAAAAAAAGTTTTTCAAAGTCATGATGGACCGCGATTTTCTTCCCAACAGTCCCACTTTGACCGGGTCCGGACGCGACATGTGTTTGAGCGCTTGCTTCGTCCTCCCGATCGAAGACTCGATGGAGTCCATCTTTGATGCGGTTAAGAACACGGCCCTCGTTCATAAGGAGGGCGGGGGCACGGGTTTTGACTTCAGTTCACTCCGGCCAAAAGGAAGTTTTGTCCGAAAAACTCAAGGTATCGCCTCCGGGCCTATTTCTTTCCTGAAGGTTATTGATGCCGCCACCGAAGCCGTTAAGCAGGGAGGCACCCGCCGCGGAGCCAACATGGGTATTCTTCGCGTGGACCATCCCGATATCGAAGAATTCATCATGATGAAAAGAAACCAGGCGAGCACGACCAACTTCAACATCTCAGTGGCGATCACGGACCAGTTCATGGAAGCACTTGCCAGTGACAAATCGTATGACATCTTTGATCCCTTTCACAAAAAGAAAATCGGCAAAAAAAAGGCGCGCAAAATCTTCGATATGATTGTCGAATCAGCCTGGGCTGTGGGCGATCCGGGGCTGGTCTTTATCGACAGGATAAACAAGCACAATCCCACCGCGGAACTGGGCCCCATAAGAGCGACAAATCCCTGCGGGGAACAGCCACTCCATGCCTATGAATCCTGCAATCTGGGATCGATCAACCTTGCCAGCTTTTACGCGGCACGGAAGAAGGATATGTTTGACTGGGCCAGATTCGGCAAGATCATTGCCATAGCCGTCAGGTTCTTGGACAATGTGATCGAAGTCAACCGCTACCCTCTTCCGCAGATAGAAGAGATGACCAAAGGGAACCGGCGTATAGGCCTGGGGGTGATGGGCTGGGCTGATCTTTTGATCAAAATGCAGATCAAGTATGACTCGCCAGCTGCCCTGAAGTTAGCTGAAAAAATTTCCTCCTTCATGAGAAGACAGGCTGAGGCCGAATCCCGAAATCTGGCTGAAATCCGGGGAAGCTTTCCCAATATCGAACACTCCGTTTTCAAAGGAGGGGCCTTGCGCAACGCCACAGTGATGACCATAGCTCCGACAGGTACCATAGCCAGATTAGCGGGGTGTTCATCCAGTATCGAACCGGTTTTTGCCTTTGAGTTTACCTCTAAAATCATTGACGGGGAACTCAAGGATATTCACCCTCTGTATGCCGAATGGCAGGCCAACAATCCAGATCGGGAAAAGCCGGATTACTTCAGGACAGCCCACCAAATTTCTCCCGAGTGGCATATCAAGATGCAGGCAGCTTTCCAAAAATACGTGGACAATTCTGTCTCCAAGACTATAAACTTCCCCAACAGTGCCACCAAGGAGGATGTGGAAAAAGCGTATCTTTTGGCCTACAAGCTGAAAACAAAGGGCATCACCATCTATAGGGATGGAAGCCGGACAGAGCAGGTCCTCAACCTCCCCACACAAAAGCTCCATCCCAAAGAGAGGCCGAATTCCATCCCCTCCGTGACAGATAAAATCAAGACCGGGTTCGGAAACCTCTACGTCACCATCTCCTTTTTCAACCAGAAGCCCTTCGAGGTTTTCACCAGCATTGGAAAGAGCGGATATTCAACCATGGCCGACGCCGAAGCGCTGGGAAGGCTCATTTCGTTGGCCTTGAGGAGCGGCGTCGATCCCAAGGAAGTCACCGAACAACTCAAGGGAATCGGCGGCTCGGAGCCGATATTCACCGAAGGAGGGCTGGTGCAATCCATCCCGGACGCCATTGCCAAAGTACTCGAAAGACACATCGGGAAAACAAAAGCTCAGGCTAAGGATTTTTTCACGACATTGTGCAAGATCTGCGGTGCCAGCCTCCCCGATGAAAAGTGTCCGACCTGTCCCAACTGCGGTTGGAACAGGTGCTCAGGCACATAATTTGTGCGGTTGGACTATTCATAATCTGTTATTTTATGAAGGGCAGGATATCACATATTCAAATCGCTAAGTGTATTAAGGCAGTGAGGGAAAAATGAAAAACCATGAGTCACTCTGGCGAAGAGGCACAGAATTCCTCGGAGTATCCTATCCTCTCATCGCCGGTGCCATGACCTGGATCTCCGATCACAGGTTTGTCTCTGCCGTGTGTAACGAAGGGGCATTCGGTTGCCTGGCAGCCGGGAACATGGAACCGGGGATGCTGGAAGATGAGATCCAGAAGACAAAGCGACTCACGGATAAACCGTTTGCCGTGAATCTCATAACTCTGGCGCCGAATTACAAAAACCACCTCAAAATTGCCATCGCCAATGACGTTCCGTATATCGTGTTCGCCGGAAGCTACCCTCGCCAACCCGAGATAAAAACCGCCAAAGACAGCGGGGCTAAAGTTCTCAGTTTCGCTTCGACAGAATCACTGGCCAATCGGCTCATAGACCTGGGAGTTGATGCCCTCATCCTGGAGGGCAGCGAAGCTGGCGGCCATGTGGGCCATGTTTCTCTCGGTATTCTCTTGCAGCAAGTTCTTTTCAAGATCGATGACGTCCCCATCTTCGTGGCCGGAGGAATCGCCACAGGCACGTTCATCGCCCATCTCCTTCTCATGGGCGCAGCTGGTGTGCAGCTCGGCACCTACTTTGTCCTCACCGAGGAGTGCCACACTCATCCTAAATTCAAAGAAGCTTTCATCAAGGCGAGAGCCAGGGATGCCGTAGCCACCCCGCAAATTGGCTCTGATTTAAAGGTTGTGGCTGTTCGAGCCCTGCGGAACAAAGGATATGATGATTTTTCCGATCTTCAGATCGAGCTGGTCGGAAAAAGGCGGAAGAAGGAGATCTCCCACTCTGAAGCCCAGTACGAAGTCGAGAACTACTGGACAGGGGCGCTTCGCCGGGCTGTCCAGGATGGTGATGTGGAGTTTGGCTCCCTCATGGCTGGCCAGAGCGTCGGCTTGGTTAATCAAGTCAGGCCTCTCAAAGAAGCCATCCACGTGCTCATCAGTGACGCCGAGCGAGAACTGCTCAAAGTTAAGAGCAAGTGTCAATCTCTCTGAGCTCTCATCGAAAAAAACATTCCGAATTGCCCCCCTGAAAACTCCAGCAAACCCGGTTGATCTTTGTGCAAGGGGCTGATAGAATTTTTTTTATTCCAGAGTGAGGTAAAAATAATGATAATCGGAGAACTGGCTATTTTCCCCACCAGCGAAGGTGCCTCTGTGAGTAAATATGTTAAGGAAGTGATCAAAGTCATCGCCAATTCAGGCCTGAAGAGTTATACGGGCGGCATGGCCACGACCATCGAAGCACCCGATCTCAAAGCCCTGTTCGCTGTGGTGGAAGAGACAGATAAGGTGCTCGTCGACATGGGCGCCCAGCGCATTCATATTGACCTCCGCGTAGACCATAGATTGGATAAGGAGGCAACGGTAGAGTCGAAACTCAAGGCACTCAATCAGTCCTGACAACTTACCTCAGGCCGCCAATCCGATGCCAAAGTTCTTCAGGCTCTGCGGGGAAGTGTCTCATTCAACTCACTGAGTGTGAATTCACTGCACAAATCCTCTTATATTTCTTATAGGATTAATGTATAATTAGCAGAAATACAAATGCTTTTAGGAGGAATACAGATGAAAAAAATTGCCGCCCTGGGAATTTTTCTGACATTGCTTCTCTTGTTCAAACCTGCGGTGTTCTCACACTGCGAAGTCCCCTGCGGGATCTACAACGATGAAATGCGGTTCACCATGCTGGAAGAGCATGCTGCCACCATCGAGAAGGCGATAAACCAGATCGCAGCTCTTTCCGAAGAAGACCCGCAAAACATGAATCAGATCGTCCGCTGGGTAATGAACAAGGAAAAGCATGCTGAAGAGATCCAGCATATCGTCAGCCAGTATTTCATGACCCAGAGGTTGAAACTTGTGGACAAAGGCGATGCCGAAGCTTCCAAAACCTTGATGGCAAATCTAGCTTTATGCCATGAAATACTTGTCTACGCCATGAAGACGAAACAGTCAACCGAACTCGATAATATCGCCAAATTGAAAGAGGCAATCCACAATTTCAAGGCCTCTTACCTGAAAAAGCATACCCACTGATTCGTGTTCAGGCCTTAAAACGACGTGGTCTCGATAGTGCCGCCGCCGACAACGATCTCTGAATCATAGAAGACGACAGCCTGGCCAGGAGTGATGGCTCTCTGCGGTTTGTCGAATTCGATACGCACTTCTCTGGAATTGCGTATTTCTAATTTGGCCCTTGCCTCACGGTGTTTGTAGCGTATTCTGGCCTTAATGCCAATCGGACCTGTCGATCCTTCTTGTGAAATCCAATTGATGCCGGACGCCAGCAGATGACGCCTGTAGAGCCGTTCATTGGGGCCAACCACGACCGTATTGTTTTTGGAATCGATATCGAGCACATAAAGAGGATGAGGCGCAGAAATCCCCATCCCTCGCCGCTGACCCACTGTGAAATGGATCACACCTTTATGTTCTCCCAGGACCTGGCCTTCTTCATCCACAATGGGACCCGGCTGGAAGGCACCAGGAATCCTCTCTTTTAGAAACAGGACATAGTTGTTGCCCTGAATAAAGCAGATTTCCTGGCTTTCCGGCCTCTGGGCCACAGGAAGTCCGAGTTCCTTTGCCTTTGCTCTCACTTCAGCCTTGGTGAGATTCCCTATGGGAAAAAGAGTCCTGGAGAGCTGCCTCTGGGTCATCGTGTACAGAAAGTAAGACTGGTCTTTCTCCTTGTCCTTCCCCTTCTTCAGAAGAAAACGCCAGCTACTCTGATCTTTTTCGATTCGGGCGTGATGCCCTGTAGCCAAAAAATCGGCACCCAGTCTGGAGGCTCTCTCCATCAATACATCGAACTTGATATATTGGTTGCAGCGAATACACGGATTCGGCGTGCGGCCGCACCTGTATTCTTCAAGAAAATCGGCGACCACCAGCTCTTCGAAGGGTTGCTTCAAATCCAGCAGGTAATGCTCAATACCGAGATTTGCAGCTACGCGGTTGGCCTCCTCGGCGGCCCCCCTGCCACAGTAGCTTTTGAGACTCTCGTCTCGGCAGAACTCCCTCCGCAGAGAGAATAAATTCATCGTGATTCCGACAACATCATACCCCTCATCCAGGAGAAGGGCTGCAGCCACAGAGGAATCCACCCCTCCACTCATAGCCACAGCAACTCTGTCCTTCGTCATCGCCTTTAGACCTATAGGATATCAAATTTCACAATAAAAAAAAGGGACAGCGGGCACTGTCCCCTCTCGGTTAGCCTGCGGGCGCAGGCTATGTAATTATAAGGCTATCAAGAGGTAAGAGAGTAACCCTTTACCTCTTGCCTGAACTCAATTATTCTCTTTGGTGTACTTTTCCGGCTCCCTCTCGAATTTTTCTTTGCATCCGGGACAACAAAAATAATAGGTTATGCCGTCATAATCCATGGATTCTGTGGTTTCAGATTTCTTGAAGGATTTTTTGCTGACCGGACAGGTCACGATCTTATCGTCAGCCCGAACATACTCGTCGGGATTATTAACGAATTTATCTTTACAACTCTCAGAACAGAAATAATAGGTCTTGCCTTTATAGTCATGGGTCGCTCTAGCTTTTTCTTTCTTGAACTCCATCCCGCACACCGGGTCTACAACCATTCCCTCGTGAGCATGAATCGTCTGCGCGTTGGCTTCCTGCTTTTCGACCTTTCCCTCTTGAGAGTGATCAGCGCAGCAGTCATTTTTAGATTGATTCTTCTTGACGTATTTTTCGGGATTCGCCACAAAAGCCTCTTGGCAATGATCAGAGCAGAAATAATAGGTCTCTCCATTGTATTCGAAGCTGGCCTTCGCTTCGGACTTCTTTATGGTCTCGCCGCTCACCGGACATCTAACGGTCTCATCTTTGGAATTTTCCTCTGTAACCGCAAAAACCAGCGCGACAGTTAGGACCAGAACAAAAGTGACTAAGATTGATTTCTTAAGCATCTATGCCTCCAAATGAGTTAATCAATTTTCCTCTTATAGATTCTACAAGATCTATCTATTATGTCAAGTATAAATCGCATCAAATTAATGCTGAGAATTGAGAGTTATGTTTAAGAATCCACTCTGGAGAATTTGAGTGTCCAGGCGAAAATGACAGGGACAAGAATAAGATTCAGCAGAGTCGCCGTAACCATTCCCCCGACCGTGGGCGTGGCAATCGGCTTCATGATTTCCGAGCCGGCGCCTGTACTCAGCAGGATGGGAATAAGCGCCAGAATCGTCGTCGCCGTGGTCATGACGATAGGCCGCACCCTCGTCACTCCGGCTTGGACAACATCCTCCATTCGCTTCCCACTCTTCCGGACAGACTTCAAAAGAAAATCTATCATGACAACTCCGTCTTCGACGGCGACACCGAAAAGCGCAATATAACCCACCCAAACAGCGGTGCTGAACTTGAAATTGAGAAGGAATTGCAGCCAGATTCCCCCAACAAAGGCAAACGGCAGTGAGAGAACAAGAATCAAGGCCGCAGAGAACCTTTTGAATTTGATGTAGAGAAGCAGAAAGATCACAAAAATGCAGATGGGGATGACAATCATGAGGCGGTTGCGAGCCTGTATTTCGTATTCGTACTGGCCGCTCCATGAGATGTAATATCCAGACGGAAGATCTATGTTTTCAGCAACCACCTTCTGGGCGTTCCGGACAAAATCCACGACGCCGACTTCATCGGTGTTCACATCGATGAAGACGCGCACATAAGGCATCGTGTTCTCTCCGGAAATTTTGGCCGGTCCCTCCACTTTCGTGATCGTTGCCACCTGATTGAGGGGAATCTGAGCGCCGCTGGGTGTGGGCACAAGAATTCTTTCCAAGGCCTCGAAACTGTCTCTGAGCTCCCGCATATAGCGGATGCGTACAGGATACCGCTCTCTTCCTTCCACAGTGGTGGTGATGTTCATGCCGCCTATGGCGGTCATGATCAGATGCTGGACATCGCCCACCTTCACCCCGTAGCGCGCGGCTGCTTCCCTGTTGACCTCTATCTCAATGTAGGGTTTATTCCCGATCCGCTCCGCATAGGGATTCCTGGCACCGGGCAATTCACTCACGATGTTTTCGATCCGGATGCCGATATCTTCAATGACTTTGAGATCTTCCCCGAAAACTTTTACGCCCACCGGAGTCTGAATGCCCGTGGCCAGCATGTCGATGCGGTTTCGGATGGGCTGAGTCCAGATGTTGCTCACTCCCGGAATTTTTAGAGCCGCATCCATCTCGTTGATCAGCTTCTGTCGAGTCAGGCCCTCTCTCCAGAGGCTTTCGGGCCTCAGCTTGATAACGGTCTCGATCATACCGACAGGAGCGGGGTCTGTAGGGGTTTCAGCTCTCCCTAATTTTCCGACGACGTGTTCAACTTCAGGAAAAGATTTCAAAATCACATCCTGCTTCTTCATCACTTCTAAAACCTGGGTGAGAGAGGCGCCGGGAAGAAGAACCGGCATGAAGAGCAAATCGCCCTCATTCAAGGGAGGCATGAACTCACTCTTTATGGTTCTCAAGGGAATGGAGGCGCTCCCAAGGATCAATAAAGCAATCAAGACAACGATAATCTTGTGATTTAGCGAAAAGCGGAGTACAGGTTCATAGAGTCGTATCAAAAACCGACTCAGAATATTCCTCTCAGGGGAGCGGATTTTCCCTCTCAACAAAAGAGCACTGAGCACCGGGATGAGAGTAATGGCCAGAAGAGCCGAGCCGAACATCGCAAATGTTTTAGTGAAAGCCAAAGGGGAAAAGAGTTTTCCTGCCTGACCCCTTAGAGAAAAAACGGGAATAAAGGCCACTACAACGATAAGAATGGCAAAAAAGATGGCCGACCCGACCTCTTTGGAGGCAGTGATGATGGTTTCCAGTCTATTTCCTTCGGACTTCGCGAGGTGCCGGGATATGTTTTCGGTCATGACAATGCCGGCATCCACCATCACTCCGATGGCAATGGCTATTCCGCCCAGGGACATGATGTTTGAGGGGATTTTCAAGTAATACATGATGAGGAAGGAGATGAGAACACCCACCGGAAGAATAATTGAGACAATAAAACTGCTGCGAAAATGGGCCAGGAAGATTAGAATGACGGCCACGGCGACAATAATTTCTTCGATCAGAGTCGATTTCAAATTGTCGGTGGCCCGGTTGATGAGCTCTGTCCGGTCGTAAAAGGGAACGATCTGAACTCCCGGCGGGAGTCCCGGAGTAATTTCTTCAATCTTGGACTTTATGGCTTCGATAACTCTCAACGGATTGGCACCGTATCGCATCAACACAACACCGCCTGTCACTTCAGCCCCTTCTTTATCGAGGGCATTTCTTCGAAAATCAGGCCCTGTGGTGACACGGCCAACATTCCTGACAAACACAGGCACACCGTTGTGTGATCCAATAACGATGTTCTCTATGTCCGCCACAGATTTTATGAAACCAACCCCCCGAACGATGAACTCCATTCCCCCCTCTTCCAAGACTTTCGCTCCGACATCGATGTTGCTGCTGCGGACAGCATTGAAAAGAGAATGAAGACTCACGCCATAAGCCAGGAGTTTGTTGGGATCGACATCGACTTGATACTGTTTGACAAAACCGCCCACGCTCGCCACTTCGGATACTCCTTGGACAGAAGTCAATTGATAACGTATGTACCAGTCCTGGAGGGAACGCAATTCACCGAGATTATGGTCAGAGAAAATCAATTCCTTCCCATCCTCAGGGCATTGCCCGGGATCCAGGAATCTCTCCTGAGGGTGATCGGGACAATAGTAGCTGTTTTCAACGGTGTACCAGAAAATCTGTCCCAGCGCAGTGCCGTCCGGACCCAACTGAGGGATAACTCCCTCCGGCATATCCTGCTGGGCAAGGTTCAATCTTTCGAGAATCCTTGTCCTTGCCCAATAAAAATCCACTCCCTCCTCAAAGATGACATTGATCATCCCGACAGAAAACATAGAATTGGTCCGGATAACCTTTGTCCCGGGTATGCCCATCAACCTGACTGACAGAGGATAGATTATTTGATCCTCGATGTCCTTCGGACTCCTGCCCAGCCAGTCGACAAACACGATCTGCTGGTTTTCACCTATATCGGGGATGGCATCGATCGGTGTATTGCTCAAGGCCCAATAGCCCCAGCTTATGACAAGGATAAAAATGGCCAGAACGACGAATTTGTTCCTGAGTGAATATGCGATGATTTTATCGATCATCTCTTGCTCCTAAGAAATCTTAAGCAGGATTTTCTCACCCCACCTTCCGCTCATATTCAATGGATGTGTTTCGAGGGTGGTTTCTTATCCTCTTCTCGTTCCAAGGCACCGCTGTAGACGGCTTCGGCCTGACCCGTAATTTGACTCTGCGAATCGATGAGAAAATTTGCCTGGGAGACAATCCTCATGCCCTCCATCAGACCCGAATTCAGGGCATAAAACGGCATACGTTGTCCATCCACAAAAGCCACGGCTTCAACTCCGAGCTCAACTTCACGAGGCGTATACTGTCCCGGTTTTTTCTCCACATAGACGATTGTTCTCTTCCCGGTGTCCAGGACGGCATTTTTGAGGACAGCGAGAACGGCGCCAGCCGGTGCGGCCTCTTTCTTCACAAGATCCATACCGCATTCCGGACACTCACCAGGAGTTTCGGATTCGACTTCAGGACACATCGGACAGATGTAGACATCTCTGTCCGGCGGTTTAAGGCCTTCATGAATGGGGATAGTGATCTCCGCGTTGACATACATGCCCGGTATGAGTTTCATCCCCGGATTGGGTACATCAACACGCACCTTGACAGTTCGAGTTTTAGAATCCAGGAAAGGATCAATAAAGGAAATACGGCCTTTAAATTCTTCACCCGGATAGGCCGGGGATGTGATGAGCACTGTCTGTCCCCTTGCGATCCAGGCCATCTCGTATTCGTAAACGTCAGCTTGCATCCAAAGATTCGAAAGGTCGGCAATCTGATAAAGATTTTCTCCTTCCTTCACATAGGCTCCTTCGACAGCATTCTTGGCAATAACGGTGCCCCCGATGGGTGCGTGAATGGTCATATGTGTGCGTGATTTCCGGGTTTCTTCAAGCTCGGCAATCTGATCGTCGCTAATTCCCCAAAGCCGGAGCCTCTTTTTGGCCGACTCGACCAAAGACTGAGCTCCTTGCACTGTCTGTTCATCAGGGCTATCTTTCACCTTCTCGTAAGTTTCTAGAGATAAGAGAAATTCTTCCTGAGTTGTGAGGAGCTTTGGGCTGTAGAGCGAGGCCAGCGGATCCCCTTTCCTGACGTTTTGTCCGGTAAAATCCAGAAAAAGCCGGTCGATCCGGCCCGGTACCCAGGCCGTCACCGATGCCACCTTTCGCTCATCATAATCCATCTCACCGACAGTCTTGACCGCTTTGAAGAGATGACGGAACTGAACTTCCACTGTTTTGACTTGAGCTAAAGCCTGGGCTCGAGGGCTCAGCTGAAGCAGGTTTTCCATCTCTGCCTGTTCGGCATGCTCATCGGCCGGATGACCTGCTGCAGCCTGGTCATCTTTATGAACAGGGACCAAATCCATATTGCATATGGGACATTTATCGTTTCCGGCTTTATAGTCCTCAGGGCTGACACGGACTGTCGGGTGCATGCCGCACGTGTAATACAGAACTTCCAGTTCTTCACTTACTGGCTGATCGGCCATATCCATCTCATGACCTGCAGTCCCATCCTTCTTGCAGGCAACAAAGACCGCGCCCGCCAGCAGAAGCACTCCGAAAAGTATGGCTAAAAATCTAACCTTTGCTCTCATTTCACCCCTCCTTCGACAGGTTCGGACTGATCTTTGGGTTCATATTCTGTGCTGTATAATAAATCCGCTGTCCCTGTTCCAAATGTTACAGGACGTCGGTCCGAGCTTTCCATTTGAGCCGATAGCGCAAGGTCTTGGCCAACGAGCCTCTCCAAACGGGCCAGGGCCTTCCTGAAATCAGATAGAATTTTATAAAGGCCTGTTTTGATGTGGAGGATCATCCTCTCGCTCTCGAGCAAGTTGAGAAAGTCGGTCCGGCCGGCGATGTACCCGGCTTCAGAGGCTTTCAATGATTGCTCAGCTTGAGGAAGCAGAGAGTGCTGATAAAGACTAATCTGATCTTCGTAGGTTTTCAACTCCGAATAGAGCTCGTTGATCCGGGCAATGGTGTCATTCTGGATGTCCTCGTATCTCTTACGGCTGGCGTTGATACTCACGGCGGCTTCCGCTTCAGCGGCATCATATTTGCCTCGCCAGAGGGGAATGTTGATACCGATGGCACCCATCCAGGCATTGCGTCCATCCTCAGGATGAGTGGTCGTGCCTTTGCCGATAAAAATATAGTCAACCATGAGGGTAAAGTCAGGCCAGTTGTTTTTCTTGGCCAATTTCAGACTTTCTTCGTGTTTGGCAATAGAGTATTCAGCCTGTTTCAATTCAGGCCGGCTCTGCCTAGCCCACTCTGAGAGCTCCTGAGGCCCAAAATTTAGGGGCGGGGTGTCAACCGTTCCGATTACTCCAAAGGGGGAGTCTGAGGGCCTGTTCAGAAGGGCATTGAGTTTGGTTTTGACAGCCCTTCTCCCTTGTTCCATCGCCAGGATCATCTCCGAGACTCTCGATATCTCGAGCTGGGCTTTGAGAATATCCTGTTGGCTTGCCTGATCGGTCTCATATTTTTTCAGCGCAATTCGAGACAGGCGTTTGAGGACTTCCCTCTCCTCTTGCCTTATAGCGATGGCTTTTTCAAACCAATACAGAGAGAAGAAGGCCTCCTTCACTCCGAGGATAATATCTGCACTCACTTTTTCGTAATTCGCTTCCTGAATAGAAGAATTGTGTTCGGCCACTCTACCCTTTTGTGAGAGTTTCCCGAAAAAGGGAATTCTCTGAGATACGGATATTTTATCGGTCTGAGGCCCCAGCCTCGTTTCGATGCTCTGGCCGAAGCGAGCATAGCTGAGAATCGGATCCGGAAAGCCCTTGGCCTGGTCGATCCTCTGCAGCGATGCCTGCCATTCCTCGTAAGCAGCTCTGGACTGTGGATTCTTCTCCAGTGCTTCCTGAATCAAATCGGACAGGACAACTTTCTCGCTCTTGACTGATTTCTCCTTCGGAAACCCTCCTGAAAATAATGGTAGAAAGCCCGCCAATAAAAGACACAAGCTGATAAAACATATTTTTATCTTCATTTTGCCCACCCTGTTTATCTTGAATACTTCAACCGTTTGGCTCATCATAAAAATGAGTGAATGTTTTTTTTGCCCGTATTTCTCTTGGAAAACAGGAAATACCAATTCACGAGAAAAACGAGCAGAATTCCTAAAGATGTCACGATCAATTTTGCCAGCATGACTGTTTCTCCCTTACAAGCCCAACTTAATTCTTTTCAACCTCAATGAGTTAGAAACCACGGAGACCGAACTGAAGGCCATGGCGGCCGATGCGATGATGGGGCTCAACAAAATCCCGAAAAAGGGATAGAGTATTCCGGCAGCGATCGGAATGCCGGCCGTGTTGTAGACAAAGGCCCAGAAAAGATTCTGTTTGATCACCTTGATGGTCTTCTTGCTGAGATCGATGGCCGCCACGACACCGTTCAAATCATCTTTGATCAAAGTGATATCCGAGGCCTCCATGGCCACATCAGTACCGGATCCAAGGGCAATCCCCACATCAGCCTGAGCCAGGGCCGGTGAATCGTTGATGCCATCTCCCACCATGCCCACTCTTTTTTTCTCGTCTTGGAGTCTTTTGATGACTTCGACCTTATCCTTAGGCAAAACTTCAGAGATCACCCTAGTAATTCCCGCTTTGCCCGCCACGGCCTCAGCGGTCTTCTGGTTATCTCCGGTGAGCATGATAACTTCCAATCCCATTTTTTTGAGTTTTTCCACGGCGTGGATTGACTCATCCTTAAGGGGATCCGCTATAGCCAGCAAGCCTGCTAGAGTCTTGTCCAGGGCGACAAAGACGGGGGTCTGAGCCTGGGAAGCAAACCTTGCGACTTGTTCTCTCGCATCTGCGACAGAAACGCCGCGCTCTTGCATGAAGTCATCATTGCCGATAAGGACATCCGTTCCATCAACTGAGGCTTCAATTCCACGGCCCTCTACAGCCTTAAAGCCTTCAGGCTGGAAGAGTGGAATGTCCATTTCCTTCGCTTTGGCCACGATCGATTCCCCCAGAGGGTGCTCCGATGCCCGTTCAGCGCTGGCGGCGCGTTGCACAATTTCTTGCTCAGAAAAAGAATTGAAGGCAGTTATGGCCACGACTTCAGGCTGACCTTTAGTTAGCGTTCCCGTTTTATCGAAGACTACCGTGTCGAGCCTGTGGGCTGTTTCCAAGCTCTCGCCGCCTTTAATCAAAACACCGCTTTCCGCCCCTCTTCCTGTGCCGACCATGACGGCTGTAGGGGTAGCCAGACCTAAAGCACAAGGGCAGGCGATGATCATCACGGCCACAAAGTTCAAAAGAGCAAAGGTCAAAGCAGGCTTCGGACCGAAATCAAACCAAACGACAAAGGTTATGATGGCTATGGATAGGACAATAGGGACAAAGTAGCCGGCAATCACATCCGCCAGTCTCTGGATGGGGGCCTTTGAGCCCTGGGCATCACGGACAAGCTGGACAATCTGAGCGAGGACCGTGTCCTTGCCGACTTTGGTTGCCCTGAAACGGAAGCTCCCTGTCTTGTTGAGGGTGGCTCCGATCACGGGGTCATCCTTTCTCTTCTTCACCGGCAGGCTTTCCCCACTGATCATGGACTCATCGACAGAGGATTCCCCCTTGAGGACTGTACCGTCAACAGGGATCTTTTCTCCCGGCCGCACCAAGATGACATCCCCGACCACGACGTCCTTGACAGGGATATCCAGCTCCTGATCATTCCTGAAGACGCGAGCCGTCTTTGGCTGAAGGCCGATAAGTTTTTTTATGGAGTCCGATGTCCGGCCTTTGGCCCTGGCCTCGAGGAGCCTTCCGAAGAGAATGAGAATGATGATCATGGCCGAGGTATCGAAGTAAACCTGGGGAAGGACCCCTCCCGATTCGAAGAACGAGGGGAACAGAGTTGCGACAACGCTGTAGAGATAGGCGGCCGAAGTGCCGACGGCAATAAGCGTGTTCATATCGGCATTTCTGTGCCTGAACGCTCCCCATGCCCCTTTGTAGAATTGGCCGCCGATCCAGAATTGGACAGGTGTGGCCAAGACCCAGAGGACATAATAATTTTGGAGAAAGCCCGGAATCCAGGGAAAAAGATGGGGCATACTGCCTAAGAAAATGAGAACAGCCAATGCCAATCCGATGAGAAATTTATTCCTGAGGTTCCTGTACTCTCTCTCCCTTGCCGCACTCGTCGCATCCTCCATATCATCCTCTAGGGGGATTTCCAGAACTCTATAGCCGGTATCCTCGATCACCTTCCTGATTTCCGACAGACTTATCTCGTTGGAGATGTAGTCCACTTTGGCTTTGCCCGTGGCCAGATTCACGGCGGCCTTGACAACCCCTTTCTGTTGCAGGAGACTCTTCTCGATACTCTGGACACAGGATGCACACTGAATACCCTGAATGGGAATCTCGACGGATGACGTCCCGACATCATAACCACTTTTTTTCACCGATGCGATGAAGTCATCGGGATTGAGGAATTGGGGATTGTAAAGAACTGTCGCCTGATTGGTGGCCAAATTGACGTTGGCTTTATCGACCCCTTCCAGCCCGGATAGGCCCTTTTCAACGGTAGAGGCGCAGGCTGCGCACCGCATGCCGAGGATAGGGAGGTCGATTCTTGCCAATATTGGCTCAAGCTGTTTTTGTTCTTTTGAATCGTCTTGCTTCCGGGCTAACAACTCTCCTTCGTCATCTCCTTCATCCTGATCGCCCTCATCGGATTTGATGTAGGCTTCAGGCGCCTGGTCAAACTTCTGTTTGCAGGCAGTTGAGCAAAAATAGTACTTTTTTCCTTTGTACACGGAAATCCCAGCGGCCTCGTTCTCTTTAACATCCATGCCGCAGATCACATCTTTGGCCATGATTCTTTCTCCTTAAACCAGTATTTACTCGATATTGGTCACAACATTTCTCAGTCTTTCCTGGACTTGGCTGGCTATGGGCGCCAGATCCGGATTGTGAACGGCTTGCATTGAAGCTATGGGATCGATGGCTGCCACCTCAACGATTCCCTCCTCCGTTTCTTGAACAATAACGCTGCAGGGAAGCATGGTTCCAATTTTGTCTTCGGACTGGAGGGCTTGGTAGGCGTAGGTTGGATTACAGGCACCGAGTATCCTGTACTCCCTGAAATCCACGTCAAGTTTTTTCTTCAAGGTGGCCTTGACATCCACTTCGGTCAGAATACCGAATCCTTCCTTCCTGAGGGATTCCACAGTCTTGTCATAGACCTCCTCAAAAGTTCCGTCAACTTTTTTGCTGAAATAATAAGACATAACGATCTTCCTTTTATTTTCTGAATTTTCGAAGAACACCGATGATTTCTTCGATTTTTTGGGTCCGGTCTTTTCTGTTTCCCCTGGCAAAAGAATGGCTGACGCATCCCTTGAGGTGTCTCTCCAGTATATTTTCCTCGACAGCCTTTATCGCTCCGATGATCGAGGATATCTGAATCAAAATATCCACACAGTAGCGTTCCTCATCGATCATTTTCTGGATGCCCCGGATCTGACCCTCGATTTTTTTCAGCCTGGGGATTTCCTGTTCATGTGTTGTCATCTGATTTGCCATGTGATCCTCCTTTCTTTCGAAGGCAACGGATCCTGAAAGAACACGACCAATATTTATAATTCCTCTATATTTTATAGGATAATGATACCATACCCCCCCATAGTATGTCAAGCCAGAAAAAGTTATCGTTCCGAATAGGCCGGGGAAGGAAAAAACTTAAGAAGATTCTGCTTTTTCTTTTTTCCGAGTTGAAATTTTAAAAGGCACATACGCCGGGCAAAAAGAGACTAAACTCGTCAAAAGAAAGACAATGGCGATTATCCCGAGAACGATCGCCGCCGTGCCGGTAATCTGTTTGGTGAAATAAAGCACGGCGATTACGATGGCGAGAATGGTGCGGATGATACGATCGGCTGTCCCCATGTTCTTTTTCATTGGTCCCTCCTTGTTTTTAGCCATTATACTCTAAATTTGAACAAAATAGTTTATTTATACTCGATTCTCCGGTATTTCATTCGTTTTTGGACTCTATCCAGACCTCCCGACCTTCTTTGAAAAGATAAAAGACGATGACCAGACCGACCAGTGCATCGGCCTGCCAGAAGCTGAAGATGTAGTTCAATCCCAATCCTATGAGCAGGGATATGGAAAGAAAGGCGCAGATTAAGGTCTCTTTGGAATCGGCAACCAGCGCATCACTCTGGATGGCTTTGCCCGTCTTGAGTTTCTGCACACTCAGAACCGGCATGACGATCAATGACACGATAGCGATGATGATACCCGGAAGAGAAGGATCCGGCATTTCTTTGAAAACGAGCTTTTTAACCGATTGGACAAGCACGTAAACCCCCAGAATAAAAAAGGTCATGGCCACAAACATCTGGGCCCTGTGTTCGATCCGCTCCTCCTCGGCTTCGGAGATTTTACCGTGCTTGTGCAGGCGCCAGATCAACACGCCGCCCGATAGCGATTCGACAACACTATCCAAACCAAAACCGACCAAAGCGATGCTCTTGGCCATACTTCCGAAGAAAATCGACAGTGCAGCCTCAACGATATTGTAGGCCACGGTGAAGTATTCGAGAAAGAGTGCCTTTGTGTAGTAGTTTCTCATGCCTAACTCTTGACGAATATCAAGCCGTAATGATAAGGCCCGGGCGAGAAGTTTTTACGGCAATCAAATCCATTGCGGAGCAATATCCGAGCAGCCTCACTGATGGCAATCCTGACCTCTTGAGGCGGACCTGGAATTTCCTTCCCCTTTTCAAAGTCGACCACGACGAGCTTCCCTTGATCTTTCAGAACCCGGTTCACAAACCGAAAAACATCGCTCAACTCATCATTCATGACAAACCCGTGAAAAACATTGACCATTAAACAGATGTCTATGCTGTGGGGGGCGATGGATAATCCCTGAGTGACATCCTCTCTCAAGGCAATGATGTTGGTGAGAGATTTGTTCCCGATTGTGCTTTGCAGTGAATCTATGGATCGCTGGTCTGAATCAACCGCATAGACGATCCCGTCTTGGCCAACAATCGCGGCCGCATAAAGCGATACATACCCGTTGCCACAGCCCACATCGAGAACGCTATTTCCCGGATGAAGGTCTAGGGCATCAATAATTGCCTTCGGGTCAAGGAATGACTGACTGGATCTGCCAGCATGCCGATGTCTTTTTTGGTGTTCGGTACTCAATCGTTTATTCCCGACTTACGCATATTTTTAGCCTATTGTGGATCCTTTTAATATAGATTAAATCAATAAAATTTGTCAAGATTACTCTCCGTTGGCATGCCGGGAACCGCATCCTGATGAGAATACGTTATCCTCCCCCAACATCTTTAAAATCCTGGCAGAGAGCCCATTCGCCTCATCTTCCAAAATTTCATCATCTGTGTTAGAATTTTGGCGTAATATTCAGCTAGGAGATACCATGTCAGGGCATTCAAAATGGCATTCCATCAAGCATAAAAAAGCTGCTGCGGATGCCAAAAGAGGGAAGATCTTCACCAAAGTCATAAAAGAATTGTCCGTTGCCGCCCGTATGGGCGGGGGTGATCCGGACTCCAATTCACGCCTCAGAAAAGCTATTGCCGACGCTAAAGGCGTAAACATGCCGGCTGACAACATCAAAAAAGCCATCATGAAAGGCACGGGGCAACTGGAAGGCGTCAGCTATGAAGAAATGACTTATGAGGGTTATGGAGCCGGAGGCGTTGCTATCTATGTGGAAACTTTAACCGACAACAAAAACAGGACCGTTTCAGAAATCAGGCATATTTTTTCCAAAAACGGAGGGAACCTGGCGGAATCGGGTTGTGTGGCCTGGATGTTCAAGCGCAAGGGCTATATTGTTGTCGAGAAATCCAATGCCGCAGAGGATAAGCTTCTGGATATCGTACTCGAAGCTGGGGCCGAGGACCTCAGAGAAGACGGCAGCAACTATGAAATCTTCACAGAGCCCGACGATTACGAGGCAGTCATCAAGTCACTCTCTGACAACGACATAGAAACAGCTGCCTCAAATCTGGGGTACATCCCAAAAAATTATGTGAAGCTGGAAGGAAAACAGGCCCAGCAGCTTCTGCGGCTCATGGAAGAACTGGAAGACCACGATGACGTCCAGAACGTCTGGGCAAACTTCGACATTGATGAAGAGGAAATTGCGAAGTATTCCGCTTAAGGACCTTCTTTCTTTGATCACTGCGTTTGGCCGGCCATCGGGTGCACACATCTAAATGATAGTTATCGGGATAGACCCCAGTGTTAAATCCACCGGTTACGGTATCATCGAGTTTGTGAATAACGCCTATTCCGTCCTTGCCTATGGCTGTATCAAGCCAGCGCCCAACGCTCCCCTCCATGACAAAATAAACGCAATTCGGAAACGATTAGAAGAGCTCATTCAATCCCATGAGATCAATGAGGTGGCCATAGAAAATCCATTCTATGCGCAGAATGTCAGAACAGCCATCACCCTGGGACAGGTCAGAGGGGCTGCGCTTATTGCCGTAGCTGATTGTGAACGCCCTCTATTCGAATACTCCGCCCTCGAGATCAAAAAGGCTGTAACAGGCTATGGCCAGGCCGATAAAAACCAGGTTATGACCATGACCAAAATGCTCCTCGACATTCAGGACGATACTTTGGAAACAGATGCCGCCGATGCCCTGGCCGCCGCCTTTTGCCACATCAACACCCGCACCTCCCCCCTACAAACAAAATAGAAATAGGGGTCTATTTGAACTTTTGGGGCGTGTGTTATATTATCCTTTAAGAATCCGAAGAGGACCTAGCGCATGATTGCATATCTCAAGGGTATACTGATAAAGAAATCACCGGCGCAGGCTGTTCTGGACATCAACGGAGTCGGGTACCGCACCTTTATTCCTCTTTCCACATATTTGAAATTGGGAAACATCGGCGACGAAGCAGAAATCTTGACGTACACCCATGTGACTGATAGCTCTCTGTCTCTTTATGGGTTCCACACGGAGGATGAGCGGGAAATTTTCCTGAAACTGATCGGGATTTCGGGTATCGGCCCCAAAATCGCTCTGAATATCCTGTCTGGAATCGAGGCCTCTGATCTGGAGGACGCCATACGACGAAGCGATGTGACCAGGCTCTCTCTCATTCCCGGAATTGGCAAAAAAACAGCCATGCGCATCGCCCTCGAACTCCAGGAAAAGCTGGCTTTAAAGGAGCAAATCCTCGCGGCCGATGGCTTTCAGGAAAGGGAAGATCTGGTATCGGCACTGATGAACATGGGATTCAAGAGAAAGGAAATCGAAAAAATTGTCGAAGAGACCATAAAAATTCATTCCACAGATGCCGGTTTCGAGCAACTGTTGAGGGAAAGTCTCAAAAAGCTATCCAGACTCTAAGGCTGTGGAAGATTTCTATGAAACAACCTAAGTTTTTAGAAAAAAGACAGCAACCAACATGACAAACAAAGCCAAAATGGATGCCGTACTCAGCCCGGTGCGAACAAAGGAGGATCTCCTCTTCGAAGACAATCTCAGGCCGCGCAGTTTCGACGAGTTCATCGGACAGGACACCATCAAGACAAACCTCAATATATTTATCGAGGCTGCAAAAAAAAGAGACGAACAGCTCGATCACGTGCTCCTTTACGGTCCTCCGGGATTGGGAAAAACAAGCCTGGCCTTTCTGATTGCCAAAGAGATGGGCGTGGGCATCAAACCCACATCAGGCCCGGTCATTGAAAGAACCGGCGATCTTTCCGCGATTTTGACCAATCTCCAGTACAAGGAATTGCTGTTCATCGATGAAATCCATCGACTGCATCCTTCAGTCGAAGAGATCCTTTACTCGGCCATGGAAGACTTCAGGCTCGATATTCTCATCGGCCAGGGGCCGAGTGCCAGAAGCCACAAACTGCAGCTCAAAAAATTCACGCTGACCGGAGCAACCACACGGGCCGGCCGGATAACCGCCCCTTTGAGAGGACGATTCGGCATCATTAACAGGCTGGACTACTATGGCCACGAGGATCTAAAAAAAATAATCCAGCGATCGGCTTCCATTCTCAATGTGGATATCGATGATCAAGGTGCACATCAAATTTCGCTTCGCTCGAGAGGGACTCCAAGAGTGGCCAACAGGCTGCTGCGGAGGGTAAGAGACTATGCCGATGTCATCGGAGAGGGAAAGATCACGTCCAAGGAGGCCATCAAGGCTCTGGATATGATGGAAGTGGACTTCTTGGGATTGGATGAGGTGGACAGAAAGATACTGACGACAATCATCGAAAACTTTGCCGGAGGCCCAGTGGGCATCAACACCATATCAGCGGCTATCGACGAGGAAAAGGACACGATCGAAAGCATCTACGAGCCTTTTCTGATGAGGATAGGCTTTCTGGAGCGCACAGTCCGAGGCCGGAAGGCAACACAGAGAGCATACAAACACCTCGGCTACAAAACCGATCCAACCACTCCCCAGGGAACCCTGTTTGAGGAGTAAAAAGGTGCCAGGCACCTTTTTCCAGAGGGAAAAAAATGGTGCCTGGCACCTTTTCGCAAAATGATGCAAGTTTCCGAATTTGATTACGACCTTCCTCAGGAACTCATAGCCCAAAGACCTCTTCCAGACAGGGATTCTTCCCGGATGATGGTGCTCAACAGAAAAGCCGGCGAAATCATCCATTCGCAATTCCGATATTTTCCAGATCACCTGCATAAAGGAGACGTTCTGGTTTTGAACAACTCCAAGGTCATTCCAGCCCGCGTATGGGGAAGAAAAGGCAGAGCCGACATCGAATTTCTCTTCTTATCGGAAATTCAAAAGGGGAAATGGGAGGTTTTATGCCGTCCGGCCAGAAAAGTCCAACTGAACGATACGATACTCTTCTCAGCAAATCTCGTCGGCAAAGTGGCGGATAAGGGAGCCGAAGGAAAAAGGACGCTGGTGTTCGAAACTGAGAATGTGCTCCCCGAACTGAAAAAGATCGGTTATGCGCCGCTCCCACCTTATATCAAGAGGACCAAATCACAGGCAAATAACCGCTCACTGGATCTGGAAAGATACCAGACTGTATTCGCCAGAAAAGATGGATCCATTGCCGCCCCTACAGCGGGTCTTCATTTCACGCCTGACCTTCTCCGGGCTATCATCGACAAAGGCGTTGTCGTCACCGAAATCTGTCTCGATGTCGGACTGGCCACATTCCAGCCGGTTCGGGTGAACAGAGTTGAAGACCACAAAATGCTTACAGAACGATTTTCTATCAGCTCGGAGGTCGCCCGCACTATCAACGCCGCTAAAAGAGAGAACAGGTCACTGGTAGCGGTGGGAACCACGACTGTGCGGACTTTGGAGAGCGCCGCACAAAAAATCAAACCGACGAACACCTCTGATGTCACAGAGAAGAAGATGCACAACACAGGTGTAAAATCTGGGCCACAGTCTACAGACCTCTTTATCTATCCTGGTTATCGCTACAAGATCACCGACCGGCTTTTAACGAACTTTCACCTGCCGCAATCGACACTGTTGATGCTTGTTTCTGCCTTCGCCGGAAAAGATTTCATCATGAAAGCCTATCAGGAAGCTGTCCGTCAAAAATACCGTTTCTATAGCTACGGCGATTGTATGTTCATCCTTTAAGACAACGCGCATTCAAAACCGCAGCATCTTCAGAATTTTTATTGCCAAACAGGGCTCTTATTTATATACTGACGTTAACTGCGAAGCCAAAGAGCTGAAGCAATGAGCGAATGGAAAAAGAGCGGAAACGATGAGGCTCAGGAGGCCAAACTGGATTCCATACTCCAGCCCCGGGACCACGCCAAAGAATTTAAAATCACCATCGAGTTTGGCTACAAAACTTCACCCAATTATGAGAAAGCTGTGGATTTGGCTCGAAGAAATCCCACCTATTATGAACAAGGCGAGGGGGAATGGACCCGTCACTCGGCCACGTATAGTCCGGAAGATGTTGAAGATCTCTTTGAGCTCTTCAACCTCGTGCACGAGTGGGAGAAGACCGAGGTCCTTGTCAATCACAAAAAAATCCCCTACAGCCATCAACTCTGGCTGCCTTTGATGTGGTTTTACCGCGTCAAGTAAAGAGCGAGCACTCCCTGTCTTAATCTCGTCGCTAGATTTCTATTTTAAAGTTTTCCCAAAATTCCCATGGTCAGTGGAATAAGAGTCAATCCGTTCAATATGGAATGAACGATAATCCCCGGCCAGGTGCTCTTCATTTTTTGGGCGACAAAGGAAATGGACAAACAGGTAGGCAGCAGAACGAGCAGATCCCATTTCCAGAAAAAATGAAACAGGGTCCATAGGACTCCGTGAAAGATCCAGGCGTACTTCCCGTGAACAAGCTCTTGACGGGGGAGGATATAACCTCTCCACCAGAGTTCTTCACCGAAAATATTGAAAAACAGAATCCCTAAATACATCGGGATGATCCACCACGCACCCTCGATCGGAACGCCCATGAAGTCTTTGATCGTAGAGGGATCGACGCGCGGATCGAGCATCTTCGGGAGAAAATCAGGCGGCTGGAAAAATTTGATTTTCAGCATGATATCCGTAGTGAAACCCATAGCCTGTTCGGCAAGGAAACTGAAAACCAGAAGCCCGAGTGTCCAGAGCCACAGCTTGCCGCTTGTTCTTCCCAATCGGTACCGCTCTCTGAAGGCTTTCCGGGTCATAGGGTTGCCTTCCATCCTGTAGGCGACGATGGCGGCTACAAACATCAAAACAAGCGGTCCGGTGATACACAGGTTGGCACTCACCATCCCATGTACACCCCATTTTTCCAGCCGGGGCAAAAGCCAATAGATCGTAAAATAAATGATGGCCATGGGAATGCCAAAATAGAAAACGGCAAATTGGATTGGAAGAGGCTTGATTCCTTTGTCTGTCATTGTCTAAACTCCCAAAAAAATGAGTGTCACCGGCATAATTGCGATGAACTGTCGCCTCGACAATCGATTAGCCAATTATTCTCGAATGACTTGAGTTGCATCCTGGTCGACTTCATATGTCGAGGGATCGACGACGACCCCGTAAAGATCCTTAGCCTGCTCTATGCTTATAATTCCATTTTTCACTTCCAGAGCTACCTGCTCAGGTTTGCGCAGGCAGGGATCGCCATATCCGCCTCCTCCGCCGGCCTGTTGGAAAAGGATGGTCCCTTCAGGAACATCCTCCAACAAATCTTTACTCGTAGTCTTGCACACCCTCCCATCCGGGTATCGGAGTTCAATCGTGTTCAGAGTTCCCTCCTTCCCCCCGAACAAACCAAAGGCGGGCTCTACGTCGCCGTCCCCGAAAGTGACGACTTTGGTGTTCCGCCCTCCAATTCTGAACTCCGTCTCGACACCCAAGCCTCCCCGCCACTGCCCCGCTCCTGCCGAATCCTTCCAGTATTCATGCCTCATCAACAGATGGGGTGTCTGCTGCTCGAACATTTCATAATCCTGATCCAGCACGCCGCCGGAGGCATCGATCATACCGATGTGGTCATAGCCGTCCACGCCCGAAGTGGCCCCGGAGCCGCCTTTCAATCCCAAAAATCCGATATCCACATAGCTGTCTCTTTTTCGCGTATCAAAACCGCTAGTCAAGTAACAGAGCAGTTGATTCCAGCCGGCCGTGACCCTTTCCGGCACGGCCTGGGACAAGGCGCGAATGATGGCATCAGCGTTGGGCGGACACAAATGGTTTCCGAAGGTCGTTGCCGCGGGGTAACTTGCGTTGAGAATGGTCCCCTCTGGGATAACAATATTTACCGGCCGGACCATGCCGTCATTGTGAGGCATGTCGGGATTGACCATCTGGAGAAATGTCAGGAGTGTGGCACTGGCAGAAGAGGTATAGGTTCCGTTGACAAATCCATCCGTCTGCGGATCTGTCTCGGAATAGTCAAAGGTGATTTCTTCTTCTTCGACCGTAATCTTCACTCTGATCTGATATTTCGATCCCGGCGTTTTCCCGTCATAGTAGACCGTCGCTTCTCCCTTATACGCCCCGTTGGGAATGGTCTTGATCTCAGCGCGCATCATCTTTTCCGTGGAGTCGAAGAGATATTCCTTGTGAGACTCGAACACATCGAGCCCGTATTTGGCGCAAAGTTTCAGAATTCCTCTTTCTCCCACGACACAAGAACCGATCTGGGCCCTCATGTCAGCGGCCACGATATCGAAACGAATGTTAGCAAAGATGAGATCCCAGACATCCTTCCTCAATTTCCCTTTTTCGTAGACCTTGACCGGCGGTATCCGCAGGGTTTCCTGCCAGACTTCGGTCGCCTTGGGATTGTACCCCCCGGGGACAGCGCCTCCCACATCCGCCTGATGTCCTTTGGCGGCGGCCCAGGCCACAAGCCTGCCTTGATAGAAAATCGGCTTGTAGACGGCCACATCGTTATTCTGATTCCCCATGGAAAAGACATCATTGTGGAAGATTACATCTCCGGGATAGATCTCTTCGCCGAAATAATCGACGATGTATTCGCAGACCGGACCGAGAGAAAAAGAGAGAATGGGGAGGTTCTCCGTCTGCTCGAGCATCTTTCCTTTTCCGTCATAGAGACCGGTCACGAAATCTTTAGCTTCGCAGAGGATGGGAGATCTCGTGGTTTTAGTCAAAACAATGCTCATTTCCTCTGTAATGGATTTGAACCTCCGTTGAAAAACAGAGGCCAGTATTTTGTCTATGTTCATGATCCTATCCTATCCGTATTGCACTTCATTTGAGGCCCAGCTTGTGTTCAATCTCCGCCTCTTTCGTCTTGAGATACATGGTGTAGCTTCCATACTGGTCGCAGATCACGCTGTAATCGGGCGTCACAAACGTGGTCGTGTTCACCTGTTCGATCAAGGCAGGACCCTCAATTTTATTCCCGAAGCAGAGTCTATGGCCGTCATAAACAGGGACGTCCTCGAATTGTTCTTCCACCGGCAGATAAACCTTCCGATTCTTCTTCAATGCCTTGGAAGGGGCCTCCTGATCGTACTCTTCGTGTTTGAACTGGGGCTTGACCGTATGGCCCACGCTGAGCAGCCTGAGATTGATCAACTCGACTGTAGTTCCCTGCTCCTCCAGAGAATAGCCGAAAAGCCTGTTGTGCTCCGGATGGAAACGGTCAACCATAGCTGCGATGTCTCCCGTGGCTATTTCTTCTTTGGCCACTTCGACATTCACCTCGTGATACTGCTTGACATAGCGCATATCCAGGGAATAGATGTGTTTAATCGAGCTTTCCGGGATATGCTCGGAGCGAAGAAGATCTGTGGCTTCTATTTCCATTTCAGCGAAGAGAGACTGAAACTTCCCCAAATCCATCTGACTCAGAGCTGTCGAATAGGTTCTGACAAAATTGTGTTTGAGATCCGACATCAGCATTCCTGCCGCGCAGAAAATCGAGGATTCCTTGGGAATGATCATGACTGGAATTTCCAGCTCCTGGGCAATCATGCAGGCATGAACCGGACCTGCCCCTCCGGCCACGACCAGAGGGAATTCTCTTGGGTCATGTCCCCTCTTCACACTGACTTCGCGCACACCGGCGGCCATGTTGACATTGATTATTCGGTACATGCCCGCGGCCGCCTTGACCACATCCATCTGCAGAGGCTCGGCAACATTTTCTGTGACGGCTTTTTTGGCTTTCTCATAGTTCAGCGGAATCTTTCCGCCAGCAAAGAAATCCTTATCCAGATAGCCAAGAATGAGATCGGCATCGGTACAGGTCGGAAGCTCACCACCCAAATCATAGCAGGCCGGACCGGGATTGGATCCTGCGCTCTGAGGCCCCATACGCAGCAGACCTCCCTCGTCCACCCAACCTATACTCCCGCCGCCGGCACCGATCGTTACTATACCCAGCATGGGCAAAGCGATCCGCAGACGGTTAATCTCTCCCTCTGTGGTCACCAGAGGGGTTCTATCTTTGATCAGAGCGGCATCAAAGCTCGTTCCTCCCATATCGACGGTGATGCAGTCGTTGTAGCCCTGAATCGATGTGTATTCGATCCCAGCGATGGGGCCTGCCGCCGGACCGGAGAGGAGGGTGACAGCCGCATTGTCAATGGCACTCCTCGGAGACACCACTCCTCCGTTGGACTGCATGATGAGCAAAACACCCTCAAATCCGCTCTTCTCCAGTTTTTTAATCAGGCTGGTCAGATAACTCCTCAATATAGGACCGACATAGGAGTTGAGGACCGTTGTGGAGATCCGGTCATAAAACCGAATGCTGGGCAGAAACTCCGCAGAAACAGTTAAATAAGCCTCAGGCATCTTGTCCTTTATGATTTTGGCTGCCACAGATTCATGGGCTGGATTGGCGAAGGAGTTCATGAAGCAGATGGCCACGGCCCCGACATCCTCATTCTGAAACAGTGCGATGGCATCCTGAACGTCGGCTGTGTTGACGGCGGTCATGACATCACCTTTGTAATCCACCCGCTCCTCCACGGGATAGCGAAGGTATCTCGGAACCAACGGATCCACGTTGGTGTAACGGTTGTTGTATTGTTCTTCCCTGATCCCCCGGCGCATTTCCAGGGCATCTCGAAGCCCTTTGGTAGTCAAGAGGCCGGTCTTTGCCCCTTTACGGGTGAGGACGGCATTCGTCGTGACCGTGGTCCCATGAACAATGGTGCTGACTAATCGAATGAAATCTTTCAGGGATAAATTCCTGTCTCTGGCCATCCCTGACAGGCCGTTTATCAATCCGATTGAAGGATCCTCGGGGGTGGACAACACCTTGTAGATTTCCGATGACCCATCTGATGAGGTCAACAGAAAATCCGTAAATGTCCCCCCGACATCAATGCCGATTTTGTATTCTGTCATAGCCCCACCGGTTCCTTGAATTCACCGAAGACATCCTTGAAGACCTTGGTAATCTCTCCCAGAGTGGCGTAGGATTTTACGGCTCGCAGCAGCGGAGGCATGACATTCTCATCGGTCTGGGCGGCTTTTCTCAAAGCTTTCAAGGCCTCTTTCACCTCCTTCCCATTGCGTGAAGCTTTTATCTCCTTGATCCTACTCTTTTGTTTGGCGATGACCTCGGGATTGAAGGGATGGAATTCCACCTCACTCATCTCTTCGTCCATCACATATTTGTTGACACCGACTTTGACGATCTCGCCCGACTGGATCTGTTTCTCCCGGAGATAGGCCTGGCGGCTCACCTCGCGCTGAATATAACCTGTTTCAACGGCCTTCACCATCCCACCGAAATCCTCGACTTGCTGCATAACCTCGGTGATCCTCTGTTCCATCTCACCCGTCAGCCACTCGATGTAGTACGATCCTCCCAGGGGATCCACAGTATCCGTCAGCCCCATCTCATCGGCCAGGATCTGCATGGTCCTCAGACTGATGAGAGCCGCTTTCTTGGACGGAATGGTGTAGGCTTCATCATAGGAGCAGAGGGCCATGGTCTGCGTTCCGGAAAGAGCGGAAATCAAGGCATAGTAGGCACCGCGAACAATGTTGTTTTCCGGCTGCTGCACGGTCAACCCCCCGCCTCCTCCTCCGGCAATCATCCGCAACACCATGGAACGGGGGTTTTCGGCGCTGAAACGTTCCTTAACGATTTTTGCCCAGAGCCGTCTCCCCGCTCTGAATTTGGCCACTTGTTCCCACAAATTCCCGTGAATATCGAAGTTGAAGGCGATCCTTCCCGCGAAATTATCGATTTTAAGTCCCCGGCCCAGGACCTCCTGAATATAGGCGATGGCTATTTCGAACGCATAAGCCATCTCCTGGACAGGCGTCGCTCCAGACTCCCTGATGTGATACCCGCAGACACTGAACGGGTTGAATCGGGGAACCTTCTGCGAGCAGAATTCAGTCATGTCGCCAATCAAGCGGATGGAGGGCTGAACCGGAAAGATCCAGGTTCCCCTCCCGATATATTCCTTCAGGATGTCATTCTGCGTCGTGCCCCGAACCTTGTCCATGGGAATCCCCTGTTTCTCCGCCACAGCCAAATACATGGCCAGCATTACCGAGGCTACCGGATTGATGGTCAGTGATGTGCTTATCCGATCGATGGGAATTCCGTCGAAGGCCTCTTCCAAATCTTTCAGGGTATCGATAGCCATGCCCACCCGGCCCACTTCTTCCTCGGCAAAAGGATCATCGGAATCCAGGCCGAGCTGCGTGGGCAAATCGAAGGCCACATTCAGGGCTGTCTGGCCGTGCTCCAGGAGCCATTTGAACCGCTCGTTCGTCTCTTCGGCCGTGCCAAAACCCGAATACTGGCGCATCGTCCAGGGCCGCTGTCTGTACATAAAGGGGTGGATTCCCCTTGTGAAGGGAAAATCACCCGGTTGGCCAATCTCTGTGTCATAATCAATGTCGCCCACATCCTCTGGCCCGTAAACCGGCTTGACGGCAATCCCTGATTCGAGAACAACGTCTTTCAACTCCTCAGGTTTCTTGTCTTTCATTTCGACCCCTCGCACCTGTCCTTGATAAAGGCGACGATGTCCTCCAGTTTTGACCCTGTGGAGAAAACCTCATCGACACCGTATTCTTTGAGAACCGGGATGTCTTTTTTCGGGATGTTACCGCCGATGAGGACCACTTTGTCGGAAATACCCTTCTCTTCAAGTTGTGTCATGAGTTTCTTGCTCAATGGCAGATGAGCGCCGGAATAGATGGACATACCGATCACATCGGCATCCTCCTCCAGGGCTGTTTTGACGATATCCTCGATTTGCCTATGAAGGCCTGTGTAGATCACTTCCATTCCGGCATCTTTTAAAGCATGAGCCACGACTTTCGCTCCTGTATCATGCCCATCGAGACCGGGTTTGGCGATAACGACGCGGATCCTTTTTTCATGCATGGGTCTGCTTATCTCCGTAGTCCCAAGATTTGGTTTGAATTATACATCAATAGGGGATGCGTCTCAACATTCCCCTACTCAAGGTTGGTAGCCCTCAAAGATGACGTTGTCACAGAATCTCAGAGCTCTTGTATGCTCTTCCCTGCTTCTCACGGTCCAGCCCAAAAGAGGAAAACCTTTGCTTCTGGCGCGTGATGCGGCCCAATACGGCAGACACCGGATATCATAGAGGATCAAATCCGGCCTGCTGACAGAATTCAAGAAGAGATTCCTCAGAAGGAATTTCGTGTAAAAAGGTAATTTCTCCCCGCGGAAATCACTGGAAATCTGCCCGCGTATCACCTTGGGAGCGTTTACCCTGAACCACTTCAGGGCAAACGGATTGAAAGAGATTACGGCATACGTTCCCTCATAGGAAGACAATCGCTGCCACAGCGCTTTCTCCAGAGGTCCCACCCGATGATCCTCATTTTTCACCTCGATTATCAACGGGACCCGGCCACCAACCGCACCCAGAACATCAGAGAGCAGGGGGATTGTTTGCTGGCTCTCCAGAAGCTTAAGGCTGCGGATCCGGTCAGAATCATAATCTTTAATCAGGCCTTCATGTTTCGTCATCCTTTCCAGACTCTTATCATGGAATACGACAACTTCGGAATCTTTAAGCAGACGGACATCAAGCTCGATGGAATAGCCATTCTTCACGGCCCGCTCAAAGGCAGCCAGGGAGTTCTCAGGATAATCCGAATCATTATCATGAAAACCTCTATGCGCTACGGGGCTTGCGCAAAGCCAATTCAAGTCACGTCTTTGTACTTTGGCTGTCATCGCCAGCTGCCAAGCCTGGAATAAGATAAAAAGCATAATGTGTGTAAATGTACCCGGTGATCATTAAAATCAATTCCTCATCAATTCAGTGCCTCGGTCGTAAGCCTTAAGGTTCATGTCGATTTTATCAGCCGTTAAGATCTGAGCAATGACACTTTTAAAATCCTCCCGGCGGATGGGAAGCTCGCCAACTCGTTCAAGGGCCCCAATCATGACGATGTTTCCCAAAATCGGGTCTCCGAGCCTGAGCGCTGCATCTGTGGCGTCCACAATCCAAACCGCCTCTGTGAGTTCCTCTAAATAAGTCCTGAGATCAGGCTGTGATGGATACTCCATATCACCCGCGATGACACCGACCGGATAAATTGGCCTGGAATTGCAGAGCACCTTCGTCTCCGGACTACCATAATCCACAAGAACACGAAGGGCTTCGATCGGTTCCAGAGCCATAATCATGTGCGCTCTGCCTCTAGGAATTTGAGGGGACCAGCTGGTTTCGGAAGAAACCCGCAAATGGCTCATCACCGATCCTCCTCGCTGACTGGCGCCAAAAGTCTCGCCGATGGTGACATAGAGGTCCTCGCGGCTCATCATGTTGCCCAGCACTTGAGAGGCGGTGACATTCCCCTGCCCTCCCACACCGGTGATGATCATATTGTAAGGATCGTGGACAAGAGGAACTTTTCCCATCGTCAGATTGCCTCCCTTTTGCTGATGGCATTCGAAGGACAAACGGAAGCGCAGACCCCACAGCCCGTACAAATCACCTCGTCGATTTTGGCGACTTTTTTCTCTTTGTCCCAGATGAGGCCGGGACACTTAAAGACTCGCGTGCACAGCCGGTTGCAGCCGCAATTCTCTCCTAAACACAGCGACTCATCAAGGGCCATGTCATACATCCTGCCGGCTTTTCTTTCCGGGCTCAAGGCACAGATCTGTCTCAAAACGAGCACCTTGACTCCCTTTCCCTCATTCAGCATGTCCAAAAGAATGTTCTGCGTCTCTTCCAGGTCAAAAGGGTCCGAAAACCTGACTGAGGCGCCGATGGCTTCACAGACAGCGGGAATATCGACACTCGGAGCCGCATTTCCGGCCGCATCTATGGGCAGTCCGGGGTGCGGTTGAAACCCTGTCATAGCCGTCCCGCTATTGTCGAGGATAACGAGAATGATATCGGAATCGTTGTGAACCGCATTGACCAGAGCGGGCAGAACGGCATGGAAAAAGGTCGAATCTCCTGACACAGCCAAAACAGGTTGATCCATACCAAACAGGTTCAGTTTTCCGAAGCCGCTGGCTATGCCGACTCCGGAGCCCATCGCGTGCAGCGTTTTGAGGGTACCGTACCCGCAGGGGAACATGGCCAGGGAATAGCAGCCGATATCGCCGCAGACGAATCCTGCCCGATTGTCCATCTCGAGAGCGTTGTGAATAGCCCAGAATGAAGCCCGGTGCGGACAGCCGGAGCAAAAAGTAAGGTCCCTGCTGGGAGCCCCTCTAAATGCAAGTTCTTTGGCCCGGTTAACATAGGCCTGGGAAACGGGGTCATAGGAGATATCCAGAATTTTTGTGAGCGCATTGACCAAAAGATCCGGGTTCAGCTCGCCCACCCTGGGCAATGTGCCGTCATTTTTTCCGAAGAACGTCTTGGCCCCAATTTGAGTGGCAAGATCTCCAGCGAGGATTTTGACGTTCTCCTCCAAAAAGGGAATGACCTCCTCGACAATCAGGATCTTTTCCGTACTCCTCAGGTGCTGTTCCATCAGCCGGGGAGGTAAAGGCCATGTCGTCCCCAATTTCAAGAGCCCGACTCGATCTTTGAGCTCTAGCAGGCTAATCGCTTCTTTGGCATAGAGATGGCATACACTGCTGGTTATGATCAACAGCTCGGGGTTTACCGGGCCTGAATACGTATTGAAGGGAGACTCTTCAAACATGCCCATCGCAGACTGAAGCTTGGCTTGCTGCTGGGCGTGTTTGTAAGCGACTGGTAAGCTGAGGACCGGACCTTGCCGCGAATCGAGAAAAGCACCGGAAAATTCGAAGTGGGCTTGCGTATCGAACGTAGATAGCTCACCAAAGGTCACATTTCCACTGGCATGAGACAGACGGGTCACGCTGCGCACCATGACCACATTATGGATGGCTTCAGAGAGCTCGAAAGCCCATTTGACCATATCCTTGAGCTCTTGAAAATCGCCGGGTTCGAGCAGAGGGATTTCCAACATCCGGGCAAAGTGTCGGGATTCGCCCTCATTGGCACTGGACAGAGCACCCGGATCATCACAGGGTACCAGTACCATCCCTCCTCTTGTGCCTGTTATGGCCAGGTGCAGTAGAAAATCCGACCCCACGTTTATGCCGTTTTGCTTCATGGCACACAGGGATCTCAATCCGGCAAAAGAAGCCGCAGCGGCGACCTCCATGGCAACCTTCTCATTGACAGACCACTCGACATACAGGTTTCTTTCCTTTGACACCCGGGCCAGATTGTCCACGATCTCGGATGAGGGAGTTCCCGGATATCCTGTAGCAACGCTGACTCCGGCTTCCAGAGCGCCCCGTGCAATGGCCGCATTCCCCATGAGAAGATAGCGCTCACCTTCTCGCCCTTCGGTTAGAATTAACATATTTCCTCCGGGTTCTGGGTCAAAATTCTTTTCACAACACCTTCAGGTATTCGGAAGGCAGCGTGATTCCCCGCTTCACCGGTGTTGAGAAGCCCGTCTTCCTTGGCTTGATTCAAGGCTTGCCTTTTCTTATTGGTTGCTGCCAGGCACAAATGTTGCAGATTTTCCAGCGGCATGTCATCTTTGATCAGATAATCATCTTTACAAGCGGCATCGACCAGTTGACGCCCCTTCTCCGTGCGCACGATAAGCGTGTTCCATTCAGGTTTACCCTCCAGGACCCCCACCGAAACATCGGCCCACTCCGCAGTCATGTCCGGACAGATCCGGCAGGCCCTGGGAATCAAAGGCCTAATCATGTCCAGAGGAATCTCAAACCTGGTCTTTGCGGTATGGGCGACCATGATGTCCGACGGCGGTGGCGGAATGTCGATGCCTATGATAGAGGTGCCCTCAGCATATGCGGAGAGAAGGGGGAGGAATCCACGGGTATCAACTGCCCAGGTGCAAAAAAGCCCCACCACAAGCTCGACCGGATCAACGAAGTCATCCTTGTTCATTGGATTATTGCGCATCTGCGTTACCGAAAGAGCCTGGCAGGGTGTGCCGACAACACCCATGCGGCGAAAGCCTTTTTTCGCTCCCTGATTCAGCCCGGCCAAAGTGGGTGAGGCCATAAATTTCGATCCTGCGCATTTCAGGACCTCCTCGGGTTCGGTCACCAATTTGGGACTGGGAACCAACCCCTCTCTGCCCGTCAGCACCGCCGCATCGATTACGCCCTCCTTTAAGGCAAAGGTTATCAAGGCGGATACCGTACCGCCCGACTGATAAGGACTCTGAGGCATATTCTTACCTGCCCGGGATGTCAGGATGTGCATATAAGGACCAAGCGGACTCCCGTCATAGGGTTTATGGCGCATTTTAAGGGATAATTCATCCAGGTCAACCTCGGCCATCGGACAATACGCATGACAGCTTCCTTCGGCCAGAGTGCAGGGGAAAAGCAGGGCGGTCTTCCCCCGATAATTTTTGAAGTAAGGACACAGGTCCACGCACGCGCCGCACCCGATACAAATGCCTCTGCGCTGGACATCCTCCACAAGCTCGTTGGCGCCATAAACTCGACTCATGAATCGTTCCCTGTTTGGGGCTCCATTAATCTTATCAACTTGAAAACATATATTGTATCAAAATATTTGTCCAGAGAAGGAAATTGCTGATTCGGAACCTCGATTGTGCTATTAATTCAAGCAAAGCAAGGTCAATCTTTTGTTTATTTGACAGCCGTCTATGCAAAGGCTATACTTCAAATCCGATTTTGAAGCCCTCGAACGGACACAGGCAGTCATTAAAGGGTGATTAATATCGGGAAAGGAAGACATGGCCTCAGCACTGGAAGAGTGGGTTGAACAACAGGCTCAAATCGCCAAACCGGATCGGATCTACTGGTGTGACGGATCGGATGGAGAAGCAGAGCGACTTCTCGAGATCGGCATATCCGAGGAGAAAATCAGCGGCCAGCCCGTTTTTTTCAAACTGAACCATAAAATCTGGCCCACAGCCTACCTTCACCGGAGTCATCCGACAGACGTAGCCAGAACCGAGCATCTGACCTATGTCTGTCCATCCAACCGGGAGACAGCCGGCCCCAACAACAACTGGATGGATCCCGGCCAGGCCAAGCAGCTCCTGAGGAAATTATCCGACGGGTGTATGCGCGGCAGGACCATGTATGTCCTCCCTTATATGATGGGGCATCCCGATTCTCCCTATGCCAAGGCCTGTGTCCAGATTACTGATATCACCTATGTGGCCCTGAGCATGCGGATCATGACCCGCATGGGGAAACATGTGACCGCAAAGATCAAGAACCGTAGGGATTTCGTCAAAGGGTTCCACTCGGTCGGAGATTTCAGTCCAGACAGGCGCTTTATCATGCACTTCCCCGAAGAAAATCTGGTTTGGAGCATCGGATCCGGCTATGGAGGCAATGCCCTCCTGGGGAAAAAGTGCATCTCCCTCCGTATCGCCTCCTGGCTGGGCTACAAACAGGGGTGGCTGGCCGAGCACATGGTGGTCATAGGCATCGAGGATACCAAAGGCCGGGTCATTTACATGACGGCAGCCCTCCCCAGCGCCTGCGGTAAAACCAATCTGGCCATGATGGAATCGGCCCTTCCCGAGTACCGTGTCTGGACTTTGGGCGACGATATCGCCTGGCTCAACATCGGCCCCGACGGCCGGCTCTGGGCCATCAATCCCGAAAGCGGGTATTTCGGTGTGGCTCCGGGGACATCACGCAAATCCAATCCCAATATGATCCGGACTTTGAAAAGAGGGATCTTCAATCCAACGCTGTTCACCAATGTGGGCCTGGACGTGTCCAGGAACGAACCGTGGTGGGAAGGCCTGGACGGACCCACACCGGAGCACATGCTCGATTGGCAGGGAAAGTTTTGGGAAAGCTCATCTGGCAGTAAGGCCGCTCATCCCAACTCCAGATTCACCGTCTCCATCTACAACACACCCACCTTGTCCCGCGAATTCGACAATCCCAAGGGCGTGCCCATCTCGGCCATGATTTTTGGTGGAAGACGAGCACATCTCATCCCCCTCGTTGTCGAAAGCTTCAGCTGGCAGCATGGTGTTTTTCTGGGAGCGCGCATGGGCTCAGAGACAACAGCCGCAGCAGCAGGGCAGACCGGCGTGCTACGCCGTGATCCCATGGCCATGCTCCCCTTCACAGGCTACAACCTGGGCACCTATTTCAGGCACTGGCTCAATATGGGAAACATGATCCCCCGGCCGCCAAAGATCTTTTCGGTCAACTGGTTCCGTGTCGATGAGAACGGCCGCTTTATCTGGCCCGGCTTCGGCGACAACATCCGCGTCCTGAAGTGGATTATCGATCGCGTCACCGATAGTGTCAGCGCCAGGGAAACGCCTGTCGGGCTTGTGCCGCAGCTTCAGGATCTGCGCGTTGACGGCCTGAACATCCCCAGAGAGAGACTAGCCAGCCTCTTCGAAGTCGACATGACAGAGTGGCGGAGCGAAGCCGATGACATCCGCAGCTTTCTGCAACGCTACGGCAGCCGGATGCCCAGGGAGATGTGGGACGAGTATGATCGTCTCGAAAAACACACCGGCTATTGATAGTCCGATTTTAAGAAAACCTCACTTTTTCAGAATTCAATGTCCTCTCTTATCTCATAGTGCTGTGACCGCTCATCAAACCGGGAAAGCACAGCCCTGGCTGCGTGAGGAACCACTGCTGCTTCATAATCCTCGCCGGCGAATTCGCGGACAGCATCTATGGATTCGAAGAGCATAACGGTGATAAATTCCTCCTCAGCGCCGATATTGCGGCGCAGAAGCTTAATCCCCTTGCATCCAGAGATATTTCGATTCTCTATGCCAGCAAATATGTCCTTCTTGAGCAAGGATTCATAAACGTCCGCATTTTCCGGAGTCGTCCATCCGTGCCAAATCCTGTTTATCATCTTATCTCTCCCGATGAATTCATTCTATCAGCATTTCTTTGAGGGGCATGCGCTGGGACTTGATGGTGCCCATGGCCGGCCATCCGACGGCAATGTGGCAGACCTGTTCGATGTAATCGGGGAGCCCGTACTGCTCCTTGAATTTGCGCGCTGTTTCATCAAAACAAGTCAGCCAAACCGCCCCCAAACCTAAAGCGTGAGCCATGAGGCACATGTGATCAGCCGCTGCTGCGGCATCCAGCAACTGGTTATGACCGACGAATTTATCATGGCCGACAGTCTGATAAATCCGCTTATCATAGCAAATGACGATAAGGACACATCGGTCCGTGGGTGTGGGGATGTCGCTCCAGACCATCTTGGCCTTGTCCGAATCCCTGATAACGATAAAGCGGACGACATCCAGATTGCATCCTGTGGGCGCCGCCCTTCCCGCTTCGAGTATCTGTTCGATCATCTCATCCGGCACTGCTTTCCCCGGAATCCAATCCCGGATCGAACACCGGCCCCAGATCAATTTTCGGACAGCTGCCATTTCTTTTTCAGTGAAAGGCACCGGCGTTTTGGTCTCCAGTTTTACCTTTTCCCCTTGCCGGAGTTTCTTTGCGATATCCAGATACGTTTTGCCCCATTCGAAATCCGGATCGTCATCGGCAAATCCTCTCGCTTTCCAGACATCCAGAATGAGCTGAGGATCCTTGCCAATTTTTGGCCTCGGCTTTTTCTCACCCAACAGAACAGGATAGAGATCCACTTCCACCGTGTGATGGATACGTTCCCGGAACAGGGCCCGCAGACATTCCGGCTCCATTTCCATCAGGTCATCCCGGGTGTACCGGCCGTAGATCCACCAGACCGTATCTTCAGTCTCTGGCTCTGGAGCCTTTTCCTTATCTCCAGCCTCCTCCTTTTTCACCGGCCGGACAGCCAGCTCACAGTAGGGATCTCCATCGAGAATATTCTTGATGTGAACGTATTCATAATCGGGATTAAATCCGCGCATTTTAGCCTGGTCCACGTAGCAATAGACTCGGGCTTTCTTGGGATCACCCCACTCCAGCCACTCCGCAGCCAGGGGGCACCGATGAACGCGTACCCTTTGTTCACCATCCACAACGACCTCCTCCCCATCCCAGGCGAGCATGGGAAGGTCGCTCTCGAAATTATCCGGCGTTAGATGGAGGCCTTTTTTCTGAGCCTTTTTCCTCGCTTCCTTACCCACATGATCGCCGTAGGCATCGATGGTCTTGCGCACCAATTCCAATCCCCTCTCTTCACCCAGCTCATCCACTAGCGTTTCGGCAAAATGATGATAAATCAAGGCCGCTCTTCGCAGGGCCAGGTTGAGCTGCCTTAGAGCTTCTTCTTCGGGTATCATTCTTACATTATTGCCCATTATTTGGCCTCCTTTTCATCTTTTCTATTTCACACAACAGATCCCATAAAAATGTGATTAGAGAATCCTTCACGCCTGCTCATTCCTCCGAACCGGCTATTGCTCGCTAATTCAGACTTCGCTAGATATTTCTTATATTAAACCCTAAACATGCAAGTCTATTTACTGGGTTTAGCAAGCACGAGCAAACAAACTGCAGTCAACCCGGCTCCGATGACAAGAATCGGCAAGCGGGAACCATCCTGTATAAATCCTATAGCGCCATAAACAGTCAAGGCATTGCCGATGAAATTGAGAATAAGGCCCCAAGCACGCACCGGCAAAGGACCCAGACGTCCATCCAGATCTATCATTTTATCCACCATCCCAGTCTGTTGAACACATATATGATCGCAATGCAGTTGATCAACGTAATTTGAAGCAGAATTCCGAGGTTCCAGATATATGATCTGTTCTTGTTTTCTCCAAGTATCCTTTTATCATTAAAGAGCAGATAAAAGGACCAGCCGACAATATTATTGGTCAGGGATAAAAAAGCACCTATGGCAATAACCAGCCAGACCGGTCTGGGATACCATACGGCCAGAAATCCGATCTGCGGCAGAAGCACACAGATGCGCCACCGCCAGGAATTGACATCGGGCTTCCAGCCGAAGGCCTCGTGAATGGCGATGGCCCCGGCCAGACTTATGCCCACTGTGGTGGTGATGGGAATGGCCAGGAATCCGATGTAGAAAAGCACCTGCGACCACGTTTGGCCCAAAAGGGGCATGAGAGCTTGAGCCAATTCAGGGGCTGTCTCCGGGTGTATGCCCTGCTGGTGGAGGGTACCGGCAAAGACGCTGAGGACGAGATAGTTGACCAGGATGAAAGGAAGAAAAAGGCCGATGAATATGTCAAAACGGGCTAAAGACTCATGCTTCTTTCCCCAGCCGCGAGCCAAACCGGCATAGTTGAAAAAGACCCAATCCATAACGCCGATAGCCGCAGCCGAAGAGGCGATGAACAGGTCAAGCCCTTCCACTCCGGAGGGAAGCCAGGGAATGAAGATGCCCCGGAAAAACTCGCTCCAGTTCACTCCCACCAAAACTAAACAGGCCCCAAAGCAGAGGAGCATGATGCCGATGCTGACTTTCATGAAGCTCTCGACAAATTTGATGCCCCTTCTCCCTTTCCGGCCATAACTCAGAACAATGGCGCTGGTCACTGCCATGTAGAGCACCCAGTTGATCTGCCTGGGGAATTCAAACCCAATTATGGGGGTCAAAGATTCGATAAGATGCGTTCCCAAGCTGACCTGGCCGTAATTGAAAATAACGGCCACCGCAACGTTCCCGATGAGGGCGGTCATCAAGGATCCGACAATCCAGCCGTGATATTTTTTTTGGGCAGAAATGATCGGGATTCCACCCCGGCAGGTGAAGCGGGCCATGGCCGCCATCATGAACATGCCGATACCCATGGACACCCAGAGAATCCACATGGTCCGGTAGCCGAAGATGGCTCCCGAAAGCATGGCCGCGGTCATGGTGCCGGCACCAAGGGTAAGGGCTGAATCCATGAACCCGGGTCCGCCCAAACGGAGATAGCCCCCGAGACGCAGCAGAGCAGGTTTGGCCTTCAACTCTTCCAGCTGTCTGACTTCAGCCTCGAGAACCTCGGGCGGTATCTTTTCTGCGATGGGGTATTGCTCAGACATGGGCTTATTCTCTCTATTCAAAATGTATTTGGCAACAATTTAATGGTATAGCTTCAGGATTGCCTCGTGAAGGAGTCTTTTCCGCCCTCGGGAGTGAAGTGTTCGTAAATGTACTGGCAAAAAGGAGCCCCGCTGGCAATGGTCTTTCCAAGCCCCCCGCGGTGGAAAATGATCTCGCTCGGGAGATAAATGTTATACAGCCCATTATCGATGGCGCAATACGGCTCGGTGAGCTCTGGTATACCCAACTTGGTAAGCAAGTCATGCCAGGGACAAAAGGTGTTCCGGTAAGTGTATCTTTCTTCGCTTCTTTCATCGATGATCAGGGTGGCATCCTCTTCTATCATCCTGGCATGAACGAGTTCGTGAAATTTAATGATGTTGTCATAGGAACGGGGAGCTTCCACAATTCTGAAACCAGCCCCATACCAGGCCAGTGCCGTGGGAATAACAACAGCTCGCATCAATGCCAGGGCTTTTTCCTGTCCGAGCTTGCTCTTCAAGCGCATGTACATCCAGACCTCGAAGACCATACTATTGGCGAAGTCCTCCGGGACATCTGCCGGCAGTTTTCTTTTCAGTTTGTGCAACGTCAGAGCAGACCAAAAGAGAAACCACGCCGGATGTTTCAAATATTCCCTGAGTATGCCGTAGGCCATAATGACTTTGGAGAAATTTCTGAACTTCGCCGGCCGATCCACACTGGTTTTGATCACGGTCCTTATTCTCCTTATAAACAACGATGATGTTTTACAAAAAGCGCATCACACCAATAGATAAGATTAGAAGATATTATCAATGCAATTGTTGAACTACAGTTCATATGGTTACTCAGAACGCCGAGAACGCCCTTCGCGCACTTCCGCAAGATAGGCATCCAATTCATCTCTGGGATACCAACGGCCGCAAACCATGACGCCTCTAAGCTTGGAGGCATTGGCGATATCATCGAGCGGATTGGCGGAGACCAGGATTAAGTCAGCTCTCTTGCTGACTGCCACCGTCCCAAACAAATCCGATTGTCCGAGTGCTTCAGCCGCATTAGTCGTTGCTGCTTCGAGAGCTTCAAAGGGCGTAAGGCCGGCATCGACCAGGTTCTGCAGCTCGACATGAAGCGCAAATCCGGCCGGCCCCATATCGGTCCCAGCAAGAATTTTGGCCCCTGCATCTCTCAGCGCCCGGACCAAAGCTTCTCTTTTTGGATAGCCGCGTTTGACGGCCTGGAAGTCCTCCTCGCTGAAGGCATCCCACCAGCTGGCCTGTTTGTTCTCCCCGGGTTTGGGCGGCGGTGGCAGAGGATAATTATAGACACCGAAAGGACGGGATGCATAACGATCGCGATCCTCCTTAGGAACTATCATATAGCGCGCAACCATCAATGTCGGGCAGTTATAAACACCCGCTTCCTTGGTGGCTTTGGCCAGAGCCGCCATGCGAGATTCATCCGCATACTGCCACGACACGGCCCTATCACGCAGTGTCAGTCCTGGCTGTTCCGGTGCGTCTTCGGGGACCAATTTCCAGATGTATCCTCTCAGGTGTTCGATAGTCCTCTGCCCAGCTTCGAAAGCCCCTTCGAGCCCTACCGGGAAGGGCACATGTCCCGCCACACGCAGACCATGGGCTTTGGCGGCAGCTACCAGGCCGTCGTACGCGTCGCGGGGAATGTTGTTGTAAACCTTAATGAAATCAAACCCCATGGCCTTTTGCCGGGCGACTTCTTTGGCTCCTTCTTCAGCGGTAGCGATCAATTTTTTCCCGTACACGGGAATAAGCATCTTCAGCTCCGGCGGCGGCTCTCCTTCGATGATCGGACCTGCTGTGCAAATGTTGGGGCCGACAAGCTTCCCCTGAGCAACTTTTGTTCTCCATTGGAGGCTTTTCGGTGAGCCAGCCATCTCCCGCAGCTTCGTCACTCCGTTGGCCACCATGAGCAGCAAATCATCCGTATCCATGGAATGCCCGTGCATCTCTGCCAGCCCTGGGAGTAGATACTTACCCTTTCCATCAATCCGGACTACACCATTCGGTGTATCGACCTCGCCTGCTGGTCCAATATTCACAATGTGACCTGACTTGACAATGACTGTGTAGTCTTCGAGAAGTCGCTCACGGTCCATAGGAATAATATTGACATTCACGAAGGCGACCGGTTCGCCTATACTAAAATTGTCTTTTTTTTCTAGGGAATCACTGGCTGAGTGGGCCATGAACGTCAGAACAACAATAGACGCAATCGCGAAAATATGTGTTCTCTTATTCAAAATTACCCTCCATAATTTATTTTTTATCCGGTTTTTATTATCATTAAAGCACTTTCTAATCACAGAATCCACCTTAAAAACGGCTGGTTTTAAAGTAGGAGCAAGATACAAAAGTAATGGTTCAGATATTGGCGGAACCTATTTCGCGGATAGACTATTAAAATCTTTGCTAAAATATGCAAAAGCATATTGGAAAACCAAAATGACTTGCTATTATCCATTAACCTGCAATGATCTCCCTTGATATTCATTTTAAGGATTTCAGAAGAGTGCAGATTAATTAGAGGCTAATATATAAAAAGGAGAATGATATGATGCTTTTGAAGAAATCGGTGCTTTCGCTTGTGATTGTTATCCTGGTGCTTGGTGGCTGTAAGGATGCGACAAAGGAAACGGAGAGCGATTCCGGGATCGGACAAGTCGCTTCATTCCCCACCGAGCTGATTCAAACCCAAACGGTTGACCATATCGACTCGCCGGCTCATGAGCCGATGGTGGTGCAGCATCCAGACGGCACACTGTTTGTGGCGGGTTTCGGGGCGACCCCCGACACTGAGTCGCAGCCCCAGCTCTGGAAGAGCAACGACAGCGGGGAAAGCTGGAAGCGTGTGGACGTAGGCACCGCTGCCGAGGGGGCGAGAGGCAATTCGGACGTCGATCTGGCGATGGCTCCGGATGGAACACTTTACTTCATATCAATGGGCTTCAACTGGAAGACCTTCGAAGGCGTCCGCATGGCGATCGGTGCCAGCAGTGATCTTGGTGCAAGCTGGAATTGGACGACTCTATCCGAGGACCGGTACGACGACCGTCCTTGGGTCGAGGTGGCACCCGACGGGACGGCGCATGCCATCTGGAACGACGGTGCCGGGGTATGTCACGCCGTCAGCAAAGACCGCGGCCAAAACTGGGAAGAATGGGCCAGGGTGCATCCGGCGGGAGGCTCGAGTCACGTTGCTATAGGACCGGAAGGCGAGATAGCTGTTCGGATAACTCCGCTTTCCGCATCAGGACATAAGTACGACGAGGGGCTTGAGCTCATTGCCGTGAGCACAGACGGCGGCCGCACCTGGATCACCCATGATGCTCCGGGGACACGTGGGCCCTGGGACGCCACGTTCAGCGACCCGACCATAGTGCCCCGTTGGGTGGAACCGCTGGCCTGGGACGCCGATGGCATGCTCCACCATCTGTGGAGCGAGGGCAAAAAGGTTTTTCTAGGAAGATCCGCGGATCGAGGTGCAACCTGGGCTCAATGGGTGGTGGCTAACGAATCCGAGGTCGCCTACTTCCCCTACCTGATCGCACGAGGCTCCGGCGAGCTGGCCGCGACCTGGTTCACCGGTTCGGTTACAAACTTCGGTGGGGAGAACTTGATGGTGAACGTAGTCCTCATCCAGGCGCCGTCCTCCGATGTCGGCCAGCCGTTGGTTGCACGGGCAGCTCCGTTCCAACCTGAGACCTGGTCCGAGCAGGAAGGAAAAGTCATCCGGGATACAGCCGGCGAATACGTTCCGGTGATTTTTCTGGGCGATACTCAACTGGGGGTGGTCACGGCTATGCGAGACCTGCGCGGGGACCGGGAAAGCGGACTCACCTTGCACGGCGAACGCCAGGGCTTCACCTGGCGAAAGTTCAATTCGAAATAAAATCTCAGGACCGCGGATCCGGCAGAGGATCGAGAAGCAATTTGATACCCTCGATGATTTCTTGGGTTCTCTGTGAGGACAACGTCCCGATCTTTTCGGCTAAATCCATTTTATCGACGGTGAGGAGCTGCGATATATTCACAACACTTTTTTTGGGCAGATTGGCTTCGCCTTTCAGAAGAGTAACGTTACCAGGAGCTTGAGCACGGTTCAAATTCGAAGTCAAGGCACAGACGACGACCGTCCCGATACGGCTGGCGTTAAAAACATTATTCTGCACAACGACATGAGGAGGCCGGAATCCGGGCTCGGAGCCCTTTGGAGCGGTCAATCGGACCCAGTAGATATCACCCTGATTAATCCCCACTACCTTCCCTCGCGATTTTTTGACGATAATACTCTACGCTCTTTTTCCGGAGTCTCTTCTCATCGGCATCTTCCCTATCCTTGTAGGTTTCATTGAGCTTTTCAAGCAATTTGCGTGCCCGCAGCTTTTCTAAATACTCAGTCACTGCTTTACAAAATATCTGACTCCGTGAAGAATGACTTTCCCGGGCAACTCTATCTACTTCTTTGAATAAATCATCGGGTATGGAAATGGCTGTTTTCATACCAATAGTATGAAATATTTTTCTACTATTGTCAATGCCATTTTGAAGTAGGGATATGACCTCTTTCAACATTTATCTGGACCGTGTCTATGCTGCCATTGAATGGTGCAACTTATCGAGAGATACTATAAAGGATGTTTGAATTCTCATTTTCTCTCATGTCCCATAGCCATAAATTTGAAGCCATGCACCATCATTGAACTCAGGAGTTTCTTTAACTACTGGAAGCCGGAAATTGCCGGGCAAATCACACAAGGATAATATAACTCCAAAGAGATCTTTACGTTCGGAGAATTTATCTCCTGGATTCAGTCTCATTCTGGCGGTTTGAGGTGTTCGACGAAGTATCTCTTGGTCGCCTCCTGGGTGTACAATCTCTCACCACGGAAATCCTTTGGAGAAGAACCGGGGATAAGCTCGGAATAGGTCAATCCGTGACCTCGTTCGGGCAGCATGATCAGGTCGAAGAATTTTCCTGCTCTTATCAGGGCTTCTGCCAGCTGCATCTGTAAGCCTGTACGACAGCCTGAGTCGCTGGTGCCGTGAACGATCAGAAGTTTTCCCTGGAGATTGGCGGCCTTGGGCGTGTTGTCCGCCTCTTTGAAGGCGTCGTTGTTGTACTCGGGAAGACCGAGGTAGATTTCGTGCAGAACTCCGGCAGTCGATGGATCGGGAATAGGAGATGTGGCCACACCCACGTGGTAGACGTCCGGAGCAGTGAACAGAGCCCGCAGCGTCATGTATCCTCCCCAGGAGCCACCATAGATTCCCACTCTGCTTAGGTCCATATATGGCCTCTCTGCAGCCAGCTGCTTGAGGGCGGCCGCATGATCAGGAATCTCGTTGGTTCCGAATTTCCCGTAGACGACATCCTGGAAAGCCTTACTGCGCTCCGGCGTGCCTCTGGCATCGACCATAATAACGATGAAACCCATTTGGGCTAAGGCCTGCGCATCGACCGATTGATTGAAGGTGCGGGGAACATAGGTCACCTGCGGTCCGCCGTAGATGCTGTCGATCACAGGGTATTTTATGTTCGGATCGAAATCATAAGGCCTGTATATGATTCCGTAGATATCCGTTTTTTCGTCGGCGGCTTTGACCACGAACTCCTCGGGCGGGCTCCACTTCAGCTCCTCGAGGCTTTCGATATCAGCCTCGGCCAGAACTCGAACTAGCACACCATCCGCTTTTCTGAGCTCGACCTTGGGAGGCTGAGATGTGCTGGAGTAGGAATCAAGGAAATATTTTTTTGACGGCGAGAATTGAATTTGCGTGCTGGGACCCAGGAATGACCTGTAGCCATGCTGCCCTGGAGCCTCGGTCAGCCTTTGAAAGCCTTGCCCTTGGAAATTCACACGATAGAGGTGCGTGTCATAGAGCCTTTCCTCACCGTGGGCTGTAAAGTATATCCAGCCTTCCTCCTCGTCGACCGTGACCACGCGGATCACGGGAAAAGATCCTCTGGTTAACTGGCTGATAAGTTTTCCCGACATGTCATAGAGGTAGAGATGATCCCAGCCGTCCCGGTCGGATATCCAGAAAAACCGCTTTCCGTCCGGAAGAGGGGTGAATATGTTCGTCCAGTTGGGCATGTACGGGGCCCCGATGATGAAAGTCTCTCTTTCTTCGTTAAGAATCACCCGGGTTGCCCCCGTATCAGGATTCGCCGCCATCAAATCCAGCTTTTTGTAATCCCTGGTGTTACGGGTGAAGAGGAGCTCTGAACCATCGGGCTGCCAGCCCAAGACGCGGAAATAAAGATCCGGCTCGTTTCCGGTATCGATGGGCACGATCTTTTTGGATAGAACATCCATGATGAAAAGCTCGGCCTGTTCCATGGGGCCTCCGGCCACAAATCCCGTCTCCCATTCGATCTCCTCGAAAGGTTTCAGCCAGTGAATAATGGGAAATTTGGCCATTTTCCGGGTATCGACTTTGACCAGAGAGACTTGGAGGCTGTCAGGAGACCATTGGGCCCCGGATATCATCCCGAATGGCGGAGCCGTGAGAGACCACCCGTAGCCCTCGACGCCGTCTTCCGTGAGCTGCACCATACGGCCGTCATAGGATGAGCGGAGCCAGATATTGTGGTCTTTCTCGTGGAGAAACCACTTGCCGTCGGGTGAGGGAATCTCCATTATCGGTTGAAAGGATTTTCTCTCGATCAGCCGGGGACGCATCCAGCTCTTATTGGCCACGACCAAGGGCGTCTCAGGAGCTTCCGTGATGGTATAGGTGTCCAGATCACACACAAAATCCTTCCCCTCGACCGTAAAACGCATTGTCTTTCCCTCTTCCAGGAAGGTGAAATTATCGAAAGGAAGTCCCTTATAGGCCGGCTCATGACCGAGGAGTGCTTTTAGCGCTTCTCTTATTCGCCGGGTGTCGAAGAGAGGCTCTTTGGTATTGGCCACAGGATCAATCTTGTATATAACAGTATCCTCCGGCGCTCCCTCAGCATACCAGAAACTGTTTCCGTCCTTCATCCAATGCGGTGTGACTATTCCTCCCTTCACATAAGAAGAAAAGTCCAGATATTTTTTGAACATCTCTTCACGTTCGGCTTGTTCTGCCTCATCCGAAAATGATAGCGCAGGAAACAGTAAAAGCACGATTAAAGAAAATAGAGTTGCCTTCAGCCTTAATTTAAACACTATAGCCTCCTTAAAGTCATATTGTCCTATTTATATATTTTGTTAATCCGTTCAGTCAACGACGCGGTCTGTTTTATCATACGACTGCTTAACTTCTTTCAGGATGCCACGAATCGTCTCGATGACGAAATCCGGCGCCTGATAAGGAAAATTGTGGCCTGTGCCTTCGGGCGCAATGACGCGCGTCGAATTCGACGACGCAGCCAAATACCGCTCTCTGACTGCGTTCAGGAACGCTTCGAAACGCCTCGCTCGAGGACCATGGCCGCCCGTGACGGTCTCCGTGTATGGCTGAGTTTCTGCGTCGCCCTGAGGCGCTATCAGGTAAAGCGGCATGTCACCCAACTCGCCGTCGAACACCATAGTGTCGAATGCGCGGTCGATCATTCCCTTCGCAGTCAGTTCCTCGTAGATCGACGATCCAGCAAAGCTGTTCCGGGATCGCGTCTGGAGAACTCCCAATGCAGTTTGTGGAATTGTCGGATTAACAGACGGTGTTTTGTAGAAACCGAATAAATGCCTCAATCCCGATGCGAGTGACATCTTTCGTAGTTTGCCCAGGCCTTCTCGATCGAGGCCATAAAAAATGACGTCAAGCGGTGTCGCATCGAGAAGCGCCAATGCGGCAGTCCGCTCGGGATAGCGGCGCGCTACGTTAATCGCTAGCAACCCGCCGAAAGAGTGCCCGGCAAGAACGAACGGGGGCTTTTCCCCCGCATTTTCAAGCACCATAATCATTTCATCGGCCTCACGGGCGGTCGTTCTCGGGAAGGGCCCGGCATCGCTCCAGCCGGTGCCGGGACGATCGATAAGTATCGACCGCGCTTCCGCTTTTATAGCTTCATGCAGGTGGTACATCGAATACCCCGCTGCGTGACCGCCACCAAACCATACAACTGCTGGACCATCTTTCGGTCCTTCTGTAAAAACGTGCAGCTCGTACCCGCCGACATCGACCATCACACCAGGGGCGGGAAAGCGTTCATCGATTGATGCGACGCGAATGACATGAGTGGTCGCGCCTATAGCGAGACCGAACGCCACGATTCCGACGATACCGAATGCTACCCGGCCGACCCAGGACCTGCTTAGCTTGAATCCAAGAAAGGCGATGAGAAGGACAACAAGTGCGATTGCCAATCCGCTGAAATCATTGCTAAGAAATGCGTACATAATATTGATCATTCAATATCCTTCGTTAAGTTGGCTCCGGTTTAAAGGATTTCGAAGCTCCAACTCATATTTTTTTGACGGCCTCTTGCTTAGCGCTGTATTCTTGGCCCACTTGTCGATATTCGATCAGATCGTCAACGACAGACAGCGCGATGGGACCTGCTGCTATCAGTCTATCGTAATAAGTTCCAAATTGGCCTGAGTTGAGGTCAGATCAAATCTAGGGCTGCCTTAGGAAGACTTCACGTATAAAGCGAACGGCCACCACCTCGAACATCTCTTTTTTCTTCTTCTCGTTTTCCGCAACCGCCTCTGGCGATCCAAAGTGTTTCAAATAAATTGAGGCTGCTTTTTCCCCCAACTCATCGAGCGCCTCTAGGCTTGGGTGGGCAAACGCTAACATGGCGTCCCAATCACCCGGTATGACTTCCCAATCACCCGAATGTTCCTTCGCTTGATTGACGAAAGTCTTGACATCCACAAAAAGACTCTGCTTTTTCGCTTCTTCGAAGATCGGCAGGGCATGCTCTCGAATGTTCTTCCAGAATTCGGCTTCTTGCCCGGGTTTGATTTTGTAGTAAACCATTCTCCATACAGGCCCAGTCTCTTGGCCTTGCACGAACGCAGAGTTGGCAAGAAGCGCCACAAAAACAATCAATGCTGCAGTTACTACTTTCTTCACTTTACCTCCTTGCTATTTCTGTCCAATTGATCCTGGGCTCAAATTCTTTTTATGAACAGACTTTAGCCTACATTATTTTTTGCTATCAACAGTGACAAGTATGACCCAGGAATGCGACAGAAGCACAGAGACTTTTTCGCTAATAGTGCCCGTATCTCTGAGTTACTGTTGCCGTTAATTCTCTCAGGAATCAAAATGTGATTCTCGCTCCTAGCCTAAAAGTTCTCGGATTCTCGATTCTGAGCATCTCATCGAACGGCACCAGGGGATTGCCGGAGTAGACGTAAGCTTCCAAGGCTTTGTTACTGTTGAAAAGATTAAACGCATCGGCAAAGACACCAAATGTAATGGTATCGATCATGAACATCTTCTCCAGCCTCAAGTCCACAGTAAATCGATCTGGGTACCCACGCGAGCCTCTTTCTTCGGCGAATATCTCGGCTGTTCCTTGAGCGACGGGAACCCCTAATTGAGCCGCTTCGATCATTCGTGTATAACGGGTTCCCGATAAATACCGAATAAAACCGCTGAAATTGATTCCCCAAGGGCCCTGGACAAGTCCTTGAAACTTAAATTGATGCCGTCTATCCATCTCGACTCTTCCCAGAGCGTTGACATGCGCATTGGGGTTTTGGAAAAACGCGGCGCCTGCAGGATCGGAGTTGAAATAACCGGTATCTAAAAGTCCTCTGGCCTTGGCCCAAACATAGGAGGCCATCATAAACCATCCCTCAGCGTATCTCTTGGTCAGCTTGAACTCGACGCCGTCGAAATCTCTGTTTGCCCCTGGCGGATTCAACAGGTAGGGATCACCCGGGAGGATTTGTTTCTGACTCCAGAAATACTTCTGTTCTCCGTCAAAAGGATCAACAAAGGGGACCTGCTCCCAATTGGTCCAGACAAGCTCACCGTCGCTCATGAGTCTGTCGATGTCGAGTTGATCAGCATCCACATCCCAGACATTTTTTCTCCCCATTTTCTTGATGTAGCGTATGCCAATATTCCAATTTGTGGCGACATCTCTTTCCAAGGCAACGGTAAACTCGTTGGTGTAAGGGGCACTGGCTTTATGACTACCATACTCTGCCTTAGCCGTTTGGGGAAAGAATACGGAAAGCGGTAAAATCGGATTCAAATCCGGGGTCACAAGATAAGCTGCACCGGCATATCCATTTGGATTGAACCGGCTTCCGTAGAGAGAGAGCAAAGGGGCGGTGAACCTGCCGAAGCTGGCCTTGAGCAGGGTTCTTCCGTCGCCTGTAATATCAAAGACAAGGCCGATTCGTGGGTCTATGGTCGTCCATTTGAGGGGGGAGAAAGATTCGGTTACACTCCGGTCGAATGCGAATCCGGCAATGTTTTGGGGGCCCTCATCTTCATTCTGCACAGGTATTGTCAGCCACTGGTGCGTGAGCCGTGCCCCAAGGTTCAAGGTGAGCCGCTTGCTTATTGTCCAAGTGTCCTGGATATAGAAATGGGCATTTTTCCTCAATTCTTTTGTCTCGACATCTAGATATTGTACTGCCAGAAAAGGTACGCCGAACATGGTGTTTATGGCTGAAAAATCGTGATCTGAGCCCCTAATAAAAAGACTGTCTGTGGAAATATCGCTGGAATGGTATTCGATACCGGTTTTAAATTCATGACTTCCCGCAAGGTTATCCGCAAACAGAGTCCCATCGATTTTGAACGCAAATCGTTTCTGACCCCATATTATGGATTGGCCTGCTCCGCCTGACGCCAGTCCTGTTATAAGGTCAGATACAGCAGGCACAGCCCCGCCTTCTTGGGGATCATAACGTAAACTCCAATCGACAAAATTTCCTTTGAAATCGATAAAAAAACCGCTGGTAAAGAAATGTGTCCAGTGGAGATTGAGCGCATGGATGGGATTTTTCATGTTAAATGTGTTTTTTTCTGTATCGAACGCTGTGGCAAAGAAATTGTCGTTTGACTCTCTGGTGAAATTCCAGGAGAAAATGAATCTGTTGTTCTGATCAGGCTGGAAGCTGAGTTTACCAAAAAGATACGGTGTAGCCTGAACATTGGGAACATCATCGTCTTTATCCCAAGGATATCCGGGAATCCATTGGGCCCTATTGATGTAGCTCCCACCGAGAAAGAACCAAAGCTTGTCTCTTATAATCGGCCCTCCAAAGGTGAAGCTGGGCTCATAGTAATGTTTGAATCCGCTGGGGCTTCCCTCCAACGCTGTTCCTTCAGTGTTATCTGACTGAAGATCCTCATTACGAAAATAAAAGGCAGCTGATCCGCTGAAATCGTTTCCCCCGGATTTGGAGATGACATTGACTACGGCGCCTGTTGCACCACCGTATTCGGCTGCGAGTCCTCCTGTCTCGACCGACACTTCGGCCATAATATCCACACCGAACTCCACCTGCTGCGTGCCGACAGTGGGATCATTAAGTTCCACGCCATCGAGATTGAACTTATTTTCCCGGACGTTGCTGCCCATCCCGGCGGTCCCTTTCATCCAGAACTCATCGCCTTCCTGGCGGATCATCCCGGGCGCCATGAACAGATAGGATCCGAGATCCCTGCCGGCAGGTATGGCTTTGATGAATTCACTGTCCAAGTGCGTGGTGAGTGCTGATTTCTGCTTGTCAATCGAGGGGGACTCCCCGACAACGACGACATTCTCTTCTAATGTCTTGAACTGTAGGGTTACATCAATGGTAACTGTCTGTCCGACCGGAACCACGATGCCTTCCCGGATAAGAGTGTTCATGCCATCCATGGCATAGGTGATGGAGTATGTGCCGGGAGGCAGAGACGGAAATCGATATATTCCCTGCTCATTGGTTACCGCTGTCATCTCCGGGAGAATGAGTGCCGGAGACTTGACTGAAATGCCTACACCAGGCAGAATATTGCCCTCTTCATCAGTAACCGTGCCCACGACCGATCCAGTTTGCCGCTGAGCCAGCATGGGCAAAATCATAAAAACTGACAAAGCCATGATAACAAAAACCTTTGATAGTTTTTTGTTCATTTGTCCTCCTTCATTAACCTAAGAAAAAATTTTTTTGTTGAAACCTATTTCATTACCAAAATTACCCATAAACACCTCCTTTCAGTTCCCCCCATACCCTGGGGAAAGATTCAAGAATTTGTATCCATTCAAGGATCTATCATTGCAGATGATCCTATCTGTTTGGGAAATTTTGCGATTTATTTGCAATCTATATTCATACAAAATCGCCATCTTCTTTCGAGATGTCATCTAAGAGGGTATTGATTCGGATATGTCCCTGGCCAGTTTGAATAGAATAGTCACATAATCCTGTTCTGCTCTTTGCAGCGAATATTCGCGAGTGGAGAAATCGAAACAAACCGCCCCTATGGGTCTATTTTCTCGCAAATTGAAGAAAGGGGCAGCTATGGAAATAATTCCCTGGAGATATTCCTCATTGTTGACAGCATAGCCCTTGTTTTTTGTCCTATCCAAATCTGCGATCAAATCGTGCCGATTCATAATGGTCCTCTCAGTTCGCTTCTCGAATTCCAGGTCTTTGATTATGTCATCCCGGTCTGTTTCAGGAAGATAAGCGAGCAGCGCTTTCCCCAGAGCTGTGCAATAGCCTAATTTTTCGAGGGGAGCCGAGATGATGTCGAAGTAATCGAAGGCCTCTCCGACAAACTGCGAGATGAGCGTTCGATTCTCCAGAATAACGGCATAGATTGACAGCTTATGCCGGGCACTGGTATAGCTTATGAATTTTTGAACGACCTTCATCGCGTAGTGGCCGGACATGAGGTTATGACTGAGAATGATGCCCCTCGGTCCGACTTTGATCTGCTTGGTTTGTTCAACCTTGCTCAAGAATCCCAGCTCGACCATAGTGTTAACGATATTGAAAGCGGTAGATTTGTTGATTCCAGTCATTTCGGTAACGTCTTTCAAGCTCAAACTGGAATGTTTTTGGTCGAAGAGGCTTAGAACTTTGAGGCCCTTTTCAAGGGTTCCGTAAAAATGTTGTCTATTCCCTTTGCTCATTGACCCTAAATAAATTTATTTATGCACTTTATTGTTGACATATATGCAATATAATAGATAATATATAAACAAAACTATGGATGTCAAGCTTTTTTTAAAAATTTCTCGGAAATGAATGAAGTGACATCGCTATGTGGATTCGATTGCATGGAAGGATTCTGCTATGCGCCGCTGGGATATTGCTGAAGCACTTCTCTTTTTCCATGGGGATTTGGTATGATTTGTGTCCTCTCTGCCAGATGATTTAGGAAGGAGCTGGAAAATGATAGACAAATACCGTCTGAACGTCCCCCGCTTTCATGTTTTGTCTGAAGGCGATTGTGAATTGATTCACCTTTCGACTTTGGAGGTGCTGAGACGGACAGGGGTTGATGTCAAGGATGCAAAAGCCATCGAAATATTCAGAAAAGGGGGCTGCATTGTCAATGGGCAAAGAGTACGAATTCCGTCGCATCTGGCAGATCAGGCTCTGAGAAACATGACGAAAAGAGTCTGCTTGTGTGACAGAAACGGCAGTCCAGCCATGCATTTGGAGGAAAACAACGTCTACTTTGGGACGGGTTCGGACACACCCTTTATTGTCGATTTTCAAACGCAGGAACGACGCAGAACGGTCCTCGCCGATATCGCAAACACGGCTTGCCTTGTGGATTACCTGGCAGAGATCAGCTTCCTGATGTGCATGGGCATTGCCAGCGATGTCAATCCCGACACATCCGACCTCTATCACTTTGAAGCCATGGTCAACAACACGGAAAAACCGCTCGTCTTCACTGCCTGGAATCTGGAAAACCTGAAGGCCATCGTCCGCATGGCCGAAACCGTTACCGGAGGAGAGGAAAATCTGAGGAACAGTCCATTTCTAGCCCTCTATACGGAACCCATATCGCCTCTCGTTCTGGCTGAAGAATCCACACAGAAGCTCATGTTCATGGCCGAAAAATCCCTTCCCGTCGTTTTCACGCCGGCTGTGATGACAGGCGGTTCAGGGCCGGTGACTTTGGCCGGCGGCCTCATCCAGGGAAACGCCGAGATGCTGGCCGGATACGTTCTGGCCGACCTCATCAATGCAGGAACCCCTTTTATCTACGGTGGCGGCATCACCCAGATGGACATGGCATCGTCCCAAGCCCTTTATGCCGGGCCGGAGCTGATGCTGGCCCAAACCGCCCTCACCGATATGGCAAAATACTACCAATTGCCCATGTTCACCATAGCCGGCTGCACGGATTCCAACGTCTTTGATCAGCAGGCTTCTCTGGAAGGCGCCATGTGGATCCTGCTCTCTTCAATAAACGGCGGCAACCTCATCCATGATGTCGGCTACATCGACAACGGACTGACGGCATCTTACGAGCAAATCGTAGTATCCAACGAAGTCATCGGCATGGTTCGACACCTCATTCGAGGAATGGAAATCAATGAAGAAGCTATGGCCCTCGATCTCATCGATCAGGTGGGTCCGGGAGGAGAATACCTGACCACCGGACACACCCTCAAACATTTCAAAAGAAACTGGTTTCCGGATTTGATCTCCCGTTCTCCTTATGAGAAATGGGCGGCTCAGGGAAGGAAGGATTTGGGCACCAGGGCGAACGAAAGGGTTAAACATATTCTGGAAACTCACCAACCCAAACACCTCGAAGACAAACTGAGAGGCTCTTTGCGAGAGATTGTGCAGTCCAGAGAGAGTTGATTCAGACCAAAAGCATCGAATACAGAATGGCTGCCCTTACATCATCATATCCCTAGCCCGACTATGTTTACAGAATCAGTTCTCCTTCTATACTAAACCCGGACATTAGGATATAATTCCGCTCACCGTGAGTACACAAGGCAACAAAAAGCTGGGCACATTCCTCGGGGTCTTCACGCCGACAATTCTGACTATTCTGGGTGTCATCATGTATCTCCGCTCAGGATGGCTGGTGGGCCATCTGGGCCTTCCGCAGATGATCCTCGTTGTAGCCCTGGCTAATGCCATCACGATCATAACAACGCTTTCCTTTTCATCGGTCGCAACAAATATCAGGGTGGGAACGGGCGGAGCCTATTACATTATTTCCCGCAGTCTTGGTTATGAGATCGGGGGAGCCATTGGCTTGCCGCTTTTTCTCTCACAAACATTCTCTGTTACGCTCTATGCTTACGGTCTTGCCGAATCCATGCGACTCATCTGGCCCGATGTGCCTGTCCAATGGGCCGCCTTTGCCATCGTCATCGCCGTCGGCGGACTCGCTCTGCTCGGTGCGGGGATCGCCCTCAAAACCCAGATTCCCATCATGGTATTCGTTGGCGTATCCCTAATTGCACTGACTATAGGAGCTATATCGAAATCATCGGGCGGGGAACTCATCAGGAACGTGTCTTCATCCGGCGAGATCACTTTCTGGGCCGGTTTTGCCATCTTCTTTCCCGCTGTCACCGGAGTCATGGCCGGTCTGGGCCTGTCCGGCGATCTTCGCGATCCGCTACGCTCCATTCCTAGAGGATCGATCCTGGCGGTTCTGGTGAGCTTCGTGATCTATCTCTCTTTGCCAGTGCTGTTGGCCGCAGGAGCCGACAGTGCCAGCTTGCGGCAGGACACTTTGATATGGCTGCGCATCGCGCCACTCGGAGTCTTGATAATCATGCCGGGACTTTTAGGTGCTATATTTTCCTCAGCCGTCGGCTCCATGCTCGGAGCCCCGCGCACTCTGCAAGCGCTGGCCAAAGACCGTATCGTCCCATCCGGATTGGGCAAACAAACCGGGGACTGGAAAGAATTGCTGCCCGGTTTGATCGTCTCTGTTGCCATTGCTCTGGGGGCCGTCTTTCTCGGCAACCTGAATACGGTGGCCTCTATAGTGACCATGTTTTTTCTCACCGTGTACGGGACCGTGAACCTTGTGGCAGCATTTGAAACCCTGAGCGGTGATTCCTCTTGGCGCCCGAAATTACGAATTCCCTGGCAGATCAGCCTTCTCGGCGGCGCGGGATGTGTCTTGGCCATGTTCCTCATCAGCCCAGTTGCTGGAGCAATTGCCGTAGCGGCCGAACTGATCCTGTGGATCTTTCTTTCCCGGAGAAAAAAGCACGAGTGCGGCGAAGACGTCCGACGCGGACTTTATGAAGCGCTGATTCGCTGGGCGCTCATCAAACTGGCGCAGCGCCCCATGAGCGCCCGCAACTGGCGCCCTCATATTCTGGTCTTCGTTCCCGATCCCATAGACCATCTGGACCTCATCCGTTTCGGCAACTGGTTCTCTCAGGGACGAGGAGTGGTAACGGTCTGCGAACTTATCGTCGGCGACTTAATGAGTGAAGACCTTGAGCTGAAAAACCGGCGCTCCAAGATGCAAAAGGTACTCGATGAAGAGGAGCTCGTTGTGTTTTCCGAGGTGGATACGGTGCGGGATGTCGTCGAAGGGATCACCAGCGTAGCCCAGGCGAACGGGATGGGCGCTCTTCAAAGCAATACGGTGCTCCTCGGCTGGCCGAACAAACAGGAACGCATTGTCGATTTTCTGAAAGTCATGCGCCGGCTGGAGGCACTCAATATCTCGCTGGTGATCGGACGAACCCGGCCTCGCCATCTTTACCGGCGCAAGGCCGTAGACAGAGCCATTCATCTATGGTGGGGAGGGCTTCAGCGAAACGGGGACCTCATGCTGCTTCTGGCCTACCTCCTCAAACGCAATCCGGAGTGGAGGGATGCACAGATCAAGATCATGAGTATCGCCTCCAATGAGATGGTGAAGGAACAGACCGAAAAGCATCTGGAAGACCTCCTTCCCGATATCCGTATCGACGCTGAACCCAACATCATCATCAAGCCCGATGATAAGAGTATCTTTGAATTGATCCATGAACAGAGCGCAAATGCCGAGGTGGTATTCATGGGCCTGGCCAATCCCGAAAAGGGAACCGAGGAAGCCTATGCGGAAAGACTGGAAAAGCTTGCCGGAAGTCTCCCGACAGTCTTTTTTGTGAAGAACTCCAGCCTGTTCGTAGGAGAGCTTCTCGAATCGAGCACTCTAGATGATGGTCGCCAATGCTCGGGCTGATATATTCAAATCTCCAGCCCTACGCGAAGGAAAATGTTTATAAAATATATATCTAAAACAGAACGGGGAAGCCCCATAGGGCGATAACCATATGCGACTTGATTATGCACAACTCTTAAAATCACCGGGGAAAACACGGCTCCAGAGTCATAATATTGTGCGCTTAGGGAGTTCGTGGGCTTATCTCCCGCACCATCCACGCATTATCCACCGATAGTGTTCAACAGGCGCCTTACCTGTTCGGCCTCCGGGGCGTTGGGTGCCAGGTCGAGGAAGTTTTCTAGGTGAACGACCGCTAGGTCCTTTTTATTCTGTTGATTATAGGCAAGCCCCAATTCGTAATGAGCATAGGCATTTCTGGGATCGATCTCCAGACATTTCTTGAAGGCATTTATAGCCTGGTTGATCTTGTTTTGATAACCGAAAATGATTCCTCTCAAGTACCAGCCCTGAGCTTCCCTGGGGTTCAAATCCAGGGTGCGAGTTATCTCCTGGGTGGCAGCATTGAGATTTTTCCGTTTGATGAAAACTTCCCCGCGGCCTGCATGACCCGGAGCATACATGGAATCGATCTGGAGCACTCTGTCGAAATCATTCAAGGCTTCAGGAACCCTATTTAATCTGATCAGAGTCCTCCCCCGGTAGTACAGGGCGTCCTTATGATTGGGATTAAGGGAGAGGACACGATCGAAGCTGGCTTTGGCCTCAGAGTTCCTGAATTCATTGAAATAGTTCAATCCCTGTTGAAAAATCCCGCCGACCGAGCTTCCAACCTGCGGAGAAGCTGATCCGCCCCTCTGTGTTGAGGAGCATCGGGTGTTAAATATCACAGCGAAAATAACCAGAATCACCCAAACTAGTCTTTTCATGCCGAAACCTCCCCTTTTGGCAGTCAAATTAAATGGGCTCTTGTATTACTTCTCGTAATTTCCGTCGATGATTTCGGTCAGGATACCGTGCATAGGCGCGGGATGGATGAAGGCAAAGTTCCTGTTGTATTCGGCGAATAACCTCGGCTTCTGGTCGATCACCTTCACGTTGTTGGCCTTCAGTTTATCGAGCGCTTCGCCGCAGTTGTCCACATTGTAGCTGAGGAGCATTACGCCCTCACCGCGATTCCGGATAAACTTGGCCACTTCGCCGGTACCGTCCAGGTCTTCCATGACTTCGATGGCTGTCGGGCCGACCATAAAGCCGGTGACCCGGATCTTTTCCGGCTCATCCACATAGCGGTAGGCCACTTCCCAGCCGAAGGCGTCAATATAGTCTTTCTCGGCTTTTTTGACATCATTGACCGCGATGCAAACATGGTCCACATAGTTCGCTTTGACGTGTTCTGGCATATTTTTCCTCCTTCGTTATGCTTTTGTATTCGCGAGTACTCCTGTTTCAATCAAGCCCAGTTCCATGGATGCACTTCCCTTTCCATGATCAATTTGGGAAGGCCAAAAAGAAGAGCGAGTTATGGTTCCTTTGAGTTGCATAGAGTGAGTGGCGGGGTCTTTGACGAAAAGGAACCTTGACGATCTCGTATTTTTTTCACCTGATTGGCAACCAAGGCTCGGATGGAAATGCATCCCGGGCTCACTAGATCTTAGAAATGTAGGGCGTGTTCCCTGTTTCCGGCGCTCCGGGGGGGAGCTTAAAGATTATGGACCCTTCTACAGGGCAGGCCTCGAAGCATTCCCCGCACTGCTGGCAGAGGTCGAGAACGATGACCGCCTTCCCCTTGTGGAAGCCGATGATGTCGGGTGGACAAGCCTTGGCGCAGGCTCCGCACCCCGTGCAACGGTAGGCATCGATCCAGGGATAGACGCCCAGATGGCTCGATCCCGAATGGGGATAGACACTCATCTGCGTCCCCGGTATTTGAGGTTTTGCGCTGGCGATCTTATTGTGTATCATTGTAATCTCCTTCCCTCACTTCAGAATCTCATTCCCAGGCGATAACCATCCTGGATGGCGTCGATGCCCCGCCGCACCCAGACACAGTCGCCGATCATGGCCACATCGCCCTTGAGGGCGCCATAACCCAGTTCCTTGTTGGGAACGAGTCGGGCGAGAATCACCGTATCGGCCGGAATGATCTGGTCCTTGAACGGAATTTTCTCTTTTGTCTTTCTGTCCACGATCGTCCAATCCGCCATGACTCCGTCATCTCCGATTTCCTTGACCTGGCCGAAAGTCAACTCCTGGACCTTGGCCTGCTTGAGCCGCAGTCTGTAACGCCAGATGTAGGAGGGATTCACATCCCAGCCGAATCGTGGCGCGGGGTCGACCATGGCAATGCTGGGATCTTCGATCCCCAACTTTTCCAGCTTATCGATGACATACAGTGTCAGAGAAATGGCCGCTCCTGACCCGCCGAGAATGACGACATTTTTGCCCGGATCGACTTTTTCCGTAAAGACATCGAACATGCTCACCACTTGCGGCTTTTCGGCACCGGGAATGTCCGGAACTTCGGGAACAGCACCGGTCGCGATCACGAGAGAATCGGGCTTTTCCTCCGCCAGAAGCTCCTTGGTCACAGGGGTGTTGAAGACGAACTTGGCTCCGAATTTGTCGCACTGAGCCTTCATGTGATTGACCCAGCGCATAAATTCCTGGTCGTCCCAGTACTTGCCCGAATCTTCTCCCCAGGGATTCCTGGAGGCATAGTACCACTGGCCGCCCACATTGTCTGTCTTCTCGTAGACGGTCACCTCATGCCCTTTTTCGGCGGCAATCTTGGCTGCCTGAAGACCGGCGATACCGGCTCCGGCCACGACGATCTTGCGCTTTATGTCAGTCTGGGGAAAGCCGTAGTAGCCCCATTCCCGCTCGCCTTCATGGCTGCAGGATGGCCGCACCGTGCAGGTCACCGGCGCATCCCGGAAGAGACGGGCCAGACAGACCTGACAGGCAATGCAGGGAATGATATCCTCCTGCACATCCCACATGATCTTGTTGGGAAGGGCCGGATCCGCTATCTGCGGCCGGCACATCTCCCAGATATCCAGCTTCCCTTCAGCAATTGCCTTCTCCGGAATCTCGGGCACAAAGAGCCGGTAGGCCATGCTGATGGGAATATTCAGCTCCTTCTTCGTCCGTTCAGCTACGTAGAGCCACTTGCCCATAGGAATATCTCTGGAAATAACGGAACCTAATGATTCCTGCCAGCCGACGGTCACGCTCAGGTAATCACAGCCCGCCTTTTCGGCAATCCGGAGGGACTCCATGCTCTCTTCTTCGGTGTTCCCTCCCCGGTCATCCAGCATCTCCCACCCGCAGAGCCGGATGCCGACCGCTTTATCAGAGCCGATTTCATCACGGGTGCCCTCGATGATCTTTCGCACCATGGCACATCGCCCGTGGATATCGCCGCCGTACTCGTCACTCCGCCAGTTCGTGTACGAGGAGACAAAGTTCGAGAGAAGGTATCCGACGATACCGGAAATCTCGATGATGTCATAACCCGCTTCAACGGCTCTTCGGGCGCCGTCGATGTGCTCCTGAATACACTCTTCGACTTCGGGAATGCTCATCTTTCGCGGCGGCCTGAACCGTCGCAATCGCTGTGGAATGACAGAGGGGCCAACCGTATAATCCAAATTGATCCCTCCGACCCGGCCGCAATGCATCAGCTGCAGGCAGGCGAGGGCGTCTCCTTGATGGATGATGTCAGCCATGCGTTTCAGCCCGGGGATGAATTTATCATCCCAGATCCCCATCATACCCACATACCCCTGGCCTTCGCCCCTCGGATCGGTGTAAGCGCCCTGTGTGGTTACAATGCCAGAACCACCCCGGGCATGAGCCTCGATGTAGGCCAACTCCTTCTCCGAGACAAAGCCGTCGCTATAGTTGAAATTCGTCTCGGTCGAGGCATATTTGATCCGGTTCTTGGCCCAGAGCTTCCCGATCTTTATCGGACTGAAAATATGGGGATATTTCTTCTCACCTGGTAGCATCCGGTCCTCCTTTGATTGAAATTGATAGGCTGTTGATATTTCCCGTTGGGGTCATTTGGTAAATTGTATTACCCGCCATGAGTACGAATTAAAGATTAGCTCAAAAAACATGCCGATTGCAAGGAATTATCAATTCCACCCGCGAATGGAAGCGAAAAATTCCAGATTTATATTTCCATTTCCTGTAAAGCAGATATAATGAGGAAGCTGAAGCCTCATCCGATCCAGGACGGCAAAACATAAAGCTCATTTGAGCTCAAAGCTGTTTTGCCTGAACTATATATCATCGATCGCGAGATCGTAGAGGAAAGGACAGGACACATGAGCAACACAGCCTTGAACAAGGATAAAGATCCTTCAGGCCAGACTAAGATTAGCCGCAGACAATTTGTCAGGGCCGGAGTTGCCGCAGGTGTTTCAGGCGCCGCACTCGGCACTTCTCTTTTATCCAAAAGTAAAGAAAACATCTTAGTCAAAAGGGTTCAGAGTGCTCTTGTCACCGAGAGAGCCCATTTCCCGGTAAAAATCACGGATAAATGCCGGCGGATGGAACAGAAATACACCATTTTTGCCCGCGAACTCTGGGATCGGGAGCTTATCGACAAAATCACTTCATCCGTAGACCGAGAGCGCATGCAGGAGCAGCAGAAAGCCGAAGGATGGACCCAACTGGAAAGGGCGCTGAACGAGGCCGGATGGGCGGTCGACCACAAATTCGCCACGGGGAGCGAGAATGGGCAACCGCATTCCATGGCTTATATGTGGGATTATCCGGTGAGCAGGAGGTCATATCCCTTTCAAGATCCGGAAGATGCCAGCCAAAAAGTAAAAAAGGCGGCTCGTTTCTTAGGCGCAAGCCTGGTGGGGGTCACCGATTACGATCCCCTGTGGACTTATGCGCAGCTCATACAAGCAAGACTGGAGGATCACGATTCAGGAGAGAGAGGACCGAGGTATGAGATTTTTAGGCCGGAGTTCCCCTTCGAGCCCAAGTCGGTGGTTGTGATCGCCGTGGAGATGGACTACAGAGCGATGTCCTGTTCCCCCTCCAGGATTGAAGGGGCAGCGACGGGACTCGGGTATTCCCGCATGGCGGAAGTGGGATACTCAGTGGCGACCTTTATCCGGGAGCTAGGGTACAGAGCATTTGCCAACGGCAATGACGTATCGTTGAGCATTCCTTATGCCATAGCAGCCGGGCTCGGCGAACTGGGCCGGCATGGATTGTTGATCACTCCGGAGTATGGGCCGCGCGTTCGTTTGGTCAAGGTTTTCACAGAGCTTGAGCTCAAACCGGACAAACCCAAAACCTTCGGCGTGTGGGAATTCTGCCGAAGCTGCAAACGCTGCGCCGAGGCATGCCCCTCCGAGGCTGTCTCCTTTGAGGAACCCACCCTGGAGGGACTGACTGTTTCGAACAATCCCGGGGTTTTAAAATGGTACATCGATCCCGAAAAATGCATTCAATTCTGGACCCAGAACGGATCGGACTGCTCCAACTGCATCGCCGCCTGCCCCTACAACAAACTCCCGACCTGGCCTCATCAACTGCTGGCATCAGCCGCCTCTCTCCCGGTAGGTCCTGTTCACGAGTTTATGGCCAAAATGGACAAAGTGTGCGGATTTGGGAACACGTTCGACAGCAGAGCCAATGCCTCCTTCTGGGAGAGTGATTAATCTCTCCGTTTGCAAATAGACCGGCCGATTCCTTGACATCAAACGGGGAGGGTTTTAAGATTGAGCAGCATTGAGGATTGTGCTTCGCATGATATTGTCCTCGAGCACAAATTCCCTTTTCACAATGTCATCGTTTTTGGAGTAATATATTAAGGAAAGGCAGACCCTTTGAAAGCCAAAACGATCATCAGCCTGGAGCAGGCCTTAACTCTCACCTATGCCACGCTGCGGTTTGTGCATATGGGAAGCCGGGTGATCAAGATCGAACCCACTCCCATCCCGGGGCGGAAGTCCAAGGGAGATCCAAACCGCTACATCGGCCGCCCCTTTGCCGGCGAGGACCGCCACAGTTACTTTATCGCTCCCAACCTTGGCAAAGAGGCCATTGCCATCGACCTGAAGCAAAGGGAGGGCCAGGATCTCCTGAAGCGACTTATACAAGATCTCGAGGCAGATGTTTTCTGCACCAACACCATGCCATCGAGACATAAGACCCTCGGCATTGACTTCGATACACTGCGCAAAGAAAAAGACGACCTCATCTGGTGCTGCATCTCGGCGATGGGATTGGCCTATCCCGACGTGCCAGGCTACGATCCGGTCATGCAGGCCCTGTGTGGATACATGGACCTCACCGGCCATGCCGATGGCCCGCCGCTCCAGTGCGGGCCGCCGCTCGTTGACCTCAAGGCCGGCGATGAAGCGGTTATCCAGATCATGCAGGCTCTGATGGAGCGAAAGGAAACAGGCAGGGGAAAACAGATCGATATCTCCATGGCGCAATCGGCAGTCTCCTGGCTGCACACCTTTCTGCCCATGCTGGAGATGGGCAGCCCCCCGTCGGAGTTGAAGCGTTCGGGCAACGAGCATCGACAGTTCATTCCGGTCAACGCTTACCAAACACAGGACGGATATGTCTATATGGCTTTGGGGAGCGACTCCCAGTGGTGCCGCTTCGTGCAGCAATCCCTGTTTGCATCCTTAGACGAGGAACGATATGCGACAAACGAGGGGCGGCGGAAAGACAAACGAGCATTGCATGCTGCGATCGAAGCCATAACCAGAGAGCACACATCCGCAAAAGTGTCTGCGGCCTTGAGAGAGGCGGCCATCCCCCACTCTCCCATCACGCCAATCGAAAAGGTTGCCGACCTGCCTTTTGTTGCCTCGACATCTTTGAAAACCGTATCCCCTGAGGGAAAAATTGTGCGCCTCCCGCCGCCGGCGGTGATGACCGAAGAGCTGGAGCGGCTGGAGCGGACACTGCCCTTTGCCCCGTCATACGGCGAGCACACCGATACCCTTCTCGCTGAGATCGGACTCTCCGGGTCCGAAATAACTGACCTTAGAGAGCGAGGTGTGGTGGCATGATCCGGTTCGATTACTTCAAGCCGAATTCGCTGGATGAAGCTTTCTCTCTCAAGAGGAAGTATCCCGATGCCAAATATGTCGCCGGCGGCACGGATGTCATGGTCCAGATCAAAAACAGGGAAATCCAGCCTTTAGCTCTGATTTCGCTGCGGAATATCCCTGAGTTATCCACCATCGAAACCAACGGGAAGGCCAGAATCGGGGCCGCGGTAACCATCAGAGATATCATAGGGCATACTGAACTGGAACGAACATATCCTGTGCTCGTGGATGCAGCTAAGCGGCTGGGCAGCACGCAAATCCGGAATGTGGCCACCATCGGAGGGAACCTGAGCAACTGCTCACCCTGCGCAGACACGGCCACTCCTCTGCTCATCATGGAAGCTAAGCTCAGACTTCGGAAACTGGAGACAACACGCGAAATCCCGATCGTGGATTTCTTCCAGGGTCCAGGCTCATCCTGTCTCACTACAGATGAAATTCTGAGCCATATCGTCTTAGATCCACCTTCTGAGAGAGCGCAGGCTGTATTCTTGAAAAAGGGCCGGGTCAAAATGGATCTGGCCGTGGCCAGTGTGGCGGTACTCCTGGAATTGGACGGGGACAAGTGCCTCAAAGCACGTCTGGCCGCCGGATCAGTCGCTCCCGTTCCTCTGCGGCTGAGAAGGGTCGAGGAGCTTCTTGAAGGCCGGAGAATCACACCCGAACTCATATCAGAGGCTCAACGTATGGCCGAGGAGAGCGTCTCTCCCATCACAGACATCAGGTCCAGCCAAGAGTACCGCAGACACATTGTCGGCGTGTACGTGAAGCGGGGATTGGAAAAACTCCTTGGGTGGAGCCGGGTATGAAACATGAAGTGGCCTTTATCCTCAACGGTGCGGAAATTTGCGTGAGGATCGACGATCATCTCCGTCTCATCGATCTTCTCCGGGAGGTTCTGGGTATGACCGGGACAAAAGAGGGCTGCGGTGAGGGGGAGTGTGGCGCCTGCACTGTTATCGTCGATGGCCGGGCCGTTAACTCCTGCCTTTATCCGGCTCTCGAAATCGAAGGAAAGAATGTCCTGACCATCGAAGGACTCCGGGATGCGGAGAATAGGCTTTCGGCCATTCAGATGGCCTTTGTGGACAGCGGTGCCATCCAGTGCGGGTTTTGCACGCCGGGGATGATCATGTCGGCCAAGGCTTTGCTCGATGCCAATCCTGATCCTACCGACGATGAGATCAGGGATGCACTCCTGGGCAATCTGTGCCGCTGTACGGGATATGTCCAGATCATTGAGGCCGTGAAACAGGCTTTACAGAGACTCAAGGGGCCATCATGAGTGATTATCGATACATCGGGAAAAAGGCCATCCGGCCGGACGGCCCGGATAAGGCAGCCGGGAAGGCCTACTACATCCACGATCTGAAACGGCCGGCCATGTTCTACGGCAAGATCAAGTTCAGCGATCAAGCACATGCGCGAATCGTCAACATCGATACATCCAAAGCCGAAAAACTGCCCGGTGTCAAAGCTGTCATAACCGCCTACAACACTCCGGAAGTCCGGATCGGCTTCCTGAGGGATAATTTTGCCCTCAAAAAAGACAAAATCCGTCAATACAGGGATGAGATCGCGGCTGTGGCTGCTATCGATGCCGAGATCGCTGCAGAGGCGGTAGATCTCATTGAAGTGGAGTACGAACCGTTGAAGGGAGTTTTCTCTCCGGAAGAAGCCCTGGAAGAAGGGGCTCCGCTCATTCATGAGACAGACCCGCAGGGACGGTCCCGAAAGGACAACGTGCTCCCGATTCGATACCGACACGAATCAGGAGATACGGAAGCCGGGAAGAAGGCTGCCAGATACACAGCAGAAGGAGTTTACTCGACACCTCTCGTCCAGCAGAGCTGTATGGGAACAGCGGGGTGTATTGCCGAGTTTGACATGAACAACAACCTCACTCTGTGGGCCAAGACACAGATTCCCTTTCTGGCCCAGCGGGATTTCAACCAGGCTTTGGCCGATATGGGACTTCGTGGAAAGAATACCCGGATTATCGTCCCCACTTTGGGAGGCGGATTCGGAACGGGTTTAGATACCCATGCCTATGAATATATTGCCATTCTTCTCGCTTTTAGAACCGGCCACCCCATTAAAATCCTCTACTCGCGGGATGAAGAATTTGCCTACCTTTCGCCGCGACAATCATCTCAGACGACAATCACTCAGGGCTGTGATGAACGGGGAAATCTCACCTTCAGATCGATCGATGTATTGCAGGACAATGGCGCCTACACATCCTGGGGAGCGACATACCCTTCGGTGATGATGCTTCCGGCCACATCTCTCTACCGCGTGCCAAATATTCACTTTGATTCCAAATTGATCTACACCAACAACACCTATTGCCAGGCTATGCGGGGGTACGGCAACCCCGAGCTGAGTTGGGCCCTGGAAAACAACATGGATGAGCTCGCCGAAGCGGCAGGGATCGATCCCTACGAATTTCGGTTGTTGAACTGTAACGAACCCGGTGAAACGACGCCAATGGGATTGAAAATCAGCACCTGCGGGCTCAGGGAAAGTCTCCGGACAGCCGCTGAGAAGCTCGATTGGAAGGAAAAAAGAGGCCGAAGGAAAAAAAGAGGCGTCGGTATGGCCTCTCTGATGCATGTGGGCGGCGGAGCACGAATCTACAGATCGGACGCCAGTGGACTGATTCTGAAACTGGATGACTATGGCAACGTTTACGCTTACCACGGTGGAGTGGAAATGGGACAGGGGCTGCACGCCGTGTTGACTTCCGCTATCGCAGAGTCTTTAGGCGTTCTTCCAGAAAAAGTGTTCATCAATCCGACCGATACGGGAACCTGCCCTTGGGATGTGGGAACACATGCCAGCCGTGGATCATTCATGGCTGGAAACGTGGCCATCCTCGCGGCTCAAAAGTTAAGAGGGCAGATCTTCGAGATGGCCGAGGAGATATTTCCCGCTGAGGCGAAGAAAAAACTCAATAAGATACTTCAAAAGGACAAAGGATTTAAGCCAGCGGAATTTGATGTAGAAAGGGCAGCCAAGAGGAAAAATTTCGATTTGAAAGACGGATTTATCTATATCGACGATGCGCCGGATGAACCCTGGCTTCGTCTGGAGTTGGGCCGTTTTCTGCGGGCTGTCCATTTCCGTGATCAAGGGCAGATGTTGACCACAGAAGTTTTTTATGATCCACCCAACGAGTTGCCGGACTGGAAGAAAGGATACGGCAATATGTCGGCCACATATGTTTATGGCACGCAAGGAGTGGAGGTTGAGGTTGACACCGACACGGGCGAGGTCGAGATCCTGAAGATGGTCGCCGCTCATGATGTGGGGAAAGTGCTGGATCCTCAAGGGCTCAGAGGCCAGTTTTACGGCGCGCTGGCTCAGGGAATCGGGTACGCCTTTTACGAAAAACTGGAATCGCAGCAGGGGAAGATCCAGAACACCAATTTCCGGGACTACAAAATCCCGACCATCCAGGAGATGGTGTTCCCTATCGATCTCGAATTCATCGAAACAGACGACAACTTCGGGCCCTTTGGGGCGAAGGGAGTGGCCGAGCCAGGCCTTGTCCCCACGGCGCCGGCTATCGCCAATGCCATCTACGACGCCATCGGCGTGCGCATCCACGACCTCCCCATCACACCCGAGAAAATTCTTTCGGCACTCAAAAAGGTGCCAGGCACCTTTTTTCAGGGGGAAAAATAATGGTGCCTGGCACCTTTTTTATCCCTTCGTCCCTTTATAGACGATTTTCCCGCCCAGAATGGTATAGAGAACCCTTGTCTCTAAAATTTCTTCTGGCTCGATCGTGAACAGGTCCCGGGAAAGAATCACCATGTCAGCAAGCTTGCCCACTTCCAAAGATCCCTTTATATCCTCTTCATGAGAGGCATAGGCTGACCCTAGGGTGAAATGCTTGATCGCTTCAGCCATCGTCAACCGCTGCCCAGGAAACCATCCACCTTCCGGGATCCCGAAATCAATACTCTTACGGGCTACACAGGAATAGAGACCGCGCATGGGATTGAGCGGCTCCACCGGCCAGTCTGACCCAAAAGCGAGCCTGGCTCCAGCTTCCAGGAGCGACCTCCAGGCATAAACTCCTTCACACCGCTCTTTTCCAAACCTCTGCTCACAGTACATCAGGTCTGTGGTGCAATGCGTGGGTTGCATGGATGGAACAACGCCGAGCTTCTCAAAACGGGCGATATCATCCGGATGAAGCACGGAGACATGCTCAATCCGATGCCGCAATCCTTTCTTCCCGTGCTTCTGTTGCGCCCGTTCGACGGCGGTGAGTGCCCAATGGATGGCCTTATCCCCGATGGCATGCATGCCCACCTGATAGCCATTCTTGTGTGCTTCCTCAACCAAGGCATTGAATTTTTCCTCTTCATATTGCGCCAACCCGGATTTATCCGGTTCATCCGAGAAGGGAGCAAACAGAAGGGCTGTGGATGAGCTTATAGTGCCGTCAACAAATATTTTCAGGAAGCCGATTCTCACTTTTTCGGTTCCTGTTCCCCGCTTAATGCCCATTTGCCTATATCTATCGATACCATCGATAGGCAGCCATCCATAAATTCTGAGTGACAATAGGCCTTCGCCATCCAATTTCCTGAGGATATCGAGCTCATCAAGGGTAGTGGATGTATGGACTCCGGTCACACCGATCATAGCTGCATGATTGATTGCCCTCTTAATGTTCTCTTCAGGGGTTAATCCTTCTTTCGGCTTTTCGACTTTGATCAATTCCTCTGCAGACTCTTTCAGAATACCCGTCGGTTCTCCTGTTTCCGAATCTCTGACGATTTCTCCCCCAAAGGGATTGGGTGTGTCCTTGGTGATGCCCGATTCCTCCAACGCAACGCTGTTAATCCAAACCGAATGTCCGTCTACTCTCTGTATAACAACCGGATTATTCGGCGATACCTTGTCCAGGTCTTCCTTGGTCGGCCATCTTTGCCCGGGAAAGAGAGTGTGGTCAAATTGGCTGCCGAAGACGGGTGATCCTTCAGGTAATTCCTTTATCTTTTCCGCCACCAAGTCTTGCACTTTTTCGACAGACCTGACACCGCGAAAAGTCAAAGTCGATAGCGATTCCCCGCCCATTTCAAAATGACAGTGAGCATCGATAAATCCAGGCGTCACAAGATGCCCCTGCACATCCAGGACTTCCGTCGCAGCACCAATATGCTTCGCGATGCTTTCATTTGTCCCGATGGCGACAATCCTTCCGGTCTTAACAGCCACTGCCTCGGCAAAGCTATCCTCTGCATCGGCCGTATAGATCTTGCCTTCAATGAGGGCAAAATCAGCTTTTTCAGCACTCTTGCACATGGGGAAGACAAGACAAAAAAGAAATAGAATCAGGATAATTCGAGTCATCGATCTTAATAATGGTGCCAGGCACCTTTTTTATATATGGGGAAAAAAGGTGCCTGGCACCTTTTTTGGCACTTTTTTATTTAACATCCACTTTGACAGCGATGCCGGCGGCTGTGTCTCCGGCTGCGCAGCCGACGAAAAGGCCGTATCCGCCGCCTTTAATGACAAGCTCTTCGATCAACTCAATGATCAGTCGGGCACCGGTTGATCCTTGCGGATGCCCCCAAATCAGAGAACAGCCGTAATTGTTCACATCCTCCAGCCTGACGCCCATCTCCCGGCTGAAATAGACATCGTTCACCGCAAAAGGATTGTGCGTCTTTATGGCTTTGACGTCTTTAATGTCAATTCCCGCGTTGGAGAGAGTTTTCCTGGTGGCAGGCACGACCGACATGGCCATGAACCCTTTTTTAGCCCTGGCTTCACCATAGGAGAGAACTTGAATTTCGACATTCGGATCCCGGCTTAACTCTCGAGCTTTCTCTTGAGTCGTCATCACAATGCTGGCGTTTCCATCTGCCGGAAAAGTCTGCGTACCGAAGGTCACAGTTCCCCCGGGTTGCACCGGGCGCAGCCTAGCCAGGGCATCGGCCGTCGTCGGAAAAACGCCCTCATCGCCTGTGACCGTGGCCACAACCTTTCTTCCGCTGGCATCCTTGACATCAAGGGGAACAACCATGAATCGGTTCAGAAAGGCGCTGTTGTCCTTCAGAGCATCCTGGTACTGGGTATACCGGATAAGAGTCGCTTCATCCTGTTCCTCTTTAGTTATTCCCGCTTCCTTGGCCACTTTTTCCGCTGTCTCGATCATGGCATTTTTTGCCCAAGGGTCATAGCCAAAATTGTCCCACACCCAATCCTCCTTGTCGCCGGTCCCGCCAGTTCCCAAAGGATTCGGATAATAAATATGGGGTCCGTTGCTCGTCCGGTCACAGGTAACCACCAGGATGGTTTCGTTATCGCCCATCTCGATCCCTTGTGAAGCCGCACTCACACACTTGGCCGATGTGGCACAGGCTTGGCCAATCCACGGACCTGTCACGCCGGCTGCGCCGACCATAGCCGCCATCCACGGCGCCCCGTAAAAGCAGTTCTTCTGGGGGACGGTCATTCCCAGGATCACACTATCAAAAATCTTGGGCGAGATTCTCCGGGACTTGAAGGCTCCCTTGCACACTTCTGCCGCAAACTCCATGGAGTGCATATGCGCAAAGCTTCCCTGCCAGCGGCAAAAAGGGGTGCTCCAGTAGGCATCATATGGTATGTATGTCTTTTCATACAGCATTTTCTCCTCCTTATCCTTCCAAAATCATCTTGACATCAGGCATGGGAAAATCCGGCGCTCTTTTTTGGTCCGAATTTCATGAATGTTTCCATCCCGATCCGCATATCTTTGGTTGTCACGCATTCCCCCAAAATCTCAGCTTCAAACTTAAGCCCATCCTCGAGAGTCATCTTCGCCCCTTCAAGGACGGCCTTCTGCAGAATCTCGTCGGTCTTTCTTGATAGATGGCCGATATCCACATCCGGGAGTGTCTCGGGAACCTCAATCGGGCCCTTGGGGATGGCAGGAACAGTCATTTCACCGGTGATCAATTTGTTCACAAAATCAACCCCTGCCGCTTTGATATCTCCTTCCACCTCAGCCTGAATCAATCCCAGTTTCAGGGCTTCCTCGGAAGAAATGGGATTTCCTGTCCGCAGAATCGGCCAGGCGGCAGCCAGCCCGATCCATCGGGGCAGCCTCTGCGTACCTCCATACCCGGGGACAATACCGAGTTTGGGCTCTGGCTGCCCGGCTAAAACCCGCGATCCCTTTTTCGCTATCCTTGCCGTACAGGCCATGGCCAATTCATTCCCACCGCCGAAAGCCAATCCATTCATGGCGCAGGCCACAGGCTTTCCGAGGTTTTCGATAAAATTCAGCACATCCTGACCTCGCAAGGCAAACTGATGAAGCTCCTCGGGAGAGCGCATCAGCGCGATCTCATTGATGTCAGCACCGGATACAAAGGCCTTCACGCCGAACCCGGTCAGAACAGCCCCTTTGATTCCCTCATCATTCTTTATGTCCTGGAATGTGCTCTTGAGTTGCCGCATTATGGGCTGGTTCAGCGCATTCAAGGCAGCCGGCCTTTTTATGGTCACAACAGCGATATCACCCACATCCTCCCGATAGACCATGGGAATATTCCAGGGCTGTCCGGATGCGGCCTGTTTCACCAAAACCTCAGGCACCTTGAATCCCGGCCACTCTTCCGCATAAGCTTTCACCAGCTCCAGGGCTTTATCGACACCCACATTGTTCATCATCTCGAAGGGCGGCTTGACAACCAACGCCGTGCTCACAGCCATTTCTAAATCCCCCAGATCGGCAAGTCCCGCGTCCAACGCTTCACAGACCAGTCCGAAATAGGCGCCCCTCATGGCGTCAGCCACTCTCTCGTAGACACTCTCGTTGTAATAGACACTGGCTGTGTTGAATTCTGTCTCCCACCACGTCCCCATCTCGACCTGGACATCCAGAATCCTCGGAGAATGGAACCAGGGCATGATTTTTTCGTGCATGGCCGTCACACCGTGTTGGGTGATCGGATTTCCTCCCGTCAAATTCATGGCCGTGAAAGGGCCGACTCCCAGCCCCAGGGCTCTCTGGGCCATGGCGTCGAGCTGTTTGACCGTGCCGACCCTCTTTTCCACCATGAGGGCCGCAGCCAGAAAAATCCCCTCGAAGATGGGATCGATGGCATACCCATAACGGCTCTTCACCCTTATCGGCGCTTTTCCTATCTGTTCGTAGAATTTCAGCAAAAACCGGGTAATATTTTCATCCGTATCTTTTCCGGGCACGATTTCAACGACGATGTTTCGTTCAGCCGGAAAGAAATAGTGGATAACCAAACACCTGTCCTTCTTGGCTATCCCTTCGAAAATGTACTCCGGCTCCATATGGGAGGAATTCGAAGCCAAAATGGCTGTCTCGGGACAAATCCGCTCGAGCTGGGCAAAGATTTTTCTCTTTATTCCGATCTCTTCTGTTGCCGCTTCGATCACAAGATCGGCTCCTGCCAACTGCGAGTAGTCGGTAGTCCAGGTTATGTTGGCGCTCATGGACTCCACTTCGTCTTTCTTGAAAGCACCACTTTTCACTCCACGCCCGAACTTCCCTCTGACACGAGTCTCACCTGACTTAAGGGCTCCCTCCGCAATATCGACGACCACAACAGGCACCCCATCCTCATGCAACACCTTGCTGAAATAAAGGGCGATATCCGGCCCTATGTTGCCAGATCCGACGACCCCAATTTTGTTTATCGTCCTGCCAAATATTTCCAAAGCCATACAGGTCCTCCTAAGGTTAATATTTGTTTATATGAAAGGTAAAAAACACTGTCGAATCAGTTCAGCTTTTCAATGACCAATGATGGCTATTCTTATTAGTATAGAATTCCGGTAATGTCAAGGATTTCTCTAAGATGTGTCAACGCAAAGTAAAAATGTCCGGTTCTTAGCAAAGTAAAAATGTCCGGTTTGTTCATTGTCCGATTTTCTGCAAATAGGATGCGTAATGAAGCTCAGGGCACGATCTTCGCCACGGGTGA